>Ga0265316_10007313_pt1 | contig 10416 bp, 9 predicted proteins | sample 4522metaG_FD_202092 | JGI IMG/M metagenome (GOLD analysis project Ga0265316, IMG submission 202092) | Rhizosphere microbial communities from Carex aquatilis grown in University of Washington, Seatle, WA, United States - 4-5-22 metaG | ecosystem: Host-associated > Plants > Roots > Rhizosphere >...
GTTGACGCGGCCGCTGGTTGCCGGTGCCGGCGCCGCCGCGGCCGTCGTGGATGCGGTAGGTGCCGGCGGCGTGCCAGGCCATGCGGATGAACAGGGGGCCGTAGTGGCCGTAGTCGGCGGGCCACCAGTCCTGCGAGTCGGTCATGAGCGCCTTGAGGTCGGCCACGACGGCGTCGAGGTCCAGCGTTTGGAAGGCTTGGGCGTAATCGAAGTCGGCCGCCATGGGGCTGGACTGCGTGCCGTGCTGGTGGAGGACGGCGACGTTGAGCTGCTCGGGCCACCAGTCACGGTTGCTGCGCACGGCCTGGGTGGCGGGCTTGGCGCCACCGGCGTGGAAGGGGCATTTGGCTTCGTTGGACATGGGGGGTCTCCTTGGGATGGCGAAGTGCTTGGAAAGCGATGCACGCAGTCTAGGAGCGCCGCGCGTTTTCCTCAATCTGGCAATGGCTATGGCCGCCATAGTTGTGGCGGCTTGGCTTGACGGCGCCAAAAGGCGCAGTGCCACGCGCCTGTCACGATATTTCAAATAAAATTGAATCATGGAGAACGCCGACGCCGTCATCGCCTTGGGTGCCCTGGCCCACCCGCACCGCCTGGGGGCCTTCCGTGCCTTGGTGGTGGCAGGCCCGCAAGGGCTGACGCCGGGGGCGCTCATGGCCCAGCTGGACCTGCCGGCCAACACCCTCTCCTTCCACCTCAAGGAGCTCACCCACGCCGGCCTGGTCACCCAGACCCGCGACGGGCGCCACCTGATCTACCGCGCGGCCTTCGAGCGCATGAGCGCGCTGCTGGGCTTCCTCACGGCCAACTGCTGCGAGGGTGCCGACTGCGCCGTCCCGGCCACCACCACCCCCTGCGACTGCTGACCATCCCATCCCCATGACCACCCACGTCCTGATCCTGTGCACCCACAACTCGGCCCGCAGCGTGCTGAGCGAGGGCATGTTGAACCACCTCGCCCGCCAGTTGGGCAAAGACGTGCGCGCCCACAGCGCCGGCAGCGCACCCAGCGGCCGCGTCAACCCCTTTGCACTGGAAGCGCTCACGAACGCGGGCGTCGATGTGTCCGGCGTGCGCAGCAAGAGCTGGGACGAGTTCGTCGCCCCGGGCGCGCCGGAGATGCGCATCGTCATCACCGTGTGCGACAGCGCCGCCGCCGAGACCTGCCCCTACTGGCCGGGCAGCCCGGTGAAGGTGCACTGGGGCTACCCCGACCCGTCGAACGCCGAGCCTGACAAAAAGCCCCAGGCCTTCGAGCTGACCCGCCAGGCGATTGCCTACCGCATGCTGCAGCTGCTGGCCTTGCCGCTCGAATCCATGAGCAACGCCGAGCTGCAGGCCAAGCTCGAAGCCCTGTACAAGAGTTGAGGCCGGACCATGCCATTGGCACTCTCCCGACGCCTGCTGGGCGAAGCCCTGGGCACGATGCTCTTGCTGGCCGTGGTGATTGGCTCCGGGATCATGGCGCAGCGCTTGTGCGGTGGCAACGACGGCCTGGCCCTGCTGGCCAACACCCTGGCCACGGTGGGCGGGCTCTACATCCTCATCGAGGTGTTCGGGCCGGTGAGCGGCGCGCACTTCAACCCCGCCGTTTCGGCCGTGATGGCTTGGCGCGGTGAGCTGCCCTTCGGCGCCCTGCTGCCCTACATCGCCGCGCAGTTGCTGGGCGCCATGCTGGGCGCCTTCCTGGCCCATGCGATGTTCGACCTGCCCATCCTGCAATGGTCGGCCAAGGTGCGCACGGACCACGGCCAGTGGATCGCCGAAGCGGTGGCCACGGCGGGGCTGCTGCTGGTGATCCTGCGGGCGCCGGCCAGCCGGGTGGCGGCCATGGTGGCGGCCTACATCGGCGCGGCCTACTGGTTCACGGCCTCGACCTCGTTCGCCAACCCGGCGGCCGCCTTCGGGCGCATGTTCAGCGACACCTTCGCGGGCATCGAGCCCGCCAGCGCCCCGGGCTTCGTGGCGGCGCAATTGGTGGGCGCGGCCATCGGCGTGGGCTTGCATACCGCCCTCGGCCCCAAGGAGCCTGCATGACCCCGCACGACCTGCCCAACATCGACGCCAGCCAGTTCCAGCGCCCCGGTGCCCAGCACTTGGCCAACATCGGCCACAGCACGCATGCGCCGCGCATCCTGTTGCTCTACGGTTCGCTGCGCGAGCGCTCCTACAGCAAGCTGCTGACGCTGGAAGCCGAGCGCCTGCTGCAGGCCATGGGCGCCGAAACGCGCGTGTTCGACCCCACCGGCCTGCCCCTGCCCGACGGCGCGCCCGACACCCACCCCAAGGTGGTCGAGCTGCGCGAGGCCGCGGCCTGGTCGGAGGGCATGGTGTGGACCTCGCCGGAACGCCATGGCGCGATGACCGGCATCCTGAAAGCGCAGATCGACTGGATCCCGCTGTCGGCCGGCGCCGTGCGTCCCACCCAGGGCAAGACGCTGGCGGTGATGGAGGTCTCAGGCGGTTCGCAGTCCTTCAACGCGGTCAACCAGATGCGCATCCTGGGCCGCTGGATGCGCATGCTCACCATCCCCAACCAGTCCTCCGTGGCCAAGGCCTTCCTGGAGTTTGACGAGGCCGGGCGCATGAAGCCATCTTCGTACTACGAGCGCGTGGTCGACGTCATGGAAGAGCTGGTGAAGTTCACCCTGCTGACCCGCGACGTGTCACCCTACCTGGTGGACCGCTACAGCGAGCGCCGCGAAAGCGCCGAGGCGCTGTCGGCACGGGTGAACCAACGCAGCATCTGAGCAATGCATCTGAGTGCTCAGTCTGAGCGCGGGGTGGGTGGCCGTTGAGCCCGCATGCGCTTGCGGCGACAATCCCCCCTCCCCGCTTGCAGGAAGCTCTGCCCCATGAAAACCTACGACATCGAACTCCAGCGCCTGAAATCCGTGAAGCACGACAAGGGCCTGATCGAAATCGGCGTCGATGCGCTGGTGCTGCCCCGCCCCGCGCGCGACGAGCACACCGTCACCAGCTGCATCTCGCTGGCCGTGGACGATGCCCGCACCCTGATGATCCTGCTCAAGCAGCAGATCACCGAGCTGGACAAGCTCAACCCGCGCAGCCGCCGCTCGGGGCGTTGCTGAGCTCTGATTGAGCCAAAGATCGGAGCGCGGCATGCGACATCTGTTGCATGGCCGCCTCACCCAATTGGTCAATGGCCAGCACACCGATGGCCAGGCCGTGGACCTGTTATTGCCAATATCCCCAGTAGAAAAGACAGAAGGCCGCATGTAGCGGCCTTCTCATTTGGTGCATCTTTCAGCTTGTTAGCGGACAGAGCGCATATCCCGGTGATCAGATGATCGTTAGGATACGGATAGATACAAGCGTCTGTCAATAGTTACCGCAACCTGGGAGGGCTGCATGCAGCAAAAGATGCGTTATCGACTGGGCCTGGACATGGGCTCAACGTCGATTGGTTGGGCCATGATTCGCCTCGATTTGTCGAATCGACCCTGTGCGGTCATCCGGGCCGGCGCTCGGATCTTCTCTGACGGGCGCAACCCAAAAGACGGCAGCTCACTCGCTGTCACCCGCCGCGCAGCACGGCAAATGCGCCGACGTCGTGATCGCCTGCTCAAGCGCAAGCAGCGCATGCTTGAAGCGCTTATCCGTTGGGGATTCTTCCCCACCGACGAAACTGCACGTAAAGCACTGGCCCAACTCGACCCCTATGCTTTGCGCGCCAAGGGTTTGAGCGCACAGCTGACTGGCCCCGAATTCGCCCGCGCCCTCTTTCATATCAACCAGCGTCGCGGCTTTCAGAGCAACCGCAAGACTGACAGACAAGACAGCGAGAGCGGCGCACTGAAGAAGGCCATCTCCACCCTGCGCATCCGCCTGGAAGACGAGCAATGCCAGACGCTTGGCCAGTGGCTGGCCAAACGACACGATCAGCGGCTCAGCGTGCGCGCCCGACTGCGAGGCAAGACACAAAAAGACAAGGCATACGACTTCTATGCAGACCGGGCAATGGTGGCCCACGAGTTTGACGCTCTTTGGTCCGCTCAAGCCGGCTTCAATCCGGGCTTGTTCACAGAAGCAGCTCGCAACGACCTGCGCGACATTCTGCTCTTCCAGCGGCCGCTCAAACCGGTGAAGCCTGGCCGGTGCACCCTGTTGCCAGACGAAGAACGCGCACCCTTGGCTTTGCCCAGCACCCAGCGCTTTCGCATTCTTCAGGAACTCAACAATCTGCGCGTACTAAGCACCGATCTGACAGAGTTGCCACCGCTCAGCAAGGAGCAGCGAGACACGCTGTCCGCGCGGATGGAACACAAGGAGCGCCTGACCTTCGCGGAAATGGTCAAGACCTTGAAGCTTCCCGGCACCACGAAGTTCAACTTGCAAGATGCCAAACGCGATGCGCTGAAAGGCAACTCGACCTCGGTTCAACTCAGCAAAAAGCAGCACTTCGGCGACCGGTGGCACGACTTCACCTTGGCCCAGCAAGATGCCATCGTGTTGCAACTGCTCAACGAGCCTCATGAAGGCAAGCTGATCGACTGGTTGAAAGAACACACAGGCGTGGCCGAGGAGCAAGCTGAGACCATTGCGCAAGTCGGGCTGCCAGAGGGCTACGGACGCCTCAGCATCGCTGCGCTGACACGGATCCTGCCGCCGCTCGCAGGCGATGTCATCACCTACGCGGACGCCACCAAATTGGCAGGCTTCAATAGCCACAGTGAACTCGGCCATGCGCAGACCACTGGCGAGTTGCTGGACGAACTGCCGTACTACGGTCAGTACCTGCAACGCCACGTTGCCTTTGCCAAAGACAACCCTCGCAACGACGAAGAGCGGTACGGCAAGATCGCCAACCCGACCGTCCACATCGCCCTCAACGAGTTGCGCAAAGTGATCAACGCCTTGATCAAGCACTACGGCAAGCCTGCGGAAGTGATCGTCGAGGTGGCACGCGAACTGAAGCTGGGCCAGCAGCGCAAACTGGAGATCCAGCGGGAACAAAAGGAGCGGCAAGACCTGAACGACAAGCTTGTGGCCGATGCCTGCGAGATCCTCCACCTGACACCAGCCCACCTGGACAACGCCAAACGACGCGAGCTGTCGCAGAAGATGCAGCTCTGGCGGGAGCTCAACAGGGACGACATCACCGATCGGCGTTGCCCCTACACCGGCGAGCAGATCAGCATCCGTCGCTTGCTGTCACCCGAAGTCGAGATCGAGCACATCCTGCCGTATTCGATCACCTTGGACGACAGCCTCAACAACAAGACCGTGGCCATGCGCAGGGCGAACCGCGACAAAGGCAATCGCACGCCGTTCGACGCCTTCGGCAAGCAAGCACAGGATGGCTACGACTACGAAGCCATTCTTCAGCGGGCAACCAAGATGCCCCGCGAGAAGGCCAAGCGATTTGCGGTGGATGGTTACTCACGCTGGCTCAAGGAAGACAAGGACTTCCTCGCACGTGCGCTGAACGACACGGCTTACCTTTCACGCGTTGCCAAGGAGTACCTGTCACTGCTGTACCCGGACGCGAACACCCACAAGGTTCGCGTCATCCCTGGTCGGATGACCGCGCTGCTGCGCGGCAAGTTCGGCTTGAATCAATTGCTTTCTGGTGACAGCAGCAAGAACCGAAACGATCACCGGCATCACGCCTTGGATGCAACGGTCATCGCCATCACCGATCAAGCATTGCTGCAGCGCTTTGCTCAAGCAAGCGCATCCGCGCGCGAGCGGCAACTGGATCGATTGGTAGAAGAGATGCCATTCCCTTGGCCCTCGTTCAGGGAGCACGTGGCACGCGCGATGGCTGGCATCACGATCAGCCATCGGCCGGACCATGGGTATCAAGGTGCCATGCATGAAGAGACAGCTTGGGGCTTGCGTGAAAACGGAGTAGTTGCGCGCCTGGTCAGGGATGAAGGATCAACTCACCGCCGCACAGAACACAAGAAGCTGAGCGTGATTCCAATCAGCAGCTCTGTTGATCCGGATCGCCACGGCCTCCATGAAGACGGTACCCCCATTGCATACAAAGGCTACGTTGGTGGAAGCAATTACTGCCTGGAGATTTGGCGAGATGAAGCGGGCAAACCCGACTCTCGTGTCATCTCCACCTTCGAGGCCTATCAGGTCATCCGCGAGCACGGTGCTGAGCGAGGCGAGCGCATTCTTAGAGCAAACAGAAAGGCGCTCAATGGTCTGCCGCTGGTTGCCAGACTGATGATCAACGACACGGTGTCGCTGGAGATTGAGGGGCAGCGCAGAGTGATGCGCGTGGTGAAGATATACGGCACCGGCCAGTTCTTCATGTGCGAACACCATGAGGCGAATGTCGATGCCCGCAACTCGGACAAGGCAGATGCGTTTTCCTACCTGTCCAAGTACCCTGGGTCATTTTTGAAGGCAAAGGGGCAAGTGGTCACCATTTCAGCCATCGGCAACATACGTCGTCATGCTGACAAGGAGTGATCCATGATCGGCCGCATCGTCGAGGTGGCCGATGACCGGAGGCACCTGTTTGTGTCACGCGGCTTCCTTGTGGTGCAAGACACCGAAGGCACGCGCAAGGAGCTCGGACAGGTGCCCCTGGATGACATCGCCGCTGTGATCGCAAACGCTCACGGGTTGAGCTACACGAACAACCTGCTGGTGGCCCTGGCGGAACGAGGAGCACCTTTCGTCCTTTGCGGCCCCAACCACAATGCGGTTGGCATGCTCCTGTCCATCGATGGTCACTTCCTCCAAGCCAAACGGCTGGACGCACAAATCGCTGCCAGTAAGCCGACACACAAGCGCCTGTGGGCAGAGGTTGTGAAAGCCAAGCTAACGCAACAGGCCGCAGCACTGGAAGCCACCGGCGCGCCAACAGCACCATTGAGCGCGCTGGTCAGCAAAGTGCGATCAGGTGACCCGGACAACTTGGAGGCGCAAGGTGCCCGCCGTTACTGGGGCCTGCTGTTCGGTGAAAGCTTTCGCCGAGACCAAGATGGCGAGGGGCTCAACGGCTTGCTCAACTACGGCTATACCGTGCTGCGCGCCGCCACAGCGCGATCCGTGGTTGCCGCAGGGCTACACCCAACGTTGAGCCTGTTCCATCGCAACGAAGGCAACGCCATGCGCTTGGTCGATGACGTGATGGAGCCATTCCGTCCGGTGATTGATCTGCGCGTGTGGCAACTCAACAGGAAGGGCGAAAACCATGTCACGCCAGACACCAAGCGAGCGCTGGTCAGGACGCTGTACGACGACATGCAGACCGACTTGGGAGCCACGCCGGTGATGACCTGCGTCCATCGACTCTGCACATCGCTGGCGCAGGTTTACCTGGGCGAAAAGGAGCGACTGGACCTGCCCCTTGCCGGGCTGCCCTTGGCACTCGCCAACAGCCTCGATGCCGACGAGTGATCGACGCAAATCAACATGCTGAGCGGGTACCGACTCATGTGGATGATCGTCATGTTCGACTTGCCGGTGGTGGAGAAGGCCGAGCGCAAAGCCGCCACGGACTTTCGCAATCGACTGCTGGACATGGGCTTCGAGATGGCTCAGTTCTCGGTCTACTGCCGCTTCTGCACCGGGCAGTCACAGGTCGACACCTTGAGCAAGCGGGTCGAGTACGCCTTGCCGGAGGGCGGCAAAGTCAATATCCTCACGTTCACCGACAAGCAGTACGAGCGGATCGTGACCTTCCAAGGGAAGGCCAAGCAGGCGCCACAAAAAGCGCCAGATCAGTTCGACCTCTTCTAGCGACTGCGATGCTTTTTCAGACTCAGAAAGAGAAAAACCCCTTGAAGAATCAAGGGGTTATCTCATTGCGAGTCTAGATCACCGGGATATGCGATCTGGCCGGAACCTTAGGCGTACTAAGCACTACCGCCTGTTCAGTCTAGATCACCGGGATATGCGATCTGGCCGGAACCTGGATGCCAACGTGCGCCGCCTGGTCGGGAGTCTAGATCACCGGGATATGCGATCTGGCCGGAACCAGATCTTGGGGTCTTTCGCGGAGTTTGAGAGTCTAGATCACCGGGATATGCGATCTGGCCGGAACTAGGCGTCCGCGCCCGGCTCATCGGGCGAAAGTCTAGATCACCGGGATATGCGATCTGGCCGGAACTAGGCGTCCGCGAACGGCTCCTCGGGCGAAAGTCTAGATCACCGGGATATGCGATCTGGCCGGAACTCAGGATTGGGCGTGGATCGCTTGGCTTTTAGTCTAGATCACCGGGATATGCGATCTGGCCGGAACTTGGCAACTTCATCTCTGGTGGCTTTGCTGAGTCTAGATCACCGGGATATGCGATCTGGCCGGAACCCGCGCGGCGCCGCGCTCAAGGGCCAGGCGAGTCTAGATCACCGGGATATGCGATCTGGCCGGAACTTGTCGCGCAGGTAGCCAGTCGTCGGCAGTAGTCTAGATCACCGGGATATGCGATCTGGCCGGAACTGATGTGTCAGGCGATATTCGCCACAGGCGAGTCTAGATCACCGGGATATGCGATCTGGCCGGAACTACATCGCGCAGTCGTTCAGCGGTGTGGATAGTCTAGATCACCGGGATATGCGATCTGGCCGGAACTGAGATCAACGTCATTTGCTGAAAGGCCATAGTCTAGATCACCGGGATATGCGATCTGGCCGGAACCTGAACTTGGTCATGTCGTTCTCCGGTTGCAGTCTAGATCACCGGGATATGCGATCTGGCCGGAACTCATCCGTCAACGGCTTGCGCAACCTCTCCAAGTCTAGATCACCGGGATATGCGATCTGGCCGGAACCGCGCGCCTGTACCTGCCGGCGCAGCTCGGTAGTCTAGATCACCGGGATATGCGATCTGGCCGGAACCATGACGTGGTGGTGCAGATCACGCACCCGAGTCTAGATCACCGGGATATGCGATCTGGCCGGAACCGCTCGTCCGTGGGCGTGTAGAGGCGCGCGAGTCTAGATCACCGGGATATGCGATCTGGCCGGAACTTGACCGTCTGCTGGTACATCGCTGCCGCGAGTCTAGATCACCGGGATATGCGATCTGGCCGGAACTGGAACGCCTTCAACACGGTGCCGCTGCGGAGTCTAGATCACCGGGATATGCGATCTGGCCGGAACTTGGACTGCGCGCCGTGCAGGTGCGAGACCAGTCTAGATCACCGGGATATGCGATCTGGCCGGAACGCGGAAGACTTGGAGGTGCGCAGGTGGCTCAGTCTAGATCACCGGGATATGCGATCTGGCCGGAACGTGATCAGGTAACCGCCATCGGCACCGACCAGTCTAGATCACCGGGATATGCGATCTGGCCGGAACCAGCAGGCCCCCACCCTCACCATCATCGCCAGCCTAGATCACCGGGATATGCGATCTGGCCGGAACCCGACGGGGCGCTGCTCGACGGTGTAGTTGAGTCTAGATCACCGGGATATGCGATCTGGCCGGAACTCGGCTCGGTCCACGTTCGTCACGCTTTCGAGTCTAGATCACCGGGATATGCGATCTGGCCGGAACACTCGGCCGTGCACCGCTTTTCCCCGTAAGAGTCTAGATCACCGGGATATGCGATCTGGCCGGAACGCCCAGCCTCTGGCAGAAGAATCAATCTCAAGTCTAGATCACCGGGATATGCGATCTGGCCGGAACTTTCTGCCACGGTGGACCTCACGCCGGTCTAGTCTAGATCACCGGGATATGCGATCTGGCCGGAACAATCTGAGCTTGCTTGGTGACTGGCATCTCGAGTCTAGATCACCGGGATATGCGATCTGGCCGGAACGTGATGAGACACAGTGGTCTTACCTGTCTGAGTCTAGATCACCGGGATATGCGATCTGGCCGGAACCGCAAGGCGGGATTGATGCGCGGTTGGATGAGTCTAGATCACCGGGATATGCGATCTGGCCGGAACAGACTGGTCCGCTTGAGGCGGAATTTTCCCAGTCTAGATCACCGGGATATGCGATCTGGCCGGAACCCGGGCGCCAGCCTGGTCGAGGACACGCTGAGTCTAGATCACCGGGATATGCGATCTGGCCGGAACCCGGGCGCCAGCCTGGTCGAGGACACGCTGAGTCTAGATCACCGGGATATGCGATCTGGCCGGAACATGACGCGCTCAACCTCGCATGCAAGGTTCAGTCTAGATCACCGGGATATGCGATCTGGCCGGAACTGTGGCCGCTGCTGATGCCGCCACCGCTGAGTCTAGATCACCGGGATATGCGATCTGGCCGGAACCAACGAAATCTGCGACGTTGCCCCGTTCGTAGTCTAGATCACCGGGATATGCGATCTGGCCGGAACACGGTCGAGCCGGAATATCGGCTGCTGATGAGTCTAGATCACCGGGATATGCGATCTGGCCGGAACACAATTGGGACGAACGTGGCGGCTTTCACCAGTCTAGATCACCGGGATATGCGATCTGGCCGGAACGCGGGG
>Ga0265316_10007315_pt1 | contig 10414 bp, 6 predicted proteins | sample 4522metaG_FD_202092 | JGI IMG/M metagenome (GOLD analysis project Ga0265316, IMG submission 202092) | Rhizosphere microbial communities from Carex aquatilis grown in University of Washington, Seatle, WA, United States - 4-5-22 metaG | ecosystem: Host-associated > Plants > Roots > Rhizosphere >...
ACGAGTTGCTCCCCTGGAATTGGCGGAAACCACCCGCCACAGAGCAGGCTCAGGCCGCCTGATCCGCATCACCCTGCGGCCTCGGCCGGATGTGTACCCTGTCTCATCGACTACTCAAAGATTACGACGCCATCGTCGAAGCATGCAGCAAAGCCTGGAACGCACTCGCACTCGCAGCCGATGCCGAACGCCTTCGTTCGTTAACCAGCTACCCCTGGCTGCCATGTGTCAATATTTAAGCTCGATGGTATCAGGTCATCGACGGAAAGGTATGAGTTCGGCCGCGATGCGGGCGAACACGCCGGCCCAGTCGCCGGCCGTGGTCTGGCGGAACAGGCGCATGGTCGGATACCAGGGGCAATTCTCGCGCTCCAGCAGCCAGCGCCAATCCGGAACCCGTTGCAGCGCGACCCAGACCGGGACGCCGAGCGCTCCGGCAAGATGGGCGACCGCGGTATCGGACGAAACGACGAGGTCGAGGCCGGCCATGATCGCCGCCGTGTCGATGAAGGCGTCGCCGCCGGCATCGACCTCGTCACCCAGCGTGGTGACGGCCATGCCGGCCGGCAGCGCGGCGAGCTGGTCGAGGCCGTCGCGGCGCTGCAGCGAGATCAGCCGGACGCCGTCCACGGCGGCCAGCGGCGCCAGGGCCGCCAGCGGATAGGAACGGCCGCGGTCGGCGTCGCAGTTGGGATTGCCCTGCCAGACCACGCCGATCTTGAGGCCGGCCAGCCCCTCAAGGCGCCGGCGCCATTGTGCCGTCAACGCCGGCGAGGCAGCCAGATAGGGAACCCGTGCCGGTATGGTTTCGAGGATCGTCTTGAATATGAACGGCAGAGTCAGCAGCGGGACCTGATAATCACAAGGGGGGAGATCGGCCGAGTTGGAGATCAGGCGATCCACACCCGGCGCGGTCTCCAGCAACCGTTCGAGAAGCGGGGGACACAGCAGGACGACGGTCCCGCCCCTGTTCTTGACCAGTTGGGCATATCTGACGAACTGGATCGAATCGCCGAAGCCTTGCTCGCAATGGATCAGGATGGTTTTGCCGTCCAGGGCAGAGCCATCCCATAGCGGCTGGCGATGGCCGTGCGGCTTCTTGTCTTTTTTCATCCACCGCCACTGATATTTGGCCCAGCCGGCCTCGAAGTCGCCGGCCAGCAACCGGGTCAGCGCCTCGTTCCAATGCGCCTCCGGGTAATCCGGCTTGAGGCGCAGGGCCTCGGCGTACCGGCCCAGGGCGCCGTCGAGGTCACCCTGGGCTTGCAGCGCGATGCCGAGACTGTTGAGCGCATCCAGGTAATCCGGCTTGAGGCGCAGGGCTTCGGTGTGTCTGGCGATGGCCTCGTCCAGCTTTCCCTGGGCCTGCAGCGCAATGCCGAGATTGTTGAGCGCCTGGAAGAAACCCGGCTTGCGGCGCAGGGCTTCGGTGTAGCGCGCGATGGCCTGGTCGAGCTTTCCCTGGGCCTGCAGCGCACTGCCGAGATTGTTGAGCGCCTCCGGGTAATCCGGCTTGAGGCGCAGGGCTTCGGTGTGCCGGGACACGGCCTCGTCGAGCCGGCCCTGCCCCTGGAGCGCAACCCCGAGATTGTTGAGCAGTTCGGGTTCATCCGGCTTCACGCGCAGGGCTTCGGTGTAGCGGACGACGGCCTCGGCCAGCTGGCCGTGTTCCTTCAGGGCCAGGGCGAGATTGCGCAGCGCATCCAGGTAGTCCGGCTTGAGCCGCACGGCTGCGGTGTAGCGGGCAATGGCCTCGGCCAGCTGGCCCCGTTCCCGCAGCACCGTTCCTAAGTTGTTGAGCGCATAGGGATTGTTGGGATTGATCCGGAGCGACGCCGTGATGTCCCTGATGCCGGCGTCCGTGCGGCCGACCTGGAAAAACAGGGTGCCACGGAGATACAGAACCTGATCATTGCTCGGGTCAAGCTCGAGCGCGCGTGTATAGAGCTGTTCGGCTTCCGCCAGCCGGCCGGATTGATGGCAGGTCATGCCGGCGGCAATCAACTGGTGACTGGCCTGCAGAACATCAGCATCCGATGCCTTTGGTTGGCCTTGACGACTTGAAGCCGGCCGGTGCGGCGGCGCCATCGGTTGTCCTCGTCAGATCTACAACATGGCATTCTGCACCAATCTGGATGACCCGGAAGCCAGCCCCATGGTCCCGGCCAATCGGATTCTTTTTATATCATGCTTTTGAGACATCGTCATCAGGGGAGCAATTCAGTATCTCGCAATGAGGCGGCGAGGACGCCGACTGATCTGCGTCGAGATGCGCGCCTCCGTCACGACCCGACGGAGACCGTCACCATCCTCGCCGCATTGATCGCCGGCGTGATGCCCTGTTCGCCCAAACCCTTTAGCAAATCCACCGCGGTCAACACTCGTCTGTTGCCTGGAGTGGCAAGCGGCCGGACGTTGCGGTCGGGAAGCAATGAGCGAAGCGGAGTGAGCATCGCTTCCGGCAGAGTTGCCGTGGCGTTATAATGCCACAGGCGAAAGCAGATGACTCCAGCCTGGAGTATTGACACGCCAAGTATTCCGGCGATCTCATAAATTGCAGTTGGCGTTAGGTCATTGACTTCCAACAGCTTGAACTCACTCTTTATCTTATCGGAAATCCGCTGGTTCCGCTGGGCGTTGACCGAGGATACAGAAGTTGGTGAAACGGTGTAATCATAGAATATCTCTTCAATCATCCCAGGTTTGAAGAATCGGACCCAATTGGCCCATAGCGCATAATCTTCACAATGAGAGACCTCGGCCGTTTGTGGGTATCCACCCAAAACCCGAAAAACATCCTTACGGGCGAGAATGCTGCCATGTGCGAAAGGGCACCCGACATCGCAAAAAAAATGCAGAATGCGCGACCAGCCATCAGGACGGATATGATCTTCCGGCGGACGACCATCTTCAAATACCAATCTCATACTGGTTGCGATGATGGATAGGTCCGGGTCATGAGCAAACCGATGAAGTTGCTTCGCGATTTTGCCAGGAAGCCAAATGTCGTCATCATCAAGGCGAGCAATCAGGTCATACTTCGCAGCCATTATGCCTGTGTTCAACGCCTGCACCAGCCCATTTGACCGGGGCATGCGAATGATGCGCAAATCAGCGTCATAGTGAAATCCAGTATTTTTAAGTAAAAATTGGATCGGCTCTGGGCTATGATCATCAACTAAAACTATCTCGAAACGTCCTGGAAAATCCTGCTCCAGAATTGACATTATCGCTCTATTCAGGCGCGTAATCGCCTGAAATGATGGTGTCCGAATAAGAGATGGGATGACGACACTAACGTCGTGGCTGATGGCTGGAGTTTTAATCATGCTCTTTCCTCTATTCGCTCGCTTTGCTCATGCCAGCCTTTTCATAAATACTCTGTGACTCAATAAGCTGCCTTTCTTCCGATGGCGTCAGCGAGCGTCTGGACGAGAATTCAAAACTCATTAGCTCATTGTAGAAATAGAACGGTCCCAAGGCTCGCGCCACCCTGGCGCCATTGTCGAGGCAGCGCTTCTCGCACAGGGTGTAGAGTTCCGGATAGCGTTTTTCGGTGGTGTTTCCATCGCCAAAGATACGGAATTCCGTCACCGTTTCGAATAGCGGGAAGAAGCGCAGGCCGGCGCCCAACAAGGAAATCAAGAAATTCCAATCTTCTAAATATTCCATATCCTCTTCGAAAGATATGCCGCTATTGACCAGCGAATCAACGCGCAAGGAGAAGCCATTGATGACGATGAAGTTGCAAGAAACCAGACAGACAGAAGGCATCAAGGCCGGTCCGGAGACATGTTCTTTCCAGGGCTCGCGTCTGTTCGCTTCGGCATAGACGATATCCGCACCGGAAAATTCGAGAGCATCGACCATACGAGCCGCATAATCAGGGTAATGGATGTCGTCGTCGTCCAGAAATCCCACGAAATCAAACTGATCGGCGTGGGCTTTCACATAATCCAGCCCGATGTTGCAGGGGTAGCCACGCAAGCGCTTCACATCCCCGGCCGGGAGCACGACCGCGCTGGAGCCCAAGGAAACGCACCACTGGGTGACCAGAGCGTGAGTTTCGGTATCGCCATGCACAACGACGATCGGCGTTAGAGGAAAGGACTGCGCCTCGACCGACGCCAAAGCTTCGCCGAACAAATCAAGTCGCCGTCCCTGGGTCCGGATTATGGTCGCTCCACGACGTATTGGCGAGCGCCGGATGGCCCCACTGGATGGGGCCGCGGCGAGAGTATCGTCGGCCCCGCATTTTGGGAGCAGACGCTGGATGTGGAGCCGTAGAATGTTGTGGAAGGACTGATCCCGCTGCCGACGACCGGCGACGGATTGGGGCTTCCCAGACCAACGATACGTGGAAAGATAATCGGATATCCGCAGCAGGGGTTCTCTTTCCGCCAAACGCAACGCGAGTTCGTAATCCCACGCCAAGTCATGGCAAGGGTCTAGTGGGCCGATCTCGTCAAAAACATCTCTCCGTATCGCTTTCAGATGGCCGACATCCAATCCCATGGAAGAAATTTCCGAAGCGCGCCCGTGATGTCGTCGATACCGCAGAATATTGTCATCGTCGTCGATATCGATCACACCGGAAGAGATGTAGCGGCATTTCCGATACATCATAATATAATGGCGCAGAACATCAAGGGCCTTCGGTCGCAATAAACTGTCATAGTCCAAAAACACAATCCAGTCATTGCTCGCGTACTGGATGGCGGCGTTCAAACTTTCCGTAATCAATAGCCGATTCTGCCCGCCGATAATGCGAACGCCTGGGTGAAGCGACGCGGGAATATGAGAAAGCAGGGATGAACTGGGAATATCACCATTATTATTGCTGATGATCCATTCAATGGTTCCAGCATCGCCGGCCGCATAGATCGCGGCAACCGAACGTGCGGTCCGCGCGAAATGATCGATACTCCCACAGAATGAGGTAACCAAGGAGAAGCTTGGCTTATCGGACGAATCCGGCACCGCGCCAAGCTGACGGGCGGCGAGTTTCTGATCGATCGCCGCAAAAGGGAGAAATTTTTCGGGCACCCAAGGCTGGACTGGTGGAGTCCCATCGAAATGGATGCGATCGATCTTCGCTGTATCCAGCTCGTATTTCCGCAAGGCCTGTTCAACGAGGGAGATGTGAGGCTCAGGCTGCCTGAGGTAACGATGCTCAAGCGGAATTAGGTCCGATCCATATGATCCGGTATGGAACAGCCCCTGTTCCTCATAATCGATGATCGCGTTGTGGGGTGGAATTGCCCCAGCATCAATGTTCGATGGCACGCTGACGTCTTCGTGATTCAGGTTGGCTCGACCTCCCGCGCGTGACGCCGCAAGATTCCTTTTCATGGCGAGGGCCATCGCCATCCGTGCCTTGTACGATAGCCTTCGGACGAAATGTGCGATGAGGCGCAGCGGCGCGGTGATTCGCCAGGAGGTGCTGGTGAGCGTCGCGTCACGCTCGGTCCGCGCCTTGTCACGCTCGGTCCGCGCCTTGTCACGCTCGGCCCGCGTCCTGTCACACTCGGCCCGCGTCCTGTCACACTCGGCCCGTGCCTTGTCACGCTCGGCCCGCGTCTGGTCGCGTTCGCGAAGGGCGTCGTCCCGCTGCCCCCGCATGGTCTCGAGGTTGGCCAACTCTTCGGCCACCCTGACCTTTGCGCAGTCCAGTTGGCTTTCAAGGTAGGCGACCTGCTGCTCGCGCCAAGCCAACGTTGCCTGATGTTGGCCGATGATCTGGCGTAGCATCAGTGATCGCCGCAAGCGCGAAGCCGGTTCGGAGCCGTAAGTGTCGCGGCATGCTTCGGGAGTGGCGAAGCGCTGCCAGAAGGCGCGATCGTCCCACGCCTTATAGGGACGCAGGCGCTCCTCTTCGAACGATGGCAGGACGGTTCGTTGCTCCGGAGTGGCCAGCAGGGCGGCGCATCGGGAGAAGCTGCTGTTAACCACGGCCAAGAGGTCGGCGCGGGTAAGCAGCGCGAAATCGAGGATGTCCGCCGGCATGCCGGTCGTGATCAGTAGGGCTGAAAGGTCGAGCCGCGGGTATTGCTCGAATTCCGGCAGGATAGCGTCCGGTTCGTCAGTCGCGATATGCAGGATGGGGTTTGACAGGGTCGGCCACACTTCATCCAGCCACTCCCGATACCACGCCGTGGGCACGATACGGTACCAGGGCATTTCGTGCTTGCTGAACCTGCGGTAATCGCCACGCCGAACGTGGATGGAGACGAGTGTTCGCCCCGCCACCGCCGCGTTCACCGACTCGTTCCAATCGGCCCGGAAACGGAACACGTGGCGCAGGAAGGAACGATGACGCTGCCAGGTCGCTGGTATCTCTTGGAAGTAGCCCCAGAAATCAACGTTCACTGGCGGGGCATCCATGTCCCACAGGGCCAGATCATCATCGTCGAACGCGCCGAAACGCAGTTCGGGGTGCTGCTGGGCCGGGCGGAGGTCTTTGAAACCGAACAGCTCCTCGCCGTCCCAGAGCGGGGTCGCGATTTCCACCCCGGCGCGCAGGCCGTAAAGGCGCAGGAAGGCATATTGTAATATTTGGTTGCCGAAGCGGCCATTGCGTCCGAGCGACGTCATGGAGACGGAGGCCGGACCCGAGCCCCCCACGACAGCCGTATCGACGATGCGATCGGAACGGACATGAACCCGCGCTCCTCCGGCCATGTCGCGAAGCGGCACGAAGCCGCGATCGAAAAGCGCCGCACCGAGCGGGGGGAGGGTGGTCTCTCCGGCTATGACGATCAGGTCGAGGACGTCGAGCACGGTTCCATCGACATCCGCCGCAATCAGAGCCCGTATGGCCCCGTCGTCGTCGGCCAGCAACGCGTTGACCTGTTCCGCTCCGTCCGAGACTGCACGGCGCAAACGTTCTATCCAGGACTCTGCCGGCCCGTTTAGCGTCAGAACCGGCAACTCGGTGGGAAGGTTTCCCCACGACCCGACGACCGCGATGCGCCCAACCCTGGCACCCGCGCGTTCTGCGCATTCAAGAGCCTGTGAAATCATGTGAATGAGCTCTCTTGTAGGCATTCGAAATGGCCGAGAATGTCCCGGGCGCTGTTGCAAATGGGCGGGTGGCGGACCGTTGAACGGTACGCTGCGGTGCTGAGCTGATCAAGAGCGCGATGGTTGGCGACGATGCTTGCCTGATGGGACACGCGGGCGCCCAACCGGGCAGGACGGCGGGCGGTGACCGCGCCGATGTCCAGGGTCGCTCCGGTCACCACCCACCGTGCCATCCAACGGGCCTTTGACCTTTTTTCCGGGCGTTGGCCATGGCGAGCCCCCTTGTGATCCTACTTTTCGAAGAACATCGCGGGCGCACGCGCCACGGCGTCGGCGTGACCGAAATCGGCAATGGCCGCGTCGATCTGTTCCAGGGTCTCGGGGCTCAACCGGTCCTGGGCCGCCCGGACAAGGTCCACCAGCTGTTCGTGGGTTCGTGCCCCGACCGCCACCGAGATGATTCCCTCGCGGCTGAGCAGCCAGCGGACGGCCAACTGCGCGATGGACAGCCCCTCGCCGGCGGCGACCGCCGACAGCCGCTGAACGAGATCCAGGATGTCATCCGACAACAGCGCCCGGATGCGCGGACTACTGGCGGCGCGGCTGTCCGGGGGCAGGTCGGCGCCGGGGCGGTAGCGTCCGCCAAGAATTCCCCGGGCCAGGCCGCGGTTGCACAGGACGCCGATGCCGTCCCGGTGACAGGGCCGGATCAGCGCCTCTTCCGCGCGCCGCTCGATCATGTTGAAGTGGCATTGGAAGGAAACAAACGGCAGGCCGGCATCGCGCATGGCCGTTTTCACCGTCGCGTATTCGTCGGCGTCGTGATTGGAGACGCCGACATACACGATCTTTCCCGCATCGCGAAGCTGCGCCAGGGCGGCCACAGTCTCCTCGATGGGAGTGCCGGCGTCGAAAGCGTGCAACTGCAGCAGGTCGATGGTCTCGATCCCCAGGGCCGCCAGACTGGCGTCCACGCTCTGGGCGACGTTCTTGCGGGTCAGCGGCACGTTCTTCACGGCGAAGGCGCCGTCGACCCTGACATCGGGCACCAGGCCGACCTTGGTCGAGATGACGACCTTGTCGCGCTTGCCGGCGATGGCGGCGCCCACGAACCGTTCCGAGTTGCCGGCCCCGTACATGGGCGCGGTCTCGATGAAATTGATGCCCATGTCGATGGCGGTATCAATCCGCCGCCGCGACTCTGCGGCATCTTGAAACACGCCGAAATGCAGGGCACCCAGGCACATGGCAGAGACCGACGGTCCCTGGCCGAGGCGGCGGCGGATCAACGGGCCGGCCTTTCCGGACGGGTGGTGGCGAACCGCATCTCCAGGTTCAGACGGGTAACCTCGCCGACCTCGACGTCCTCGCTGTGGATGGTCCGGGGGCCGAAGATCACCGCTTCGCCGGGTGCGAGCACGGGGCGGACGATTTCCCCGGGTTTGGGCGGAGTCTCCAGACGCAATTCATCCTTGGTGAACTTCGAGTTCTCTGGCAGGTAGCTTTTATGCTCCTGCCGGTGGGAGCCGGGCCATAGGGCGATGGTTTCGTTCGGACCGTGGCCGATGACCGGAATCCACAGCGACAGGACGGTCTTGGCCGGTCCCCAGGCCTTGCAGCTCCAGGGATAGCCGTCGCCATGACCGGGGCGCACCAGACGGAAGCCGACCCAGCCCAGACCTTCGTCCCAGTCCGAGATGTCGGCGTCCGGGGCGACCGCCCGCAAGGCTTGCCACACGGACTCGCCCAGAAGAACGTCACGAATCTCGCCTTGCGGCGCACGGTGGCGGTTGCGTGCCGCCAGGACGGCGCCGTGGTTGATGGCGGTCCCGGCACCCCACTTGTGGTAGTCCGCCAGGGAACCGCGCAGGGGGCCGCCATTGGCCTCCTGCATCAGGCCGCCGACCCAGTCGAGTGCGAAGGCGCGGATGAGTCCCACTTCGGCCGGCCCGAAAAGCGGCGCGACCACATAACCGTCCCGGTCGAACGCCGCCCGGAGGCTGTCGGACTCCTTGCCGGTCATTTGAGGCTTACCAGCTCATCTCGTCGCGGCGGCTGATGAACAGGCTGCCGTCGTGATAGCTGTTGGGCAGGTCTTCGGCGGAACGCGCCCGGCCCCAGGCCAAGCGCTGCGGGAACATGTTCACGCCCAGCTTCGACAGGTGTGCGAAGACCTTTTCGGCGTTCTCACGCCCGCCGATCTCGACCATGGCGTCGGTGCCATCCCAGTGCGCGGCGGTGGTGGCGGTCAGGATCTGGCACTCGTGGCCCTCGGCGTCGATCTTGACGAAGTCGGCCCAGGTCATGATCTCGTCGATCGGGCGCAGTTCCACGTCGAAGCGGTCGATCTCGCCATAGGGGTTCTGCTTCGCGCCGGCCAGGTGGCTGCCGGTGGTGTTGCCCAGCAGACGCAGGAACTGGGCGCGGCCCGGCTGGCTGGAGACGGCGGCCTCGATCAGGTTGACCTTGGCGCTTTCGCCGTTGCACTCCAGGTTTTGACGGATATTGGTGCAATGCTGCGGGTCAGGCTCGTAGCTGCGGACTTCATAGCCGCAGCGGGCGAGCAGAATCGAATGCAGGCCGATGTTGGCGCCCACGTCCGCGACCCGGCGATAGCGGTTCCGATTGCGCCAGTAGTAGGAAAAGATGATGAGTTCGTCGAGGCCAAACAGGTCGACGGAGTCGATGGCGCCCATCTTGTGATAGGTCAGGCGCAACGTTCCGTACGGGCCGAAGGTGGCGGTGTTGGCGCAGCCGGGGCCGAACACCCGCTGTGCGGCGAGGCGCGCGGAAACCTTCAGCTGATTGTATTCGGGCGTGCCCGGCACATGGCGCGAGGTCATGCGGGGCAGGGTCTCGAGCAGATTGGACAGGACGTCGGCGGCGCTGACATCGCGCGGTGAGAGGGCGCCGAGCATCTTGTCATTACCGGCGCGGCGCAGCTTGTACATGTTGCCGTCGGCCCGCAGCATCTCGTTCAGCGCCTCGGTGCCCCACTGGTCATGTACCAGGCTGAAGTTGCGGCCGCCGATGACGTCGCGTGGCGCATTGACCAGCCAGTTGCAGCCCTCGACGACCTTTTCCATGGGTACGCAGTTGCCGGAATTCAGCATGTCGACGGTGCGCTGATAGTTGGCTCCGGCCATTTCCGGCGCCTTCAGGGTCGCCTCATGGATCTTGGTCTTGACCCAGCCCGGCCCGAGGATGGTGAAGCGGGTGTCGGGGACCTCGGCGTCCAGAAGCTCGCACATCTTGATGCTGGCGATCTTGGCGATGGTGTAGGCCGAGTAGTTCAGGGTGGCGTTGTTGGTGCCACCACCGGCGAACAGCAGGACGACGGGGCCAAGCGCGCTGTCGGTGCGGCGGAACGGCAGCAGGCGATGGACTGCCC
>Ga0265316_10007320_pt1 | contig 10409 bp, 5 predicted proteins | sample 4522metaG_FD_202092 | JGI IMG/M metagenome (GOLD analysis project Ga0265316, IMG submission 202092) | Rhizosphere microbial communities from Carex aquatilis grown in University of Washington, Seatle, WA, United States - 4-5-22 metaG | ecosystem: Host-associated > Plants > Roots > Rhizosphere >...
CAGGGGAATGCCGTTAGCCGCCAGCGAGCCGTTCAGTTGCGCAATCCAGGTGTCCCAGGCCGCGATCCAGGTCTGGCCGCCCAGCTCGCTGAAAACCTGATCGCGGGCCGCGGTGCCGGCCAGGCGGCTGTCGTCGCGCGAGCACTCGCCCTGCAGCAGGGCGGGCGAGGCCGAATCCAGAAACACGCCATCGTATTCGCCAGCCGCGCTCTGCTGGGCGATGGAATCGGCCCAGTAGGCGGCGAACCCGGAATCCGAGACGTTCATGAGCAGCTTGCCGTCGGAGCTGCTGGCCACGCGGCCGCCGCTGGCGTTGTGCCAGAACCAGCTCTCGTGCGTGGTCACCTCCGGGTAGTCGTTCGACCAGTGCAGCCCGTCGGTGATGAAGCTGACCGCGGGCGCCGACTGCCACATGGCCAGGTGGTAGTGCAACACCACGAAATTGGGATTGAACGCGCGCAAGGCGCGGGTGGTTCCCAGCACCAGCTTCTGGCTGCCCACGTAATGGGTGGCCGCGAATTCCTGCTGCTGCGTCGTCATGTCGGGAAGCTGGTCGGAAAGGATGGCGATGGTTGCGGTGGTGTCGGGAAAACGGCTGGCGGTTGTCGCTGGGGCTTCGGCCGCCACCTCGGTTCCTACGCCACCATCCCCGCTGCCCAGCGCCGCGGCCGGGTTGTCGCGGCCCGAATCCGCCGGTTGCACTGGCAGGTCGCCAGCAGCATCGAGGCGGGCGGCGTTCCGCGCCTGCGAGGAACCACCACAAGATAGACCAAGGAGCAAAGGGTACACGAGCATCCAAACCTTCATAAGGAACAGGATACAGCGCCCGTGTGCCGCGTGTCCGTCTCTGGACTCGGTCTTTGCGGTACGCGGTGGGCCATTGCAGCGTTCATCAGACTCCTGTGACGCTGCGATTGGGAAGGCACGCCAGTTCTGTGCTAGAAATCCCAACTACTTGGACTGGGCGTGACCCCGGGTGCACACCTTGTTCGGCACCGGGCGCCCGAGCGGAAAACACAGGGAGATCTCATGCATGCACTGCCTGATGCGCTGGTCGAGCGCCTAAGGAACCGACAGGCCGTTCTGGTTGCTGGTGCCGGCTGTTCCGAGCTGGCCCAACTTCCTGGCTGGGCTGCGCTCGGCCAGTGCTTCCTCGAATGGGTGGCCGACGATGCGGACAAGGCCGCGCTTTCCGATCTCCTGCAGCAGGGCCGCATGACCTCGGCCCTGGCCTTCGTGCGCGAGCTGTTTCACGAAAGCACTCTGGGCGATGTGCTGGCCGATGCCTGTGGCAAGGCGGTGCAAGTGCCCGCTGCCATCAAGACCGTGGCCCACGCGCCCTGGCGTGGCCTGATCGCGACCACCTTCGATGCTCTCTGGGCCACCGCCCTGGCCGACGACGCCGAGATCGTGAGCCGGACGGCGTTTGCGGCCAACGCCGGCGCGCTGGAAGGCGGCCGCGGCCGTTTTCTCCTGCAGCCGTTTGGCCGCGCCGACGTGCCTGCCTCGATCTGCCTGAGTCCGGCCGAGATCCCGGCGAAGATCGGTGCCACCGGCGCCGCCAGCTTCATCGCCGGCCTGTACAACAAGTGGTCCTTCGTTTTCGTGGGCTATCAACCCGACGATCCGGATCTGAACATGCTCGTCCAGCGCGTGCTGGGCACAAGCGAGACGCGTGTGCCGCACTTCCTGCTGGCGCCGCAACTCTCGGCCAGCGACGCGCGCCGGGTGCGTACCGAGCTGGGCCTGGTCCCGGTTTCCCTGGAATTCACCCTGGAGGAAACTCTCACGGTGCTGGCCGAGATCTGCGCCCAGCCCGGCCACAAACCGGCTGACGAGGATGTGGAAGCCTGGTTGGAGCTGGTGCTGGCCGAGCCCGAGGATCGCGAAGCTCATGAAGGCCTCAATCGAGGCCTGGCCCTTCTGCGCGAGCGCAAGGAATGGGACCGCATGGTCGGCATCATGATCAGCCGCGCCGAGGTCATCCGTGAGTCAGCGGCACAGGCGGCGGCTTTGCGCGAAGTGGCCCTGTTGCTGGAACAGTATATGGCCGACACCGATCGCGGCTATCACGTGATGATGGCGGCGTTGCGGCTGCGACCCAGCGACGCGGATCTGCTGGGAGATGCCAAGCGCTTGGCCGAAAAGGCGGGCCAGTGGGACGACTTTGCCAAGGAGGTCGCTCAGCTCGAACACCAGGGCATCGACGGCGCCGACTCGACCCAGATCGCGCTGGGCGTGGCCCGCGTGTGCGCCCGGGACAGCGTCCGGGTCGACGAGGCCATCGTGGCTTTCCAGAAGGTGCTCGACCGGGATCCGCAAAACCCCGAGGCGTTGGCCGAGCTGGAGAACCTCTATCGCCAGGCCGAACGCTGGGAGCCGCTGCGTGCGCTGTACGAGAAGATGCTGGCGCGCGATCCCAACAGCAACGCAGCCTTCGCTAAACTCGAGGCGCTGTTGCGCCAGACGGAACAGTGGGCACTGCTGACGTCGCTGCTGGAAAAGGAGCTGGCGCGCAATCCGGCGGACCCAGCGGCCTTTGCCAAGCTGGAAGAGCTGTATCGCAAGACCGAGCAGTGGAAGGCGCTGACCGATCTGCTGCGCAAGGGCCTGGCACGCAATCCCAGCGACGGGGCCACCTTTGCCAAACTGGAACAGATCTACCGGAGCACGCAGCAGTGGAAGCCGCTGGTCGAGATGCTGGAGGCGCTCACCGCCCGCGATCCCGCCAACGGCGAGGCCCTGGCCAAGCTGGAAGAGCTGTATCGCAAGACCGAGCAGTGGACGCTGCTGTGCGACCTGCTGGAAATGCGCGCGCAGCGCAGGGGCGACGCCGAGCTGGCGCGCGGGCTGCGCATGGAGCGGGCCAGCCTGCTGCTCGACAAGCTGAAGGATGTGCAAAGCGCGCTGGTGGTGGCCCAGGGTTTCGCAGCCGAAGATCCGGCTGCGGCCGAGGCGCTGTACCTACGGGCGCTGGAAAACGACCCCGAAAACTCGGTCGCTCTGGCGGCGCTGGCTGATTTGTGCAGCCGCAAAGGCGAGTTCGAGCGCGCGGCCAAGTTCGCGCTGGAAGGCGCGGAGAAGACCAAGAACCCGATGGAGAAGGGGCGCCTGCTGGCCCAGGCGGGCGTGCTGGCTCTCGACCATCTCGACGACCCCGAGAACGGACGGGATCTTCTCGACCGGGCGTTGGCCGCCGATCCGGAACAGGTGCGCGCGGCCGAACGGTTGGCTCAGTTGCGCGAGGCCCGTCAGGAATGGCAGGCGCTCGAACCGATCCTCGACATGCTCCTCCGCCGGGCCTCGGCCCAGGACGAAGCCACCCGCGCCGTCTTGCACGAACGGGTCGCCCGTTGCGCGAAGCAGTTGGGAAAGATTGACAAGGCGCTGGCCAACTTCGAGGCCGCCACCCGTCTGTCGCCGCACTCGCTGCCCTTGGCGCAGGCCTCGGCAGACTTGCACTTCGAGCGCGAGGCTTGGACCGAGGCGGGCGCGGCTTACGAGCGCGTCTATGCGCTGGGTTTGAACAGCATGAGCGCCCCGGAGCGGGCAGCCCTTTGCGTGCGCCTGGCCATCTGTTCGGAGAAGGTCGCTGACAGCGAGGACGCGCTGCACTTCCGTGAAGAGGCGGCGGCTCTCGAGCCGCACGAGCGCAGCCACCTGGACGCGCTCATCGTGCTGCGCGCCGCCCGCCAGGATTGGCGCGAGGTGGTCGATCTGCGACGCAAGCAACTGGCGCTGGTCAGCGACGAGGAGGAGCGGGCGCAGCTGTGGGACGAGTTGGGCGATATCCTGCGCGAAAAACTCGGCGACTCGGTTGACGCCGTGGCCTGCTACACCAAGGCGTTGGCGGTGCGGCCCGACCGGCGCCAGACCCTGTACAAGATGCTGGATCACTACAGCGTCGACAAACAATGGGGCAAGGCAGTCGAGACGCTGGAGACGCTGTCCGGGCTGGAGACCGCGCCCACCATCCGTGCCCGCTGCCGCTACACCCTGGCCGCTATCTATCGCGACGAGATGAAGGACAACGTCAAGGCGGTGGCCACCTTCACTCAGGTTCTCGAAGACGATCCGATGTTCACGCGCGCGTTCGATGCCATCGAGCGCATGCTGACCGAGAGTCGCAGTTGGAAAGAATTGGCGCGCGCCTACCGCCGTCAGTTGAAGCGCCTGCCCGCCGAGGCGCCCGTCGAACTCAAACTGCGCCTGTGGGACGCGCTGGCGGCGGTGGCGCTCAAGCAACTCAAGAACCGCGAGAGTGCCGTGCTGGCTTTGGAGGTCGCCGCTTCGCTCGACCGCGACAACTTCGCCCGCCAGGAGCAGCTGGCGCAGATGTACCACGAGTCCGGTCCCTCGGCGGTGGGCAAGACCATCACGCAGCACCAGCTGCTGATCAGCAAGAAGCCCGATCGCATCGCTTCGTATCAAGCGCTGGCGCCGCTCTTCTATCAGAGCGGTGCCCACGACCGAATGTGGTGCGTGGCCGCGGCCCTGGTCTATCTGGGCAAGGCCGATGCGCCGCTGGCCAGTTTCTACGAGGGCTACCGGCCCAGTCAGCTTCCCAACGTGGGCGGCAAGATGAACGAGGAGCTGTGGCGCAAGATCCTGCACCCAGCAGAGGATCCCTACATTGGCGCCTTGCTGGCCCTGTTGGCGCCGGCCATCGCCATGTCCAATGCCAGCCCCCATAAGGCCATCGGCGTGGACCGCTCCGACCGCGTGGATCTGTCGGGCGCGGCTTGGCCCCACGCCGCAGCCTTGCGCTACGTGGCCAACACCATCGAGGCCAACTTGCCCGATGTCTTCCTGAAGAAGGACGCGCCGGGCACGGTGTCCATCGTCAATCTCAAGGAGAAGAACACGCTGACTCCGGCCCTGGTGGTGGGCCCCGGCTTCGAGCAGTGGATGCGGCAGAGCGAGGTCATCTTCGACCTGGCCAAGCGCATGGTGCTGATGCGCTCGGAGCGGTTCCCTCGCTTTGCCCTGGGCACGCCGGCCTTGCTGGAGATCGCAGTGCGCGCGGGGCTGCAGCTCGGTGGCTGCCCCATCGGCAGCGGCCCGCACGGGGAGCAAGTCGACAAGATGGCCAAGACCATCGATGGGCTGCTGTCACCGCCTTTGCGGGCGGAGCTGAAAGTGGTGGCCAAGAAATTCGTGGATGCGCGCGGGGACAGGCTGGACTTGCAGAGCTGGATCGTTGCTGCTGATTTGACCGCAGCCCGCGCGGCGCTCGCCCTGTGTGGCGACTTGGGCGCGGCGGCGCGCGTGGTGGCCAGCGAGCCGTCAGGGCAAAGCCCCTTGTCGGCGCGCGAACGCATCAACGATCTGCTGGCCTTCTCGGTCAGCGAAGATCACTTCGCGGTTCGCACGGCCCTCGGCATGCAGGTGAACCTCACGCCGCCCAGCCCCGAGGCTGCAGCCCCAGGCGCCCTCAAACGCCGCCTGAGCCACGCGCAGATCAAGTCGAGCCCGTAGCAGGAGTCTGTCGGGAAATTGCCGGCCGCCCGAAGGGCCGGCCCGCGGGTCGCGGGCGGCGCGGGCGTGAGCGCTCCGCGTGTCGCGGGCCGCGCACGCTCACGCCAGCCGCCCACCCGGGTCGCTTCGCGAAAGCCCGCCCAGCATCGAGGCGCCGCCGCAAGATCGCGAGGCGCTGGACCGCTGGGCCGACCGATACGGAGTGCGAGATCGACGCGCCGACCGGCTGCCGCTCGAACACATGCAAAACGCGCACTTCGGATACGCGCTGGACGGACTGCCCCGCGTCCTCGACACGGCCTCATCAGCACGCGGGTGGTAGTGATTCTTGTCACATTGAGATCTACCTGAAGGATCCCCGGCGCACCGTCCCTGAGAAGCTCAAGACGGTGTTGTTCAAGGCGATCGCCTAGCAGCAAGCCGGCTGGGAACCTTTCGGGCGCCCCTCGGCGTGTCGTGCCAAAGCCAAGCGGCGAATCACCTCGAAACGACCTTTCCGTTGTCAGCGCCTGCGCTACGTCGGTTACGGATATTTCACAGCCCGGAAACACACTGGTAACCTTTTCGGGGGGATGCTTCTAACATGAAGAAGATCGAAGCCATCATCAAGCCGTTCAAGCTGGACGATTTGAAGGACCGGCTGCGCCAGGTCGGAGCCCAGGGCATGACGGTGTCGGAGGTCAGGGGTTTCGGCCGCACCGGCGGGAAGAAAGAGGTGTACCGCGGGTCGGCCTACGTTGTGGACTTCATCCCCAAGGTTCGCATCCAGATCATCGTCGACGACGACATGGCACAGCCGATTATCGAGGCCATCTTGGCCACCGCGCGCACGGGCGAGATTGGGGATGGCAAGATTTTCGTCAGTCCGGTGGTTGACGCCATTCGCATCCGCACCGGAGAGCGCGGCCACGACGCTCTGTAGACGACGATCGGGATGACGGCCGCCAAGGACACGGCTGGCGCGGCTTCACGCCGCCAGCGGCGCGAGCAAGATGCCGCCCGCTTTGCAGAGGAATTCTTCGCGCTGACCGGGTTTCGTCCCGTGGCAGCCTACCGCGAGGCTCTGCCGCGAGAGTTTCTGACCCAGTCGATACCCTCTCCTGACGAACTTCTCGCGCGATTCGGCGATCGCTTTCAGTTACGCACCAGCAACGCGCTTCAGCGCTACGTGGCCAGCACCGTGGACCGCGTGGGCTGGAACTACGACCGCCTGCTCGACCTGCGCGGTTTCGGCCTTTTCTCTCTGCTCGACGTCATGCAAGCGTTGCACGATTCCGCCGCCCCAGCGGGATCATAACGCCGCTCAGTCGTGGTACCCTCCTGTTCCATGAAGAGCCACCTGACGATTCAAGATCGAATCATCTCTTGCCTGGTCGCCTGTGCGGGCCTGTGCCTCGCCGCTTCTCCGGCCGTGCTCGCGCAAACCACGCAGCCAGCTGCGCCTGCCCCGGCTGCTGCCGCGCCTGCCGCTGCATCCCCTGCAGACACGTTGCTTGCCCCGGCGGCTGCGCCGCCCGCCGCGGCAGTGCCTCAGCCCAGCTATGGCTATCCACCGCCGGCCTATGGGTACCCGCCGCCCGGCTATGGCTATCCACCGCCGGCATATGGGTACCCGCCACCCGGCTATGGGTACGCGCCACCCGGCTATGGGTACCCGCCGCCGTATGCGCCTCGGGCCGGGATGGGTGCATCGGGCTACCATACCCACGACGGATTCTTCATGCGTCTCTCGCTGGGCGGCGGCGGCGCATCAGTCAGTAGGTCCGGGGAGAAGTACTCGGGCGGCTCGGGGGCTTTTGGCGCGGCCTTCGGCGGCGCTATCACACAACACCTGATTCTCTACGGAGAGATATTTGGCCACTCCGTCAACGAGCCCAAGTACAAGGCGGGCGGGACTTCCGTGACTGAGCGAGGGTGGAATCTGGACATCGCCGGCGTTGGTCCTGGCGTCGCGTATTTCTTCATGCCCTTGAATCTCTATCTGTCGGGCACGTTGCTGCTTCAACGAGTGTCGCTGAGTGAATCGAACGATTCCAACCGCGGGCAGGCCCTCACGGACGTGGGCCTGGCTGCCAGCCTCATGGTAGGCAAAGACTGGTGGGTCTCCGAAAACTGGGCTCTCGGTGCTGCGGCTCAATTTCTGGTCGGCTCAGCCAAAGACCGCTACACCGACTCGAACTGGACCACGGCGGCCGCGGCGGTGATGTTCACGGCTTCATACAACTGACCGAACCGATATCGACGCACCTATCCGGTGCCTTGGCGCCGGACGCACTTGTCATGATCACAAGTGGTGACATGTGGTGAGAGGTGGGAATGTCGGTCAACTCAAGACTGCTGCAGACCGCGCAGCCCTTGCGGTGCGCTGCCCGGCGCGAGCACAATAGACTGAATCGCCACCAAGTGGTCAATGGCTGAGCCACAGCAAGCTGGTCTTCCTCGCCGGGGTCCTCGTCTGGGGCTGCTGGCTGACGCCTTTGATGACGAGTTCCAGAAACAGGTGTTGATCGCTGCGGAGCGCGAGGCGCACGAGCAGAACCTGGACTTCGTGGCCATCTCCGGCGGCATGCTGGGCGTTGAGTCGCAACATCCCAAGAGCTTCGTGTTCGACATCGTGGGCCCGCACAATGTGGACGCCTTGCTCATTTGCGCGCACACCATCGGCCACCACGTCAGCGCAGACCAGATAGCCGCGTTCGTGCAGCGCTTTGCTCCCTTGCCACGCGTGTGCCTGGGGGTCGAGATCGCGGGCGTGTCCTCGTTGCTCATGGACAACGAGGTTGGGATGTACACGGCGGTCAAGCACCTGATGGTGGCGCACGACCGCCGCAAGATCGCGATGATTGCTGGGCCGGCCGCCAACCCCGAAGCCCAGGCGCGCCATCGTGGTCTTGTGCGCGCACTGGCCGACCAAGGGATTCACGTCGATGCGCGCCGCATGGAACACGGGGATTTCACCCGCGCCAGTGGCAGCCAGGCCGTGGCCGATCTGCTCGATCGGCGTGGGCTCGGGGCGGGCGAAGTGGACGCCATCGTGTGCGCCAACGACGTCATGGCTCTGGGCGCGCTCGACGAACTCGACCGGCGCGGAATTCGGGTGCCGCGCGATCTCTCGCTGGTGGGATTCGACGATCTCGATTTCGCCCGCTACGCGCGGGTACCGCTCACCACCGTGCGCCAGCCCGTGACCGAACAAGTCCGCCACGCGGTTCGTAGCTTGGCCAGGGCTGTGCGCGGAACTCCGCTGGACGACGGTGTGGTCACCTTTGAGACCGAATTCGTGCGTCGCCGTTCCTGCGGGTGCAACACGCGCAGCCGGGAACGCGTGCTGTCCTGGCCGCTGCCGGGTGAGAATCAAGATTTCGCCGGCGCCTTGCGCGTTCGTCAGGAGAGCGTCGTGGCCAACCTGCGCCAGGCCGCCCACGGCGGATTCGACTTTGTGTCCGAGGACTGGGAACGTCGGCTGTTCTCCACCTTCCTGGAGCAAGTGGCCGAGCCGGAAGCGCCCGCCTTCGTCAACTGTGTGGAAGACATCTGCTACGCCTTGCTTCGTCGCGACAGTTCTGTGGGCAGCGCGCATGATGTGCTTCTGGTTCTGCGTCGCGATGCCCTGGCCTGCGTGCACGACTCCGCCACGCGGGGCCGGATCTACGACCTCATCCAGGAGGCGCTGCTCGTGGCCAGTGACATGGCGGCCATCGCGCAGGCTCAGCAGCGGGGTGAGTCGGTGTCGCTGATGGGGACTGTGGCAGAGGCGACCGCTGCGATGCTGGCCGCGCCCAGCCTGGCCGCGCTCGGCGAGGCCGCGGCGGAGCATCTGCCCCGCCTGGGAATTCAGGCCGGCACCATTGCGCTTTTCACCGAGCCCAACCGGGTCAGCGAGGAAAGCGACGCCACGTTGGTGTTCAGCGAAACCGGTCGGCGTGACGAGCCGATGCGCTTTCCCACGCGCCAGATAGCGCCCGCGGGTTTTCTCGACGGTCGGTCTGTCGTCGTGGTGCCGCTCGGCTTTCGCGGCGAGCAGCTGGGCCTGGCGTCGCTCGCGTTCGGCGCGCCCGATACCATGCTCTATGAGGAACTGCGTCTGGTGCTCAGCTCAGCCGTGACCGGCGCCCTGCTTGTGCGCGCGGTCGATCAGGCACGGCGCGAGGTCGAGAAACTGGCCATCACCGATCCGCTGACCGGCCTGTATAACCGGCGCCACTTGTCCGAGCGCATCCGCGACGAATTCGTACGTATGCGCCGGCACCCGCGCAGTCTGAGCCTGGCCTTGGTCGATCTCGACGGATTCAAGCAGGTCAACGATCGCTTCGGCCACGAGGCTGGCGATCGCGTGCTGGTGACCGTGGCGCAGCGGCTGCGCAGAGGGCTGCGTGAGATAGACATCGTGGCCCGCTTCGGCGGAGACGAGTTCGTCGTCTTGCTTCCCGAAACGACGGCCGCTCAGGCGTGCCTGGTTTCGGAGCGCATTCTGCAAAACCTGTCGGGCCAGCCTGTCGACGAGCACGGCATGGTGGGCGCGACCTTCGGTGTGGCCACCACCGACGACGACGGCTCGCTGATCAACGCGGACGAGCTCCTGCGCCGGGCGGATCATGCTCTCTTGTGCGGCAAGCGGGCCGGCAAGGGGCGGGTCTTGCACTTCGACGATTGTCCGGCGGTCCTGCCGGAGAAGTAGCCCGAGCCCGTCGGGAAACTCCCGGCCAATGCAGGTCGGCCAGCGTGCGCGGTAGCGTGAGCGGTAGCGACCAGCGTGGGGCGGTTTGCGTGGGCGATTCGCGAGTGCACACTTCCGCGTGCCACCCACGAACTCGCTCACGGTGCGACCAGGCAATGCTGGTCGGAAAGGAATGAAGACATGCGGTAATTCATGAAATTCCGAGAAGTCGTCCAGCGGGTGCGAAACCCGTCCGGCCAAAGCCGAGCCCGGC
>Ga0265316_10007322_pt1 | contig 10407 bp, 6 predicted proteins | sample 4522metaG_FD_202092 | JGI IMG/M metagenome (GOLD analysis project Ga0265316, IMG submission 202092) | Rhizosphere microbial communities from Carex aquatilis grown in University of Washington, Seatle, WA, United States - 4-5-22 metaG | ecosystem: Host-associated > Plants > Roots > Rhizosphere >...
CCTACGCGCACCGGTTTGCCATCAGTGAATGCGAGGAAGACACCGTAGAGGCCGCGATCGGGGATGGTTCCGGCATTCAGAATCGCCAGGCGCGCCGCGCCGTCGCGCGCCGTGACCACATTGCGCACACGATCCCACGTCAGACGCGGACGCAACTCGCCAAACTCATCGGAGGGATAGCGGCCGCTGAGCAAGTCGAGCACGCCGTCGAAGGCCGACCGCGAGAGCGAACCGAACGGAGCCGCACCGCGCACGAGATCAAATAGGAGATCGACGGAGACTTCGGGCTTTGTAGCTTCCGCGTTTTGAGTTCCGGTCGAATCGAAGCCGTCAAACTTCAATTCCGCCGTGAATTCTATTCCCCGCCGAGTTGCTTTCCCGGCTTTCGCTGGGCGCGCAGCCTTCGGCGGCCGCGCGGACGCGACGATGGCCACCAACTGCTGGCACAGCACATCGAGGGGATTGCGCGGGAAGCGCGTCGACTCAATGTGCCCCTCGTGCATGGCGCGCGTGACCGCTGCGCAAGCAACAAGGTCGGCGCGGTACTTGGGAAAGAGAATGCCTTCGCTCACCGCGTCCACATGATGACCGGCGCGGCCAATGCGCTGCATTCCGCTGGCGACCGAGGGCGGCGACTCGATCTGAATCACGAGGTCCACGGCGCCCATGTCAATGCCCAACTCCAGCGTCGAGGTGGCGCAGAGCGCGCGAATCTGCCCGGCTTTAAGCTGCTCCTCAATGACGGAGCGCTGCGCGGCTGCGAGCGAACCGTGATGCGCGCGAGCGATGGGCTCTCCGGCCAGGTCGTTGAGCGCTCCGGCAAGCCGCTCGGCGGTCTGTCGCGCATTAACGAAGAGAATCGTCGAGTTGCGCTCGCGAATGATTTCGAGCAGGCGGGGATGAATTGCGTTCCAGATGGAGACGCGGCGCGGAGTCTGCGAGGCCGGGCCCGAGGGAATCTCCTCCATCTCACCCAGGCGCGCCATGTCCTCGACCGGGACTTCGATGCGCAGCTTGAGCTGCTTGGGCGCGGCGGCATTGACGATGGTGACCGGCCGGTAACGGAGCGGCGGGGCGTCCCCAACTTCAGGGAGCGAGGCAGCGAGCGATGAGGAAGAGTCACCGTCTTCCACTGCTGGTTGGTCTTCGTGCCGGTTCCCGGCTCCCTTGCTCTCTTGCTTCCTTGCTCCCTGTACTTCCACTCCGCCGAGGAAGCGCGCCACTTCTTCCAGCGGCCGCTGCGTGGCTGAAAGGCCGATGCGCTGTAGCGGCTTTGCAGTCAGCGCCTGCAGGCGTTCCAGCGTCAACGCCAGGTGCGCGCCGCGCTTGGTGGGAACCAGCGCGTGAATCTCGTCGATGATGACGGTTTCGACGGTGCGCAGCGCCTCGGCTGCCTGCGAGGTAAGGATCAGATAGAGCGACTCGGGAGTGGTGATAAGAATCTCTGCGGGATGGCGCGCGAAGCGGGCCCGCTCCCGCTGCGGCGTGTCGCCGGTGCGCACGCTGATGAGCGGCTCGTGAAATGGAACGCCCATGCGCCTCGCCATGTTGGCCATCCCGGCTAGCGGCGAACGGAGATTCCGCTCGACATCCACGGCCAGCGCTTTCAGCGGCGAGACGTAGACGATGCGGCAGCCCTCTCTGGCGGCTTCGGGCGCGGGACGCAGCATCAACCGGTCGAGGCACCAGAGGAATGCAGCCAGGGTCTTGCCTGTGCCCGTGGGCGCAAGGATCAGCGCGTTCTCACCGCGCGCGATTACAGGCCAGCCCATTCGCTGCGGCGCGGTGGGCGCTTCGAAGACGGCCTTGAACCACTCCGCCGTTACCGGGTGAAAGCAGGCAAACGGGTCGGATATTTCGGTCGGATTGGGCTTGGTCGGGGACATGCTGCTCTCAAGAGAGTAGCGCAAAGGCCTTGGCGAAGACAAAGCGAATAACAGGTGTCAGGGAACAGGTGTCAGGTGTCAGAAAACCTGACCGAAACCTTCGAGACAGCCGTTCCTATCCTTTATGCGCCGCGTCCCCCAACCGCGCCACGCTGAACTGCGCGCCGGCGAACAGGATCAGTCCGGAAATATAGGCCCAGAAGAGCAGTCCCACCGAAACATAAAACGGTCCGTAAAGCGACTGGAAATCCAGATGCGGCAGCACCGCGGCATAGATGAACCTCGAAAGCAGCCAGACGCCTCCAGTAATGATGGAAGTGCGCATCACTGGCCGCCAGGGCACCTTGCGATTGGGCAGAATGTAATAGACCGAGAAGAAGAACAAGATCGACGCAACGCCCGTTGAGACCGCCAGCCAAATGTGGGTCAGGGGGTCGTAAGAGTCTTTGAGAATCCGGAAGAACCAGTTGTCTGAGTCGTGCACGAGAGCAAATGCCAGCCCCTTGTCCACGTTCACGTTCACCACCATGCTGGCCACGCCCAGTCCCAGCATCAACAGAGCCAATCCGAATGCGATGGTCTGGTTGAACAGATAGTTGCGGCTTTTGCTCACGCCCCACGCCTGGTTGAGAGCCACCTCCAAGGGGAGGAAAATGCCCGTGCACGCAATCAGAATCATCACCAGCGAAAAAGCCTGCGCGCCGTGATGCTTCAAGAGCGGGAGCACGGCCTCACTGACGATGGTGTTCACCACCCAGTCCTTTGTCGTGGTGGCCGAGGGCAGGAAGTAGTTAACCATGAGGTCCACTACACCTCTCATCGCTTCGGAGTGAAAAACCGAGAGCGCCAGCGTGTAAAGCAGCACGACGAAAGGGATGAAAGAGATGATCGCGTTGGCGGCAACGCTGAACGCAAACGTGTGGACTTCGCTGTCGAGCAGATACGCGATGAGAGCGGTGCCGCTTTTGCGCCAAAGGTACCACTTGGAGTGCGTGACCTTTTCGGCCGGGCCGGTGGCCGCTGCAACCACGGCAACGCCGGCGCTCTCGATGTCGGCTGCAACGTCAGACACGGATTCCAAACCATCAGACACGATTCATTTCCTCGGGCACGGTTCAATCCCTCGTAGGGCCTTCTTGCGGTGATGCGCGCTCCGCCGTTCCCGCGATTCGACGTTCTCATTTTGACGCGAGCGGATGAAGGAGGGTGCTGACTCAAGGATAGCCGGTTCGGCTCGATTTTGCCGGGCAGCGATCAGCGCTGATTCTCACTTCAAACCGTTGGATGCCGAATGCGTGGATCGATGGATGCGCAGATCACTGGATTGATCGATCAATCGCGACGCAACTGCCCCAGCGCCCATCGCGCTGCCGCGCGCAGGCCTTCATCGGCCGCCGCCGTCCACGCATCAAGCTGCGGCGCGAACCGAGCCAGTCCGCTGTTTCCCATTGCAATCGCCACGTTGCGCTTGAGGCCGAGGAATCCCGCGCGGCGCACCGGCGATCCGTTGAACTCGCGCTCGAAGGACGGCTCGTCGAGAGAGGCCAGCCATTCCAGAGCTGGATTGACGAGTTCCGGGCGCGGTTCGAGATCGGCGTCGACCGCGATCGGACCGTTGTGCAGAGACTTTTCCTGCGCCTTCCGATTCCAGGGGCACACATCCTGGCAGATATCGCAGCCGAAGACCTGACGGCCAATGTTCGCGGCGAGTTCCTCCGCGATTGGCCCCTTGTGCTCGATGGTCAAATACGAGATGCAGCGCGAAGCATCCATCTGGTAGGGAGCGATGAGCGCGTCCGTCGGGCAGGCCTCGATGCAGCGAGTGCAACTGCCGCAGCGGTCCGCCGCGAGGAGCTCCGCTCTCTCGTCTTTTGGACTAATTTCGAGGGAAGTTAACAGCACCGCCAGAAATCCAAACGACCCCAGCCGCTCATGAATCAGGCAGGTGTTCTTTCCCGTCCAGCCAAGTCCAGCAGCGGTCGCGAGCGCGCGCTCGACAATCGGCCCGGTGTCGACATACGCGCGCGATTCGAACTCGCCAAGCTGCTGGTGCAGCCGCGCTTCGACGGCGCGAATCCGCTTGAGCAGCACTTTGTGATAGTCGCTAGGCCGCCGCTCGCCGCGCTCGTCGACCCGCCCACTCCACGCATACCGCGCAATCCACGCGCTCCGCGGCTCTGAACTTTTGGTTGAGAAAGGTGCTGATGGGAAAGCGTAGCTGGCAAAGCAAACCAGCGCCGATCGCGCCCAGGGAAAGGGAATGCCCGCGCGCTCCCGCAACAAACGCCCGTCTTCGGATCTTCGCTTCAGGTAGCCCATCGTGCCGGCGCGGCCTGCGGCAACCCACTCGCGAAAGCGTTCGGCATCGCGCGCTTCTGCCTCGCATGGCAGAGCCACCAGACCGGCCTCATGAAAGCCGACTTCGATCGCCAAGGCGCGAGACTGCTCTGCTGTGAGCCGGCCCTCGTTACTCGTTGAAGAACCACCCATGGAACCGCCTGTCGCCCGACTGCGTATAGCCTAATGTACCGATCAATCCCCGTCGGCCCCCTGGGTCTCTCGGGCCCAATGCGAATTCAGCTAGCTCTTGCGGTGGAGATTGATCGGGCGCCTCAAGTTTCGCCTTTCAAAGGCGACATTCTCGAGGAGGATGCCATGAATGACACTACGTGCAGCACAGAAACTCCGCCCATTGCTGCGGGCGAATTCACGGAGATCGTGAGAGGTAACGAAGCCACCCTGTTGGAGCGCTTCATGCCGATGGTGCGCCGGCAATGCGTGACGCTCAATCTCGCAGCCGTTACGCGGATCGATGCCGCAGGTCTTGCCGCTCTCATCACGCTCTATTGCGACGCGCGACAGGCTGGCCACGACTTTACAATCTCCAATCCCTCTCCCCATGTGGCGGAGATTCTTGCTGTTGTGGGCCTCGACAAACTCCTTGTGTCCCAACATGCAGAAGGGTTTTCAGGATTCGGCACCGCGGCGGCAGCCACAGCGGCCTGATTTGGGAGGAAATCCTCAGGAATCGCATCGCAGGCCACCGATGCGTCCTAAAATGCGGTACCCGATGCTCCTCTTCGGAACGACCGCGCCCCGGTTCACCCTCCCCCTGTGACCAGAAGCACATGCAAATGTGTCCCGTGGACGATATTCCTTGTATCGACACAAGAATGCCGCTCGACGCAGTCGCATAGCCAGGGTTCGACCCGCAAAGCCACTCCGCAATCTCCAATTGGCGTGCTTGGCCTCCGTTCCTTTACCCTTGCCTATGGACCGCACGGCGGAATCCAACAAGAACCAACAAGTGAGGGAGGCTTTATCCCATGGCTCAGGGCGTAATGGAGCAGTCGGTCGCCGCGGCGACCTCAACAACAACCAAGTATGTGTATTCCTTCGGCGGCGGCAAGGCTGACGGAAACGGCAAGATGAAGGACGTGCTGGGCGGCAAAGGCGCAGGCCTGGCCGAGATGACCAATGCCGGATTGCCTGTGCCTCCCGGATTCACCATCCAGACCGAGGCCTGCCGCGAATATATGCGCGGCAAATTGAGCCCGCAGATCGAGACCGAGATGCTCGATGCGCTGGAGAAGCTGGAGAAGCTGCAGGGCCAGAAGCTCGGCACGGGCGAAAATCCGCTGCTGGTTTCAGTCCGCTCGGGCGCCAAATTCTCCATGCCCGGCATGATGGACACGATTCTGAACCTGGGCCTCAACGATCAGGCTGTTGAAGCGCTGGCCAAGCGCAGCAATAATCCCCGTTTTGCTTATGATTCCTACCGCCGCCTTATCCAGATGTTCGGCGACGTGGTCCTCGACGTTCCCAAGAAGAAGTTCGAGCACATCTTCGACGGCATAAAGGCCGCGAAGAAGATCAAGTTCGATTACGATCTCCAGCCGGATGCGCTCCAGAAGATCATCGCCGAATACAAAAAGCTGGTGAAAAAGGAGACGGGTAAAGATTTCCCGCAAGACCCGCTGGTGCAGCTCGTCGCGGCCCGCGATGCCGTATTCAGAAGCTGGCAGAACGATCGCGCCAAGACCTACCGCCGCATTAACCACATCGACGATTCGATCGGCACCGCAGTCAACGTGCAGGCCATGGTCTTCGGCAACCTGGGCGAAAGCTCCGGCACGGGCGTCGGCTTCACGCGCAATCCCGCCACCGGCGAGCACATCTTCTTTGGCGAGTACCTGATGAACGCGCAGGGCGAGGACGTGGTTTCCGGCGTCCGCACTCCGCTCCCTATCAGCGAGCTCGAAAAGGCCAACCCGAAGGTCTACGACCAGTTGAAAGACATTACGCGACGCATGGAAAAGCACTACCGCGACATGCAGGACTTCGAGTTCACCATCCAGGATGGCAAGCTCTACATGCTGCAGACGCGCAACGGCAAGCGGACTGGTTTGGCTGCCGTCCGCGTGGCCATCGACATGGTGCGCGAGGGACTCATCACGCAGGAGGAAGCCATCTTCCGCGTCGAGCCCAACCAACTTTACGACTTCCTGGTTCCGCGGCTCGTGGAAAAGGGCGAGAAGATTGAAGTGCTCGCCACCGGACTGCCGGCCTCGCCTGGCGCGGCTGTCGGCCAGATCGTCTTCACGGCCGAAGAAGCGGTCAAGCAGCACAACAGCGGCGCTTACAAGTCCGTCATCCTCGTCCGTGGCGAAACCACGCCTGAGGACATCGCGGGCATGGAAGTGGCCGACGGAATTCTCACCTCGCGCGGCGGCATGACCTCGCACGCCGCTGTCGTTACCCGCGGCATGGGCAAGTGCTGCGTGGCCGGTGCAGGCGACTGCACGGTCGACGAAGCGAAGAAGGAACTGCGCGTCAAGGGCAAGACCTTCAGGCAGGGCGACTACATCTCGCTCGACGGAACCACCGGCCGCGTGATCGAAGGCCGCCTCAAGACACTCGAAGCGCAGCCCAACGATCCCGATCTGGTCAAGTTCATGGCCTGGGTCGATCCTGTCCGCCGCCTGCGCGTTCGCGCTAACGCCGACATTCCACGCGACGCCAAAAACGCGCGCTTGTTCGGGGCCGAGGGCATCGGCCTCTGCCGCACCGAGCACATGTTCTTTGCGGAAGATCGCATCGAGCACATGCGCACCATGATTCTTGCCGAGAGCGAGAAGGATCGCCGGACGGCTCTCAAGAAACTGCTGCCCATGCAGCGCGCCGACTTCATCGGCCTCTTCAAGGCCATGGAATCGCTGCCAGTCACCATTCGCCTGCTCGATCCGCCGCTGCACGAGTTCCTTCCGAAGCGTGAAGACCTGCTGGTTGAAATTCAGCACCTCGAAGACACCAAGCCGCGCTCGCCCAAGCTCAAGGAGCTGCGCCCGCTGCTTGCTCGCGTTGAAGAGTTGCACGAGCAGAACCCGATGCTCGGGTTGCGTGGATGCCGTCTCGGCATTACGTTCCCTGAGATTACCGAGATGCAGGCGCGCGCCATCATTGAAGCCGCTGTCGCGGTCAAGGCCAAGGGAGGCAATCCGCACCCCGAGATCATGGTCCCGCTCATCGGGTCGATAGAGGAAATGAGAAACCAGTCCGCGATCATTCGCCGCGTGGCCGACGAAGTCTTCAAGGAGAAGGGCGCCAAGGTCGAGTACATGGTGGGAACCATGATCGAGCTGCCGCGCGCTGCGTTGACGGCCGATCAGATCGCAGAAGAGGCCGAGTTCTTCTCGTTCGGCACCAACGACCTGACGCAGACCACGTACGGCATCTCGCGCGACGACATCAACAACTTCCTGCCGGCTTATCTCAAGCTCGGCATCTTCAAGCACGATCCCTTCGCCACCCTCGATCAGGCTGGCGTGGGGCAATTGGTCAAGATGGCCGTGGCCAAGGGCCGCAACACGCGCGCGAACCTCAAGGTCGGCATCTGCGGCGAGCATGGCGGCGATCCAGAGTCCGTCAAGTTCTGCCACAAAATCGACCTCAACTACGTCTCCTGCTCACCCTTCCGTCTGCTCACGGCGCGTTTGGCCGCTGCGCAGGCCGCGCTTGAAGAGAAGCTCGGCGTCCAGGGCGGCAGCAAGTAAACGCAATCCTCTCCCAGACACCAGGGGCGTCCGCAATTGCGGGCGCCCCTGGTGTTTTCTCGGCTATCGACCCGACTTCTGAGGCGGCGGGGCGCCAGGAGGGGAGTCGAATTCATTCATTGCGAAAAGCCAATCCCATTGTCCTTCTGTCCGGACGCCTCCCATCCAGATCACACAGGCGCTAAATGGCCTGCCAATTCCAACTTCTTTCAAAAGTGGATCGAGCAGCGGCCTTTGGACCGGGAGCCAAAATTCATTACTGCCCTCTCTAAACAGCATCTCCGTACTGAAGAGCGCGGCCAAATCTTCAGTTCTTCCCATCATTTTTCCCCATTGGCTCATCAACTCAGCACGCTCTCCCTGTAACGGCCTCGACTTTCCAAGGAAAACTAGCGTGGTCCTTGAAGGGAAACTGTCAGACGACAGCAGCACGTTTTTATGTGCACCGGCAAGAGTTGGATCCGTATCCAATGCCGAGCCATAATGAACGTCGATGATCGACTGGATGGTGCGGTGTTGATACTTTGCCCAAGGATCGTTTTCCTCTCGCTGGGCAAGGCCCCCGGCGCAAATAAGTGCAAGCGCTGAAAGGACAATTGGCTTTGCGCGGATCATCGGCCCAGTATAAATCTCCGAATGGGTGCCCCCGGTCCCTCGCACTTGGGGACCGGGGATCGCACGATCATCGAGATCGGAACAACCCTCCCGGAGGGAGGGAAGAAGATAGCCCAGGGCGTAAGCCCTGGGGTCAGACGCCGCGCAACACCTCCAGCCCGCTTCAGCGGGCGAAAGAAATTCCCTCGAGTCCCACTCGCAAGACGCCAGCCCCGGTCGCCCCGCCAGCTCTCCGCTCTGGTGCGCGTACAATTGCGCCATTGATATTCCGGAGGGCTGCAATGCTTCGATTTCGCAGGCCTGCCATCATCCTTGTTTGCGTCGGCGTAGTGATCCTCGGGGTTTTCACCTGGCTCGCGGTTGCGAAAGTCATCGCTGCAAAATCGACTGAAAGCTACGATCACCAATCCACGTCGGAAATGCTATTTGAGCAGAGGCCATTTCTATTCCAATGTGAAGACCGGCCGCAACCCTTGCCGCCGGGAGAGCACATGTTGTTTAGTTCGCCCAATATCGCGCCGTACGCGCGGACAAGGGTCGAAACCCTCAACCTTCCGCTCACCGAAGTACCCGCACTCACCTTAGCGTCCGAGCCGATGAACTTTATCCGAATCGCCGGGGAAGATCGGAACAATTGGAATCTGCAGTTCTGCGCCATGGGAGAAGGCGACAGCGAGCAGGAGGCCCGCCAATCCCTGGAGAAGGTTTCGATGAGCCGCACCGGAAGCCTCGTCAGCCTGAGCGCCGCGCGAACCGGGAGAACCGGTGGGCATGGTGACCTGTTTGCCCTGGTTCCCGAGGATGCGCCGCTGACGTTGCACGTAATCGGCGCAGTCGAACTCCGGAACATGAGCGGCCCTGTGCGGCTCTCCGCCGTCGGTGGACGCGCAACCATTCTGAACACCACAGGCACAGTCGATGCCGACGCAGAGATTGTCGATTTCGCCGGTGCGCGCGGGCATGTCATGCTCAACTCATACTCGGAAATCGATATCAAGCTGACCGGCCCCAGGTTCCTCGGCGGCCTCTCCGCCTATGCGCAACGGGAGGTGCGGGTCCTGGTCCCGCACGGATTCCAGTCACCGATCGAGGTCATGGTTGACCGTCCCAAAGATCTTGTTTGCCGGGCCGACTTCTGTTCCGGGATGAAGCAGAAGAAGCAAACCGGCGCGTACGTCTTCGAAAAATATGCCGGCAGCAGCGACGCCGCGTCAGATCATGTCTTCTTCCGATCCGATCACTCCACAGTCGTCATTGACAATTGGTATCCCAGCCCATTCCATCCGCTGTATCGTTGACCGGTTGGGGCTGGACGGACGGCGAAAGCTGCCCGGGCAACAGCCAGACAGTCCAAAGCGCCGCCCACACATTTCGTTGTCAAGGCTCTGGCAGTCCCTCGGCCACCCGCATCGTGATGATTCCAAAGACAATATATTTCTCCGCAAGTTTGCCGATCATTTCGGCGCTTCGGCGCACAATCGATCCAGAAGATCCGAGAAAAGCGGGTTTCCGAAGGGCGAATTACCAATCTCTAACTTCTTTGGATAGAAGATTTTAGGGTAGCAACTCTTTTGCAATGAATGGGTTGGCGGAAACGGTGAAAGGTACAAGCGATTGAAAACAAACCTCTTAGCCTCAAAAAAGGGTGGGGGGGAGGATGCTACAACGCGTAGAGCAGCCCCAGGCCGGTCATCGTCGTTCTTAGGCGCCACTAGCTCCGCTGACCCCGCTAGCTCCGCTAACTCCGCTGTTCTCAAAGTGCGCTTCAATCTCTTCGAGAGTCTTGCCCTTTGTCTCCGGCAGGAAGAACGCGGCCACGAGAAAATAGACGACCGTGAAGCCGGCGAAGAGGA
>Ga0265316_10007323_pt1 | contig 10405 bp, 5 predicted proteins | sample 4522metaG_FD_202092 | JGI IMG/M metagenome (GOLD analysis project Ga0265316, IMG submission 202092) | Rhizosphere microbial communities from Carex aquatilis grown in University of Washington, Seatle, WA, United States - 4-5-22 metaG | ecosystem: Host-associated > Plants > Roots > Rhizosphere >...
CTCCGGTGAAGAGTGCCAGGGGCTGTTGAAGGAGGCGCAAGCCGAGAGTCATCGATTCGCTACCAAGCGCTCGGCGGTAGGCTGCGACGCGTGTGACGAAGAAGAAGGCATCGTGGTGATGGACGAAACCATGCAACAGCCAGGCGGTGGCCCCCAGCGACGCGATGATGGCGGAGCCCACCAACCAACGACGCCGGTGGGGCTGCCGAATCGCATCGAATGTCGCGCAAATAGAAACCACGCAGGCAATCGGCCAGGTTTCATAGCGGCAGAGTGTGGCCAAGCAGGCGGCGAGCGCGCCTGCGGCGCGTATTCGATCGTGTTTCGAGCTGAGCGTGGCGCTGGCCAAGAGGGCGAGCACGGCCGTCGCATACTCGGGCACCATCGCAGCACCGTAATAGGCGGCGTGGGGCATGCAGGCAGCAATCATTCCGGCGATAAAGGCAGCTCGTGCTGACAGCTCGATCGAGCGAGCCACCCACCAAACGCCAACCGCGGCGCAAGCCCCGAGCCCGATCGCCATGACCTGTGCAGCCGCCAGCGTTGGGCCAAAGGCCGCCATTGCGCTACCCCAAAGCAAGAATGGAAATGGCAGCCAGCTTGTCCCAGAGGGATCAAAGTGCGGATGGATGGCGAATTGCTGTGCAATGATGGCACGAGCGAAGTCATCATCGCTGACGGACCGAAATCCCGTCCAGAGCAGCGCAAGCGAGACGACGATCTTGGCGATCGCGATGATGCAGGGTGCGGCGTATCGCCGAATCACGCTGTGACCCTGTCGGGGAATGGAGCCTTCGCGAAGGTAGATGGCCTACTTCACAATCAGACTGCAGGCAATGCGATCACCTGCCTTGCTGGCTGGATCCGTCTTCATGTCGTCACCAGGAAGAACAGCAATATGGCTTTGGGCATGATGTTCGATCATTGGATGCGTGAGCACCGGAGGTTGAAACACCGGATTCGTGCATCCAACTACTTCAGCATCAGCCTTGCGATGGTGATGGCACCAATGCGAACCTGGCGGGCGTCCCGTCGTGTCAGTCCATGGCTATCTCCTCGGGGCAGAGTTGGGTGTTGGCCAGGCAAGGGAAGGTCAGACCAGCGAGCGCCGCACGAATGCAGTCCAGAACCTGGGAGTTGGTGCCGCCGTCCGCAACGCTGCGCACGTCAACCACGGCGCCATTGTCGTCGAGAACGATGGCGTAGCCGCTGCCACCATAGGGTATGGCCCCACATTCACCGAGCACGTTTGCCAACTTCAAGTTGTCGTCGCCGCCAACGCTGGTGCCGCTATAGGCGCTGCAGCCACCGGTGCCGAGGCCAGCCAAGGCGGCGGTCGCCGCCTGTCCCAACTGGTCGAATCGATCCGAAGTGGCCTTGTCGCATGCCAAGATCCTATAGCCAGAGCCTGGAGTGAGGCCAAAACTCAGACAGAGACTGGAAGAACCGCTGCAGCCGTAGGTGGAGACAGAGCCCGAAAAACACGGCACAGCGGTCGCTAGTCGTTCCTTCACCGTGCGATCGATCTCGTCAGCGCAGGCAGGGGGGGTGACGAGAACCGCATCAGGCTGAGCGTCGGTGCCGGAGCGTGTTCTTGAATCGGGTTGTGCGTCTGTGCTGACGCTTGCTTGTGAATCAGGTCGCATGTCTGCGCCGACGCCCGCCTCTGCCCGCGAAGCCCGCATGGGGTGCGAGCCGCAACTTGCCGAGGCGAAGAGAAAGATCAAACTCGACGCTGCCGCCGCTGCCACAGGCGAAAAGCGTCGTTCGGGCGTGCCGAGAAGACGATTGACCTCGGTTTCCAGGCGTTTGATCTCAGCGCTGAAGCCACGTGCGCGTTCCGCAACTTCGTGGACGAGACTATCCGCTGGCCTGCTGTCGGGAAATTCCCGGGCAACAGCAAGCGCCTTGCGCAACGACTCGATGCTGAAGGCATTGAGGCGCGCCCGCAGATCCGTGAGCGCGGCGTCCACGCCGGACGGCGGGTGCACATCCAGGCGGCGTGCCACGGCCAGCACGGTGTCCATCTCGTGAAGTTGCTGGGTCAGGCTGTGGTTGCCGAATGCCTCTATGCGAACCCGCGTGGCCAGCTCAGTGAATCGCTGGGCCACGGGATCGGCAAGCCGGTAGTCCCAGCGCAGAGGATTGCCATGTAGGCGTCCTTCGCCCAGCAAACGCTGGTAGAGCTGGGTGCCGTGATAGGCTTTCATCCGGGTCACCTCGAAGAGGCTGTGCTCGAATCGCTCCAGGAAGCGCAGCCCGTCCTCGATGGACGCGACCGTCGAATTGGGATGCACGAGCATCAAGTTGCTCACGCTCGCGACGCCGCGTTCGTCCAGCTCCTGCAGAATCGAAAGCGCATGCTCGGGGTTGCACTGTCGCCGGAACAGTCGTCCTTGCTCGGCGCTGGGAAACTCGATGCCAAGAAAACAACGGGCCAGCCCAATCTCGGCGAAGCGTCGCGCGACGGCTTGGGTCACCCGTTCAGCACGCAGCATGCACCCGAGAGCAAGTTTGGGAATCTTCGCGGCTTTGAGCCGGCGTTCCAGGTCGGAAAGCCAAGCCAGGGCATCGGCCTCGCGGTAGGGCAGGACATGTTCGTCGACGAAGTACGCGTAGCCATGGCCCGAGCGGGCCAGCCCTGCCAACTCGTCGGCCACGTCATTCACCCTGCGCCGCCGAATTCCTCCCACGCCTGACGAGAGCAACTGCTTGCGGGAATGACCTGCGCGCAGACCCTCTTCGACCTCGGCGTCTTGCAAGGCCGCGGGGCCACAGTAGCTGCAGCGGCCGGCGCAGCCTCGGGTGGCAACCACGTGGGCCACCTTGCGGCCAAGCATTCGCGTGCCTTCGTGCCGGACAGGCACCAGCGTGGTGGGAAGCGGGCTGAGCACGTCGGCGGGAGGACCGTCGCCAGCGCGGGTGGAAAGACCGGGCACGCAAACGACCGACTCGCCCCGCGCCAAGGCCCGCACCAGGGCAAGCAAGGGCGCCTCGCCGGCAAATCGCGCCACGCTGTCGAGCCAAGCATAGCGGCCGAGCAGCCAGGAGCGGGCCAGAGTGGCGAAGGGACCGCCGGCCGTGATGTGGCCGCGATAGCCCAGCCGCCGCAGCAACTCGCCCAGTGCCAACGGCAGCACTGCTGAAGCCCCGTCTTGCAGAGACAAGCCAACCACGGCGGGCGGCTGCTCGCAGATGGACCGCGCGATGGGCAAGACGTCCTCGATGTGGTTCAGCACATGCCGGCTTCTGCGCACGGCCGCGCCGGCCAGGGCTGCTTCGAGATAGCCGATGCCCAGATGGTCGTTGTGTTCCAGCCTGCGTCCAACCAGTGCGACGGAACTTCTTTTCATCAGCGCACCCCCTCTGCACGAGCAGGGTATCACGTTCTACTTCGGCATCAGTTCGGCAATTGTGATGGCGCCGATGCGAGCCTGGCGGGCGTCTTCCAGGTCTTTGATCAGCGTGGCCAGTTCGGGCGATGTGCTGCCGGGCGCGGCTTCCAGATCGGTCGAGCGGAACGCGGCCAGCACGTCCTGCAGACTGATGCTGCCGACGGCACGACCTGGGATGAATCCCTCCTTGTCGCCCTGCACTTCAGCCAGAAAAGCGTGGTTCTTGAGCCGAGCGGCGATGTGATCGATGACCTCCACTGACAATCCGAATTCGCGGCTCAGAGAAGCGCGATCGATGCCCTTGCCGCCCCGCTGGTAGTCCGCCGCGACGAAGGCCAGGATCTGCGCGGCGACCAGACCGTTGATGGGCTCGTCGTCGCGATGACGTCGTTCTTCGGCCTCCAGCAGACGCAAATTTTGTATGGCGTTGGCGATCTCGGCGCCACCCAGCACCACCCACCACGAGATGTAAATCCACAAGAGAATGAGCGGCACCAGCGCCAGGGGGCCGTACACGCCGCTGTAGTTGGCGAGCAGCATGCCCTTGGCGAAATGAACGAAGCCCCATTTTAGTCCTTCCAACGCAAAGCCGGTGATCAAGGTCCCCGCCAGGGCGGCGTACCAGCGCACGCGGATGTTGGGCAGCATCCAGTTGATGAGGAAGAGCGCGCCGAATTGAATCGACAGCGGCGCGAAGAAACGCGCCAGGTGACCGGACCCGATGAGGCGTCCCGACCAGTAGAGATAGGCGCCAGCCAGAACCGGCAGCAGCGTGACCACCGGGTAGAAGATCAGGAACTTGCGGAACCATGACCGCCGCGCCACCACGTGCCAGATGTCGTTGAAGGTATTCTCGACGGTGTCGTAGAGGAAGTAGCAGGTGGCCAGGGTGAACCCCAGACCCAGCCCGCCGGCCGCGCCGGTGGCGACCTTCTCCGAAAAGGACGCAAGTTCGCTGACTACGTCACCCATGTCCGGCAGAACCTGCGTGGAGATGAATTCCACCAAGCGCGACTGGGCTTCCAGGTTGTGCGTTTGGCGCAGGGCCGCGAACACCAGCGCCAGCAGCGGGACCATTCCCAGGGTGGTCTGGTAGGTCAGCGCCGCCGCCTGCTGTGGGCAGCGGTCGCGCACCCACTGCTTGATGATACGCAGGCCAAGGCGCAGCAGATACAAGCCGGCGCGGGCGGGGCGCGATAGCACGGCCACCATCTCGTGAGAGGGCGCGCTCATCGCGGCCCTGATATGGCTCAGCGTTCGACGCATACCCATCCCTTTACGATGCCGGTGTCTCGACCGAGGCGTCTGCCGCAGCAGCACCTTCGTGCAGAGCTCCCGCCTCCCACGCTGCCAAAGGATGGGAGAAGCCACACGCGGGGCAGGCAGTGGTCTTGCAGGCGAGATGGCAATTGGGGCATACCGCGCGGGAGGCGAAGGTGTCGAACACGAACAGGCAGCGGCTGCATTTCCACAGCTTGGCCATAGGCGGCGGTGTCTTGCAGGACGGGCAGGCAAACCCAGCATGCCGGGGCAGTTTGTTCTGCCGAGATAGGGCGCGCGCCGTGCGCAGACCCCGCCAGCAGCTCATCGACACGAAGGCGGCCAAGATGGCCAGCCACACCGACCCCCGGATCAGCGCCAGCCCAAACAGCGCCGCCACGCCCACCAGGCCCAGAGCGCTGGCAACCAACAGGCTGCGTGTGCGGCCCAGCACAAACCACAGTAGGGCGCGCAGAATCTGGCCGCCATCGAGCGGATACACCGGCAAGAGATTGAACATCAGCAGCCCGATGTTGATGAAAGCCAGGTCGTGAAGGAATCCCACCGCGTTCGGATTGAGCGCGCTTCCGCCAAGGGCCCGGCCCGCGGCGGCGGCACCCAGGGCGAGCAGCAGCAACCCCACGTTGACCAACGGGCCCGCGGCAATGCTCCACAGGGTCGCTGCCGGCCGCGGCGGAGGATTCACAAAGGCCACTCCGCCCAGGGGCCACAGCATGATCTGGTTGGCCTGGCCGCCCACCTGCCGGCAGGCCAGCGCGTGCCCGAATTCGTGCAGCATGACCACAACGAAGAGCGTGAGGTACTCGAGCACGTTCCAGGTCAGCGACGTGTAGCGATCGGCGCGGTTCCGGATCTCGAACACCGCGACCAGCAGCCACGACCAATGCACGAACAGATCAATGCCCGCGAATCGAAACAGCCGGATGGAACCTGGCCGCGTGGGTGTCATCAAGGGTCATTGTAGCCCACGCGGTCGGCTTGCCCCAGACGTTCCCAGTGCCCGCTTCCACGCCGCGAAGCCGCCACCGGCGCGGCTGGCCTGGGCTGCAGCCAGCCCCTCGGCAAAGCCCCCTTGCGCGAGCCGATGCTCGACCCAGGCCCACTTGGGCGCGTCGCCAGTCAGGCGAGCGTGGCCGCGAAGTTTGCGGCGCAAGAAGGCCAGTTTCTTTTCGAGACTGGCGATGTCTTCGAATGGTTGCCGGTCGAGCGGCGTGTTGCGCTTTGAAACGAAGGGCGAGATGGTGAGCGACAGCTTGGGTGCGAGCGCCGCGAGCTCCAGCGCCAGGCTCGCCAGCTCGTCGATGTCGGCCGTGGTTTCCCCGGGCAAGCCGATGAGCACGTAGAGCTTGAGCAGCGCCATGCCGTGGTCGCTGCTCAGGCGGGCCGCGCGCAGCAGATCCTCGACCCGGGTGTGGCGGTCGACCTGGTCGCGCAGGCGCTGCGAGGCTCCGTCGGCCGCTGTGGTCAGGGTGCGATAGCCCCCGCGCGCCAGCAGTCCCACCAATTCGTCGTCGAGTCGGTCGGCGCGCAGACTGGAAACGCCCACCTCGCGGTCCGCGTCGACCAGGGCGCGCAGGATTTCCGGCAGGGCCGGGTGGTCAGTGACCGCCGCGCCCACCAGTCCCACTCGCCGCGCCTCGGCCGGGATGAGCGAGAGCAAGCGCGCGGGCGCCACCGGACGCATGCCCGATCCCGCCGACCGGCGCATCACGCAGTAGGCGCAGCCTCGGCTGCACCCACGCTCGGCCTCGATGAGAAACATGCTCGTCAGCTCGGTGTGCGGCGTGACGATTTGCGAGTAGGCGGGAAGGCAATCGTCGCTGGCGATCGCAACCGGCGGTGGCGTCTCCCCGTGCAGCGAGGGAATGTAGAAGCCTGGTCGCCGCGCCAGTTCGTTAAGCAGGCTCTCGCGGTCAGGCTGGTCGCGCAGGCTGTTCACCAAGATCGGAACAAGCTCCTCGGCCTCGCCCATGACGATGACGTCGGCGAAGGGCCCGACTGGTACCGGGTTGGAAAACGTCAGCGGGCCGCCCAACATGACCAAGGGGAAAGTCCGCGCGTGCGCGGCGCGCTCGGCGGCCAGCGCGGGGATGCCCGCAAGATCGAGGCAGGTCACCACGCCGGCCAGTTCCAGCTCGGACGCGAGGGAAAATGCGACCACGGGAAAGTCGCCCACGGGCCGCCCCGATTCGTAGGTGCAAAGCTCCTCGGACGGCCGCTGTATCTCGGCCACGTCGTCCGGAAGGAAGGCGCGCTCCGCGGTGCAACCGGGCAGGCCGTGCAAGATACGGTAGATGCTCTGGAACCCCAGCGACGACATGCCCACGTGGTACGGGCTCGGGTAGCACAGGGCGAAGACCAGGTCGGCCTGCTTGTACAGGGTGCCGGTCTCGTCAGCCAGCCGGCTGGCGCGGACTTCGCGAAACGGTGTCACCGCGACACGCGCGCCCGGCTATTTGATGGGCGCGCCATCGAGATCTCGCAACTCCACCTCGCCGATTCGGCGCAGCGAAGCTTCGATGCCGGCACGGTCGCCCACCACCACGATGACCATATGGTCAGGGCGCAGGTATTTCTGGGCCATCTTCTGCACATCCGCTGCGCTGACAGACGCGATCCGCGCGGTGAAGTTTTGCAGGTCTTTGTCTGGCAGATCGTAGACCGCCAGCGCGGCCATCTGCGCGGCCACCTGGTTGGCTGTGGCAAAGCGCGCGGGGAAGGCGCGAATGATCTCGTCTTTGGTGTCTTTCAGTTCACTTGCGCCAACCTCGTCGCTGCGCAGGGCTGAAATCTCCTTCAGGATCTCGGTCACGGAATCGGCGGTGTGGTTGGCCACGAACTCACCGCCCGTGGTCCAGGGTCCAGGCGCCCGCCGCGCCTCGAACATGGAGGCCACCCCGTAGGTCCAGCCCTTGGTCTCGCGCAGGTTGAGCGTGAGACGCTTGAAGGTCCCGCCCAGGATCTGGTTCATGACCAGGGCCCGGTAGTAGTCGGGATTCTTGCGCTCGATGCCGAACGCGCCCAAGCGGATCGACGATTGCGGAGCACCCGCCTTGTCCACCAGGAAGATGCGTGTCCTGTCGATCGCCAGCGGCTTCGCCATCGTGACCTTGGCCGGCTTGGGCTTCCAGCCCGCGAGCCGCTTTTCCATCTGGGCGCGCAGATCGGCCTCGCGGATGTCACCCGCCACCACCAGCACAGCGTTGTTGGGCCGATAGAACGTCTGGAAGAAGTTTTGCACGTCCGCTCGTGTGATCCGGCGCACCGACTCCTCGGTGCCTCCCAGGGGCCAGCCATAGGGATGGTTCTCGCCGTACAGAGCGCGGGCGAAGGTCAGGCCAGCCACCAGGGGTGGCGAGTCCTTGCGCCGGGCCAAGGTGGACAGAAGATTCTCGCGCACGCGCGCCAGGTCGTCCTCGGAAAAGGCCGGGCGCAAGAGGACGTCGGCCCACACGTCGAGCGCGCGGTCGATGTTCTCGGTGAGTGCCGAAACCGACAGCGAAGAGGCATCCCAGGTGGCGTTGGTCGACAGCGTGGCTCCCAGCTGCGCGATCTGCTCGGCGATCTCGGTGGCGCTGCGGGTGGCGGTTCCCTCGTCGAGCATGTCCGCCACCAGATCGGCCAGGCCGGCCTTGTCCCGCGGATTCGCGCCGCTCCCGGTGCGCACCACCATCTCGACTCCCACCAGAGGCAACTTGTGCGACTCGGCCAGGATCACGCGCAGGCCATTTTTCAGGCGAAAGCGCTTCACCTCCGGCACCTTGAAGGGGGGCTTCACGGCACTGGCAGGAAGTTTCTGACGAAACTCGGCGTCCGGGGTCTGGCGCGCCGTCGGCTTTTCCACGACGGGAGCAGCGGTGACTGGCTGGTCATTGCCGTTCGCAGGCTTCACCAGGCGACCCATGATGGGCGCGCTGCCGTTGGGCTCGACGTCGATGGTCACGCGGGCTTGGTTGGGCAGGATCCGGGCGGCCCACTTCTGCAGGATTTCCGGTGTGGCCGTTTGGTATCGGAGCAGGTCGCGGTCGAGGAAAGCGGGATCGCCCGCGAACACATCGTAGGTGAGCAGGCGGCCGGCCAGCCCTTGCAACGTTTCCAGGCCGCGCACCAGATCGGTCTTGATCTCGTTGCGCGCACGCTCCAGCTCGGCCGCTTCCACCGGCTTGTTGCGCAGATTCTCCAATTCCTCGTTGATGACGGTTTCCAGCTCGGCCAGGGTGTGTCCCTGCAGCGGAACGTAGGTGATTTCGAACGTCCCGCCCAGCAAGCGGCTGATGTGCGCAGCGGAAACGGATTGCGCAATCTTCAGTTCAAGAACCAGACGGCGATACAGGCGCGAACTCTTGCCGCCGCCAAGCACGTCGGCCAGCAGATCCAGCTCGGCGTCGCCGGGCGCGAAGAGGGGCACCGTGTTCCATGCCTGAAGGCCGCGCGCCAGGTTGACCTTCGCCTCCATGGCAATGCGGCGCTCGGCGGTGGGCGCGGGGATGGGAGGCGTCGGCTGCCGCTGCCCCGGCGGACCGGCGGGAATGGGCGCGAAGTACTTTTCCACCATGCCCTTGACCTGTGCCACGTCGATGTCGCCGGCAATGAGCAGGACGGCGTTGTTGGGCGCGTAGTAGCGGGTGAAGAACCCGCGGATGTCATCTTCGCTGGCCGCGTCCAGGTCCTTCATCGACCCCATCACCTCGTGGTGGTAGGGGTGGCCAGGCGGAAATAGGGCTTCCAACTCCACGCGCGCCACGGCCCCAAGCGGCGCATTTTCGATGCGCTGCCGGCGCTCGTTCTTCACCACGTCGCGCTGGTTTTCGAAGGCCGCGCGAAACGAGGGCCGGTCGAGCAGGAATCCCATGCGCGAGCTTTCCAGCCATAGTCCCAGTTCCAGCTCGCTTCCCGGCAGGGTTTCGAAGTAGTTGGTGCGGTCCGTGCTGGTCGAGCCGTTGCGCGCCGAGGCCCCGGCCTGGCCCAGATACTTGAAGTAGGCGTCCTCGGGGATGTGCTTGGTCCCCTGGAACATCATGTGCTCGAAGAGGTGGGCGAACCCTGTCTTGCCCGGGGCTTCGTCCTTGGACCCGACCTTGTACCAGACCTCGACGTGCACGAGGGGCACGGCGTGGTCAACGTGCAAGATGACGTCGAGCCCGTTGGGCAGCCGGTATTTCTCGAAGGCCACTTCAGGCGTTGCAGCGCGAACCAGCGGCGCTAGGCACACAAACAGCGTCGCGAAGGCAGCCATACGGAAGTTGAAGGACATGGCGCGAGACTATCGCAAAACCAGCCGCGGGCCATGCGCAGGCCAGGGCACTGGGCGCGCAACCCGTGACCAAGGTGCCCGGCCAGAGACCATGTTGCAAATCCGACCGGAATAGGAGGAATAGAAATGATTCACCCTTCTCCACTTGATAAGTCGGAGCACTTGAGACTAATTTCCGCGCCCGGAGGAACCGCATGAACCCCCTACGTCTATTGTCCGCTGCCGTGTGCGGCTTGTTGCCGCTCCTATTGTCTGGAAGCCAAGCCCTTGCCGAGGAAGCCCACAAGGGTGGCGAGGCGAACCTGAAGCTCCCTGACCTGGCGTCCGCCACCTTTATGGGCGGCATCGCAGGAAACAAGCTGCTCATGGCGGGCTTGTTGATCTGCGTGCTGGGCATGGTCTTCGGTCTAGTCATTTATACGCAGCTCAAGAATCTGGCCGTGCACAAGAGCATGCGCGAGATCTCCGAGCTGAT
>Ga0265316_10007324_pt1 | contig 10404 bp, 8 predicted proteins | sample 4522metaG_FD_202092 | JGI IMG/M metagenome (GOLD analysis project Ga0265316, IMG submission 202092) | Rhizosphere microbial communities from Carex aquatilis grown in University of Washington, Seatle, WA, United States - 4-5-22 metaG | ecosystem: Host-associated > Plants > Roots > Rhizosphere >...
ACTGGCTCGCCGGTCAGCACCCGCGCCCATCCTCGACTCTACGTGCGCGGCGGGCCACGCAGAACGAGCCGCAACCCACAACGGTCTTAGTGCAGCATCCGCCGCTGCCGAAGGTACGCCGGCCGGTCCAGTTCGCTCATCTCTTCCGGCGGCGGAAGGGGCGGGGCGCCGTTCGGCGGCTTGGTTTCGACCGCGACCGGCTCGGGCGTGGCCACGGCCAGCGGCGGAGTCTCCGGCTGGGCCTCCGAGAGCCAGGCGGATTGGGCCGCCGGCTGCTCCTCGTCCGCCTCAAACTCCTGCCCGGCCGCGGGGAATCCGGTGGCGATCAGGGTCACCTTCACGCTGTCAGCCATCGACTCGTTGAAGGCCAGCCCGAAGTTTACCTGCACATCGTTGCGCCCGGTCGCATGCCGGATCATCTGGCAGGCGTCGTTGACCTCGTGCAGCCCCAGACGGGTGGAACCGGTAACGTTGAGCAACACGTTGCGGGCGCCGCGGATCCCGGACTGGTCGATCAGCGGGCACGAAATGGCCTGCCGGGCGGCCTCGATCACGGCGTTGTCGCCCCGCGCGGTCGCGGTGCCGAGGACGGCGTAGCCCATCCCCACCAGCGTCGAGCGCACGTCCGAGAAATCGCGATTGATGAAGCCGGGTGTGGTGACGATCTCGACCAGGTCCTGGACCGTCCGGCGCAGAAAGTCGTGCCCCATCCGGAAAGCCTCGAGGATGCTGGTGCCGCGCGGCGCGAGCGCCAGCAGCCGCTCGTTCGGGATGGTGATGACCGTGTCCACGTTCCCCGCCAGTTCGGCCAAGCCTGCCTCGGCCTGCCGGATGCGCCGCTCTCCCTCGAAGGCGAACGGCATCGTAACGATGGCCACCGTGAGCGCGTTCATCTCCTTGGCGAATCCCGAGATGACCGGCGCCGCCCCGGTGCCCGTGCCGCTGCCCAGGCCCGCCGTGACGAAGACCAGGTCGGCGCCCTGGAGAATCTCCGAAATGCGTTCGGTATCTTCGAGCGCGGCCTGCTTGCCGATCTCCGGATCCGCCCCGGCGCCGCGGCCCTGCGTGATCTTGCAGCCGATTGCCAGCTTGTTCGGTACCGGCGAAGCGCGCAGCGCCTGGATGTCGGTGTTCATGATGTGGAACTCGACGCCTTCCAGACCGCTCGCCATCATGTGCGCGACGGCGTTTGAACCGCCGCCGCCGACGCCGATCACTTTGATCCGCGCCTCCGCGGCTCCGCCTTCGTCTTCCATCTCGAATTTCAATGTCATAGAACCCTCGCCGGCAGTCGCCTACCGGAAAATGCCTCCAAAAATGCCGACCTTGCGGCGGTCCAGCTCGGCCCGCAGCTTGAGCCGCGCCGAGTACATCGCGAGTCCGGCCGCAGTGTTCCAGACCGGCGTCTCGATCTCCTTGGGCCAATCCAGAATGCCGACCGGAAGCCCGATGCGCGCCTGGCAGCTCAGCACCGTGTCCGCGACATCGCACATGCCGCTCAGGCGTGCGCCGCCGCCGGTGAGCACCGCCCCCACCAGGACCTCTTCCATTCCGATCCGCTCGAGCTCTTTCTGGACGTACTCGAACAACTCGACGGCGCGAGCTTCCAGGATCGTGTTCAGTTCGCGGCGGCTGGTCTCCCGCGGGCCTCGCCCGGCGGCCGACGGCACTTCGATCAGGCTGTTGTCGCCGGTCAGGCCCAGCATGGCGCAGCCCTGCTGTTCCTTGATCCACTCGGCGTCCTCGGTCGAGACCAGCAGGCCGTGCGCCACGTCGGAGGTGAAGTGGTCGCCGCACACCGGCAGGCTACAGGAATAGATGAGCACCTCGCCGTAGTAGATGGCCAGGTCGGTGGAATGCGCTCCGATGTCGATCAGCGCGATTCCTTCCTCGCGGCCATCCGGCACTATGGCGGCATAGGCGCCGGCCACCGGCTCGAAGACCGTCTCTTCCACCATCAGGTGCGCCTGGTTGGCGGCGCCCACCAGGCTGCTGTGCTCGTGAACGGAGCCGGTGACCAGGTGCACAAACACTTCCAGGCGCGAACCGATCATGCCGCGCGGGTTGCGGTAGCCGGGCCGCCCATCCACGGCGAAATCCTGCGGAAACAGGTGCAGCAGCATCTCGTCGTCCTGAAGCTGCACCCGCGAGGCACGCTCCACCACGCGGTTGATGTCATTCTGGTCGATCTGGCGCGGAAAGCCGATCTCGTACCCGCCCCGCGCGTTCGAGCTGGCGATTCCCGTGCCGCCCAACCCGAACACCGCCGAGCCGATCGAGACCTGGGCCTCGGACTCGGCCTGCAGCAGGGCCGCGCGAATCGACTCCGCCACCTCGTTCTGGTCCGTGATGCGGCTTTTCTTCCAGCCCCGCGAGGGGGCTTCGCCGTGCCCGATCAACCGGACGCTGGCGTTCTCGAGCAGCAAGATGGCGCAGCGCGTGTAGGCGCCGCCGGCGTCCATTCCGGCCGCCAGGACGTGCTTAGTGGCCATCGGCGCCTCCGTTTTGAGCCGTGATGCGGTCGTCCAGGCGCAGGTCGAAGGTGCGAGCGTTGGGCAGCCGCCGGTTGATGTCGGGGTAATGGTCCATGAAATTGTTCAAGCGCTGAAAATAGTTCCGATTGCCGAGCAGCAGCCGCACGGCGCGGCCCTGCGCGAGCTCGATCACCATCAAATTGTCCGGGTCGCTCACGTCAACCTCGGAGATTTGTCCGGCGTAGCCCTGCGCCTGGCGCATCAGGCTCACCACCTGGCCCGCGCGCGCCCTCCGGACCTCGGGCGATTGCTGGCGCGTGATGCCGTCCAGCGCCGGGAGGCTGAAGCGTGCCCGCTCCGGCGCCCTCAGGATCACGCCGTCGGCATCGACCAGGGCGGTCTCTCGCGGCAGCACCACAAAAGCCACCGGCCGCCGCTCCACAATCGTGACCGCCAGGCGGTTCGGCCACAGACGCGACACCGAGGCGTCCCGGACCCAGTCGATGGCCATCAGGCTGCGCCGCCGTTCGGCCAGCGGCGCCAGGTACACGCTGCGGCCGACGTCGCGGGCGAAGACGCGCACTACGTCGTCGCGCGACGCGTACTGGAGGCCGGTCAGGTGAAAGTTGGCATCTCTCAAGATAAAATGCGCGTCGCTAGCCAGAAACTGGTCGATCTGGTACGCACCGGCGATCGCGGCCAACACGCCCACGCCCACCCCGGTCCAAATCAGGACGCGGCGGATCCGGGCGCGCCAGCCGGGGCGCCCTTCAGGCTTGGCGCGCACGCGGCGCGGCGCGGATGGCTGGGGATCCATGGGCAGATCCTCCGGCATTTCGAGTTCGAGCTGCGCTGCGTTTCTGTGCGCCATCTCAACCCCCCGCCCGCAAGCGCTCCAGGATGCGCTCGCCCGCCTGCCACACACTGCCTGCGCCCTGCGTGATGATCAGGTCGCCTGGCCCGGCCACCGCCAGCGCCGCCTCCACCGCGCGGTCGATCGTTCCTACGTACTCGACCGACCGGTGGCCGAAAGCGCGAACGCGGTCCGCCAGGACCTCGGCGCTGACGCCCTCGATGGGCTTCTCCGATGCCGCATAAATATCCAGCAGAAACACCGCGTCGGCCTGGTAGAAGCAGCGCGCGAAGTCGTCCATCAAAAACGCGGTGCGCGAATAGCGGTGCGGCTGGAAGATGACCAGGATCTTGCGGTAGTCGCACTGGCGCGCCGCCGCCAACGTGGAGCGGATCTCGGTGGGGTGGTGGCCGTAATCGTCAACCACCGTGATGCCGCGTTCCTGGCCCTTGATCTGAAAGCGGCGATCGGGGCCGGCAAAACCCGCCAGCGCCTCGCGCACCGCATCGGCCGGGATCTCGAGCTCGCGCGCCATCGCCGCCGCGGCCGTCGCGTTGAGCACGTTGTGCGCACCCGGCACGTGGAGACGGAACTCGCCCAGGTCCTCGCCGCTCGCCCGCAGCCGGAAAGTGCTCGCCAGGTGGCCCGCCGAGCACTCCGTGACCTGGAAATCCGCCTGCGCCCGCGTGCCGTAGGTGATGGTGCGCCGGTTCACGTCGGGCAGGATGCGCTGAACGTTCTCGTCGTCCAGGCACAGCACCGCCGCGCCATAGAACGGCACCTTGTTGACGAATTCGGTGAACGCCGCGCGGATCTCCTCGATCGAGGAGTAGTGGTCCAGGTGCTCGCGATCGATGTTGGTGACGATGGCGTAGATGGGCGAGAGCTTCAGGAACGAACCGTCGCTTTCGTCGGATTCCACCACCAGGAAATCGCTCTGCCCGAGCCGTGCGTTCGTTCCGCCGAAGGCTTTGAGCTTGCCGCCCACGACCACGGTGGGGTCCTGCCCGGCGTGGCTTAGGATGGTGGCCAGCATGGAGGTGGTGGTGGTCTTGCCGTGGCTGCCAGCCACCGCGATGCCGAACTTCAGCCGCATCAACTCGGCCAGCATTTCGCCGCGCGGGATCACCGGGATCTGGAGCCGCCGGGCCTCCAGGACCTCGGGGTTGTCCTCCCGCACGGCCGAGCTGATCACCACCGCCCGGGCGGAGCCGACGTTCGAGGCCGCGTGCCCTTCGTAAATGACGGCGCCGAGGCTGGCCAGGTGCTCGGTGGTGGCGGTGAGCTTCACATCGGAGCCGCTGATGGTGAAGCCGAGCTCGAGCAGAACTTCGGCGATGCCGCTCATGCCGATGCCCCCGACGCCCACAAAGTGCAGGTGCTGGGGCTTGAGAAACATCTTTGTCAACGCTTCACCCTGTTTCGCGGAAGCCGCCGCGGCAAGACGCCCGGAGGGCATGCTATCCGCCCGCTCCAGCGCCGCCACCCGGCGCTCGAAGCGCTCGCGATCCACCCGCTCCAGCGCCGCCGCCACCGTTTTCTCGATCCGCGGCAGAAAAACATTTCTTTACGCTATTGTTTCGGCTTCCGGCTCTCCTGTCAACCAAAATCGCTAAAGCGGCGCTGAAGCGCCGCGCGGGATCGAGCCCGCCCTCCCCAATTCCTCCAGAATGTCCGCCGCGCGGGCGGCCGCTCCCGGCCGGGCAAACTTCCGCGCCGCCTCGCCCGTGCGCTCGATCGCGCCGGGCTCCCCGGCCAGCGCGCCAACCTCGTCGAACAACCTCTTTCCCGTGAACTCGCGGTCCGCGACCAAACGAGCCGCGCCCGCCCGTGCCAGCGCCTCGGCGTTGCGCGTCTGGTGGTCGTCCGCCGCGAAGGGAAACGGCACCAGGATCGCCGCCTTGCCGGCCGCCGCGATCTCAGCCACCGCACCGGCGCCCGACCGCGAGACCACCAGGTCCGCCGCCGCAAATGCGGCGGGCATATCGTCGATAAACGGCGCCACCTGGCCATCAATCCCGCCGGCCGCGAAATCGCGCGCGAGCTCCGCGTATGCCTCGGGGCCCGTCTGGTGGACCAGCCGCACCTGGAAGCCCGCGCTTCGGAACAGCGGCCAGCTCTCGCGAGCGGCGTTGTTCAGTGTGCGCGACCCGCGGCTTCCGCCCGTGATGAGCACTGAGAGCCGTTCCCCGCGCGGCTGTGCCGGAATCGCGAAGAACTCCGGACGCACCGGAATGCCGGTTAACTCCGCCTTGCCGCGCGGAAAGTAGCGGACCGTCTCCTCGAAGTTGACGAGCGCACGCCCGGCCACCCGCCCGATCCAGCGGTTCGTCATACCCGGCATTGCATTCGGCTCCATCAGCACCATCGGAATCCGCCGCACCACCGCGGCCAGCACCACCGGGCCGGCCGCGTACCCTCCCATGCTGAAAATCGCCGCCGGCCTCCAGCGGCCCAACCGTGCCACCATCCCCGCCGTCGCGAGCGGTAACTGCACCAGCGTTCGCAAGGTCCGCGTCAGGCCGACCCGCTTCAACCCGCCGATCTCGACAAACTCGATCGCGAAGCCGGCCTCCGGGACCAGCTTCGCTTCCAGGCCCGCCGCCGTCCCCACAAAGAAGGGTTCGTGCCCACGCGCCTTCAACTCCCGGGCGACCGCCAGCGCCGGAATCACGTGGCCGCCAGTGCCGCCCCCAGCCATCAGGAACCTCATCCCGCCTGCTCACTCACGCTCAACAGCAAACCCATCGACGCCAGCGTGCTCAGCAGCGAGCTGCCGCCGTAGCTGATCATCGGCAGAGGAATGCCCTTGGTCGGCGCCATCCCCAATACCACGCTCATATTCATGAGCGCCTGCACCACTACCATGGAGGTGACGCCCAGCGCGAGATACCGCCCGAAATCGTCCGGCGCCGCTCGCACCAGTTGCAGGCCGCGCCACAGGATCACCATGAACAGCGCCACCAGGCCGGCGCAACCTACCAGTCCCAACTCCTCGCCCACCACGGCGTAGATGAAATCCGTGTGCGCCTCGGGCAGGTACAGGAGCTTCTGCTTGCCCTGCATGAGGCCGAGCCCGGTCAGGCCGCCGCTTCCCACCGCGATCTTCGATTGCCTCACGTGATATCCCGGATCGCGGTTGTAGGAGGACTGCTGCAGGTACGTCTTGACCTTGGCGCCCCATGCGAAGCGGTCCAGCGTCGAGTACTCGGGGTCGAAGAAGCCGAAGATGCGCACCAGGCGGTAGGGCTTCACCGCCACCGCGGCCACCACCCCCAGCGCTCCCACCAGGAGGGCCATCCGGATGTACTTCTTGTCCAGACCCGCGACGTAGAACGCGATGGCGGCGCTCGTCACCAGCACCGCCGCCGTCCCCAAGTCCGCCACCACCACGGTGACTGCGAGCAGGCCGACCGTGATCATGCCGCCCGCCAGCGTCCGGGGGTTGTTGATCTTCTTGGCGCGCTCGGTCACGAAGTAGGCCAGGAACAGGATCAGCGCCGGTTTCGCGAATTCGGATGGCTGTATGCCCACCGGCCCGAGGCGCAGCCAGCGGTGCGCCCTTCCGTCGAGGAAGTAGACTAGCACCAACAAGGGCAGAACCACCATGATCCCGGCGAACGCGCAGACCTGGTTGTTGAGCCTGCGGTAATCGATGCGCTTGAGCGCCATCATGGCCAGAAATCCGGCCACGGCCCAGGCGAGCTGGCGGTAGATGTAATAGAAGCTCGAACCGTACTTCTGCTGCGCCACCACCGACGACGCACTGTAGACCATTACCAGCCCGAAGCACACCAGGACGATGACCACCCAAAACAGCACCCAATCGGTCCGCACGCGCTGTGCCATATCAGCCTCTGGCCTCCAATGCGCGCACCAGTTCCTTGAACACCCGGCCGCGCTGCTCGTAGCCGGTGAACTGGTCAAAGCTGGCGCAGGCCGGCGCCAGCAGGATGGTGTCGCCCGCAGTCGCTTCGCGCCAGGCGGCGCTGACGGCCTCCGCGATGGTGCCGGCATCGATGAGCCGTACTGCGTCGCCCAGGTGCGCCTTGATCTTGGGCGCCGCGGCCCCGACCAGCAGCGCGGCCTTGGCCTTCTGGCGCAGGGGCTCGCGCAGCACGGTGTAGTCGCTGCCTTTGTCCTTGCCGCCGAGGATAATCCACAGCCCGCCCGGGAAGGCATCGATGGCCTTCTGGGTAGCATCCACGTTGGTGGCCTTCGAGTCGTTGTAGAAATCGACGCCATCCAGCTTGCGGACAAACTCGATGCGGTGCTCGACTCCGGGAAAGGTCTTCACCGCCGCGGCAATCGCCTCCAGCGGAACCCCTGCCAGGTGAGCCGCGGCCGCAGCCGCCATCACGTTCTCGACGTTGTGCCGCCCGCGCAGCGGAATCTCCGCTACCGCCAGGAACGGCTGGCCGTCGTAGAAGACCTGGCTCGCGTCCGCGTACACGCCCGGCTGGCTGGCGCGTGTGAAGCTGAACCAGACCGGCGTGGCGCGCGTGCGCGAGGCGTAGGCGGTGCAAGTCCGGTCGTCGGCGTTCAGCACCGCGAAGTCGCCCGGCTGTTGGGTCTCGAACAGCCGTCCCTTGGCAGCGGCGTAGTTCTCGAAGGTGTGGTGGCGGTCGAGATGGTCCGGCGTCACATTCACGCACACACCGATGTGGGCCCGGAAGTGGTCGATGGTTTCGAGCTGGAAGCTGGAGAGCTCAAGCACGTTCCACTGGCCGGGGCGTGAGCTGGCGATCATGGCCGTGACCGGCCTGCCGATGTTGCCGCCCACTTGCACGGGAACGCCGGCCTCCTTGAGGATGTGGCCCGCGAGCGCGGTGGTGGTCGTTTTTCCGTTGGCCCCGGTGATACCGATGGTGTTTCCCTGGAGAAACCAGCCCGCCAGTTCGACCTCGCCCAGCACCGGGATTCCGCGCCGTCGGGCCTGCTGGAGCTCGTCGATGTCGGCCGGCACGCCCGGTGAGATCACGATGATATCCGCGCCGGCGAAGGCCTCCGCCGATTGCAGCGCGAACGGCACGCCCAGGCGTTCGAGGGCCTCGGCAACGCCTTTCAGCTCGGCGAGCGGCTTCTGATCGACCGCCAGGACGCGCGCTCCGCGCTCCACCAGGAACGCGGCCACCGCCAGCCCCGAAGCGGCCAGCCCCGCCACCACCACGTTCTTGCCCGCAAGTTCCAACGCTCTACCTCTCGCCATCAGACCCGTGGGCTGAAGCCCACGGCAGCACGCTGAAGCATGCGCCACGACGGGCCGCTACCTCAACTTCAACGTCGTCAGCGCAAACAGCGCCATCACCAGCCCGGCGATCCAGAACCTCACGATGATCTTCGATTCCGTCCAGCCCAGCGCTTCGAAATGGTGGTGCAACGGCGCCATCTTGAAGATCCGCTTGCCGCCGCGCAGCTTGTAGCTGCCTACCTGGAGAATCACCGACAGCGTCTCGACGACGAAGACTCCGCCGATGCAGACCAGCAGGATTTCCTGCTTGATCAGGATCGCGACCACACCCATGCTGCCACCGAGCGCCAGCGAGCCCACGTCGCCCATGAAGATCTCGGCGGGATGCGCGTTGTACCAGAGGAAGCCCAACGACGCGCCCGTCATGGCGCCGCAGAACACCGTCAACTCGCCCGCTCCCGGCAGGCGCACCAGGTCCAGATACTTCGCGAACTCGGCGTGGCCGCTGGTGTAGGTCAGTACCGTCATCGCCCCGGAGGCGACGATCATCAGCCCAATAGCCAGGCCGTCCAGGCCGTCGGTCAGGTTCACCGCGTTGGTGCTGCCGACGAGGATAAATGCGATGAACAGGAAAAAGAAGACAAACGCAAAGGGGTAAGTGAACGGGTTGCCGAGCCAGGCGTCGATCACCAGGCTGGGCTTGAAGCTCTTGAAGAAGGGCACGTTCATCGACGTCGAGTACATCCCGTGCGCGCGCAGGAGCAGCAGAAACACGCCCACGACGAACGCCACCCCGCACTGCGCCGCGAACTTGCGCCGTCCCGTGATGCCGAGGTTGCGATGTTTGCGGATCTTGGCATAGTCGTCCCAGAAGCCGATTGCACCAAAGGCCACGATGCCGAACAGCGCGATCCAGACATAGGCGTTGGTGAGGTTGGCCCACAACAGTGTGGGCACGACGATGGAGATGACGATCAGCACGCCGCCCATAGTGGGCGTGCCGGCCTTCTTCTGGTGCGACTGGGGGCCTTCCTCGCGGATGATCTGCCCGATTTGGAACTGCCGCAGCTTCGCGATCAGCCATGGCCCCAGGACCAGGCACAGGAACAGCGAGGTCATGCTGGCGAACGCCGTCCGAAAGGTGATGAACCGGAATACGCGCAGAGGGCTGAAGTAGCGATAGAGCTGTTCGTATAAGAGCCAGTAAAGCATTAGGCGTTCACCGCGCCGGAACCGGTCAGTTTCTCGAGCGCCCTTTCTACGTGGGTCCCGCGCGACCCCTTGAACAACACTGCGTCTCCCGGCTGGACCAGGCCGCGCAAGAACTCACCCGCGGAATCCGGATCTTCGAAAAAGACCGCGGCGCTGGCCGACAGGCCTGACCGGACAGCTTCATCGATCATCTGCCGGGCCGCGCCGCGAATTCCAACGAGCACTTCAATACCGCACCGAACGGCGTAAGAGCCTACGCCGCGATGCGAAGTCTCGGACCAGTGGCCGAGTTCGAGCATCTCGCCCAGCACGGCGATGCGACGCCGCGCCGGCATGACCCGGAGCACATCCAGCATGGCGCGGACCGCGTCCGGGTTCGAGTTGTAGCAATCGTTGAGAATGGTTGCGCCGCTGTGGAGGAACCGCTCGCCGCGCATCCGGACGGGCTCGAGAGCGCGCACGGCATCGGCCAGGCGCGCGGGCGCGATCGAGAAAACACGCGCCACCGCGAGGCCAGCCAGGATGTTCATCACACCGTGCCGGCCCACGAACGAGCTTTCGAATTCCGTCCCATCCACGCGAAACCGGACGCCTTCGGGGCCGCACTCGATGGCCTCCGCGCGCACATCCGCGCCTTCGGCGAAGCCGAAAGTGACCACACGCCCGGGGAAGCC
>Ga0265316_10007325_pt1 | contig 10404 bp, 6 predicted proteins | sample 4522metaG_FD_202092 | JGI IMG/M metagenome (GOLD analysis project Ga0265316, IMG submission 202092) | Rhizosphere microbial communities from Carex aquatilis grown in University of Washington, Seatle, WA, United States - 4-5-22 metaG | ecosystem: Host-associated > Plants > Roots > Rhizosphere >...
CGCCAGCTCCTCCCGCTCGTCGACACTCAACCTGATCTTGATGATCTGACCCATGCCCTGTGTAACAGACGGGCACAAGCGTTAATTCCGGATGGACGGCGGTGCACTAGCGCGGTGGTCGATCGGATAATCCGAAAAACTGACGGATCTGAGTAATGAGGCGACGGGATCGTTCCTCCGCAGGCGGCGCGCTGCTCTCGGAGACCGCTGCTCGGGCCAGCTCTGCCTGTCGTGACGCCAGAAGCGAACCCAGTCCTTCTACAACTTCAGGGTGCGCGGCGAGGACCTGATGGAACGCTTCCTGATCGAGCGCCACCAAGTGGCAGAGTGTTTTCGCGCGCACCGTCGCCGATCGGACCTCGCCCGTCAGGAGCCCCATCTCGCCGAAGCATTGCCCGGGACCGAGCTGCGACACTTCGTGGCTCGCGCCGCCCTCGCGTGGGACTTCTACGGTTACGATGCCGCGTTCGATGATGAAGAGCTCCACGCTCGGGTCTCCCTTGCACACGATCGTTTCGCCTGGTCCGAAAAGTCGTAGCGTCGCCCGTGCGGCCAGAAGGTGACGCGCGTCGTCGGGGAGAGGTCGCAAGAGCCCGACGGCGCTGACGGCGGCGGCGCGGCGCGCCCGGTGCGCCAGCCGTTGGTCTGGCTCTTCGGTTGCGGCGCGGATCGCGATTGTCTGCGTGGGGAACGGGATGTCGATTCCGCGTCGCAAGAGCGTGTAAAAGACGCGATCGCGCACGGCGCCGTCCACGTTGAGCGCTTCGCCGAAGTCGTTCACGAAAAAGAGCAGTTCGTATTCGACGGCGCTGTCGCCGAACGCGCGCGTTCGCGCTTGTGGAATGGGTGATGGGAGGACGCCCGGCACGTTGCGCGCAGCAGTGGTGAGCGCGTCGTGCACGTCGTCCGGAGGCGCCGCATACGTCACGTTGACCAAGACGCGCCTGCGCGAGACCGTCGACGGGCGCGAGTAGTTGCGTATCGCGGCCTTTGCCAGCGTCGCGTTCGGAAGGATGACTTCTACGTGGTCCAGCGTCATGACGCTCGTCGCTCGCCAGGTCACTTCCGTCACCCGCCCCGCTTGCGCGCCGTCGCCCACCTCGATCCAATCGCCGACGTCGAATGGGCGCTGGAGCTGAAGCGCCAATCCCGACACGAAGTTTCCGAGCGTGTCTTGCATGGCGAGGCCCACGACCGCTGTGAGCACGGCCGACGTCGCGAGGATCGACCCCGGCTCGACTCCGATGGTGCGAAGGGCAAGGAGGGCCACGGCGAGGTACGTGACCCCGGTCGAGAGGTCCCTGAAGATCCGGGGCGAGGGCCGAGCCGAGCGGCGATCGACCACGACGTCGATGACCAGCAGCACGGCGCTGCGGCCCATCGAGCCGAAGAGACAGAACGCGCCGATAAAAAGGAGCAGGCGATGCGCGGATGCGCCGGACGCGAACGTGAAGCGGAGCGCGAAACAGAGCACGGACAGCCCCAAAAGGACTGCCCCTTGGCGCACCCGAACTCGCTGCCCGGGATGCAGAAGGGCCGCCGTCGCGCCCAGGAGCATCAGCGCCAGCGGAAATCCGATCAGATCGCCTGTCAGGTCCGACGGATCGAATTCTGGCACAGCGCGCATCCGAGGATCGTACCCGATGCATGGAAGCGAAGGGGAAGAAGGCCGCGCCGGGTCGGGGCCTCGTGCCGATGCTTTCGGTAAGCACGCCCTACTTGCCGTGCGGTCGCAGCTCCTCGCGAGCCATGGCTCGTAGGGCGGATCGTCGACGCTCGTGTCGCGGATCATTAACTCTCGCCCGGCAAACACGAAGCAGCCGGACCTGGCGACGAGGTCGAACGTGAGCTGACCTGACAGGTTCTCAAGCGTCTGTCCGAAATCGAAGATCTCGAAGGAATTTGCTCAATGAGGCTTCACACGCCCATTGACATGCGCGGTCCGCCGACCGCCCAATGCACCGAAGCTCGTGTCGCTGCGCGATCGCCGCTGGACCCTCGCCGCCGCGATCCTCGGTTCGAGCATGGCGTTCCTCGACGCGACGGTTGTGAACGTCGCCCTGCCTGTGATCCAGCGCGAGCTGCGAATGACCGCGGATCTCGCGCAATGGGTCGTCGAGGCGTACGCCCTCCTTCTCTCGTCGCTCGTGCTCGTCGGCGGTGCGCTCGGCGACCGGTACGGTAGAAGCCGCATGTTCACGACCGGCGTCGCCGTATTCGCGCTGGCGTCGGCGGCGTGCGGTCTCGCGCCGGACGCACGGTTCCTCATCGCCGCCCGCGCGCTGCAAGGCGCCGGAGCTGCCCTGCTCGTGCCCGGAAGCCTTTCGCTCATCAGCGCCGCGAATACTGCGAAGGAACGCGGCGCCGCCATCGGAACGTGGTCGGCGTTCAGCGCGATCACCGGCGCCATCGGCCCGGTAGCCGGTGGATGGGTGGTCGCCCACAGTTCGTGGCGCTGGCTCTTCTTCTTCAACGTGCCGATCGCCGTCATCGTCGTGGGCATTGCGGTCCTGCGGGTCGACGAGACCCGCGACGAGAACGCCCCGGATCGCACCGATTGGCTTGGCGCAGCGCTGGCCACGGCGGGGCTTGGCTCTATCGTCTTCGGTCTGATCGACTCGGCGCGCGTCCCGGGACGGGCGCGCCTCGCCTCGTTCCTCACGGCGGGCACGCTCTCGCTCGTGGGCTTCCTCGTGGTCGAGGCCAGGACGCAATCGCCGATGATGCCCCTGTCGCTCTTTCGATCGAAGACGTTCGCGGGCACGAATCTGCTCACGCTGCTCCTTTACGCGGCGCTCGGCGCGACGATGTTCTTCCTGCCCTTCGATCTGATCCAGGTGCAGGGCTACACCCCGCTCGAGGCGGGCGCGTCGCTCCTTCCGTTGGTCGTCCTCATCGCGGCGATGAGCCCGTTCGCCGGCGCGGCCTCTGCGCGGTTCGGGGTTCGTGCTCTGCTGATAGCCGGTCCGCTCGTGGCCTCAACAGGCTTTGCTCTTCTCGCTCTTCCTGGCAGCGAGGGCTCCTACGTCACGACGTTCCTTTCGGGCGTCGTGGTTCTCGGCGTGGGGATGGGCATCACCGTCGCGCCGCTCACGACCGCCGTGATGGGCTCTGTCGAGGTCAGGCACGCCGGCGTCGCCTCGGGCATCAACAACGCGGTCGCTCGCGCCGCAGGCCTGCTCGCGATTGCGGCGCTTGGCGTGGTCCTACTTGCACGTTTCGACAGAGCGCTCGCCGAGGAGCTCCCCCAGATGGCCCTCCCGCCGGAGATCGGACACCTGGTGAGCGCGGAGCGGGGAAAGCTCCTCGGTGCGGACTTCTCATCCATCGATCCGGCGCTCGCCGAGGCGCTCCGCCGCGCGTTCGCCGCAGCCTACGTCGCGGCTTTCAGAACGCTCATGCTCGTGAACGCGACGATGGCCGCGGCAGGCGCGCTCAGCGCCGCCGTACTCGTCGGTCGCAGGGCGACGCGCTAGCAAGAAACCGATGGTCGACTGCCAGACCGGCAGATAGGTAGGCAGTTCGCGAACCTGTCGCGACGCGTCCTGCATTCGGAGACTTCTCTCCCGCGAGGAGGTGCGTCGAGAGCGGGAGCCATGCGTCAGCCACGCCGTTCGCCTTCGGGGGCAGCGGTCAGCGCGACGGGGACCACGACAATCGTGCGCTTCAATCGAACCAACTTCGCTTCATCAAAATGACTTACGGAGCCTTCGTCCGCTTTCGCTGCTTTCTTCCGGCCGACCGCCGGGGAGCAAGGAGCCGCCCCAGATAGCGCCCCGTGTACGACTCGGCGCACGAAGCCACCGTCTCCGGTGTCCCCTCGGCGAGGAGCAGGCCGCCCCTCGCTCCCCCTTCGGGCCCAAGGTCGATGACCCAGTCCGCCGACTTGATGACGTCGAGGTTGTGCTCGATGACGACCACGCTGTTGCCCGCGTCGACCAGCCGTTGCAAGACCGCAAGGAGCTTCTTGATGTCGTCGAAGTGCAGCCCCGTCGTCGGCTCGTCAAGGACATAGAGGGTACGTCCCGTCTGCACTTTGCCGAGCTCCCGGCTCAGCTTCACGCGCTGAGCCTCACCCCCGCTCAAAGTGGTCGCCGGCTGCCCAATCTTCATGTAGCCGAGTCCCACCTCACCGAGCGTGCCCAAGATGCGCGAAAGCACGGGAAACGCCCGAAAGAGCTCCCGGCAATCGTCGACGCTACACTCGAGCACGTCGTGGATGGACTTGCCCTTGAACCTCACGTCCAGCGTCTCGACGTTGTAGCGCCTTGCGCCGCACGCCTCGCACGGGACCCAGATGTCGGCGAGAAAATGCATCTCGACCTTGACCATCCCGCCCCCCGCGCACGTCTCACAGCGTCCCCCTTTCACATTGAAGCTGAACCGACCGGCGTCCCAGCCGCGGGTGCGCGCCTCGGCGAGCTCCGCGAACACGCCGCGGATCGCGTCGAAGGCTTTCGTGTAGGTGCCTGCGTTGGATCGCGGCGTCCTGCCGATCGGCTGCTGGTCGATGGCGATGACCTTGTCGAGGGCGGATAGGCCGAGGATCTCACTGTGGTCGCCCACGGGGGCAGCGCTATCGTGGAGCAAGCGTGCGAGGGCCGGAAGCAGAATGCCGTTGACCAGCGAGCTCTTGCCCGCGCCGCTCACGCCCGTCACCGCGGTGAGCACGCCGAGGGGAAAGCGGACGTCAATGCCGCGCAAATTGTGCTCGCGCGCGTTCTTCACCTCGAGCCACGCTCGCGGCGGCCGGCGCTCGCGAGGCACCTCGATGCGCAGCCCGCCGGCAAGGTACTGACCGGTCAGGCTCGCGCTCGAGAGGAGCGCCTCGGGCGTCCCCTCGAAGGTGACCTTGCCGCCCATATGCCCCGCGCCGGGCCCGAAGTCGACCACGTGGTCCGCCGCCCGAATGGTCTCTTCGTCGTGCTCTACGACGATGACCGTGTTGCCGAGGTCGCGCAGGCGACGGAGGGTTGCGATGAGTCGCGCGTTGTCGCGCGGATGAAGGCCGATGCTTGGCTCGTCGAGCACGTACATGACCCCGGAGAGCTCGCTGCCGAGCTGGCTCGCGAGCCTTATCCTCTGCGCCTCGCCTCCCGAGAGAGTCGGCCCCCCGCGCTCGAGCGCGAGGTACTCGAGCCCCACGTCGAGGAGAAACTTGAGCCGACTCTCGACCTCGCGCAGCGCTCCCTCGCCAATCGCTTTCTCGGAGGGTGATAGCTTGAGCGAAGCGACGTGGGCAGCGGCGTCCGCGACCGTCATGTGAGTCACCTCCGCGATCGTCTTGCCACTGACGAACACCGCTAGGCTCTCGCGCCGCAGCCGCCGCCCACTGCACAACTCGCACGGCTGCACACGGAGATAGCGACGATAAAGGTCGCGGGCGGCGTCGGAATCGGTCTCATGGAACTTGCGCTCGATGTTCCTGATGATGCCTTCGTAACGCATCCCCCAGGTGCCGCTGTTGAGGCTCCCTTCCTTGCCCCAGCGGATGGCGATCTTCTGCCCCTCGACGCCGTAGAGCACGAGCTTCTGTTTCGCCCTGGGGATCTTGTTCCACGGCGCGTCCAAGTCGACCTTGAACGCGCGCGAGACGCCGTCGACGATCCTCGCCGTCCACCCCTCGCCCCGAGCCATAGCCGCAGCCCAGGGTGCGATCGCGCCGTGGCGAATGGATAGGGAGGGGTCCGGGATGACGAGACGAGGGTCGACGACTTCGCGTTGACCGAGGCCGTTACACGAGTGACACATGCCAAGGGGCGAATTGAAAGAGAAGCTCTGCGGCGACAGCTCAGGAAACGCAACGCCACAGCACGCGCGCGCCTCGCTGAACGACGCCGTCCCCCCGCCGTCGGCGCGCTCGACAATGAGGCTGCCCTTCCCCTCGCGGAGTCCGAGCTCCACAGCCTCCGCCAGACGCGCGCGCTCGGCCGCCCGTGCGACGAGTCGATCGACGACGAGCTCCACGCTGTGCTTCTTCTTCTTGTCGATCGCAGGCAAGGCGTCCAGCGGATGCACCTTCCCGTCTATCCGCACCCGGACGAAGCCGCGCCCGCGTAGCTCGTCCCAGAGCTCCTTGAACTCGCCTTTGCGGTGGACGACAAGGGGCGCCAAGACGGTGAGCTTCGTTCCCTCGGGCAAGGCGAGGATTTCGCGCGTCACCTCCTGCGGGCCTTTGGCGCCGACCTTCTTGCCACACGAAGGGCAGCGCTGTTGGCCGAGCTTTGCGTAGAGGACACGCAAGTAATCGTAGATCTCGGTGATCGTGCCCACCGTGGACCTTGGGTTGTTCGAAGCACTCTTCTGCTCGATGGCAATGGTCGGCGAAAGGCCCCGGAGATGGTCGACCTTGGGGCGCTCGAGCTGGCCGAGAAACTGGCGCGCGTAGGCGCTCAGAGTCTCGACATAGCGGCGCTGACCTTCGGCGTAGAGCGTGTCGAACGCGAGGCTGGACTTTCCGGATCCGCTGGGTCCGGTGAAGATCACGAACTGTCGCTTCGGGATGGCGAGATACTCGACGGCCAGGTTGTGCTCGCGCGCGCCGGTAATCTCGACGAAATCAGGCTCGCGAGCGCCTTTCCTTGTGGCGGGCCCCGTTGCCGGGGAGCGATGCCGTCGGCGACGCATGGAACGTGCGACGTACACCGCGCAACGTCAACCGTCACTTGCTGCCAGTGCGCATTCCGTCAGGCTCCATCCAAACCCGTGACAACAAGCCGTCCAATCTCACGACCGAAGTCGATGCCGCGCCTTCAGCGGCCGTTTTGGATTGATCCACTTCCGGGTCCTTTCTAGATCCATCCCATGACGCTTACGGGGCATCGCCGGCGGCCGGATCGTGACCCACCCGGAAGATCCGAAGGTCATTGGCGTTCACCGTCCGTCATTGGCGTTCACCGTCCGACTCGGACGGATCCGCGCAGCGAGCTTCGCACTCGAGGCGTAGCCGTCGTCGCGGCCGTTGATGCGCGATACGCTCGAATGAACAGGCCGGGGCAGGTCGCGACCCGCTGCTATTCGGCCATCCGTCCAGGGGCTAGCCGCGGCGTGAGAGCTGGCGACACTGGCGACACCACGCTCTCCGGCGAGAGATCTCCCGTTCCGCGGCTGCCCTCACGAAGGGAGCCCGTGCGACAGCAGAAACAGCGCTCCGGAGCGGCCGGGCGCACCGCCGCATAGCCGCCTAGCCGCGCCGAGCTACTGCGATGGTCGCGACTCGATCTTCCGCATCGTCATCATGGTCGGGAAGACGATTCGCCGTGGCGCCGCCCGCTCCGCTCGGTCATTCTCTCCGCCCATATGTCCCTCGTCACCCTGCACGTGTCATCGCGCGGCCGCCCTGCGCGCGATCCGAAAGCGTTTCTACCAACTACCCTCGAAGAAATGCGCGCGCGTCGATGGGATGAGCTCGACATTCTCATCGTCACCGGCGACGCGTACGTCGACCATCCAGCGTTCGGCCCCGTTCTCGTGGCCCGTTTCCTGGAAGGGCGAGGGTATCGCGTCGGAATCGTCGCTCAGCCCCGCTGGACCACGGTCGAGGACGTGTCGCGGATGGGGCGACCGCGGCTCTTCGTCGGGGTTAGTGCGGGCAACCTCGACTCAATGCTCTCGCGCCTGACCGCGCAAAAAAAGACGCGATCGGAGGATCAATACTCGCCCGACGGCCGCACGAACCTGCGCCCGAATCGCGCGACGATTGTCTACAGCAATCTATGCCGCCAAGCGTTTCCGGGCCTTCCCGTCGTCCTCGGGGGGATCGAGGCATCGCTTCGACGCATCGCCCACTACGACTATTGGAGCGATTCGGTACGCCGCTCGATCCTGCTCGACAGCAAAGCAGACTTGCTCGTCTTTGGCATGGGAGAGCGCGCCGCATGGGAGATCGCGCGTCGACTGGACGGTGGTGAACGCGTGGACGCTCTCGCCGACATTCGCGGGACGGCCCACGTGAAGAAGAACAAGCGGGCTTGGGCGGACATTGCCGCAAACGCGAGTCGCTACGTCACCGACGGCAAAGTGGTCCTCTTGCACTCGTATGAAGAGGTCTGTAGCGACAAGGTAGCGTTCGCCAAAATGTCGCGACTCTTGCAGAACGAGACGAACGCGCACAACGCGAGGCCGCTGCTTCAGCCCCACGGAGCGGAGGCAGTCTACTTCAACCCTCCTGCGTTGCCCCTCGATGAGAGCGACATGGACGCGCTCTACGACTTGCCGTTCGCGCGCAGCCCACACCCCAACTACGAGGGCGCGCGAATACCAGCGTTCGAGACTGTGAAGCATTCCATCGTCACGATGCGCGGCTGCTTCGGCGGCTGCACCTTCTGCAGTATCACCGAGCACGAAGGGCGTATCATTCAGAGCCGCAGCGCGGACAACGTGTTGCGGGAGGTGCGCGCGCTGTCGCGCATGGAAGACTTTCGCGGGACGATCACCGACGTCGGCGGCCCAACCGCCAACATGTACAAGATGCGCTGCCGCGACGATGCTACCGAGCAAGCGTGCCGGCGTCTCTCGTGCGTTCATCCGGGCATTTGCGACAACCTGGTCACCGACCACGGCCCCCTCGTCGACCTCTTGAAGCGGGTGCGTCAAGAGCCCGGAGTCAAACGCGCCTATGTCGCCAGTGGGGTACGCTATGACCTGGCTGCGCGCAGCCCGGAATTCGTGCGCGAGCTCGCGCGCCACCATACGGGCGGTCAGCTCAGCGTCGCGCCCGAGCACACGAGCCCAGGAGTGCTCGACAAAATGAAGAAACCTCCGATCGAACACTACGAGCGGTTTGCGCAGGCCTTCTGCCACGCAAGCGAGCAAGCGGGCAAGGAGCAGTACCTCGTTCCCTACTTCATTACTGCGCATCCTGGTTCCACGCTGAGCGACACCATCGAGCTGGCGCTGTGGCTCAAGGCGCGCAACATGCGTCCGAGGCAAGTGCAGGATTTCATCCCCACGCCGATGGCCATCGCCACGACCATGTTCTACACGGGCATCGATCCGCTGACCAACGAACCAGTGCCCGTCGTGCGCGATCTGCGCGAGAAAAAGAGGATGAAAGCCCTCCTCTATTGGTGGGACGAGGCGCAGTGGTCGCTCGCGCGCGAGGCGCTGCGAGCGGCGGGGCGGTCGGACCTAATCGGCCCGGCTCCGAGGTGTCTCGTCCCTTTCGCAAGCTCGGTCGGCGCGGAACGCCGACCGTAGGCGGTTGGCCGCCACGTTCGACCTCGTCAACTTCCGTGGTCTGCTCGCCTGCGCATCACTTTCGGGGTCCGACGGAAGGCGATGTCTCGATGGCCGCTGTGTGCTTCGGGTACAGCGGTTAGGCAGCGGGGGAGACCTTCGCCCGCTCTTTGCTCTGACAGCCCCGCTCGCTATCAACCGCACTCGTCCTGACGCCGGTGGACGGACGGGACCATGGCAAGCCCTGTCGCGCGCACGACTTACCGCGTCCCGTGGTCCCGCCACGGATTCGCGCGATCTTTCGCGTCCGATATTTCGTCTTCGCGATGCCGCCGAGCATCGTCGACGCGCTCTCTTCGCCGGTCAGGGCGCTCGCCCAGTCGAGCACATCGTGGAGGATCAGCACGGCGCGCTGGCGAGGCGGCAGTGCCTGCACCACGGGCACGAAAGCAGCCCGATCGCCTCGCACGCTGAGAGCGTCTTCCGACCGCGAAGGCGCGGCCGTGAGTAGGTTCTGAAGACGTGCGGTCGCGTCATCCGAACGAGCCCCGTTGGGGTGCTTCAGAAGGGCATGGACATGCTCCTGTGGCCTCCCGTATTCCTCCAGAACTGGATCGCGCCGGATCGTCGACGAATCGCGCGCACTTTTCGCTGGAGCGGTGAGCGACCCTTGCATCGCGGGCCAACTACCGCACGCCGATCGTCAGAAATGCGGGCATCCGCATAGGCTGCGGGCCATCGCCGAACGCCGCGACGAGCTTGTCCTCGATCGCCTGCGACACGGTTCCCCATCGCTCGCGGAACTGCGATTTCGCCAGCGCCAGCGGCGCGGTCGTCCGCTCCATGCTGGCCCAGAGCTCCTTGGTCGACGGCGCCGTGCTCTCGTGCGTGACCTCGACGACCTCGACATCGCGAAATCCGGCCGCGCTCATCTCGGCGATGCATTCGTCACGCTGCGCGAGCGGCGGGGCGAAGGGCGGCGTGCCGGGGGGCGGAGGGAGGAGTTCACGCAGGGCGGCGAGCGCAAAGCGCGAGCCGAGGAACACGATCAAGGGGCAACCAGCTCGAGACCACCGCACGCGCGCCGTCGGCCAGGACATGATGAAGCTCGCGGAATCCGCGCCCACGATCGGGAAAGAACATCAGCCCGAACATCGAGAACGCGCCCTGGAATGCGCCATTGGCGTACGGAAGCCGCATTCCATCGCCAACCGTCACGTCGACATT
>Ga0265316_10007326_pt1 | contig 10404 bp, 4 predicted proteins | sample 4522metaG_FD_202092 | JGI IMG/M metagenome (GOLD analysis project Ga0265316, IMG submission 202092) | Rhizosphere microbial communities from Carex aquatilis grown in University of Washington, Seatle, WA, United States - 4-5-22 metaG | ecosystem: Host-associated > Plants > Roots > Rhizosphere >...
CAACCATGTCGATCAGCCTTGAGAGCTTGGCCGGGTCCTGGATCTTGTTCTGCGCCTTGGTAAAAATCTGCCCGAGCAGGCCCGGCTTGTTGCCCAGCTCGCGCAACACCGTCACGTAATGCACCTCCAGTGCCGCCCCGCGCGCCCCCTTCAGGCTGCCCCAATCCAGCCCTGCGGGAATGCCGATCTTGCGGCCATAGGGCGGCCGGCTGTACTCGTCGGCCATTTTCAGGAAGATCAGATAAGTCAGCTGTTCAAGGTAGTCGCCATAGCTGACCCCGTCGTCGCGCAGCGTGGTACAGAAGCTCCAGACACGGGAGACGATGGATGCGGTTGCGTTCATGGATTTAGGACTCGGGGTTGTCTTGTTGGTCGGGCAAATCCTGCTGCAACTCCGCCTCGATCTCTTCAATACTCGGCAAACTGGTATCGAGCGGTTCCGGTAGCGCCCGCACCAACTCGTAATTGGCCACGCCAATCGGCCGCTCGATGCCGGACAGCGCATATTCAGCCACCAGTCGATTCTTTTCCTTGCACAGCAACAGGCCAATGGTCGGCTTGTCGTCCGGCGCCTTGACCTGGGCATCGACCGCACTCAGGTAAAAATTAAGCTGACCGGCATGTTCCGGCTTGAAGGCACCAGCCTTCAATTCCACCACGACATAGCATTTGAGGCGGATGTGATAGAAAAGCAGGTCGATGAAAAACTCGTCTCCCGCAACCTCCAGACGATATTGCCGTCCGACGAAGGCAAAACCGGCGCCCAATTCCAGCAGAAAGCGCGTGATGTGGCGCACCAGCGCCTCCTCGATGTCCCGCTCATGGGCTTCCTCACCCAGACCGAGAAAATCGAACAGGTAGGGATCTTTCAAGGTTTCATGCGCCAGGGCGGACTGCGCCTCGGGCAAGCGACCGGAAAAATTGGTCACGGCATTGGCCTGGCGCAAATGCAGCCGGTTCTTGATCTGCTGGCTCAAGGTCGCCCGCGACCAGCCCTGCTCGACGGTCTGACGGGCATACCACTCCCGCTCGCCGGCATCCTCCAACTTGGTAATGAGCAGCACGATATGGAACCACGGCAATTGGGCAGCAGGCTGCTGCCCAATTTGGACATCGGGACAACGCTCGGCAAAAAAGCGCATGTACTTCAGATTGCGTGCCGAAAAACCCTTGATTTCCGGAAACGCCGCCTGCAAGTCGTTCGCCAGCCGGTCGATGACCTTGGCGCCCCAGCCCTGAGTCTGCTGGCGCTCCTGAATTTCTCGCCCGATCTGCCAGTAAAGGCGAATTTGCTCCTGATTGACCGATAGCGCCGCCCGCTGCCGGGCGCTGACGATGCGGTTTTTCAGGTCGGCCAGCCAGGGCGCGTAGCCCTCGGGAAGCATCAACACGGTTCTGCTCATTTCTTACCTTTCGCCGCAACGAAACGCCCCCGCCCGGAGGGAACCAGGCCTTTCCCGCGCATCCACGCCAGCGCGGTAAAAAACTTGTCCCGCTCAATCTTCAATTTCGACTCATGCCAGTTCTCCCGCGCTTCCGTGACGATTTCCTCGTCGTTCGGCGACTTGCCCAGGAGCAGCAGATTGTTCCAGGCAGCATAGACCGTCGCCAGAATCTCTGCCTGGCGCATGGTCATCGGCAGCATCAGTTCAAGCAGGCGCTCGACTTCGCCGAGCCGCGCCCCGAGCACCTGACGGGTCTTGTCCAGCAAGCGGGAAAAACCCGGCTTGGGACGAAATACATACTTGCCGCTATCCTGGCGGGTCACGTCGAACCAGTTGGCGAGGCGGGCGCGATGCTCAACCCTTTTCAGATGCGGATGATCGTTCGGCCCGGCCGCTTCCTTGAACGGCTGGCGCTCCAGATCGAGACCCAGATGCGCCTCGACCAGATGGCAAATTTTCTCTGCCTTGACGTGACCGAAGTGTTCCAATTTTTCCGGATCCGGTTCGTGCAAGCGATAAGCCATCGCCAGAATTCCGGCCTGCAAATCCTTGGCGGCAATGCCTGGCAAGGGGACCGGAAAGGGAATGACCTGGCCGGGCGAAGCCGTCAGTTCCAGGATTTCCGGCGCTTCAGACGCAGTCCGCCGACGCTTGCCTTGGCCCGACGCCGACTTGGCGGCCCGGATGCGTTCGAGCAGGGCGGTGGCGGGTTCTTCGTTTTTGTCCTGTTTTTCCAGTTGACCGTGGAAAGCCTTTTTGAGGATGGACTGGCGCAGCGCATCGGCCTGTTGCAACGCGGTGGCGAGGGTTTGGTCGAGTTGGTCGGCTTCGGAGAGTTTGGATTCGATTTGTTCAACGATTTCCTGTTGCTCACGCAAACTCGGAAACGGAACATTTACCGAACGAATGTTTTCGAGATTCAGGCCCGGTTTACCGGCGCCGTAGGCCATATCCGTTAGCTGTTTTCTACCTGCTGCTTCGGCAACGATGAACCAATACAAATACTCGGGCAGGATTTCTGTCGTGGGTCGGCAAAGCGCAACGTGCTGGCTAACGTAAGCCGCCCCCAGATCATGTTTGACCAAGGCCGACTTGGTGACGTTTGCGCCGGTGATGGTGATGAGCAGATCGCCTTGCTGAATACGGGTTCGCAACCCCTCCGCCTTGTCTGGGAGGGCGACAAATGCCACATCGTCGAGTTCGAGACGGTCGTGTTTGATGTTCTGAGCGCGAACGAATAAATCCCCCGAAGTGGCGTAATAAGCAGCCCAGCCGCGAGAGCCGGAAGTCAGGAATCCCAGAAGTTGACCCAAGGACTTTTCGCGCCACCCCGTTGCTGCGGTCAACTTGCCTGCGAAGGCATTTTTCAGCAGCGACTGGCGATAGACCTTGATCTGTTCGCGGGCGGTTTTCAGGCTGGCCACGCCCTGATCGAGTTCGGAAAACAGTTCCTCGATCTTGGCGACGATGCGGTGTTGTTCGGTGGTTGGCGGAACGGGAATTTTGCAGGCGCTGAGATACGGCGTCGTTACCCGGCGCTGGCCGACCGCGCCGGACATGTTGTGCTCGGCTACGTGGCGGAAGGCCCGGCCGGAAACGAAGTAATAAACGAACTGCGGGCTGATGCCCGGATGCGCGCGCAGGACGTGAAACTCTGTCGAGCCGAAGCCAAGGCCATTGTGGAGCGCAGGAACGACGGCCATCTTGCCGTTTTCCATGCAGGGCGTGATCTTGGCAAACAAGACATCGCCCTCATAAAACGGCGTGTAGCCTTTTTTTACCTCGCCAAATTTGCGCGTCGCGGAAACGTCGATCCTGCCGCTCTCGGCCTCAACAGCGGGCATCGGCACGAAGGAAACCGCCAGATCGTCAGCGATAGCCGATTTGTCGATGGTTGGATTGACCAGACAAATTTCAGATAGCTCAGCAGTTTCCCAACCCGCCGGCAATTCCCCAAGCTCCATCACGCCACCAACGCCTCATTCAACTCATCCAGCAACGGGTCCAAGCCCTCGCCGAACAGTTGCCACATTTTCCCCAGCCCTCCCTGGGCGTCGAAAGGGCTGTAGTCGAGGTCGCTGCGGTCGACATGGCAGGAGTGGGCAATATGGTCGCGGAGCATGCGTAGCCAGTTCATCTGTTCTTCGTTGAATTTGTCGGTGCCGCCGGCGTGGTGCTGCATGATCCAGGTCTGGAAGTTCTTGCGCACGGTGTCGGCAAAGGGCGTGATTGTCGCATCCAGACCGCAGACGCGGCGGATCAGGGCGACCAGCGCGGTCAGTTCCTGTTCGGGCGGGGCGCCATTGTAGCCGTCCAGCTGGCCGTAGGCTTGCCAGATGCGCAGCGGGGCCAATTTCGGCTTGTCGGCCTTGAGCTTGTCGAGCACCTGGCGCACCAGTTTCAGCGTCACTTCACGCCGCCGCCAGGGTTGGGCGAAGAAGATGGTGAGCGCTTCGATTTCATCCCGATTCGCGGCCAGCCAGTCGGCGAATTCGTGGGTCAGTGCTTCGGCGTTGGCGGCGCTGTCCTTGCTCCAGCCGGCGTAGGTGATGCCATCCAGATTGTCGTGGTCGATGGTCTGTTCTTTTTCGCGGCGGATCATGTCGATGAGTTCGATGAATTCGCCGTTCATCAGCGCCGCGGCTTCGCCGACCAGTTGTTGCTGGGCCTGGTCGCGCAAGGTGTCGCCGGGGTCGTTGCCGATGGGCAAGCCGGCGAGTTCGAGGGCGAGGGCTTCGATGAGGTCGCCGTCGATGGCGTTGAACAGTTTGCTGACGAGGTGGCTCAGTTCGACGCCGCCTGCTGCTTCGCGCAGGCGGCGCTGGTCGTCGGTGTCGAGTTGCTTGTTGAGACGGGCGAGACGACCGGCCAGCGAAGAGACGCTGTCGGTATCGCTGGCGCCCATCAGGATGCCCATGGCGAGGTCTTTCAACGGCACGCCGGGTTTGGTGATCAGCGGCTGGCTGGCGGTTTTCAGCGACTTGGTGACGCCGATGGCGTCGACAATCACGTAATGCGTCTTGGCGGTTTTGGCGCTGGGCGTGACCTTCTTGAGGTCGTCCATGTCCAGCGTGCGGGTGCCGCGGCCTTTCATCTGCTCGAAGTAGTTGCGGCTCTTGACGTCGCGCATGAAGAGCAGGCATTCGAGCGGTTTGACGTCGGTGCCGGTGGCGATCATGTCGACGGTGACGGCGATGCGCGGGTGGTATTCGTTGCGGAACTGGGCGAGGATGGATTTGGGGTCTTCGCCTTGCTGCACGCTGCCATCGGCGAGCTTTTTGTCCTGCCCGGCGCGGTAGGTGACTTTCTTGCAGAAGGCGTTGCCTTCGCCGAATTCCTCGCGCACGGTGTTGATGATGTCGTCGGCGTGGCTGTCGGTCTTGGCGAAGATGAGGGTTTTGGGCACTTCGGCACGGCCGGGGAAGATGGCTGGCAGGTTGTCGCGGAAGGCGCGGATGACGGTACGGATCTGGTCCGGGTTGACGATGTCGCGGTCGAGCTGGGTGGCCGTGTAGGCGGCGTCTTCGTCCTGCTGCTCCCAACGCTTCTTGCGGGTCAGGCGTTCGCGCTTTTCGACTTGCTGCTCGGCGGCGATGACGGCGCCGTGCTGGGTGATGCGGGTGTCGATCAGGTAAATCTCGTTACCGACATTGACGCCATCGGCGACGGCTTTTTCATGGCTGTAGTCGCTGACGACGTTTTTCTTGAAGAAACCGTAGGTGCGGTTATCGGGCGTGGCGGTCAGGCCGATCAGGCTGGCGTCGAAGTAGTCGAGCACCTGCTGCCAGAGGTTGTAGATGCTGCGGTGGCATTCGTCGATGAAGATGAAGTCGAAGAATTCGGGCGGGATCTTGGCGTTGTAGGCGACGGGCGGCGGGGCTTTCGGCTGGACGAGTTCGGCCGGGTTGATTTCTTCGGCGGCTTCGTCGAGTTCCTTGTCTTGCAGCAGCGAGTAGAGGCGCTGGATGGTCGAGATGCAGACGTCGGCGCCCTTGTCGACGAAACTCGATTTGAGCCGCTGCACCGAGTACAGCTCGGTAAATTTGCGGTTGTCGTCGATCGGCACGTAGGCCATCATTTCCTGCTCGGCCTGCTCGCCGAGGTTCTTGGTGTCGACGAGGAAGAGCACGCGCCTGGCGTCGGCGTGCTTGAGCAGGCGGTAGATGGACGTAATGGCGGTGTAGGTCTTGCCGGCGCCGGTGGCCATCTGGATCAGGGCGCGTGGCCGGGCTTCACGGAAGGATTGTTCGAGATTGGTGATCGCCGTTTCCTGGCAGTCGCGCAGGCGCAGTTGGGCGGCGGGCAGGTGCTCGGGGTTGAGCGGCGGCAGTTCGGCGAGACGGGCGCGCAGGCTTTTTCCCTCGGCCAGCCAGTCGCGCAAGGTTTCCGGGCGGTGGAAGCTGAAGATTTCGCGCGAACGCGGCTTGGGGTCGCGGGCGTCGGTAAAGCGGGTGACGATGCCGGTGGCTTCATAGAGGAAGGGCAGCGGCTCTTTGTTATTGACCCATTTGAGTTTGGCGGCGGCGTAGCCTTCGGTCTGCGTTTCGTGCGCGGTCAGGCGCTGGCCTTCTTCTTCGCGCTTGGCTTCGATGACGCCGACGGCCTTGCGGTCGACGAAGAGCACGTAGTCGGCCGGGCCGGCATCGGTGTGCCATTCGCGCACGGCTTGCCCGGCGCCGGCGGAGAAGTCGATTTTCTTTTGCACCGCCCAGCCGGCGGCGCGCAGTTGCGCATCGATGCGGTCGCGGGCTTGTTGCTCGGGATTCTGATTTTCAGTCATCGAGGCGGCACTGGCCATGGCGGGCGGAAGCTGGGGATGATAGCGGAACTCATGCAAACGGGGATGTCGAATGGATGCCTTGGCAACGCTGAGTCAGCGTTCGGTCGTTGGCAAGGTCGTCCGGAAGAATCGTCCAATACTTAAATTTCATCATGTCGCACCCAGAAAACCTGTCGGCTTTTCCACAAAATCAGACGCTTAACTTGGCATCTGGCAGCGCGGCCGGTAAACTGCGGGTTCTGCCGAGGAGCGCTGCGACCCTTTTCATGCTTTTGCATGGATTCCGGGGCCAGGCTCGGCAATGATCAACGGCGCTCGCAGACCTTAATTTCACAAGCCGGTTTGCGACGCCGTTCGATTTTGCGGTGCGCGACCTTCAAGCATTGCCGAGGTGATCATGCAGCAACCCGACCGTAGCACCGAACTATCCGCCCTGCTCGCCCAGAAGATGCTCGTCCTCGACGGCGCCATGGGCACGATGATCCAGCGCCATGGATTGCAGGAAGCCGATTACCGTGGCGAGCGTTTCAAGGATCACGCGCACGACCTCAAAGGCAACAACGACCTGCTGGTGCTGACCCGGCCTAACGTCATCGGTGGCATTCACCGCGCATACCTCGAAGCCGGCGCCGACATTCTCGAAACCTGCACCTTCAACTCGACCGCCGTGTCGCAGGCCGACTACAAGCTTGAGCCGATCGTTTATGAACTGAACGTCGAAGGCGCTGCGCTGGCCCGCCGGCTGTGCGACGAATTCACGGCCGCCAACCCGGCCAAGCCACGCTTCGTCGCCGGCGTCCTCGGCCCGACGAGCCGCACGGCCTCGATCTCACCCGACGTCAACGACCCTGGCTACCGCAACGTCACCTTCGACGCGCTGGTCACCGATTACCTCGAAGCGATCCGCGGCCTGACCGATGGCGGCGCCGACATTCTGCTCGTCGAAACCATCTTCGACACGCTCAACGCCAAGGCGGCGCTGTTCGCCATCGAGAAGTTCTTCGACGCCGCTGGCCGCCGCTGGCCGGTGATGATTTCCGGCACGATCACCGATGCTTCCGGCCGCACGCTGTCCGGCCAGACGGCCGAGGCGTTCTGGAATTCGCTGAGCCACATCAAGCCCGTGTCCTTCGGCCTCAACTGCGCGCTCGGCGCCAAGGAGTTGCGCCAGTACGTCGAGGAACTATCGCGCGTCTGCGACTGCTACGTCTCGGCCCACCCGAACGCCGGCCTGCCCAATGCCTTCGGTGGCTACGACGAAACCGCCGACATGCTGGCCGATGAAATCGAGAGCTGGGCCAAGGCCGGCATCGTCAATATCGTCGGCGGCTGCTGCGGCACCTCGCCCGAGCACATCAAGGCCATCGCCGAACGGGTTGCCTCGGTTACCCCCCGAAAAGTGCCGACCATCGAAAAGAAGCTGCGCCTGTCCGGGTTGGAACCGTTCAACGTCGGCGCTGATTCGCTCTATGTAAATGTCGGCGAGCGGACCAACGTCACCGGCTCGAAAGCCTTTGCCCGCATGGTCCTCGAAGGCCGATACGACGATGCATTGGCCGTTGCCCGCCAGCAGGTCGAGAACGGCGCCCAGGTCATCGACATCAACATGGATGAGGCGATGCTCGATTCGATCGCCGCGATGGATCGCTTCCTCAAGCTGATCGCTTCGGAGCCGGACATTTCGCGCGTGCCGATCATGATCGACTCGTCAAAATGGGAAGTCATCGAAGCCGGCCTCAAGTGCATCCAGGGCAAAGGCATCGTCAATTCGATCTCGATGAAGGAAGGCGAAGCCAGGTTCATCGAGCACGCCCGTCTCGCCCGCCGCTACGGCGCGGCAGTCATCGTCATGGCCTTCGACGAGAAAGGCCAGGCCGACACCTATGCCCGCAAGACGGAGATCTGCAAGCGTGCCTATGACCTGCTGCTGAGCATCGGTTTCCCGGCTGAAGACATCATCTTCGACCCGAATATTTTTGCCATCGCCACCGGCATTCCGGAACACGACAACTACGCCGTCGATTTCATCAATTCGGTGCGCTGGATCAAGCAGAACCTGCCGCACGCCCACATTTCCGGCGGCGTTTCCAACGTCTCGTTCAGCTTCCGCGGCAACGACGCCGTGCGCGAAGCGATCCACACCGTTTTCCTCTATCACGCCATCAAGGCCGGCATGACCATGGGCATCGTCAATGCCGGCATGCTCGGCATCTACGACGATCTTGAGCCGGAACTGCGGCAAAAAGTCGAGGACGTGGTGCTCAACCGCCATCCGAACGCCGGTGAGGCGCTGGTCGACTTCGCCCAGACGGTCAAGGAAGGCAAGGCCAAGGACACCGGGCCTGATCTGAGCTGGCGTGAGCAGTCCGTGGAAAAGCGCCTCGAACATGCGCTGATCAAGGGCATCACCGATTTCGTCGTGGCCGATACTGAAGAAGTGCGCGCCAAACTGGAGAGCGAAGGCAAGCCGCCGCTTTCGGTCATCGAAGGCCCGCTCATGAACGGCATGAATGTCGTCGGCGACCTCTTTGGCGCCGGCAAGATGTTCCTGCCGCAGGTGGTCAAATCAGCCCGCGTCATGAAACAGGCCGTCGCCCACCTGTTGCCCTACATCGAAGCGGAAAAGACCCGCACCGGGCTGGGCAGCAAGGGCAAGATCCTCATGGCGACGGTCAAGGGCGACGTGCACGACATTGGCAAGAACATTGTCGGCGTCGTGCTCGGCTGCAACGGCTACGACGTCATCGACCTCGGCGTCATGGTCAGTTGCGACAACATCCTCAAGGCCGCGCTCGAACATCGCGTCGATATCATCGGTCTGTCCGGCCTGATTACCCCGTCGCTCGAAGAAATGGCCCACGTCGCGAGCGAAATGCAGCGCCAGGGCATGAAACAGCCGCTGCTGATCGGCGGTGCGACGACGAGCCGTGCCCACACGGCAATCAAGATCGCCCCCAATACTGACGGCGCCGTGGTTTATGTGCCAGACGCCTCGCGCGCCGTCGGCGTCGCCACCAAATTGCTCTCCGCCGACCAGCGTGACGGCTACATGGCCGACATCGTCACCGAGTACGCCGCTGTGCGCGCGGAACACGCGGGCCGCAAGGGCGCCACCATGGTCACGCTGGAAGAAGCCCGTGCCAACCGTTTCACGTGGAACGAACCGTTTTCGCCAACCATCCCGAATCAACTGGGCCTGAAAGCCCTCAACCCGAGTCTGGCCGATCTGGCCCTGCTCATCGACTGGACGCCCTTCTTCCAGAGTTGGGATCTGGCCGGTCGCTACCCGGCCATCCTCGAGAACGAAACCGTCGGCGAAACAGCCCGCCAGTTGTTCGCCGACGCCAAGAAAATGCTGGCCAGCATCATCAACGAAAACTGGCTGTCGGCACGGGCCGTCTTCGGCCTTTATCCGGCCGGCGCCGAGAATGAGGACATCATTCTCTACACCGACGAGTCACGAACCACCGAATTAACCCGCTGGATCGGCCTGCGCCAGCAACACAAACAGCCGCCCGGCCGCTTCAACATGGCGCTCGCCGATTTTGTCGGCAAACGCGATTACGTCGGCGCCTTTGCCGTCACCGCCGGCCATCGTATCGAAGAGCGCGTCGCTGCCTTCGAAGCCGCCAACGATGACTACTCGGCGATCATGCTCAAGTCGCTCGCCGACCGTCTGGCCGAAGCCAGCGCAGAATGGCTGCACCTGCAAGTACGCACCCATTACTGGGGTTATGCCAACGACGAAGCGCTCACCAACAATGAGTTGATCGCCGAACAATACAAAGGCATCCGCCCCGCTCCCGGCTACCCGGCCTGCCCGGACCACACCGCCAAGCGCGAGCTGTTCGCCCTGCTCGACGCCCCGGCCAACGCCGGCATGGAACTCACCGAATCCTGCGCGATGACGCCGGCTGCAGCAGTGTCGGGCTTCTTCATCGGCCACCCTGCGGCGACGTACTTCGCCATTCCGAAGATCGGGCGGGATCAGTTGGAGGACTGGGCGGCGCGGAAGGGAATGTCGGTCAAGGATGGGGAGTATTGGCTGGCGCCGCTGCTCTGAGCCATTGAGGCGTCGCTTTCGCGCCGTATTGGCGCGGGAGTGACGACATTTAAGCCGTTGGGCCGGGCAAACAAGCCCTAGTTGACGCCTGAGCGCTTGATCAGCGCCTGCAGTTC
>Ga0265316_10007328_pt1 | contig 10403 bp, 14 predicted proteins | sample 4522metaG_FD_202092 | JGI IMG/M metagenome (GOLD analysis project Ga0265316, IMG submission 202092) | Rhizosphere microbial communities from Carex aquatilis grown in University of Washington, Seatle, WA, United States - 4-5-22 metaG | ecosystem: Host-associated > Plants > Roots > Rhizosphere >...
TTAGCCGGTCTTCGATTGTTTTTGTCATCTTATCAAGTGACTGGGTATTAAGAGTGGTAAGATGTTTGAGCTCTCCTACCTGAGAGTCAGATGAATTTTTTAAGCTGAGGGCAAGCTCCTCTCGTGTTTCATGGAGGTTTTTTGTATTCTCTTCGCGATTCTTCGGAAATTCTTCTTTTATATTTTGAAGTTCGAGTGAAAGCTTCGTTATTTTATCATTTACATCTTGGGGGAATTCTGTTTTCTTTTTTGAAATGGTATAGGAGATAACAATATGTACAATGGAAAGAATAAGGATGAGATACAGCATAGGTATTCGCTATTCCAAATAGAACTTGGAATATATATAATTAATATGTTACCAAGTATACCGCAAAAGGAGGATAAATAGAAAATGAAAGGATTTATTAGTTTTATTCGCGAACAAGGAGTAGTGGGGCTCGCTGTCGGATTTATATTAGGTGGATCTGTTTCAAAAGTAGTGACTTCCTTGGTAAATGACATCGTCAATCCTTTTATTGGTATTTTTCTCGGAAGAACAGGGGAGTTGCGAGGGGCGTATCTGCAGATTGGTCCTTCAAAAATCTTATGGGGGAGCTTTCTCAACTCATCGATTGATTTTCTGACAGTAGCGCTTGTTGTCTACTTTGGAGTCAAAATATTTAGATTAGATAGACTAGATAAAAAAAAGTCCGCATAACACTCCTATCGAAACACCCCAAGAGAGAAGAGAAAAGACGAGCACAATCTGATTTTGCTTTTCTACTTCCAAAAGAGATCTTCCTACTAGGATATACCCTTTTTGTTTTCCCGAAAAGGGAATTACTATGATAGCCGCTCTTACTTTATTCTTCGGTTGCCAGGTGACTTTATTTATTTTTTTTCCGTCTGCGTGGATAAGAACTCCGGTAGGAAGCGTCGGAACAACTCCGTCAAGCACAACATTTGCGGCGATAGGAAGTTGTTTTTTATTATAAATGATGGTAAAGGGAGAAAGGCTTGTTGCGAGATCAATCCTTTGTTTTACAATAAAAAAATCTGGAGTTTGTCCATGAGATAAAGAGACAGCTCCTTCATCTGCCATCTGTATTAGTGTTGCATCCGCAGTACTGCGTAACGTTTGACGGAAAAGGAGATACATCGTTCCAAAAAAAAGGGAGGAAAAAAAGAAAAGAAAAATAAATAGTATCAAAAACCAAGAGTTGAATCTTCTGGGATTCCGTACTATCTGCATAGGGAAAAGTATAGTACAGCTTGCAAAAAAAAACACTATCTGTTTTCAGTACGAATACTTACTTTTTTGCAGATAGTGTTTATTTTTTTGGTTAATAGCTTCTTCGGTGATCGTTTCTGAATCCGCCTCTGTTTGCTCCTGGTGCTCTTTCCTCACGTGGTCTTGCGACGTTCACGATGATTTTTCTTCCTTCAACCTCTTTTTCATTCAATTGTTGTGTTGCTGCGGCTGCTGCTTCTTCTGTTGCGAATGTAACGAAACCAAATCCCTTGGATCTCCCTGACATGCGGTCAGTTATGACGATAGCTTCAACGACTTCTCCACATTGTGAAAAAAGATCACGAAGTGAATCATTGGTGAGGCCCCAAGGAAGATTTCCTACGAATAATTTCTTATTGTCCACTAGTTCTGTACACCTCCTTTTGATTATATGAATATTTCCTAAGAAGTGGTATCTATGCGAGACCCTTTCTAGGCTAACTGCAGATAATTATACCATATTGCCGGTGGAAATCAAAAATCCACGCAATTACGCGTGGATTTATTGAAGTAAAAGAGTTTCTCTAATTACTTTTTTTTATTTTTTCGGACAGTTTTTCTTACTGCGCCGTGTGTCTTTTTTTTGACGGCCGACTTTTTTTTTGCGACCTGTTTCTTCTTTGTTGCCATAGAAAAAAAATAAATGGATAACAATTCACTCTAACAGATATCTTCATCTACAGCAAACGGAGTTCGCGCATGTTTCAATCATATTTTCGCTATAATATACTTCTATGGATAAGAAGAAAGTTTGGGCCATCATTGGGTCCATTTTTATATTAGTATTGTTGTTTTTTTTGGTAAAAAATATTCGCGATGTGAATACGATTATTCGACATGCTGGTGTGTTTGGCCCGCTTCTTGCTATTGGCCTTTTTGGAGTATTTGCACTCACTCCCATTCCTGGGGAGCCATTGACGCTTGTATGTTTTATCATGTTTGGTCCGATAGTGGGAGCGGCTGTCATCGCTGTAGGAAATACTGTTGGGGCGATAATAGAATATTATTTTGGAGTACACATGCGCAAAATCACCAGCACAGAAAACACGGTAAAGAAGCTTCCGTTTGGTTTGAATAAATTACCCGTTGATTCTCCCTATTTCCTCATCTTTGCACGGATTATCCCCGGATATGGGGGGAAAGTAGTCAGTGTTGTTGCAGGGATACACCACGTCCCCATCAGAAGATATATTTGGACGGCGGCTGTTGCCAACTTTTCCGGATCGTTTCTTGTTGCATTCGGAGGATATCAAATTTTACGCTTTTTTAAGTTTTGGTGAGCGCTTCCTTCTGTTTTTTTGTCAATTGTTTTATTTCATACTCTCGTCTTAATGCTTGAGATCGTGTCTTTGTTTTGTCGATATACACAAGAGTTACTGGTTGTCTTCCTTTAGTATATTTAGCAGATCTACTCGTTCTACTATTATGTTCTTTTAACCTTTTTTTAAGGTTATTGGTTTGTCCACAATACAAGGAGCCATCCTTACAGCGAAGCAAATAAACAAAGTACATGTTTTTTTATTGCGGAATGATGTATAACTCTTCCTCGGCACGAGTTACGCCGGTATACAACCATCGTCGCCATGCCTCATCATCCATCTTCGAAAATCGCTCTTCAAAAAGGATGACTCGTTTTGCCTGGCTTCCTTGCGCTTTATGGACGGTGAGAGCATATCCAAAATCAAACAGATCTCCCGCCATAATCGCGGAGCGTTTATCGGTGAAGTTGAGCGCAGCGTCGCTCATAAATTGCTCTTTTGAAATAAGCCCCTTATACATTCTATCTTCTCCATCCATCTGAATTTCAGCCCGGTACCACTTGGTGTTTTCTTCATGGATTTGCAGTAAGGTACCTGTCATGCCATTGAAAATATGTTTTTCATAATTATTTCGCAAGCAAATAACGCGATCGCCATTTTGGGGAAGGGGAGAAGAGTAACCAAGGGTATTTCGAATATGAGCATTCAGTCGTTTTCGCGTTTTGTTATATCCACAAAGAATAAGGGTGTCTGGAGAGTAGTTGGCAAGAAGTTCGCTTATCACTTCTTGACTATCGACATCATTTTTTCCGAATTTTCGCACCGTAGTACTATATGTCCCTGGTCGAATAAATCCATGAAGTCGCGCCTCAATCGAAAGGGAAATAATGGGATTGTTTTGTGCCTGACGGTGGATTTCAACAAGCTCCAGCTCGGGAAGGGCAATCAGATGGAATGAGCCTGCAATGGGAGGCAGCTGTCCATGATCTCCGACAACGACGATAGGAACCTTGTATGAGAGGAGATGCCGCCAGATTGTTTCATCAACCATTGATGCCTCATCAATAATAATAAGATCTCGATCGATTTTTTCTTTTTGCTTCCAACCGATTATTTCTTCTCGTTCATTGACGAGAGGGGAGTAGATGAGGGAGTGAATGGTCCCCACCGTGTCACCGGAGAAGATAGCTTTTGATTCTTTTAGTTTTGTCCGAAGTACCCGACTTGCCTTTCCGGTATAGCTGACGAATCCAATTTTTGTTTCCTTGTTCAGTCGTGCAATTCGTTTGCGAAGGAAGGCAATGAGGGTAGTTTTTCCCGTTCCTGCATATCCGCCAACGGTGACGTATTGGGCCTTGGCATCATTTTTATACCACTCAATTATTTTATCGAGTATTTTTTTTTGACTGGGAGAAAGGGTGATCATTCGGACACTTATGATACTACTTTTTTAGTTTGTTTAACACAGACAGGTAGCCTCCGCAGCCATTATTGAGCCAATGAGCTACGCGAGTGACGGTAGTGGTTGAAGTACCCACTTTTTTGGCTATTTCCAGATAGGGAAGTCCTTCAGTTAATAATTTTGCGATGGTAATCCTATTAGCAAACTCTTCAATTTCGGCCAAAGTGAGCATATCTCGAAGTAAAGCGATTGTTTCACTCTCCGTTTTTAAAGAAGTAAGTATCTTTACCAGAAGCTTCTCCCTGTCGCTTCGCGGCTTATATGTTTCTTTTTGACTCGTCATATCAGTAGTATACCGGAAAATATATCCCTTGACAAAAGAATAATAACGTGTTAACATACTAACATGTTTATTTCACAGGAAAGTTTAGTTAGCCATCATTGCCTCGCAACCGCGGGGTAATTTTTGTGTAATTAAGGATTACAAAACCCCGCGACATGCGGGGTCTTTTTTTAGTATGAAAAACTTAAACAACGGTTCCATAAAATTAGCTATCCAAAAAAACGGGCGGCTCACGGAGAGTACCTTGAGTCTTTTGAAAAACGCCGGTTTGGAGTTTGAAAGTTATCGACAGCAGTTATTTTCTTCCTGTTGGAACTTTCCTCTGAATATTGTGTATTTACGAGATGATGATATCCCGGATTATGTGGCAAATGGAGCAGTAGATCTTGGAATCGTAGGTGAAAATATTATCTACGAGCAAGGAAATGAAGCAGTAGTACGGCTCAAACTAGGGTTTGGATATTGTTCTTTATGTGTAGCTGTACCAAAGGAGTCAGTAATTGATTCCGCTGAAGGGTTAACGGGCAAGAAAATAGCGACTTCCTATCCTCAATCGACTCAAAAATACTTAAATATTAAAAAGATTAATGGAGAAATAGTAGAGATTAATGGATCGGTCGAAATAGCGCCGGCGCTCCGAATGGCTGACGCCGTGATTGATCTTGTTTCCTCGGGAAGCACTCTTGCACTCAATGATCTTCGTGTAATAGAGAAGCTGTTTGATTCACAAGCAGTACTTATCGAAAATAAAAGGTTATCAAAAGAAAAAATGAAACTAGTGCAGAAGCTTTTCACAAGACTAAACGGGGTACTATCCGCGCAAAATTACAAATATGTCATGATGAACGCGCCGGAATCAATTCTTGAAAATATTAAACAAATTGTACCTGGGCTGAAGTCTCCTACAATATCGTGCCTTGCGACGAAGGGATGGATATCCATTCAAACAGTGATCAAAGAGGATGTATTCTGGGAAACAATAGAAAAACTCAAACAAGCTGGCGCAACGGGAATATTGGTATTGCCAATTGAAAAACTCATACTATGAAGATCCAACGTCTAGATGCTATTTCCGCCGATGAATATGATCGTCTTATTTCTCGTTCATCCCGGACAAACGAATCAATTCTCCCAGGAGTGGTACAGACAATGAATATTATTAAAGAAAAAGGAGATGCATTTTTATTGGAGAAATATCAAAAGAGATATGGAAGAGAAAATAATTATTCCATTCAAGTTACCGGTGAAGAAATAATTGCCGCGTATAAACAAGTGGATAGGAAAACGATAGCTGCTTTACAGCAGATGATAAAAAATATTACCGCGGTTCAAAAAGCGCAGCTTCCTAAAAGACAAGACAGTATAGTCCAGTCAGAAAAAGGTATACGAGTATGGAGAGAATGGCGAGCGATTGAAAAAGTAGGGCTCTATATTCCCGGAGGAAAAGCAATCTATCCTTCCTCCGTTCTTATGACAGGCATTCCGGCCAAAATCGCGGGATGTAAAGAAATTATTATGTGTTCTCCTCCAAAAGAGGATGGCCGAATACCAGCTGTAACATTGATTACCGCGGATATGATAGGGATAAAACAAATATATAAAGTGGGTGGAGTGGAAGCGATTGCGGCAATGGCCTATGGGACAAAAACAATTCCCGGTGTGTACAAAATATTTGGCGCAGGCAACTCGTTTGTAACAGCCGCGAAATCCATCGCACAGAAGACTATCAGTATTGATATGCCGGCAGGGCCATCTGAAGTGTTTATCATTGCCGATGAAACAGCAAATCCTGCATATATTGCTGCAGATCTTCTTGCGGACGGCGAACACGGAGATGACAGCGCGTGTGTTCTGGTGACAACGTCAAAGCAAATAGCCAAGAGAACAATTATCGAGATTGATCGACAACTGTCACGGCTTTCGACACGAGAGCGAGCAAAAAAAGCTTTGGAAAAATATGGACTTATCGCTCTTGTTGATACTATTGACGAAGCTGTCTGGTTTTCAAACGAATACGCACCGGAGCACTTGGAAATTATGACAAAGAATGCGGAAAAAATTATTTTCGCAATCACCAACGCGGGGTCTGTGTTTGTTGGCGATTGGACTGCAAAGTCAAGCGGCGACTATGCGACAGGAGCAAATCACGTCCTTCCAACCGGAGGCATGGCAAAAATGTACCCACCTCTTGGAGTTGATGCATTTGGAAAATGGATGCAGGTACAAAAGTGCACACGGCAGGGATTACAAACCATTAAAAAAACGATTGAGACTATTGCAACCGTTGAAGAATTACCTGCTCACAAGGAATCGGTATCAATTCGATTTGAAAAAAAATATGAAAAGTAAAATAACAATACGAAATGATCTAGAAAGATGGGAGGAATATCGGCCTGTACCAAGCGCGGAGAGTATATCTATTGCCCAGAATAGAGAAATAGAAAGAATAGATAAATTAGACGCGGGAGAGAATGTGTATGGGCCGTCTCCTCTAGTGACGCAAAGATTATCACAATTTAGAGGATATCAATTTTATCCTGACTCGGAATATCGTTCTTTACGGAAAGAAATAAGTAACTATTCGCAAGTAAATATAGAAAATATTTTTGTTTCAAACGGAGGAGATGAATTGATTGACTTAATCCTCAGGCTTGTGCTAAATAAGGGGGACGAAGTAATAGATTGTCCCCCTACCTTTAGTTCATATTCACTATCAACGGTTCTCAATGGGGGGATTGTAAAGGTAATAAAAAGAAAGGATGATTTTTCGATCAATACAGAACAGATACTAAAATCAATAAATATAAAGACAAAAGTTGTATATATTTGTAGCCCAAACAATCCGACCGGAAACATAACGTCAATTACGGAGATAGAAAAAATTCTTTTGACGGGCGTTCTGGTATGTGTCGATGAAGCATATATAGAGTTTGGAGGGCAATCGTCAGCCTCACTCCTCAACAAATACGAGAACCTGGTTATTATTCGATCACTCAGCAAATGGGCCGGTATCGCCGGTCTTCGTCTTGGGTACGGATTAATGTCAAAATATCTGGTCCGGCAATTGATGAAAATCAAGGCTCCATACAATGTGAATTGCGCTGCGATCATTGCGGGGATTGCGTCTCTCCAAGATAAAGAATATAGGGAGTTAACCCTAAATATGATAAGAAGAGAAAGACAAAGACTTATCGATGAAATTCAAAAACTGGAGAAGTACACAATTTTTCCTTCGGGAGGAAATTTTGTTTACGTGCTAACAACAGAAGGGCAACAAAAGAATATAAGAAAAGAATGTGATTTAAAAAAGATAAGCATACGATTTTTTGATTCAAATGCAACAAAATGTGCGATACGGATAACGATCGGAACAAGACGGCAAAATAAAAAAGTAGTTAGTGTTTTTAAAAAATACTTATGAAACAGACCTATGATGCTCTGCTGTTTGATATGGATGGCGTTCTTATTAATGTGACCAAGTCCTATCGGAAAGCGATTCAACAAACAGCAAGATATTTTCTGAAAAGAGGTGTGACTATGACTGAAATAAATACGGTAAAAGAAAAAGTCGGAATGAATAATGACTGGGACACCACTTATGCTCTTATCAATAAAAAAGAGCTGTCTTACTGTGATGTAAAAAACATATTTCAAAAAATATATTGGGGAAATAAAGGGAAAAACGGTCTTATAAATAATGAACAACTGCTTCTATCAAAAAAGCAATTATTACTGTTAAAGAAAAAGTATAAAAAAATGGGAATAGTGACAGGTAGACCGCGGGAAGAAGCACAATATGCACTTGATACGTTTAGATTGCAAGAGATATTCAATGTGTTAGTAACAAGGGAAGACGTAAAGAAACAAAAACCCTTCCCTGATTCAATCTTTCTTGCGATGAAAATTATTTCATCCCAAAAAACAGTGTATATCGGTGATAGTCCCAGCGACGTAGAAGCGGCAAGAGCAGCAGGAATACCAAGTATTTATATTGGAAAACAAAAAATAGGGACAATCCGGTTTAAATCAGTATTACAAGTTGTTGATTATTTACTATGAAAAGAACTGCACAAATAAAAAGGAAAACCAATGAAACGGAAATTGCTATTTCACTCGCCATTGATGGAGTGGGGAAAAGAATAATAGATACTCCGGTTGGATTTTTCAATCACATGCTGGATATCTTTGCGAAACAGGGACTATTTGATCTCGATGTGAAAGCGAAAGGAGATATGTATGTGGACGAGCACCACACTGTTGAAGATATTGGCATTGCCTTAGGCAAGACATTTGCACAAGCGCTCGGTGAAAAAAAAGGAATCAACCGATACGGCTTTTTTATCCTTCCGATGGATGAAGTTTTGGCAACTGCCGCAGTTGACTTTTCCGGCCGGTACTCGTTTCAACTTGACTGTGAATTTAAGCGGGAAAAAGTGGGAGATCTGAGTACGGAACTTGTATATGATTTCTGGAATGCGTTCGCCAAAAATGCAAAAGTTAACCTATATATAAAGATAGAAAATGGGAGAAACGACCACCACAAAATTGAAGGAATATTTAAGGCAGTGGCACGGGCGATGCGCATGGCGTGTGAAATTGATGTACGGGCAAAATTAGCAATTCCTTCCACAAAAGGAGTCTTATGATTACGATCATTGACTATGGATTGGGTAATTTGGGGAGCGTGAAAAATGCTTTAGACAAGCTAGGTGTTATTTCTCTGGTCTCAAGTTCAGAAGCTGACGTAAGAAACGCATCAGGCCTCATTCTTCCTGGCGTTGGAGCCGCAGGGGAGGGAATGAAAAATTTGAAATCGAGAAAACTTGATACATGTATTAAGGAAGAGGCGGGAAAAGGAAAGCCAATTCTGGGAATATGTTTGGGGATGCAACTTTTAATGAGTAAAAGCGAAGAGGGAAATGTTGATTGTTTAAATAGCATCGAGGGACAGGTAAAAAAGTTTGATATTAAGCTAAAAGTTCCTCAGATTGGATGGAACACAGTGCGGACAAAAAAAGGCGTAAAGCTTTTTGCCGGAATTACCCAGAATAGTTATTTCTATTTTGTGCACAGCTATTACTGTTTCTCTGTCAATAAAAATACCGGAATAGGAGAAACAGAGTATGGAGCAAAATTTTGTAGCGCTTTCCAAAGTGACAATATTTTTGGAGTTCAGTTTCATCCGGAGAAAAGCGGGGATAATGGGCTTTTTTTATTAAAAAATTTTAATGAAATTGTATATGAAAATAATACCGGCGATTGATGTAAGAAATGAAAAATGTGTACGACTGTTTCAAGGCAACTATAACCGTGAAACGGTCTATAGCGCCGATCCTATTTCTGTGGCGCGGAAATGGAAAAGCCAAGGAGCGCAACTGCTCCACATTGTTGACTTGGATGGGGCAAAGAGTGGGAAATCGACAACAGCAAAAATAGTAAAACAAATAATCAGAGAAATAGAAATTCCAGTAGAAGTGGGAGGAGGGATTCGTACGGAGGAATCAATAAAAGAATTGTTTGAAGGGGGAGTGAAAAGAATAATCCTCGGAACGATTGTGCTAGAGAATATTGAGCTTCTGAAAAAACTTATTGGTTTATATGGAGATAAAATAGTGGTTTCGGTCGATGCGGTGAATGGAAAGTTGATGAAGAAAGGGTGGTTGGAAAATAGTGACTATGATTTAATCCCGACCATAAAACTATTGGAAAAAATTGGAGTAGAAACCATTATTTATACCGATATCACTCGCGATGGTTCTTTGACTGAGCCAAACTATGAGAGCATTCAGTTGATTCAGAGAAATACCAAAATGAATTTAACAGTCGCCGGCGGTATTTCGTCTTTTGATCAAATCAAAAAGTTAAAAAGAATGAATATTGATGGAGTCATTATAGGCAAAGCCTTGTATGAGGGGATGATCGATCTAAAGGAGGCAATAGAATATGTTAGCTAAACGTATCATTCCCTGTCTGGATGTGGATGGGGGAAGAGTTGTAAAGGGTGTTAATTTTGTAAAGCTGAAAGATGCTGGAGATCCTGTAGAGCTTGCAAACTTTTACAATCAGCAAGGTGCGGATGAATTAGTTTTTTTGGATATTACCGCCTCAAGTGATAATCGAGGAACC
>Ga0265316_10007329_pt1 | contig 10402 bp, 10 predicted proteins | sample 4522metaG_FD_202092 | JGI IMG/M metagenome (GOLD analysis project Ga0265316, IMG submission 202092) | Rhizosphere microbial communities from Carex aquatilis grown in University of Washington, Seatle, WA, United States - 4-5-22 metaG | ecosystem: Host-associated > Plants > Roots > Rhizosphere >...
CTTGGCCGGGCCTTTGACATAGAAGCGATGAGGATCGGCCAGGATGGATTCCACGCCGAGCTTGTCGAGCTCCTTGTAATAGATGGCACGCTCCTCAAAAGTCCAGTCGTGTATGAACGTCTCGCCCTCTGCGAAAGCGCCGATGAGCGCGAAGAACGGCAAGTTGTCCATGTTTATTCCCGGATAGGGCAGGGCATGGATCTTCTCATCGAGGGCCGTGAGCTTAGACGGAAAGGCCTCGACGTCTACGAGTTTGACCTTGCCATTGTCGCCAGGATAGCTCTTGCCCATCTTGTATTTGAATCCCATCTTCTCGAGCTTCAGGAGCTCCAGCTCCAGGAAGTCTACGGGACAGCGCTTCACCGTGATGTGAGAGCCAGTGACGATCGCCGCTGTTATGAGCGACATGGCCTCTATCGGGTCTTCGCCGACCGAATACTCGACGTCTCGGTCGATCTCTTCGACGCCGTGCACGGTCATGGTCGAGGTCCCGACCCCGTCTATATTCACGCCGAGCTTCTCGAGATAGAAACAGACATCCTGCACCTGATAGTTGGCCGAGGCGAATTTGATGGTCGTGTCACCCGGAATGAGAGCCGCAGCCATGATGACCGTCTCCGTGACCGTGTCGCCGGCTTCGTACATGATGATCTCGCGACTCTTCTTCAGGCTGTCATGCGAGACGTGATAATGCTTCGAGTCGGTCTCTATGGAGACGCCGAGCTTCTCGAGCGCGTAGAAATATGGCTTCACTGTCCGCGAGCCGAGCCGACAGCCGCTCGGCTGGTTGACCTTGAAGCTCTTGAACCTATGGATGAGCGGCCCGATGAGCATGATCTCGCTCCTCGTCCTAGCCGCCGAATAATATTCGGCGCGTCCGAGGTCCAGCTTGGCCGGCGGTTTGATGACCAGATCATTGCCTTTCCATTCCGTCCTGACGCCGATAGAATCCAGTACTTCGGCGATGCGATAGACCTCCTCTATCTTCGGCGCATTCTTGATCGTGGTCGTGCCCTTATTCAAAAGGGAAGCGCACATGACTCCGAGCGCGCCATTCTTGGAAGCGCGGACGGTGATCTCTCCATTGAGCTTGTGGCCGCCTTCGATCCGGAAGTTCACGCCGCTCCCCTTGGAGAGAGTCATGATCTCGCGGCCGAGCGCTTCGCCGATCTTGGCCAGGGTCTTGGCCGACAGATTCTGCTCGCCGTTCTCTATGCGGGCCACGACGCTCTGGGTGGTGCCGATCTTCCGGCCGAGCTCGGCTTGCGTCATGCCTCGGCCTTCGCGGAGCTTGCTGATAAAGGAGCCGATGTGGATTAGTGAAGAGTCTTTTTTCATATGGGGATAATTATAGCATATACGCTATGTAGGTGCAACAAGCCTTTTGTTGTGGATAACCAAGGTCTGTTGTGTTAAAGTCTGCCTGTTATGTCATTTTTCTCGCCTAAATTGGGCATCGACCTCGGCACCGCCAACACGCTCGTATTCGTGCCGAATAAGGGCATCGTCTTGAACGAGCCGTCCGTCGTCGCCGTCTCCGAAGTGGACAAGAAGGTCCTAGCCGTAGGGAACGAGGCCAAGGAGATGATCGGCCGCACGCCGGACACGATTATCGCCTACCGTCCGATGAGGGACGGTGTCATCGCCGATTATCGCGTGACCGAGGCGATGCTCCGCTATTTCATAGACAAGGCTATGGGCCGATTCTCGTTCATGAAGCCGGATGTGATGATCTCGGTGCCGGCATCGGTGACTTCGACCGAGCGCCGCGCCGTCATCGAGGCGGCTGTCCGCGCTGGCGCGAAGAACGCCTACGTGGTCAAAGAGCCCATTCTCGCGGCTATCGGCGCCGGTATCCCTATCCAGGAAGCTCGCGGCCATATGATCGCCGACATAGGCGGAGGCACTACCGACGTGGCGGTCATATCGTTGGGCGGCATCGTCGCCTCCACTTCGGTCAAGTGCGCTGGCAACAAGCTCGACGCGGCCATCACCGACTATATGAAGAAGACCTTCAACCTGGCGATAGGCGACCACACTGCCGAAGTCATTAAGATCAATATCGGCTCGGCCATCCCGCTCGACGAAGAGCTCTCCATGGTGGTCAAGGGCCGCGACTATATATCCGGTCTGCCGCGCTCGACCGAGGTCAAGACGAACGAGATCGTCAAAGCTCTCTCGGCGCCCTTGCGTGACATGGTGAAAGCCATGAAGGATGTCCTCCAGGAAACCCCGCCAGAGCTCGCGGCTGACATCATAGACCGCGGCATCACGATGACCGGCGGCTCGTCGCTCCTGCGCAATTTCCCGGAGCTCGTCTTCCGCCGCACTGGCGTGAAGGCCGAGCTTGCTTCCGATCCGCTCCTCTGCGTCGTGAAGGGCACAGGTATCGCTCTCGATCACTTGGATACATACAAGAAGGCCATCATAGCGAAGAGGTAAATTCCGCGCCCAAGAATATAGGGAACAGTGGCTATTGACACTACCTTCTTGGTGGTGTATAATGGGGTCTGCAACTTTGATATGAATACTTACCTTGATCAGGTCATCTGGCCAGATTTGGGATTGAAAATAGAGATTCTGCTGGCGAATCCTCGCGTTTTGGATACGCCGTGCTGGAAGCAAACCGTTGGTGAATTTCCTGAGTTGTGCAGGTTCATCAAGCACGTCGAAGCTCGATCGGGTCTGGAAACGGCTCTGAAGTTCCAGCTTCGGTTGTGGGTCTCGATGAACCACGACTTCGGTGGTGCCAACAACCCGGTTACCACAGCTCTATGCCAAATCTGTTTGCCTGTTGATCTCGATTGTCTCGAAGATCCCGTCAAATATGTCGATCCAGTCCAGCACTGGCTCGCCATCCTAGACTCGATAGTCGAAGCCAACGTGATCCACGGCTCGGGGTTGTTAGACCCTTAAAACAAAACTTTCGCGAGGGGCTGTACTACGGTACGGCCCCTCTTTTGTTTGCATTTGTCCACTCCGTTACGCTTCTCATAAGTGATGCCGAGAGTCTCTCCATATCGTTTTTAGTCACTTTTCCTAATTAACGATTGAGCGTACGAATGGAAGTGTTAGAATGAACATGTGATAAATACCCTAGGTTTAGCGGATCTCTCTCATCACGCCTATGCGCTCGTCGGCGGCGCTGATGTCCATCTCGAGCTTTTGAAAATGCTCGCGAAGGGACATTCGATCAAACTGGCCGGGAATCCCGACTTCATGGACAGGAAATATGAGACATTCACGATCGATGACGCGCGCGAAGTAAAAGCCGTCGCCGAGACCAAGCCGACCGTCGCCGGAGGCAAGAAGATATTTGTGCTCACGATGAGCGGCATCACCATCGAGGCGCAGAACGCGCTCTTGAAATTGTTGGAGGAACCGCCCGAATACGCGCATTTCTTTTTGATACTGCCTTCGGCTCACTTGCTATTGCCGACCGTGAAGTCCCGCATCCGATTGATCGGCGATGTCGGCAAGGGTTCCGGAAAAGACGCTTCAGGCAGTACCGAACTCGCGGATGCTGCCAAGAAATTCATCGCCATGCCGGCGAAGGCCAGGCTCGACTTCGTCAAATCATTCATGGAGGACATATCGAAGGAGAAGAAGACCAAACAAGACGCGGTCGGCTTCTTGAACGTGCTTGAGGAGGCTGTCCACACGAAAGGTCTCGTGGCGAACAAGGAAGGCTTGGAAGCCATCATGTTGGCCGGTAAATATGCCGCCGATAGAGCCCCTTCCATGAAGATGCTTCTGGAATATGTGGCTCTCGTGATATGATGTACGCATGTCATACGATTTCAACCAATTCAAAAAGCAGCTAGCGGGCACCGAGGAATGGCTCAAGAAAGAGTTCCAGCAGATCCGCACCGGACAGGCTTCACCGAATATCCTCGACGGCGTGAAAGTCATGGTCTATGGCGCGCCGATGGCCTTGAAGGAGGTCGCATCGGTCCTTATCGAGGGCGCTCGTTCGCTCCGCATACAGCCTTGGGACAAATCCCAAGTGAAAGAGATCGAGAAAGCTATCACCGTGGCGAACCTAGGCGTTTCGGTTGTGATAGATGGCGATGGCGTGCGCATAAACTTCCCGGAGCTCACCGGCGATCGCCGCGCTCAGATAGCCAAGACCGCCAAAGACAAGCTCGAAGAGGCCAAGAAAGAGGTCCGTCGTCACAGGGATATCGTCGTGAAGGACCTGCAGGCCAAGGAGAAAGAAGGCGGCTATGGCAAGGATGAGATATTCCGCCTGACGAAGGAGACCCAAAAGACCGTAGATGACGCCAACAAGAGGCTGGATGACTCTTTCGCAAAGAAAGAGAAAGAGATCCTTTCCTGACGCCTGACGGCAATACTCGATGACAGCGATCATTTTTTTAATAGTCCTGGCGGTGCTCATATTCGTGCATGAGCTTGGGCACTTCATCGCGGCCAGAATCTTCGGCATCAGGGTGGATGCATTCAAGATTGGCTTCGGCCCGAAGCTCTTTTCCTGGAAGCGCGGCGAGACCGAATATGGCGTCAATGCGATCCCATTCGGCGGCTACGTCAGGATATTCGGCGAGAATCCGGATGCGACGTCGGAGAGCAGCCCGGATGCCGCGCGCAGCTTCGTCAACAAGGCGCGCTGGAAGCAGGCGATCGTCTTGGCCGCCGGAGTCCTGTTCAACTTCTTATTTGCCTGGGTACTTGCTGCGGCCATCTTTTCGACAGGCATCATCATTACCAAGAGCATCGCTGTTCAGCTCGGAATTGAATATCAGGATCAGCATGTTGTCATCTCGTACATAGCGCCCGGGTCGCCGGCACAAAAGGCTGGTCTTAAGCCTGGCGATACGATCACGTACGTCGAGACAACTGCCATGAATGCCGCGCGAGTCAAGAATGAGAGCGCTGCTTCAAGCACACCCGCGAGTTTACCGGGGCAATCTGTCGCGGAGATTCAAGGCATCGTGAACGACTTTGGTAGCAAGCCGGTGGCGTTCGGCTTCCGAAGGGGCTCTGATATGAGCATAGTAGGCATTATCCCGGTCCAGGGTCTCATTGAAGGCAGATATACCGTCGGTATTGGCATGGATGAGATGGTCTCGGTAAAGCAGCCGTTCCTCTCGGCTCTGTCTGGAGGCCTTCGCTACACAGGGGTCATCATAAAAGAGACGTTCGTCGGAGCGTATGGTCTTATAGCCGGCATCTTCCAAGGTCATCCGGACTTCTCGGAAGTTACCGGTCCCGTCGGCATATTCGGCATAGTGGGCGATGCCGCGCGCATGGGCTTCAGCTATCTCCTCATGATCACCGCCATAATATCCGTAAATCTCGGCGTCATAAACCTGATACCATTCCCGGCCTTGGACGGCGGACGCATCCTGTTCGTCGCCATAGAATCAGCCATTCGCCGGCGCATTCCGGCCAAGTTCTCCAATATCGTCAACACAGTCGGCTTCGCGCTCCTCATGGCTCTCACGCTCCTCCTCACCTGGAAGGACGTGGCGGGTTTATTGCATAAGTAGCGCGTGGTCGCCGATTGAGCTATCATTTCCATACTTTCATGCGCCAATCACATCTATTCACCAAGACCCGCAAAGAAGCCCCGAAGGACGAGGTGTCCAAGAACGCCGAGCTTTTGATCCGCGCTGGCTATGTCTACAAGGAGATGGCGGGGGTTTACGCCTATCTGCCGCTCGGCTTGCGCGTCATGGATAAGATCATCGGCATTATCCGCGAGGAAATGAACGCGATCGGTGGACAGGAAGTGTCGCTCACCGCGCTCCAGCAGAAGGAGACCTGGGAGCCGACCGACCAATGGGATGACACCAAGGTGGACGTCTGGTTCAAGACCAAGCTCAAGAATGGCACCGAGCTCGGGCTTTCCGTCACCCACGAGGCGGCTCTCACCAAGCTCATGAAGGATTTCATCTCGTCTTACCGAAATCTGCCAGTCTATATATACCAATTCCAAACGAAGTTCAGGAATGAAGCCCGCGCCAAATCCGGCATCATGCGATCGCGCGAATTCATCATGAAGGATCTGTACTCTTTCTCGAGAGACGAGAAGGAGCACGCCGTTTTTTATGAAAAGGCCAAACAGGCATACATACGCATATTCGATCGGCTTGGTCTTGGCGCGACGACGTACGTGACATTTGCTTCTGGCGGAATGTTCTCGAAATTCTCGCACGAATTCCAGACTATATCCGATGCCGGAGAGGACATCATTTACGTGAATGAGGCCAAGAAGGTCGCTATCAATAAGGAGGTCTTCAATGATGAAGTGCTCAAAGACCTCGCCATGAAGAAAGAGAATTTCGTCGAGAAGAAGGCTGTCGAAGTCGGGAACATATTCAATCTGGGGACGCGCTTCTCTGATGCTCTCGCGCTCAAATACAAGGACGAGGAGGGAAAGCTGAAGAGCGTGGTCATGGGTAGCTACGGCATAGGGCCGGGGCGTGTCATGGGCACGATCGTCGAGACTTTTGCTGACGGGAAGGGGATCGTCTGGCCGGAAGCCGTGGCGCCCTTTGCTGTGCACCTCGTCGCGCTCTATGACGAAGCTGGTACGGTCAAAAAAGCCGCAGATGAGCTCTATGAAAAGCTGACCAAGAAAGGGGTCGAGGTGCTCTATGACGACCGCGACGCGAGCGCTGGAGAGAAGTTCGGCGATGCTGATCTCATCGGCCTCCCAAAGAGATACATCATAAGCGCAAAGACTTTGGCCAATGGCGAGATCGAGGTCAAGGATCGTGCGACGGGGAAAGTGGAGATGGTAAAGCTCGGCGAACTCATATAAGCGGGGTGATGATAATAAGGCATGCTTAATACGTGATGTCAATTACTTCACGGAATAGCTTTGTGGTAATGTTCCGATATGTTCAAGACTTGGAAGGAAAAGCTTTTATCCCGCGCGTCGAATGACATTGGCATCGACCTCGGCACCGCCAACACGCTCGTCTATGTGCGCGGAAAGGGCATAGTCGTCAATGAGCCTTCGGTCGTCGCCGTGAACGACAAGACCGGCCAAGTCGTCGCCGTAGGCGCCGCCGCCAAGGACATGCTCGGCCGCACTCCGACCCACATCACGGCCGTCCGTCCGCTCGTCGAAGGCGTGATCTCCGATTTCGAGATCACCGAAGAGATGCTCTCATATCTCATGAAGCGCGCCAGCGAATACATGCCGAAGAAGATCCTCGGGCCGCGAGTCGTGGTCGGCGTCCCTTCCGGCGTCACAAACGTCGAGGTTAGAGCCGTCCGCGACGCCACTAGGAATGCCGGCGCCAGGGAAGTCTACATAATAGAACAGCCGATGGCAGGAGCGATAGGCATACGCCTGCCCGTACATGATCCCGTGGGCAGCATGGTCATAGACATAGGCGGAGGCACCACCGACATCGCGGTCATATCGTTGGGCGGCATCGTCCGCTCCAAGAATCTGAAGATCGCCGGCGACAAGCTCAACAACGACATCATCTCCTACATCAGGAACGAATTCAAGATCCTCATAGGCGAATCGACGGCGGAAATGGTCAAGATCGCCGTTGGCTCGGTCGTGCCCGGCGAACCGCTTGAGACGACGATACGCGGCCGTGACCTCATAACCGGCCTGCCGCGCGAGGTTGTCATAACGGATTCCGATATCCGAGAAGCCATGAGCCAGTCCATAGATACCATCGTAGAGGCCACGAAGGAGGTCTTGGAGACCACTCCGCCGGAGATCCTGTCAGACATCATGCGCCGCGGCATATACCTGGTCGGTGGCGGCGCGCTCATCAAAGGCCTTGATGCCCTCCTTGCCGATACGCTCAAACTGCCGGTCACCATATCCGACGATCCGTTGACCGCTATCGCTCGTGGTGCCGGGATCATCCTCGAGGATCTCGACCGTTTCCGATCTATTCTGCTAGAAAGCGAAGATGACCTACCTTCGTCAACATAGGCGAGAGGAAGATAAGATCGCCCGCATCCTCATAGGGACGGCTGTTTTCATCGTGCTCATTGTCAGCTTGATCCAATATCTCGCTCCCCATATCTTCCCGGCCTTGTTCACCGCGATCGCCAGGCCTTTCTGGAGGGAAGAGTTCGCTGTGACGAGCGGCGCATTAAGGTCGCCATCAGAGCTCTTGGCTGAGAACGAATCCTTGAAGCGCCAGTTGTCTTTCATGCGGACGAGCTACGCTTCCAGCTCGGTCGCGCTCATCGAGTCCGAGAATAAGGACCTTCTCTCCATGTTCGGCCGTGCCTCTACGACGCCGAAACAATACCTTCTCGGCGCAGTCCTAGCGCATCCGGCATTCTTGTCATATGACGAGCTTGTTATAGACGTCGGCGAAGACGACGGGGTAGCGAGCACGTCTCTCGTGTATTCAGGAGACCGCGTCCTAATAGGCCATGTGGTCGAGCTCCTCTCGCATTCCGCCAAGATCATCCTGTATTCGTCGCCGCATGAATCTTATGGCGTCTCGATCGGCCCGAATCGCGTCCCGGCGACTGCGGTCGGCCTAGGCGGCGGCCAATACAAGGCCTCTGTGCCGCATGGTTCGCTTGTCGAGGTCGGCGACTTCGTCTCCGACAGCGCCCTTTACGACCGCCCTTTCGGTGTGGTAGTTTCAGTGATGACTGATCCTTCTAATCCTTTCGATGCAGTATCGTTCGCTCCTCCCGTGAATATTTATCAATTGCGCTTTGTCCTTGTCGACACAGGCAAAGCCCGTCCCGTTCGCCGATAATCAAATAACATGAGCAAGAACGTTTCCTTAAGGATCACTTTGGACGTGATCGTGTTCGTCTCGGTCTTATTCGGCTGGTGGTATATCGCTATACCGGTAGGTGTGATAGGCGCTTGGGTCTTCCCGAGATACGCCGAGCTCGCCATCGCCGGCTTCATATATGACGCCCTATTCGGCATCGGCCGGGGAATGGGGATATTCGGCTATGCTTACACCATAGGCGCCGCCGTGGTCCTCGCAGCCGTCGCTTATATGAAGATAGTCGTCAAGAATAACAGCTAGATCGCCATCATGATAACCATACCGCCGACAGAAGCCATCTCGTGCCCGGTCATTACCACGTTGCTTGAAAAGGGCAGAGATAACGACTCGAAGGAAGTCGCCGGCCTCCAGAGCGTCTTGAAGAACACAGAGAAGCTCGAAGTGGATGCGACTGGCATATTCGATGACAAGACCGAAGCGGCCATAAAGGTTTTCCAGAAGAAGTATGCGGATGTCATCCTCGCTCCATGGGACGCCACGCGCGCGACCGGCATCGTTTCGCTTACCACGGCCAAGAAGCTGAATCAGATCGCTTGTGGCGTTCCGCTCACCATGAATGAAAAGGAACTCGCGCAGATAGCGGACTACAAAGCGAAGTCGGTTGCCGAAAAGGCTGCCCATTCGACCGGAGCGGCTCTCACCCCGGGCTTGCCGTCTGAAGCTTCCAATGATGATGCGCCCACCGGACAGAGCGCTGCCGCCTTGAATGCCGTAGGTGGATCTGTGATTCATCGGTTCGGAGCGTTCTTGGCCAATCTGTTCAAATAGCTATCCACAGTCTGAAACACATAGTCTGTATTATCGAGTATAATACAGACTATAAGTGTCTTATGAAGAAAAGATATTCAGCAAAAATCATAATAGCCATGCTCGCTTTCTTCGGCTTGCTTGGTCTCGGTAATTCCGTATTCGCTTACAAGATCTCCACCGGACCCGCTTCGCCGTCCTATTTCATCACTCATCAAACATCTGAAACTGTCAATGATTTCTCTATTTCACTTTGCCGCATCGTCACCAATAATAATGTGCCCTTGCTCGGCAATAATAATGATTTGTTCGTTCCGGTGAAGTCTCAAGTTGAATGGCAATCTCTAGTGAATAACGGCGCGCCTGGTGTGTCCCTGGCGAACTGCACTGGCACACCACCAGCCGGTTGTACCACTGAGTCCTGCGGAGCAACGGCCCCGAATGGAGATACCTGTCATCAGGCCGGCGAATCCTGCGCCCCTTCATGCAATTCAAGTACGACATGTTGTGATTCATATGCCACGAACGAGGGGTCCGCGTTGCCGTGTTCATATCCAGCCGGCAATTGTGACGGTAAATCATGCGGCGAAGCAGGTAGATACAGCGGCACCTGTGGCTCGGTCTGCGACTCAACCAGCTGTTCCGGTTATACCACTGCGGCGTGCGCGGCCGGTTGTACTACCGAGAAATGCGGAGCAACGGCCCCGAATGGAGATACCTGTCATCAGGCCGGCGAATCCTGTGGAAGTACACTAGCCGGTTGTACCACCGAGAAATGCGGAGAAACGGCCCCGAATGGAGATACCTGTCATCAGGCCGGCGAATCATGTGGAAGTACACTAGCCGGTTGTACCACCGAGAAATGTGGAGCCACTGCCCCGAATGGAGATACC
>Ga0265316_10007330_pt1 | contig 10402 bp, 11 predicted proteins | sample 4522metaG_FD_202092 | JGI IMG/M metagenome (GOLD analysis project Ga0265316, IMG submission 202092) | Rhizosphere microbial communities from Carex aquatilis grown in University of Washington, Seatle, WA, United States - 4-5-22 metaG | ecosystem: Host-associated > Plants > Roots > Rhizosphere >...
CAGTGGAACTCTCCGAAGACCCGCACTCGACGGCCGACCTCTACGCCTACGTCACAACTCGCCTGAACGTCACGCCGATGTTCACTCAGCAATCGCCGCTTCCACCGGGCGTGCTCGTATTTCCCATAGCGCTGGCAGACGCAATGCTCTATGTCTTAGTTTCCGACTCCGCGAACGCCACAAATATCAGCCTGCGCGATCAAGCCACCGGCGTGCCGATTGCGTTTTCGCTGCCCGCTGAACACGCCGCGATTGCAGTGATTGGCAAAAAGGAAAAGAAGATTGTCGCTCGTTATGGGTTCTGATCGTCTTGAGGCTTGGTTTTGACGGGCTTTCCCGAAGAGGTCCGAGTTTAGCCGACCGTGAGCATTTGAGGAATCGTGACAAACTCATAGCCGTCGGACTTGTAGCGCGAGATCAAATGATCGGTGGCGGCGACAGTCTGGGAGCGATCGGCCCCCATCTGTTTGTGGCCGCCGTCATGCAGCAGGATGACGTCGCCACCGCGAATCTGCCTGCTCACCTTCCGCTCGATGACGGCCGACGGTGGCGCGTTCCAGTCGTAGCCGGTCACATTCCACATAATCGGTTCGAGGCCCAGCTCGCGAGCCACCCGCAGCACCGCGGGCCGTCGCCCGCCGAACGGAGGGCGGAAGAGATTGGAATGCTCGCCGATTGCGTCTTGCAAGGCGGAGCGGCAGTCCGAGAGTTCCTGGCGAACCTCAGCGACATTCTTCAAAGTCAGGAGTGGATGCGTGAACGTGTGGTTGCCTACAACGTGTCCGGCCTTGACGACCTCGCGCGCGATCTCGGGACGTTGGCGCACGTAGCGTCCGATCAGAAAAAAAGTTGCGCGCACGTCATGCTTGGCCAGTACTTCCAGCAGGCGCAGCGTGTGCGGATCGTTTGGGCCGTCGTCGTAGGTGAGCGCGAGTTGCTTGGAACCGCGAGACAGGCCCGTGAAGGTGCGGCCATACCACTGCCCGGTGGGCCTCATAGACTGATATCCCGCGGCAGTCAGCGCTGCGGTGGCGGCCGTTGCCGCGAGCACGGTTCCGAGCATGATGGGATTGTAATTGTTGATTGATGATTCTTGATTGCTGATGGCTGATTGCCTGTGAGCTTTCAAGCTTTAAATCAGCAATCAGAAATCATCAATAGGTACTGTTAACTCTTCCCGCAATTGCCACTGGGCCTCATCCGAGATATCCTCTGAATTCCGAGACATCGCACGAACTCATGGCCAATCTTTTCGAACTGCCCCGGTACATTGCTGTGGAGGGACCCATCCGCGTGGGCAAGAGCACGCTGGCGCGCATTCTGGCCGAGCGCCTGAATGCCCAGCGCGTGATGGAACCGGAGGCGAATCCGTTTCTCGATTCCTTCTATGAAGGAGACCGCGGAGCCGCGTTTCAGGCGCAGTTCACCTTTCTGGTGCGGCGCTTCGAACAGTTGCAGGCTCTGGATTTGGGTCCGCGGTCACAGAAGATCGTGGTCTCGGATTTTATTTTCGAAAAAGACAAGCTGTTCGCCTGCCTCAATCTCACCGACCACGAACTCGATACCTATAACCGCTACTACAACCATTTCCGCGAATTGCTGCCCACACCCGACCTGGTGATTTATCTGCAAGCCACGCCGGAAGTACTGAAAAAGCGCCTCAAGAAAAAGAACGCTCCCAGTGAGCGCGCGGTAAGCGACGAGTATCTGGAGGAAGTGGTCAAAGCCTACGAGCACTTCTTCTTTCACTACACATCGTCGGACCTGCTGATCGTCAACACGTCAGAGATCGATTTCGTCGACCGCAATGAAGATTTGCAGGAACTCCTCCGCAAAGTCACTGAACCGATCAAAGGCACGCAGTACTTCTTGCCGCTCGGCGGGCAGGATGCGCTGGGGGCGTGAAGTTTGCGTGCCCAGTATCATCCGTATTTTGTTCAGCTTGCGGACTTCTATTACTAGTCGACGCCTGCCCTTTTCCCGGCTACAATAACCTCAGCGTCATCCAAAAGCTGTAGACGCCACGATGCGTGCACAGGCTCTATCCGCCAAGGCGGAGGGGCACTGGAGGACATCATGAGCTTGACCCCTATTGGCGAGCCTCGCCATAAGGTTACGACCGCAACTCTCCGGGATCAGAAACTCCACCACGAACCCATCACTTGCCTCACCGCCTACGACTACGCCTCAGCGCGTCTGGTCGACGAGGCCGGCATCGACATGGTTCTGGTCGGCGATTCGCTGGCGCAAACCATGCTCGGCTACGAGAACACGCTCTCGGTCACCATGGACGAGATGCTGCATCACGTAAAAGCCGTGCGCCGCGGCGTGAAGAATGCGTTGCTGATCGCCGACATGCCTTACGGTTCGTACCAGCTCGACTCCAAAAGTGCCGTCAGCAACGCGGCCCGCTTTGTGAAAGAAGGCGGCGCCGAAGTCGTGAAGATTGAAGGCGGCGAGAAGCGCGCCGACCTCATCCGCCAGATCATCGATGCCGAGATTCCCGTCGCCGGCCACATCGGCCTAACGCCGCAGTCGGTCAACGTGATGGGCGGCTACAAAGTTCAGGGGAAGAGCCTGAGCGGGATCGAACAGCTCATGCGTGATGCCGTGGCCCTCGACCGCGCTGGCGTGGCGTGCCTCTATCTCGAGGGCATTCCGCGCGAGGTAGCAGCGATGATTACCGCGGAGATCGGTGCGCCGACGATCGGCATCGGTGCTGGCCCCGAGTGCGACGGGCAGGTGCTGGTGTTTCACGACATTCTGAACCTGACGTTCGGGCCTCCGGCAAAATTTGTGCGGCGCTACGGCGATGCCGCGGCGCTGATCACCAACGCCGTGCAAGCATTTCGCGCAGACGTGCGTTCGCAGCAGTATCCGGCAGACGAGGAGTCTTATCACTTGCCGAAAGAGACCAAGGCCGGCCTCGATACAGTGCTTGCGCGGAAACGGGCCATGGGCCGATAAGCGATAGACGATAACGGCGGAACAATGCCAGCCGCGATCCCGTACCTTGCTACAGGCGTAGTCGCGCCCGCTGGGGTTAGTGCCGGATTGCACCCGATGGTGCTAGGCTATGGAAAAGGAGGGGTTCCATGGTTCTCTCAATGATCTTCTTCCACTTTTTCTTCGGCTTGCCGTTCGTGATGTATTTCTTGCCGTCGATCAAAGCGCGACCTCCTCGCGAACTTTCTACTCAACCTTTTCCTGGGATGGAGCATCATCGGATGGATCGTTGCGCTGGTTTGGGCGTCGAAAAACGACGTCCCCGCGATGGTGAGGTAACTTCGGCCCCGTGATCGGCAAGTCTCTTCGCATCGGTGTGTCGGCGGTTGTGCTGGCGGGGATCTCTCTGGTGGCGTGTTCTTCCCACGAGGATGCCGCGAAGCCTCCCGCGCCCGAAGTCGTGTTGCAGGCCATTCCCGCAGCGGATCAGGCTGAGGTCGAGCGCATTCACGACATGAAAAATTGGCGCAACCCTTACCTCATCGTTCGCCCCGACGGTGTGGCGTTGCTGGACGCCGCCGATAGTGCGGAGATCCGGCTGAAGCCCGCCGAGTTGCTTCCAGCGCTGGCCGCGCTGCCCGCCTCGAATTGGCCCTACGGACGCGTAGTAGCGGCGACCGAGAACGCCAAAGCTTCCCAACAGGACCAGGTGGAAATCCGCCGCAACCGGGGCATCGTGGGTGGAATGCTGCAGGGCGCGCACGTCGCCATCAAATGGGTGCCGTCATCATGAAACGAAGTCGCGCCCAGTGAATCCATTCTTGAAAGTCCGATCTTGAAAATCTGCACTACCATTCACGAAATGAGGGCCTCGTCTCGGGCCGCGCGGAGCGCTGGCAAGCAGCTGGGATTTGTTCCAACGATGGGAGCACTGCATGAGGGTCACCTTTCGCTGGTGCGGGCAGCGCGCGCATCGTCCGATGTTGTGGCAGCGTCGATCTTCGTCAATCCGACGCAGTTTGGCCCTACCGAGGACTTGGCGAAGTATCCGCGATCGTTCGAGCGCGACCGGGAAATGCTGGAGCGGGAACGTGTGGAATTACTGTTCGCGCCCTCGGTGGAAGAGATGTATCCGCCTGGGGCGGTGACCTGGGTTACGGTGGAAGGGCTCAGCGAAAAGCTGGACGGCCGTTCACGGCCAGGACACTTTCGTGGGGTCACGACAGTGGTGGCAAAGCTTTTTCACGCCGTCGAACCAGACGCGGCCTTCTTCGGGCAGAAAGACGCGGCGCAGGTGGCCATCATCCGGCGCATGGTGCGCGACCTGAATCTGCCAGTGGACATTGTGGTTTGCCCGATCGTGCGCGAGACCGACGGGCTGGCCATGAGTTCGCGCAACGCCTATCTCGATCCCGAACAGAGAAAACAGGCGCTGGTGCTGCATCGTTCGTTGCAGCGCGTACAGGCGTTGGCGACAGCGGGAGAGCACAACGCGTCCAGATTACTGGCCGCGGGTCGCGAGGAATTTGCGCGAGAGAATTCAGTGCGTCTGGACTATTTCGAGATCGTCGATCCGGAGACGCTGGATCCTGTCGAAGAGGTGTCCCGGGGCACGCTGGTCGCAGTCGCAGCCTATGTAGGCAACACGCGGCTGATCGACAACTTTCTACTGCACTCTGCTTGAGCGCCCGCCGCTGTCAATCACGCCTATGTCACGTCCGGCGTTCTAGTACGAGTCGAGGTAATCCGGGTTGTCGGACCACCACGGGCTGTAATAGTACGGTGGCCAGGCCCAGAAGGGACTCCAGCCGACGCCCCATCCCCATCCGCAGCCCCAACATCCCCAACCGCCACCCCAGCCCCAGCCTCCACCCCAGCCCCAACCTCGGCCCCATCCCCAGCCACCCCACCCGTAACGGCCGCCGTACCGGCCAGCGCCGTGAAAGTTCAGGCTGCCGGCTCCCACAAAGCCAGCATGGTTAATCGACGCGTGCGCAGTCGATCCAGCGGTGTGGACGCCGCCGAAAGAATGAAAATTCCCGTCAGCGATGCGTGAGACGTGCCCTGAAGCCATGCCCGCGCCGCGAGACGAACCCATGGCTGCGCCACGAGCTGCCGACATGCCTCCGCTCCCCGATCTAGCAAACGAATGGAATCCGGGCGAACTGTTCCGCACGCCTCCGCGCTCAAACGACCAGGCCCGTCCAGCGCCGGAATTTCCAGAGCGTCCACCGCCATACATGCCGCCGCGATACCCACCGCCGTGATAGCCGCCGTAGGACGATCCTCCATGGAAGCCGCCACCACCAGAGCCACCACCGTGGAAGCCACCGCCACTGTAGCCACCACCACCGTGGAAGCCGCCGCCACCACCGCCGTGGGAACCTCCCCCACCACCACCGTGACCACCGCCATGTTGGGCGAAAGCAGGGACCGGCAGGCAAATGAGTATGAGAGAGGCTATACCCGCGAGAAGAGACTTGAGCAAGGTGGCTTTCCGCATATGAAGTACCCTCCACCGAAACGGCGGTTGGAGGCCCAGGAGGGCAAACCGCCTCTATTAATCCTACCCCTATTTGGAACCCTATTCCAGACCGGAAGTTGTCCACAGTCCGCGAAAACAGGCCTGCAGGCAGAAGGTGTGGAGAGGTTGTGAGGCTTCCCGGCCCATATCAACGAGCGCAGCCGGGATTTTTCGGCGGGGCTATCCCGCGACGCTTCAGAGTTATCTCAAACACGCTGGGCCACAGTTTCCCCGTGACAAACAGGCGTTTCCCAACAGGGTCGTAAGCGATGCCGTTGAGCACGGCTTCCGGTTCGAGACGGTAGACGGAACTGAGCAGTCCGCTGAGGTCGATCCACCCGACGATCTCCCCGGTCTGCGGAGAAATCCGTGCGATGCGATTCGTGTGCCAGACATTGGCGAAAATCTGTCCATCCACGAACTCCAGTTCGTTCAGTTGATCGACCGCCGTCGATCCATCGTGAACCTTGAGACGGCGGTTCTCCTGAAACGTCTCCGGATCCAGAATACGAATCTCCGCCGTGCCGTCACTCAAGAAAAGTTCGCGGCCATTGGTCGCCAGTCCCCAACCTTCTCCGGAGTACGAGACTTTCCGCAGCAAGCGGAAGTCTTTGACGTCATAGGCGAAACCCACGCCTGACTGCCACGTGAGCTGGAACACCTGGTCTCTGACAATGGTGACCCCTTCGCCGAAGAATTCAGCCCCTAGGTTGGCCCGCTGAAGGACCTCGCCGGTTTCGAGCCGCACTTTGCGCAGTGAGGACTGGCCGTTGCGCCCCGTGCCCTCATACAGGAATCCGTCGCGATACGCGAGACCCTGCGTGTACGCCGAGGTGTCATGCGGAAACACTCGGACGACAGTAAAGGTGTACTCGGGAGGCGCGCTCGCCGAAACACGATGAGAAGTCTGTCCGGCCAAAAACGGACAACCGCCCATCAAAAGAGAACAAACGATCAGCGACGAGAAGATTCTCTTCATTCCCCTGGACCGCGGCTATTATCGCATCGCTAAGGCACAGAGATTCTTCTCCACTGCATGCGCTGGACGCACCGACGCTAGTGGGGAAATGGCAGAAGTAACAGCAGCCACGGGAACCCATCATGCGCTTCCCGGGGCCTGCGTCTACTGGCGCACCAGGGGCGATTCGTAAGATAGCCTGTAGTATTGTTTCCTGCGAGATGGCGAACGCCTTCCCCATCCTGATTTCCGTGGTGCCGGACGACGCCGGCAAGCGTCTCGATCAACTCCTGGCGGCGCATCTCGATGTTAGCCGCGCGCGGGTGCAGCAGCTGATCTGCGAACAAAAAGTGCTGGTGAATGATGCGCCCGCGAAAGCATCGCTGAAGCTGCGGGGCAGCGAGCGCATCACGGTGCTCGGCTCGGCTGAGCGCCCTCCGCTGCGCGCCATGGCCGAAGAGATTCCGCTCGACATCGTCTACGAAGACGACGATCTGGCCATCATTAACAAGGCCGCCGGAATGATGGTGCATGCGGGCGCCGGAGCCACCGAGGACCAGCGCAATCGCGGCACGCTGGTGAACGCGCTCCTGCATCACTTCGCAACCCTGTCGGCCGTCGGCGGCGAGATGCGGCCGGGAATCGTGCACCGCCTCGACAAAGAAACCAGCGGCCTCATCGTCGTTGCGAAAAATGACGAAGCCCACCGCAAGCTGGCGGAGCAGTTCGCCCGGCGCGAAGTGAAGAAGACTTACCTCGCTCTCGTGCACGGATGGCCGAAAAAAGATCGTGGCACCATCTCCGCCAGCATCAGCCGTGACCGGATCCGCCGCATCCGCATGACCACGCGCGGCACCGGCGGCCGCGACGCGGTCTCTCATTACACCGTTGTCCGGCGGCTGGACACGCCATTTGGCAAGTTCGCGCTGGTCGAAGTCAAAATCGATACGGGTCGCACCCACCAGATTCGCGTGCACATGGCATCGCTGGGACATGCTGTCGTTGGGGACGCGCTTTATGGGGCGCCCCGCGAGATGCGCGCCAGGCGGGGCCGTGCGACCGACGAGGGTAGCGCGCTTTCGCTGCCGCGCAATTTTCTGCATGCGGCGCAGTTGGAGCTGACACATCCGCGCACGGGGAAGCAGATTGCGCTCAAAAGCCCCCTTCCAGAAGAACTACAGGCGTTCCTGGCGACCATCGAAAACGGCGTTGCCAGTGGCGTCTCTCCAAACAGCCCTTGAGGCGGGCTTTTGCCCGGGTTTGAGGCTCCTAGCGGTCAGGCAGATTATAATATCGACACCAATGGAATCCCTGGGGTTCAGATTGATCGCGACTTACGGAATCGCCCTGCTGCTTTTGGCGGGGAGCGCAACGGCGCAATCGGCAGCGCCCACTTCGTCCGCTCCCACTACGGCGGCTCCTACTGCAGCAGCTCCAGCATCCGCTGCTCCGGCTTCGCCGCCCGCCGTCGCGCCGCAACAAAACACTCCACCGGCCGCCAGCACCGCGGCCGGACAGGGGCAACAACCTGCCGATGCAGCCGCTGCAGCCGACAGCGAAGCCGTCGCCGTCATCCGCGTGCGCCCCAACGAAGTGAACGTCGTGTTCACGGTGACCGACAAGCACGGGCGCCGCATCACCGATCTCAAGCAGAACGATTTTCGCGTCCTCGACGACAACAAGCCCCCTGAAGTAATCCGCAGCTTTCTCGCCGAGACCAACCTTCCGCTCCAGGTCGGTCTGCTGATCGATGCCAGCAACTCCGTCCGCGACCGGTTCAAGTTCGAGCAGGAATCCGCCATCGAGTTTCTCAACCAGACTGTTCAGCCGCGCAAGGATCAGGCATTCGTGATCGGTTTTGACGTGACTCCGGAGGTCACGCAGGATTTCACTGACAACAGCGAATTGCTGGCGCACGGAGTGCACGCCCTGCGTCCCGGCGGCGGTACGGCGCTCTACGACGCACTGTATTACGCCTGCCGCGACAAGCTGCTGAAGGCTCCGAAGTCGATCACGGTGCGGCGCGCCATCATTCTGCTCAGCGACGGCGACGACAACCAGAGCCATGTCACCCGCGAAGAAGCCATCGAGATGGCGCAACGCGCGGAGGCCGTCGTCTACACCATCAGCACCAACGTGAGCGGCACCCCGGGGCCCGGCGACAAAGTGCTCGATCGCATTGCCGATGCCACCGGTGGGAAGCCGTTCCATCCCTTCCAGATTCGCGATGTGGCCAATGCGTTTGCTGAAATTCAGGACGAACTCCGCAGCCAGTACGCGATTTCCTACAAGCCGGCGGACTTCAAAACCGACGGGCATTACCGCTCCATCGACATCGAGGCCAACGACCGCAAGAATTTCCGGGTGCGATCGCGCCGCGGCTGGTACGCCCCGACGCAGTAGCGCTTTCGGCTTCCGGCCACATTGGGAACGATCAAACTGCATGCCCGGATACTCAGGTACGCCACTTCCGAAAAAGCTGGGAATCAAGCCCGGATTCCGCGTCGCTCTCGATGAAGTGCCCCCTGACGTAAAGGCAGAATTGAAAACCGCGCTTGCCGACTGTGAATTTGTGCCCGGCCTCAAGAAACCAGTCGACTTCCTGATGGTGTTCACCAAATCGAAACAGGACTTGTCCCACGACTTCGCCCGCCTCAGCAAGCAACTCACCCCGGCGGGAATGTTTTGGGTGGCGTGGCCCAAGAAAAGCTCTGGCGTCGCAACCGATTTGAATGAGAACATCGTGCGCGAGATCGGGCTGGCCGCGGGTCTGGTCGACGTGAAAGTATGCGCGGTGACCGAAGTCTGGTCCGGATTGAAATTTGTGCGGCGCGTGAAGGATCGCTGATAAGGAAGAAAGACAAAAGATATGGTACGAGTCGGCTTAATCGGATTTGGTCTCGCGGGGCAGGCATTTCACGCGCCCGTGATTCGCGGCGTTCAGGGCATGGAACTGGCCTGCATTCTCGAGCGCCACGGATCCAACGCGAAGCAGAAATATCCCGAAGTCCGCGTGGCCCGCACCCTCGACGAAATGCTCTCCGATAAGACGATCAACCTCTGCGTGGTCGCCACTCCCAACGATTCGCACTACTCCTATACAAAAGCGTGCCTCGAAGCGGGCCGCGACGTCGTGGTCGACAAACCCTTCACGCCCACCATGGCGGAGGCCGAACAACTGGTGCGTATCGCCGCCGATCGCGGCCGCCTCGTCACCGTGTATCAGGACCGCCGCTGGGACGGAGAGTTTGCCACGGTAAAGGAACTCCTGAAATCGTGCACGCTAGGCGCAGTCGCCGAGTACGAAGCGCGTTTCGACCGTTTCCGTCTCGAGTCCAAACCCGGCGCCTGGCGTGAAAAGCCAGACCATCCCGCGGCCGGCGTTCTTTGGGATCTCGGCCCGCACTTGATTGATCAGGCTCTGGTCTTGTTTGGCACTCCCGAGACGATTTGGGCGACGGCATTCTGCCAGCGCCCGACCTCGCAGGTCGACGACTCTTTCGACGTGCACATGGAATATCCGCATCTGCGGGCCACATTGCGCGCGCGCATCATCGCCTACGCCCCCGGCCCTCACCTCCTGATTCACGGGACGGAAGGAACGTTCATCAAGTACGGCATGGATCCCCAAGAAGAAATTCTGCGCAGCCCCAACTGTCCCGACGGACCGGATTGGGGCGCGGATTGGGGCGTCGAAACAGAGGATCGCTGGGGAACTCTGCGCCTGGTGAATGGCGGAACCCGCAAAGTGAAGACCGATCGCGGCGACTATCGCGGCTACTACGCGAACGTGCGCGACGCAATCGAGAAAAAGGCCCCACTCGACGTGACGCCGGAGCAGGCGCTGCGCACCATGCGCGCTCTCCTACTCGCGCACAAGAGCAGCCGCGAAGGCCGCCGAGTCCGCTGGACCGAAGCGCCGGAGTAAAGTTGCCGGTGGAAGTCTCTTCGGCTCGATTTCGACCATTCCCCGC
>Ga0265316_10007333_pt1 | contig 10400 bp, 10 predicted proteins | sample 4522metaG_FD_202092 | JGI IMG/M metagenome (GOLD analysis project Ga0265316, IMG submission 202092) | Rhizosphere microbial communities from Carex aquatilis grown in University of Washington, Seatle, WA, United States - 4-5-22 metaG | ecosystem: Host-associated > Plants > Roots > Rhizosphere >...
CGCAGACCATCATCAAGCCCATCGATATGAGCCTGGTGGCGATCTCGGAGGCCGACTACGTGACGGTGTCGCTCGAAGCGGAGGAACCGGCGGCGGATCTCTCGCCCGAACAGCTCGACCGGTACCTGACTGAGCTCGAGGAGAAGATGCGCGAGGCGGCGAAGCGGTTCGAGTTCGAAAAGGCGGCCGAGCTGAGGGACCGCATCAAGGCGCTCAAGACGAAGGCAGTCACGTCTCCGGTGTGAGGGGTCCGCTCGCTGACGCTCGCGGTTCGGTGCTCTGCGGGCGACGGAGCAGACTGTAGAGCTTGGACACCGGCAGGCCGACTACGTTGAAGTAGCAGCCTTCGATGCGGTCGATGAACTTCGAGGCCAGGCCCTGGATGGCGTAGGCGCCGGCCTTGTCCATCGGTTCTCCGCTGGCGACGTAGGTATCGATCTCCTCCGCGGAAAGCGGCAGGAAGCGCACGGTGGTGGATTCCGCGTGTTCGACCACGCCTTTGGCGCTGCGGAGGCAGATCCCGGTCATCACGATGTGCTCACGGCCAGCCAGGCTGCGCAGCATGCGCCGGGCGTCGGCCTGGTCAGCGGGTTTGCCGAGGATCTCGCTGCCGACCACCACCACGGTGTCGGCGCCGAGCACCAGGTCGCCCGCGTCGCCCTCGACGGCTTCGGCCTTGGCCCGAGCCACGCGTTTCACGTAAACGGCGGCGCTCTCGCCATCCCGAATCGTTTCATCCACTTCGGCGGCCCGCACCAGGTGGGGAATGCCGGCGCAGGTCAGAATCTCCCGGCGGCGTGGTGATCGCGAGGCGAGAATGAGCATATTGACATCGTAGCCTGGGCGCCGCAGGTGCTAAAATGGCGTCTTCGACTCACATGGATCGGGCTGGGAACGTCATGCGCTCGCTGAACCTTCAGGGCGGGGTTGTGTGCCCCGAGGACGTGGCGCGCGCAGCTTGGCCGCGGGCGGTCGGAAAGCGGATCGCGGCCCACGCGCGGGCGGTCGGATTCCGGGAGGGCTGCCTGGTGGTGGAAGTCGAAGATCCGGTCTGGCTCCAGCATTTGCGGGCGCTCTCCGGCCAGCTCCTGGGGTGCATGCGCCGGGTGGCGGGAAGCGACGTGGTCTCGAGGATCGAGTTTCGCGCCGGCGTACCTCGCCGCGAGCCACAGCGTTCGGGCCAGCTGCGCGCCGCTCCGGACGAAGCCGATGGGATCCGGGACCCCATCCTGCGGCGGCTCTACAAAGCGTCGCGGGCCCGGTCGGCGTAACGGAGAGAACTTGAAGCTCACCGAACAGGAAGTCCGCTATGTGGCCGCTCTCGCGAACCTGAACCTCAGCGACGAGGAAGTGGCGAAGATGTGCGAGGACCTGGGCGAGGTTCTCACCCACGTGGAGAAGCTGAACGCGCTCGATACGGCTGGAGTCGAGCCGATGGCGCAGGTGCTTTCCGAGGCTGGGGAAACGGCCACGCTGGCGGAAGACATCGATCGGCCCGGGATCGGTAACGAAGCCGCACTCGCCAACGCTCCGCTCTCGGGCGCGGGGTTCTTCAAAGTCCCCAAGGTGATCGAACGCTCATGACATCCTCCGAAATCTCAGCCCTCACCGTGACGAGGGTGCGCCAGGGCCTGGCCGATCGCGAGTTCAGCGCCGTCGAGCTGGCCCAGGAAGCTTTGCGCTTCGCCGAGGCGGAGAACCCGAAGACGAACGCGTACCTCCATTTCTCTCCCGAGCGGGCGCTGGCCGCGGCGCGCCGCGTGGACGAGAAGCTCGGGCGCGGCGAGGATGCGGGCGTGCTGGCCGGCGTTCCGGTTGCGGTCAAGGACGTGATCCTGACCGAGGGCGTGCTCACCACCTGCGGGTCGAAGCTGCTGGCGAACTACGTGGCGCCCTATGACGCGACGGCCATCATTGGCCTCGAAGCGGCGGGCGGCGTGATCCTCGGCAAGACCAACTGCGATGAATTCGCCATGGGCTCGTCGACCGAGAATTCGGCCTTCGGACCAGTGCGCAACCCGGTGGCGCCGGACCGCGTGCCGGGCGGATCGAGCGGGGGCTCGGCAGCCGTGACGGCGCAGGGAACGGCCGTCGTTGCGCTTGGTTCCGATACGGGCGGGTCAATCCGGCAGCCGGCTTCGTTTTGCGGCGTGGTGGGCGTGACTCCTACCTACGGCCGCGTCTCGCGGTACGGACTGACGGCGTTCGCCAGCTCGCTGGACCATATCGGGCCGTTCGCGCGCAACGTGCGGGATGCCGCGCTGCTGCTCCAGGTGATCGCGGGCCGCGATCCAAATGACGCGACCTCGGCGTTCACGCCGGTTCCCGATTACACAGCGGCGCTCGACGGCCAGGTGCGGGGCCTGAAGGTCGGCCTTCCGCGCGAATATTTCCAGGGCCTGGCCAGCGAGACCGGCGACCGGATCGCGAAGGGCGTCGAGACGTTGAAGAGGCTGGGCTGCGAGGTGCGGGAGATCAGCCTGCCGCACACCGAATACGCGATCGGCTGCTATTACATCATCTGCACGGCGGAGGCCAGCTCGAACCTGGCGCGGTACGACGGGGTTCGATACACGACGCGTTCGCCGCGCTCCGAGACGCTGAGCGACATGTACCGCAACACGCGCGGCGAGGGGTTCGGCGCGGAGTGCAAGCGACGGATCATGCTGGGGACATACGTCCTGAGCGCCGGCTATTACGACGCGTACTACCTGAAGGCGCAGAAGGTGCGCACCCTCATCGCGCGGGATTTCTCTCAGGCGTTCGCCGACGTGGACGCGATCGTCACGCCGGTGTCTCCGTTCCCGGCGTTCAAGTTGGGCGAGAAGCTGGACGATCCGCTGGAGATGTACCTCTCGGACATCTACACGATCACGGGAGATTTGGCCGGGATTCCGTGTATGAGCGTTCCCTGCGGACGGACCGCCGCGGGCCTGCCGGTGGGGATGCAGATCCTGGCGAACCACTTCAACGAGGCGGGGATGTTCCGCCTGGCCGGGGCGTTCGAGGCGTCAGGGGGCTTTGAAGGATAGCGTCCGCCCACGTCCATCGGTACCATAACCTCTTTATTTCCTTGACCTGAGGGGAATCCGCACCTACACTTGAGCCCAGGGCACTCCTATGAAGGCACCCGTACAGACGGAAGTCCGGATCAGGGGATCGTCAGATCCTTTCTGGTGGGGAGTGGCCGGTCTCCTGAGCCTCGGTTCGGATCGCCTACCCGGCCTCCTCAGCCTTGATGGCAGCGAAGTCTCACGCATGATGGTGGCGGGATGCGCGCTGTTTCTCACTGGCGCGCTAGTGGGAGCCATTCGCCGCAACCGGCCGTGGCGCTGGGGCGTGGCCTGTTTCGCCGCCTTCGCCCTGCGTGACCTGGCGGTTCAACTCAGCACGAATGGAGTGACATGGGTGGGTGCGCCGGGGAATGCCGCCTTCCTGATCGGCCACATGGGAATCTATTTTCTCTACGCTTTGCCGGTGATGCTGGGTGGAGTCCTGGGCGCGCTGATCATGAGTGCCGGCCTGGAGTAGGACCGCGGTTCCCGCGGCACCCTCGCTATTCGGCGGCCGCCGGGCGGTGCGCTACCATGGGCGCAACAATCCACATGAGAAGGTTCATTGTCACCGGTGCGCCGGGTGCGGGGAAGACAGAGATCATCCGTCAGTTGGAGCTCGACGGGTTCAGCGTAGTCGAAGAGGCAGCTACGGACGTTATTGCCGCCGCGCAAGCCCACGGAACGGTTGAACCGTGGGCCCATCCCTCGTTCATCGACGCAATCGCCCACCTGCAAAGGGACCGTCAGATTCGCGCGTCTTGTCAGCCGGACGAGGTTCAGTTTCACGACCGTTGCGTTGTGTGTACCGCCGCTTTGGCAACCTGGCTCGGGCACCCGTATCCGCAGTTTCTTGCCAGTGAACTGGAGCGGATCAAGAAGGAAGCAATCTTCGAACACCGGGTCTTCTTCGTTCGCAATCTGGGCTTCATCACGCCGACCGAAGCGCGGCGGATCAGCTTTGAGGAAACGGTGCGCTTTGAGAAAGTTCACGAAGAGATCTACCGGGACCTCGGCTTCGAACTAGTTTCAATCGAGCCAGGAAGTCTGGCGGAGCGGGTCAGCGCAATCAAAGCGGCGATTCGTTAGCACTAACGCGGCGCGGGGGATTTCCGGAAGATTAGAACGTACTGGCTGTTGGGGATGTGATCGTGTTTCGATAACAGGCGGAAGCCGTGGGCCTCGACCTCTTTGATCACTTCCGGCTGGTCGATGCGGATGTGCTCGAGCGCGTCGTTCGACGGCATGGCGTCTCGGCGGCGGTAGTAATCCACGATCACCAGGCGGCCACCTTCCCGGAGAGAGTCCCGCAAGTGCGCCAGCATCGGGGCGGGGTAGTTGAAGTGATGATAGACGTCCAGCAGAAACTCCAGGTCCAGGGAGGCGGCGGGCAGCCTGGGATCGGTCTGGGTTCCCAGGATCAGGGTGACGTTGGGCAAGTGCGCGGATTCCGCGTGATGACGGGCGACGTCCAGAAAATCCGGGAAGATGTCTTCGGCGACCACACGGCCGCGCGGTCCCACGGCCTCGCCCAGAAACGGCAGCATGTAGCCGGGCCCGGTGCCGACGTCGGCTACGGCCATGCCGGCCGAGATCGATAACGACGCGATCAGCTCGCGCGGCTTCTCCTCCTGGTCGCGAGAAGGGTCGGACATGCCCCGCGCCAGCGCGCTGCGCTGCTCGGGCGTCGCATAGTGGGCGTTGGCCTTTTCGGCGACCTGGGCAGGCGCGAGGGCGGTGGAGATCAGGATTAGCGCGGCTAGAGTCATCCAGCGAAAACTGTGGGGCAGGTTGGCAACCTGCGGCGGGTTGGTAACCCGCCTGAAGGCTTCGGTCAACAGGCCGGTCGGGCGCCGGTTCGCAACCGGCGCGCAGGATGCCTTCCTGCCCCACAATGTGTGGTGCGTCACAGCGGGGGCTCGATGGGCAGGGCGAGCGGCGGGTCGAGGAGGAAGTCGAGTTGAGCCATTTCCTGAACCGCCTCGCGGACCGCCTCTTCGGTTGTCGGCTCGAGCGTGATGACGAACGGGAGGTCGTCCTTGCCGGGGTAGGGCAGTTGGAGCACGGCCTCGAGGCTGATATGCTTGTGCGCCAGGATGCCGGCCAGCGCGGCGAGGATGCCGGGTTGGTCCTTCACGCGGAAGCGCAAATAGTAGGGGCGCTTCTGGAGCGTGACCGGGATGGGGTTGTACTCGCCCAGCCGCTGGTGGGCGAAGGGCGACACGCGCTCCGGGCTGCCTCGCCGGATCTCGCGCGCCACTCGCATCAGGTCGCTGACCACGGCGACTCCGGTGGGTCGCGGCCCCGCTCCTTTGCCGTAGTAGAACGTGTCCTCTCCGTACAGGCCCTTCACCCACACCGCGTTGTAGGAGCCGCGCACACCGGCCAGAATCGTCGAACAGGGAATCAACGCCGGACGCACCGAGAGGATGAGGCCCTCGGGCGTCTGCCGGGCGGCGCAAAGCAGGCGGATGGTGTGATCGAGACGCTGCGCGTACTGGAAGTCGATGGGCCGGATGCGGCGGATGCCTTCCGTGAAGATGTCCGACGGCGTGATCTTTTCACCGAACGCCAGGGCGGAAAGGATGGCCAGCTTCGAGCGGGCGTCGAAGCCATCGATATCGTTGACCGGGTTCGCCTCGGCATAGCCCAGGCGCTGGGCCTCCTTCAACACCGCTTCGAGCGTGCCGCCGTGCTTCTCCATCTCCGTCAAGATGTAGTTGCAGGTGCCGTTCAGAATGCCCAGCAGCGCCACCACGCGGTCGCCGGAGATTCCCTCGCGCAGCACGGCGTGAATCGGAATGCCGCCGGCGACGCTGGCTTCCATGGCCAGGTTGGTCCCCGCGGCGATGGCGCGCTCCCAGAGGTCCGCGCCGCACAGCGCCATCAGCTCCTTGTTGGCGGTGACGACGGACTTCTTGTTGGCGATGGCGGTCTGGATGATCTCCGCGGCGACGGTGGTTCCCCCGACCAGTTCCGTCACGATGTGGATCTCGGGATGAGCCACCAGTTCGCGCCAGTTGTCGGTTTTGATGACCGGGCCAAGGGCTTCGGGAATCTGCTTGCTCGCGATGGCCAGGTCGCACACGGCCTTGACGCGGAGATCGAAGCCGAGCTTGAGCGCGATCTGCTCGGCGTTCTCGGCGAGGATGGTCATGGTCCCGGTGCCGATGTTGCCGAGGCCGACAATACCCACGTTAATCGTTTGCATTATTGTCCATGATAACCGCAGCGGCGCGTGTGACGCACTTGGCGGAGGTGGGCTCGCTCACGTTCGCGGTTCGGTGCTGGAGGGACAACAGCTCGACTTGCGCTGGCGAGGCGGCTGGAGTGGAATGAGAGCATGTCCCTGAACCAGAGCAGTCGCCGGTCGTGGATGAAGAACACCGCGGCCCTGATCGGAGGTCTATCGACCTCAGAAGCGAATTCCGCCGGAGCGGCGCCGCCGGAGAAGCAAACCGCGGCGGGGCCCGACTATGTCGTGGTGAGCGACGCGAAGAATGTTGTCGAGACCACGGCCGGCAAGGTACGAGGATTCACTCGCGGCGGCATCCACATATTCAAAGGCGTGCCCTATGGAGCGTCCACCGGAGGGAAGAACCGTTTCATGCCTCCGGTCCGTCCGGAGCCGTGGACGGGTGTTCGCAGCGCCCTCTACTTCGGGGAGGTGTGTCCTTCCTTCCCGCGGATGGGGTGGAAGAGCGACGAGACCGCCTTCATGTTCCAGTGGGACGACGGCCAAGCGGGCGAGGACTGCCTGCGGGTCAACATATGGACGCCGGGGACCAACGATAACCGGAAGCGGCCGGTGATGGTATGGCTGCATGGAGGCGGCTTCTCGGCGGGATCGGGCCAGGAGCTGCGCTCCTACGACGGCGAGAATCTTGCACGGCGGGGCGACGTCGTGGTGGTCAGTCTCAATCATCGCCTCAACACCTTCGGGTTCCTGAATCTGGCGGAGGGCGGCGAGCAGTACGCGAGTTCGGGCAACGTGGGAATGCTGGATCTGGTGGCGGCGCTCGAGTGGGTGCGGGACAACATCGGCAATTTCGGCGGCGATCCGGGGCGCGTGACGATCTTCGGGCAATCCGGCGGCGGCGGCAAGGTGGGCGCTCTCATGGCCATGCCTTCGGCCAAGGGGCTGTTCCATCGCGCCGTGGTGCAAAGCGGGTCCATACTGCGAGTGGCGGACGCGGAGGACAGCGCCAAGCTCGGCTCCGCGGTGCTCGAAGAACTCTCGATTTCAAAAGCGGACGTGGAGAAGCTGCGGGAAGTGCCGGTCGATCGCCTGCTCGCGGCCGCGCTGGCCGCACAGCACAAGGTGTCGCCGCCTTTTACGATGCCTCCCGATTTTCGGCACCTGGGTCGTGCGATGGGTTGGAGCCCTTATGTTGACGGCAAGAGCATCCCGGCACAGCCCTTCGATCCGAGTGCGCCCGAGATTTCCGCGGGCGTGCCGTTGCTGGTGGGCACCGTATTGAACGAGTTCGTGACCGGCATGGATCATCCGGACGCTTTCTCCATGACGGAGCAACAGCTCTTCGCGAAGGTCGAGGAGCGGTATGCGGGCAAGAGCAAGGCGATCGTCGATGTGTTCCGGCAGGGCCATCCGAAGGCGCGGCCGTTCGAGCTGTACTCGGTGATCATGACGTCCTCGGTGCGCAGCAGTGCCGTTCAACAGGCAGGGCTCAAAGCGGCGCAAGGCAAAGCGCCGGCCTGGCTCTACTGGTTCACGTGGCAGACGCCGGTGCTGGACGGCCGGCCGATGGCGTTTCACTGTTCGGAGTTGAGCTTCTGCTTCGACAACACCGATCGCTGCGAAACGATGACGGGCGGAGGACCGCGCGCCCGCGCGCTGGGAGCCAGGATGAGCGATGCCTGGATCGCATTCGCTCGCAATGGAGACCCCAATCATGCGGGCCTTCCCAAGTGGGCTCCGTACGACGCCGCGGGCGGGGCGACCATGATGTTCGACGATGTGTGCGTACTGAAGAACGATCCGGATCGCGCAGAGCGCGCGCTCATGGATTCCATCGGGTAGGCGGCGGGCCGGGTTACAGTAGACGGTATGGACGCTTACACGCCCACCGGGCGAACCCAGGTGCGCCGTCTGCCCAAGCGCGCGGTTTACGATAAGGCCGAGGTCTACTCGATCCTCGACGAGGGCTACGTCTGCCACATCGGATTCGTCGATGGCGGACAGCCCTGCGTGATCCCGATCGGGTACGCGCGCGCCGGCGACCGGCTGTACGTTCACGGATCTCCGGCCAGCCGGATGTTGCGTGCGATGGAAGGCGGCGCGGACGTTTGCGTGACCGTGACGTTGCTGGACGGATTCGTGCTGGCTCGCTCGGCGTTCCATCATTCGATGAACTATCGCTCGGTGGTTGTATTCGGGCGGGCGCGGCTGGTGACCGATCGCGACGAGAAACTGGAGGCGCTGCGCGCGTTCACCGATCACGTGGTGCCGGGGCGCTGGGCGGAAGTCCGGACTCCGAACGACCATGAGCTGAACGCGACGAAGGTGCTGGCCCTGACGCTCGACGAGGCTTCCGCGAAGGTGCGGACGGGACCTCCCATCGATGACGAGGAGGACTACTCCCTGCCGGTGTGGGCGGGAGTGGTGCCCGTCCGGATGGAGGTGGGCGAGCCGGTTGCGGATGCCCGTGTGCTTCCGGACGTAACGGCGATCGACACGCGGCGATTCGGTGGTTTGAAGGGATAGCCGCAGGCAAAAATGCCGACTGCTGCTTAGTTATCCGGATGCGGACGGTCTGAGTGGGGCGGCTCTCCAGAGCTGCGCCGGACGTCCACGTCCGGCTTCCTTCGTTTCAGGAAGTTGGACGGAGGCGGGTCTGGAGACCCGCTGCAGGACTGGAGTCCTGCCCCACAATTCGCACGAAGTTGAGTTACAAAGGCGGAGCGGCCTCAAGGTTTGAGCGGGTCCGATAGGGGCGGAGCGCAAGCCAGATCGGCGAGGGTTTCGACGAGGACGACGGCGCCGCGGTCGAGGTCTGTGACGGGGACGCGCTCGTCCACGTCGTGCCCAGGGTAGGGCTTGCCGGGGAACCACATTCCGAAAGCGATCGCGTTGGGGAGCCGCTTGGCATACGTCCCGCCTCCGGAGATGGCGGGCGGCGCGCTCTTGCCGGTCGCGCGCGCATAGTCGGCCAGCAGCCTCTTCACCACCTTCGCGTTCGGGTCGAAGACCAGGGGCTCATCCTGGAAGTAGCCGCCAAACTCCAGCGCGCTGCCGTGCGAACGATTGAAATCGGCGACGAAGTGTTCCAGGTAGGCTTGGATGTCCTGATGCGTTTTGGGAGGAATGCGTCGCAGGTTGGTGGTGAGCACGAGCGCGCCTCTAGCGTCGGGCTTCACCGTGGCGACATTGACGTTGTAGCGGCCCCACAGGGGATCGGATTGCGTGAGGCCGAGCCCGGCTCCATGCAGGTCGCGGCCGGCGATAGCGGCGAACTCGAGCACATCGCGAGCCCCGCTCGCCGCCAGTTTCGCGCTGAGGACGTTGGCCATCAGCACCAGCGCATTGCGACCGCCTTCGATGTTCACGCCGGAGTGGGCGGCGCGGCCGGTGGTGGTCAGGATCACGTCGGTGTGGTCCACCAACTTCGCCTCGCAACCGTATCCTTTAGGGATCGGGCTGGGGCAAAGCGCGCGAGCGGGATCGAAGCCCGAGAGTTCGGGGCCCAACCAGTGAAGGCGCGCGGTGGCGCGGGGAGGCACAATGCTGGCGGTGATTCCGGAATCCAGTGCGGTGATGGCCCAACGGGCTCCGGTACGGCCGCGGATCTTGAAAGGATCCGGCGCGGTCAGTTGGAGCCCGTCCCATGCCTTCTCTCCGACAACCACGGGGAACTCGCTGTCCAGCACGAGGGTCAACGGCGGCGGCGTGTGCGACTTCAGATAGGTGGCGATGTCCAGGTTGTTGCTTTCCTCGTCGCTGCCTACCATCAGGCGAATCGTCTGGGTGCGGGCGCGGCCGCTGTCGCGTAGCGCGGCCATGGCGAGCAGGGCCTGCACGAGCGGGCCTTTGTCATCGGCCACTCCGCGGCCATAGAGATTGCCTTCGCGGGGCGTGCAGGTGAACGCCGGAACGGTCCACTCGGATTCGCCCGCGGGCTGGACATCTCCGTGGACTACCAGGCCGAGGATCGGCGCGCCCTCGGGTCCGGGGAGTTCGATTTCGGTGACCGGTCCGGCAGCGCGGTAGACGAAGCCGAACTGGCGGGCCTTCTCCTCAAGCCAGTGCGCCTGCTCGACGACGGCCTCGGTGTTGCCGGGCTCGGTTCGGAATTTCACGGCCTCGCAGACCAGCGGCGTCATTCGGGC
>Ga0265316_10007335_pt1 | contig 10400 bp, 7 predicted proteins | sample 4522metaG_FD_202092 | JGI IMG/M metagenome (GOLD analysis project Ga0265316, IMG submission 202092) | Rhizosphere microbial communities from Carex aquatilis grown in University of Washington, Seatle, WA, United States - 4-5-22 metaG | ecosystem: Host-associated > Plants > Roots > Rhizosphere >...
CGACCAGATCATCGAGAAATCCCCGATAATCCCCGCCTAAATTGTGTGAATAATGAAAAGAGAGTCCGCATTAAGCGGACTCTCTTTCTTTTCTATATTATAAAAATTATCGGTCGCTAATAGCCCATACTCTTCTTCATGTTCACATCGATCCAGAACCGCCCAAGGTAGAAAGCAGCAAAACCGCAGCCGGTTGAAATCGAGAGCGATTGGCCGTTATACCCTTTGAACCACGGTTGAATGATGGTGAAAAAGTTCGGCTGCACCAGGGAAATTGCAAAATGCTGACGCGCGACATATTCGTTCGCGTCTCTAACTATTTTCTTCACCTGGTCGACACTGGTCGCGGCCATGGCAGCGGGGTAGAAAGCATCAAAAACAGGGTCGCTGACCATCGGATAATTGCCGCCGTATCCCGTGCGCAGCCGCTGCAATTGCTTGAGCGGTTCGTTGACCATCCCTAGTGTGCCCGATCCTGTCCGGTTCACCATCTGGTCGTGCTTTTTCTGCCCGCTCACAAAAGCCGACCAGGCGGTTGTATCCATCGGACGGATTTCCATATCGATACCAACCGCAATAAAATATGATTTCACGACCTGCAGCAAATCCAGATCCCCTTCAGCGGATGCCAGGACATTAGTTTTAAACCCGTTCGGATAACCGGCCTCAGCCAGCATTTTTTTGGCTGCCGCCGGGTCGTAGCCGTATTCGGCTTTCAGATCTGCAGGCCACTCGGAATACGGAAATCCCCACCCGGTCATATAGCTGGTAGTCAAAGACTGCGGGTACGGGTCGGCGGTGCCGCCGTAGTAGGTCTTGGCTAATGTAGAAAGGTCGATTGCCAATTGCATTGCCTTACGCACCCTGATGTCATTAAAAGGCACTTTGTCATTCCTGGGATCCAAGGTGCCCGCTGATCCGCTCAATATAGTGATCTGCGGCATTTCCGGATTTGATTTCTGCATCGATTGCGCCTGCTGCAGCGGCAGTTGATTGATCAAATCGATCTTACCGGTGCGCATCGCCGCCATTGCTGTCGCGTCATTGGGTATTATCAGGTATTTGATCTTATCGATGTAAGGAAGTTTATTCTGCGGGTAACGTTCGTCGTATGCCCAGTAATTAGCATTCTTGACCATGGTTACTGAAGCGCCGGAAACAAAATCCGTTAATATGAACGGCCCGGTGCCGATGGCATGATGCCAGTCGCTGAGATCTCCCCACAATTTCACGGCTTCTGGATTTTCAATGCATTGGCTTCCTGTTCCCCTTTGCACGTTTTCCATGGTAGCCTCAGGATTAGGGGACTTCCATTTAAATGTGACCGTATATTTATCCGTGGCAGTTACTGATATCAGATCCGAATTCTGGGTCGCATCTGAGTATGGATCGAGTGTATAAGTACCATACCCACCCTGACGCTGGAAATGTGCTACCACGTCATCGGCGATAAATTCCCTGCCTGAGGCAGGCGCGATGTTTTGCCAATGTATTCCTTGCCGCAAATGGACTACGTAAGTAGTCGCATCGGTAAATTCCCAGCCAAGCTCCAGGTTTCCTTTTTGAAACTGGCTGGGGCGGAAGTTAAATTTATAGCTGAATACCGAAGGGGCGAGCGTCCAATCGTCCGCGACCAGTGGTTCCATGTAGGCCGGGTATATTATCGAATTCAAGGTGCTGACATAGGTATCAAAATTATTGATATCGGTATTGCATCTCAGTACCAGCTCACCGCCGTATTGCGGCACGCCCAGAGAATCCCACCATTTACCGCTGGTTCCCGGCGTGGAACTTGTCGTTATTTGCTTCGTCGTTTGCGTAGTTATAGTGGTCGTTTGCGTTTGAGCCGCGGCGCTGGTCGTGGTCTGAATTGGTGTGACAGCCGTGCTCGAGGTTGGTGTCGATGTTGTAGTGCAGGATGCCAGTATCAGAGCTGTTACGATCAAGAAACTGAGAATAGCTGATAAGGCTGCCTTTGTCACTTTTTCCTCCCTTTTAGTCTACTATTTCTACGGGCATTCCCGTCTGATAATTAAAAGGAGTTGGCGGTAAACAGTGCATTCTGCAATGGGTTTTAGCATTCGTCCGTATGCTTAATCTTCCCTGGCGTTTTTTGTTCTGATCTTTTCATCGACCGTTCCGGCCGCGGCAGCGACAGCGGCGCCGAAAGCACATACAAACTCCGGGTTATGCGGCTCTTTAATATCTTTACCGGTAACTTGCTTTAACGCTTGCACAAAAGCGGCATTCCTGGCCATCCCGCCGACGATCGCCACATCATCCTCCAATCCAACCTCATCCACTACAGACATGACCTTCGCGGCGATGGCATCGTAAACCGCGCGGGCAATATCTTCTTCAGGCACATTTTGATGAACTAATGAGATTACATCCGATCGATCAAAAATGCGGTAACGGTTGTCTTTAAAAATGGCTTTTTTCGATTTTAATGCGCTGTCGGACATTTCCTGCACCGTCATCCCCAGCAATTTGGCAGACTGCTCGTGCAACATACCTATTTCGGCAGATCCCTGTTCATATACCGCCAGACCCAGAACCCTTCCGTCCTGACTGATTTTTATGACCCGGCATCCTTTTGCGCCGACGTCAATTATTGTCTTCGCGGTACGTACCTTGAGCAGTACTCCGTGCGTATTTGCCACAGCATCGGGTATGAAATGATCGGCGAAAAGCGCAAGTTTACCGTATCTGCCGGTTGCCCAAATCCTTGCCACATCACTCCGTTTCAAATTAACCTGCTTGATCGCCTCCTTGAAGGCCTGTTCGGCCACCTCGGATTTATTTGTTCCGGTCGGCAATGCGTATTTTAATAGTCCTTTGGGTGTCGGCGTATTCGGATCACTGATTTGCTCCACAACATAGTCAACTTTGGGCTTGGCGATCTCCATGACATAGACATGTGTGTATCTGCTGCCGATGTCTATTCCTAACACTATCATCGATTTCTCCTTTTCGCCGGGAATTTACTTTTAAATGGTAGGATCACCCTGAGGCGGCCCTATTTCAGTATTGTAAATCCATAGGGAATTTCATAAGTATACAGGATAAAGATTAGCAAAATGCTAACATCGATGATTGCTTTTGTCAATGGCGCGTTTAGCTAATAAAAGACGCCCAAAACAAATGATGAAACAAAAATAGATGGAAAACAGGTAAAAGCTGAAACAAATAATCTAAACAAGGGATAAAAATTAAATGCCGCAATTCAGAATACATCGCGAGCAAAGACTGAAAATAAATGGATTCTGGCCTTCGCCAGAAAGAATGTTATATGGTATGTACTTGATTATTGAATATTGCCGCAGGTTGGTTATTTAAAGCTGCCTGCTGAAGGCTGATAGCTCGTTTATTCCATATCTTCGATCATGTGCATGTGTTCTTTTCGCATGCATTTATCCATCACTACCAATAAACCGGCGGATTCCGCCTTTTTGGCAGCAGGTTTATTGATAATACCCTCTTGCATCCAGACAGCTTTCGCCCCGATTTTGATCGCTTCATCCACAATCGGCGGAATATCTTCGGACTTGCGGAAAATGTCCACCACATCGATTTTTTCAGGGATCGCGCTAAGACTGGCATAACATTTTTTCCCAAGCACTTCGTCGACCGTCGGGTTTACGGGAATGACATTGTAGCCCTGAACCATCAGGTATCTGAATACTACGTTGCTGGGTTTGTCCCCGTTCGCGGAAACGCCAACCACAGCGACGTTACGGAAACTCTTTAATATCTTAACAACGGACATCTGTCAACTCCCGAATCTGATAACATAATTAGAATAATTCCGCTAAAAGTTTTTCACTCTTCAGAGGTTCGATCGGCTGGGATACCAACGTCTCTTTGGCTAACGCCGGGAAGGCGCTTTCATATGTCGGCCTGTTCTCACGGTAAAAAACCCCGATGGGGATCCTTTCTCCCCATTCCTGGGCTTTGACAAAAGCCGCGGTTTTATCGGATGGCGAGTAGTCCTGCTGATCCTCCATTTTGTAAACCCGTTCTTTATACCACTGAAAGGTGTTTTTATGATTAAAAGAAACGCACGGTTGGAGGATATCTATCAAGGCAAAACCATGATGGTTAATGCCTTGTTTGATAATTGCCGAAAGGTGGTCGGCATCGCCGGCGAAGGAACGCGCCACAAAAGTCGCCCCTGCGGCAATTGCAAGCGTGATCGGATTGATCGGCGGGGGCGCACCCTGCGGAGTGGTTTTCGTGACAAAACCGAGGTCGCTGGTGGGCGATGTCTGCCCCTTGGTTAAACCATAGATCTGATTGTTATGCACCAGGTATGTAATGTCATGATTACGGCGCGCGGCATGCACAAAATGGTTACCGCCTTCACCATAGCCGTCGCCGTCGCCGCTGATGGCAATCACGGTCAGGTCTTTATTCGCTATTTTAGCCGCGACGGCGACAGGGATCGGTCTGCCGTGCAATGAATTGAAGACATTTCCTTTCGTGTAATGAGGAAGTTTACCCGCTTGCCCGATGCCGGAAACCAGCAGCAGGTTATGCGGGTCGATGTTCAATTCGACCAGCGCTTTCTTCAATCCGGCTAATATCCCAAAATTACCGCAGCCGGGGCACCAGGCAGGCGTCAATCCTTTATAATCTTCCAAAGTGACTGCCATATCTCTACTTCCTCAGTTCCTGCGCAATAATCGAGGGGGTGAACGGGCGGCCGTCATACTTGAGAATACTTCTGCCTATCGAAATACCGGTTTCCCGCCTGATCAATCCGGCGAGCTGTCCGGTGGCATTATTCTCAATCACGAAACTGCGCTTTGCATTTTTCAATGCGGCTGTCACTGCTTCCGTAGGGAACGGCCAGATCTGGCTTAGATGGAGATGGCTGTAGCTGCCGCCGTTTTTATTCAACGTCTCGGCAGTTTCTTTTATTACCCCGTAGGTGCTTCCCCAACCGATAAGTAGATTCTCGGCTTTTTCCGCGCCGTAAAATCTGGGGGCAATGACTTCTTCTTTCAGATGCACCAGTTTCTGAAAACGCTTATCCATCATTTTCTTTCTGGTTTCCGCATCCTCGATCAAGTGTCCGGCTTCATCATGCTCGTCAGAATCAGCCACCACCAGCGCGTCTTTGTTACCGGGATAAGCTCTGGGCGAAATCCCGGATGCAGTGAAGGAATATCTTTTATATTCTCCGTTCATACCGTTCTTGTCGAACATGATACCGCGGGCAATAAATGCATTTTCCAGCTCAAATTTCTCCGTTGTGAAATAGGAATTAGCCAGATAATGGTCGGTGATGATCAATACCGGCAACTGGTAAGTTTCTGCCAGGTTGAAAGCATTCATGGTCAGCCAGAAACAGTCTTCTGCGGTTGCCGGAGCAAAAACAGCGCGTGGAAACTCCCCATGGGAAGAATGCAGTACAAAATCCAGATCTCCCTGTTCCGTGCGGGTTGGCAACCCGATGGCAGGGCCGGGACGCTGTCCTTCGATGATTACGATCGGGGTTTCGGTCATACCCGCCAACCCGATACCTTCGACCATTAAACAGAAGCCGCCGCCGGAGGTCGCCGTCATTGCCCTGACGCCGGTATAGGCCGCCCCGATGACCATGTTAACGGCTGATATCTCATCTTCCGCTGGTACGACCACCAGACCAAACTCTTCGCTTTTAGCGGCAAAATATTCCATGATCGGAGTTATCGGCGTCATGGGATAGGCCGACATGAACTTGCAACCGGCGGTTATCGCGCCGATGGCCATCGCTTCATTGCCGTTGATCAACATCCGCCGGGCAGCGCCCGCGCGCGTCAGTTTTTTCTGCACAGCGGCGAATCCCAGGGCATGCTGATAACCGGCCCGGGCCGCCTGGAAGTTCTTAGTGGCCGTTTCCCCTTTGAAAAACCCGAGTAAAAGGGTGTTGAAAAGCTTAAAATCATAACCGACCAGCCCTAACGCGGCGCCCAGCGCCACCGTATTTGTCACCAGGACATCACCGGCTACTTCTTTCGCCAGCCTGTCCGCGGGCACATTGACGAGGTTTTTCCCTTCTACGCCCGGTATTTTTTCTCCGTCGTAGACAATAACCCCGCTGTCTTTGACTTCGTGCCGGTGCAGGTCAATTGTTTCTTTGTTTAGCGCAACGAGAATATCGATAGATTCATTGATGGCATTGACGGGGGAATCGCTGGCGCGGACACGAAAAAAGTTATGTCCTCCCCTTACCCTTGATTCGTAATCCTGGTCGGCAAAGACGTAATAGCCCCAGCGGGTGAGCGCTTTCGCGAGTAAAAAGCCGACGGATTGGACGCCCTGTCCGGCTTCTCCCCCCACCATGATATTGATTTCAGCAGCCATTTTAATATTCACCCATTAAAAGGTATTATACTCCAAATTTAAAAATATTCTTGTATAATGGTCTTGTTATTTTATTCTCTTGCTCACAGATTCCCAGTTGATATTCTTGAAGAACGACCCAATATAATCCGCCCTTTTCAGACCGTAGTCGATCATATAAGCATGCTCAAAAACATCCATCACTAAAACAGGGGAACACCCGGCAAAATGCCCGGTTTCGTGCTCATTGATCCACGCATTAAAAAGTGCTCCCGTCCAATCCTGATAAAGCACGACCCAGCCGATACCACGCATCGCGCCCGTAGCTTTGTAGTCCTGTTCCCAGGCTTCATAACTGCCGAAAGATTCAGCCACCCTGCGGGCAAATACGCTGTTTTTGTCCGCCTGAGTTTTTCCACCCAGATTATCAAAGTAAAGTTCATGCAAACGCATGCCGTTAAATTCAAATCCCATACGGCGTTTCAGTTCTGAGTATTCAGGTACCGAGGTCTTTCCATCTTTCAACATTGCGGCCAATGTGTCCATTAATTTATTGGTATTCGTGACATAGCCCTGATAGAGAGTGAAGTGATTTTTCAAAAGAGTTTCGCTGAAACCAGGCATCCCGATTAATGAACTGTAATCCTTTGCCTGATAAGCCATATTCATCTTCCCCGATAAAATACTTGTTTCAAGTTTAATCTGGGCAGCTATAGAGGGTATGTGACTTTTGTCCGGTCGAAAAGGAATAAGCGTAATGAATATTATGTTATCAAGGGGTTTTTGTCAAGATTACCAAGATAGCATTCAGCGATCAGCTTTCACCTTAATACACCATTCCAACGCAGGCTGGAATCCATCGTACTAATATTGGATTCTGGCCTTTGCCAGAACGGAGTCCTACTTACAATCCCAGACTCTCCGCTGCCCCCTGCATCGCTTCCAGTCCGAGCGCAATGAAGTCGTCCAGTTCCAGCCCGATTTCACTGCATTTAGCAATCTGCTCACGGTTCGCGCCGGCAGCGAAACTCTTTTCTTTAAAACGCTTGCGGATCGATTTAGCTTCAACAAACGCCAGCTTCTTTTCCGGACGGACCAGCGCTCCCGCAGTGATCAAGCCGGTCAGCGGGTCGGCGCAAAAAAGCGCTTTATCCATCAATGTCTGAAAAGGTTCGCCGTGGGCGCCGTTATGGCAAATAATAGCGTGGCAAACCACATCACTGGCGCCGATTTGCCTGGCCATTTCCGCCCCGCGTTTGCTGTGGGTTTGCATATCGTCGGCAATAACTTCGAGGTCAATATCATGCAGCAGCCCGGCCAATCCCCACTCTTCTTCATCTTCGCCGAAACGCCGGGCCAGGGCGCGCATAATCGCTTCCACGGCCAGCATGTGTCTGACCAGATTCTCATTCTTGATATTTTGTCGGACGGCAGCTAACGCTTCTTCTCTTTTCATCTTGTCCTTCGCTTTGATCCAAATTTACACAACAGCCGGATTTAGACCGATGCGTTTACCGGCCAGGATCTCTTTTAAATACCTGCCGGTGATCGAGGCTTCCACTGCCGCCACTTCTTCCGGTGTGCCTTTGGCCACCACATACCCGCCGGCATCCCCCGCGCCCGGGCCAAGATCAATAATGTAATCGGCGTTTTTCATGACATCAGGATTATGTTCAATGACCACAACCGAGTTACCGGCATCTACCAGCCGCTGCAGCACTCTCAGCAATGCAGCCACATCGTCGAAGGAAAGACCGGTCGTCGGTTCATCGAGAATATAAAGGGTCTTGCCGGTGGCGCGTTTCGCCAGTTCGGTCGCCAGCTTTACACGTTGGGCTTCGCCGCCGGAAAGTGTCGGAGCCGGTTGTCCAAGGCGAATATAGCCGAGGCCGACGTCATTTAACGTTTCCAGTTTTCTTTTGATATTCGGGAAATGCTGGAAAAAGTCCAGTGATTCTTCCACGGTCATATCCAGCACTTCGGCGATATTTTTATCTTTAAATTTGATTTCCAGCGCTTCGCGGTTATAACGTTTGCCTTTGCAGACTTCACACGGCACAGTCACATCGGGCAGGAATTGCATTTCAATCTCGGTGTAACCTTCGCCGCGGCAGGCTTCACAACGCCCGCCTTTGACATTAAAGGAAAACCGCCCGGCTTCATAGCCGCGGATGCGGGCATCCGGCACACTGGCAAAGAGCTCGCGGATCGGGCCGAAAGTGGCGGTATATGTGGCGGGATTGCTGCGCGGCGTGCGCCCGATGGGCGACTGGTCGACATTGATAACTTTATCGATATTCTCGATACCGAGGATCTCGTCGCATTCCCCGACCGGTTCCGTCGATTTATACAAAACCTGCGCCAATTTTTTAGAGAGCACATCATCCACCAGCGTGCTTTTACCGCTTCCGGAAACACCGGAGATGCAGACAAATTTGCCGAGGGGGATCTTGACATCGATGTCTTTCAAATTATTCTGGCGGGCGCCTTTGATCACCAGCGCGGCGCCGTTGCCCTTGCGCCGTTTAGCCGGCATCGGGATTTCCTTGGCGCCGCTGAGATACTGGCCGGTCAGCGATTCTTTACAATCCATGATGTCCTGCATAGTACCGGTGGCGATCACCCGCCCACCGTGCTCACCGGCGCGGGGACCCATATCGATAATATAATCGGCGGTGCGCATCACGCTTTCGTCGTGTTCTACCACCAGGATCGTATTACCGATATCTTTCAGCCTTTTCAGCGTTTCGATCAGGCGGTGACTATCGGCCAGATGCAAACCGACCGTAGGCTCATCGCAGATATAGAGAACACCCATCAGACCGCTGCCGATCTGCGTAGCCAGCCGGATACGCTGCGCCTCACCGCCGCTCAACGTCATGGATGGGCGTTCCAGCGCCAAATAATCCAGACCGATGTCGCTCAAAAAGCCAAGGCGGGAAAGGATCTCCTTGATGATCTGCCTGGCGATCAGCTGTTCCCTTTCCGACAGAACCGGTTTGTCGCCGCTGTTCAGGGACTTTGCCCAGGTCAAAGTTTGGGACACCGGTAACCCGGTGATTTCGATGATGTTCTTACTACCGATGGTCACGGCCAATGCTTCCGGCTTGAGCCGCTTGCCCTGGCACTCCAGACAAGGCCTGGTGACCATGTAGCGTTCCGTTTCTGCGCGGGAATATTCTGACTCGGTTTCACGGTACAGACGCTCCATACGCGGGATGACGCCTTCCCAGCCTTCGGTGTGTTCCCGGATCTGGCCGAAACGGGTGCGATATTTAGACCGTTCGAAATTTTCCCCGTAAAGCAAAAGATCTAATTGCTCTTTGGTCAGATTTTTGATCGGTGTGTTTAAGGAAAAGCCGTGTTCCCTGGCAATATCCTCCAGGCGGTAAAAATACCAGTATTGGGTCTGATAAGGTTTAATGCCTCCTTGCGTGATAGACAGGTTTTTATCCGGCATGATCAGGTTCGGATCGATTTCCAGTTTAAAACCCAGACCGGTGCAGGCCGGACAGGCGCCGTGCGGGCTGTTGAAACTGAAAGTACGCGGGGCGATTTCGCCAAGGCTGATTTCGCAGTTGACGCAAGCGAAATGCTCGGAGAAAAGCAGATCTTCTCCATCCACGATCGAGATCAACGCCACGCCGCTGCCCAGTTTCAATGCTGTCTCAACGGAATCGGCGATACGGGTATTGCTGTCACTCTGTCCGGTGACCAGACGGTCGATCACCACCTCAATAGTATGCTTTTTATTCTTGTCGAGCGTCAAGGTTTCCGAAAGGTCGTGAATTGTTTTATCGATGCGCACGCGCACATATCCTTGTTTGCGCAGATCGTCAAACACCGCCTGATATTCGCCTTTGCGGTCTTTAACCAGCGGCGCCATGATCAGGATGCGTTGCCCTTCCGGCAGGTTTTTGATCGCGTCCACGATCTGTTCAACTGTTTGACTGGTGATTTCCCGGCCGCATTTGGGGCAGTGTGGATGACCCACACGGGCAAACAATAACCGGAGATAGTCATAAATCTCGGTGATGGTACCCATGGTGGAACGCGGGTTTTTCCCCACG
>Ga0265316_10007336_pt1 | contig 10399 bp, 6 predicted proteins | sample 4522metaG_FD_202092 | JGI IMG/M metagenome (GOLD analysis project Ga0265316, IMG submission 202092) | Rhizosphere microbial communities from Carex aquatilis grown in University of Washington, Seatle, WA, United States - 4-5-22 metaG | ecosystem: Host-associated > Plants > Roots > Rhizosphere >...
TACGATATCTACGTCAGCCGCGGTCCCGAGTGGGACATCGCGATCAGTCGAAGAATCAAGATCGGCCCCGAGGGCGCGAAGATCGTCGCGAACCTCCGCCACGTAGTGGACACCACCGGTTGGCTGTCCGCCGATTTCCACGTTCACGCCGCGCCGTCGCCGGATTCCATCGTTCCGCTCAGCCATCGCATTCTCGAATTCGTCGCCGACGGCATCGACATGATCGTGTCCACCGATCACAACGTCGTGAGCGACTACGCGCCCACCATCCGTCAGCTTGGGCTGGGCGCGCTCATCACCTCGGCCAGGGGCGACGAGCTGACCACCAACGGCTGGGGACACTACGGCGCCTTTCCCTTGTCGCAAGACACGGCCCGCGCGGGCCAGGGCGCCGTGCTGGTCCACGGGCACAACGCCAAGGAAATCTTCGCCAACGTGCGCGAGCGCGCGCCCGAGGCCATCATCGACGTGCACCACCCGCGCATCGATCCCGGGGTGGGCTATTTCATCGTCGGCGAATTCGATCCGCACTCGGATCGAGCGGGCCGCCCTGGATTTTCCTTCGATTTCGACGCCATCGAGGTGCTCAACGGCTACCAGGATCCGGCGCGCAAGAGCGTCGATCGCATGATCGACGACTGGCTCGGTTTGCTCAACCACGGGCACATCGTCACCGCCACCGGCAACTCCGACACCCACCACCTGACCTACAACATGGGCGGCTACCCGCGCAACTACGTGCGCGTGCGCGACGACCGGCCAGATCACGTCACGCCTCAAGAAGTCGCCACCGCCGTCAAGAACCATCAAGCCTTCTTCACGACGGGCCCCTTCGTCCGCTTTCGCTCGGGCAAGGGCGACATCGGCGATCTCGTGCCAGCGCCGGGGGGCAAAGCCGAAGTCGATATCGAGGTGGACGCCGCGCCCTGGATTTCCGTGAGCCGCGTGATCCTCTACGTGTCGGGCAAGGAGGCCAAGCGCTGGCCCGTGCCCGAAAGCCAGGACGTCGTGCGCTTTCGCGTTCACCAGGAGATCGACCTCGTCATCGACGGCTACGCAGTCGTGCGCGTGGACGGCGACAAGATCATGGCCCCCGTGGTCGGCGACAACCGCACCTTCGGCGTGTACCCGCTCGCGCTTGCCAATCCCATCTTCTTCGACGTGAACGGCAACGGCCGCTACGATCCCGAACACCGCCACGGTCCCCACGACTAGGTTTCTTGGCCCAGGCGCGGCCAAGGGCATAAATTGAGACCATGAACGGCCGCGGAATCTGTGTTCTAGTTCTAGCCACGTGCGCATTCGCTGCGCGCGCGCAAGCGCAACCCATCACGCATCCCATCTGGGCGAACACGCCCGATACTTCAGCAAACGACGCCGCCCGTGCGCAATTCGAAGCCGCAACGAAAAAGCGCGGACTTGGTCCACTCGAAATCGTGGCGGTCCCTAGCCAGCCGGCAACACGGCCGGCAGAACTTTTCGGCGAGGGCATGACCGCCCTGCGCACCTCCAACTTCGTACTGGCGGCAGCACTGCTCGGCGAGGCCGCGACACAAGCCCTGGGCAACGGCGGCGACGGCTTATCGCCGAAGGATTTCGCCAGCCTGTTTTTCCATCAAGCCATGGCGATTCAGCTAGCCAGCGGCGCAACCTACTCGGAACCGTTCACAGCCATCACGCCGCCGGAGGCCAAGACGGCGTACCTGCGCGCCGCGGTCCTGGGCGCCGGACTGACTCTTGCCGAGGCCGCCGGCCAGCCCGTGGTCGAGGCAAGCTGGCGCCTGGCGATCGCCACGGTTGGACAGCGTTCGAGCGGCACCCTGACCGTGCGCGCGCATCCCCGCGCTCTGGTTTTCGTCGACGGCCGCGCCCCACAGGCCTCGCCCGCCAGCAGCCCTGCCCTGCCCTACGGTGAGCACTTCGTTCGCGTCGAGGAAGCCGGGCATGCCCCGTGGTCGACGACGGTGGTCGTCCAACAGCCATTGGCGGTGATCGACGTGCCCGCCACTCAGTTCCTTACTTTCGATGCCGGAGTCGCGGCAGGACTGGCCAGGGCGCGTGGCGCAGCCTTCGCGCTCATCGGCCAACTGCACCTGGGTGACAAAGTCGAAATCGATCTTCGCCTCATCGACGCGCGCACCGGCGAACTACGGGATGCCACGGCGGTACCAGTGGCGCCAACCGCAGCGTCCCCCGAGTTGGTGGCGGCCGTGCTTCGTCTTGACGAGCTGGCGAGCCGCACCGACCTGACGCGAAGGGCCGAAGACGGCGGCGCCCAACCGAACTCGCCGCTCATGCTCGCGACTCCCCCGCCCCGCATTCCAGCCGAAAGCGAACCTGCCGGCGCTGCTCAGCCCGGCAACTGGTTGCAGCAGCGATGGCCGCTGGTCACAGCTGTTGCCGTGGCCGCCGGAACGGCGCTTGTCCTCGGAATCGTGGTCGCCAAGGACAACCGCTAGTCGTTGCACGCAAAGCCAAGATCACCTTCGCGATCCGAGCGCCCAATGAGGTATCATGCGCTCTGGCATTTTCCTTCGGAAGCGACCTAGCGGACTAGATCATGTCGGTAGTTGGAATCGATCTCGGAACCACGAACTCGGTGATCGCCACCGTGCGAGACGGCCAGGTGGTGGTGGTGCCGGCTGCCCACGGCGGTTATCTGCATCCCTCGGTAGTGTCGTTCTCCGCCGACGGGCTCAAGTACTTCTCGCGCGAGGGCGTGGCACGCAGGATCGTCGACCCCAAGTACACGGTCTATTCAGGCAAGCGCCTCATCGGGCTTTCGTTCCGGTCGAAGGAGGTTCAAAAAGCCGTCGCCCGCCTGCCCTACGAGTTGCGCGAGGGCAACAACGAGCAGGCGGTGTTCGTCGGCCCGGATCGCACGTACACGATTCCCGAGGTTTCCGGCCTCCTGCTCGGCTATTTGCGCCAGTGCTGCGAACTGTTCCTCGGCGATACCGTGACCGGCGCCGTGATCACGGTGCCCGCGAATTTCAACGATGCCCAGCGCCGCGCAACCATCGACGCTGGCCGCATCGCCGGGCTCGACGTCTTGCGCGTGCTCAACGAACCCACCGCCGCGGCCTTGGCCTACGGGCTTGGCCAGCACATGTCGCAGCGGATCGCGGTCTACGACTTCGGCGGCGGCACCTTCGACATCACGATTTTGCAAGTGGAAGGCGACGTCTTCGAGGTGCTGGCCACCGGCGGCGACACCTTTCTCGGCGGCGACGACATGGACACCGCCCTGCTCAACATCCTGGCCGAGCTCTTCCGCGCCGAGCATGGCATCGACCCGCGCAACGATCGGGCAGCCCATGCACGACTACTTATCGCGGCCGAGCAGGTCAAGTGCCACCTGTCCGAATTTCCCGAGGCGCGCGGCGAGCTCAAGAACATCGCCGTCAGCGACCAAGGCGAGCAGCTTGCCCTGCGCTTCCACATCGCGCGCAACGTCTTCGAGACCGCCATTCGCGGACTGGTCGGCCGCACCATCCAAACCACGCAGGAGGTTCTTGCGTCGGCAGGCCTCGGCGCCTCGCAGATCGATGAGGTCATCATGGTCGGCGGCACGACGCGGGTGCCGCTGGTGCGCGCCGAGGTGGAACGCTATTTCGCCCGGCCGCCGCGCACCGACCTCAATCCCGACGAGGTCGTGGCCTGGGGCGCTGCCATTCAAGCCGAGAACCTCGCCCATGCCGGCGAGAATCTGGCCAACCAGGCTGTCCTCCTCGACGTCACGCCGCGCGCCCTCGGCATCGCCGTGGCCGGCGGCTTCGCCGAACGCATCCTCGACCGAAACGTGCCGGTGCCCGTCGAGCAGACGCGGATTTTCACCACGTCGGCGGACAACCAAAGCGCGGTCCGCATCCAGGTCTGCCAGGGCGAGTCCCGCCGCTTCGACGAGAACGTGCCGCTGGGCGAGCTGGAATTGAGCGGCATTCCGCCCGCACGGCGGGGCGAAGTCGCCATCGAAGTCACCTTCCGCGTGGACACCAACGGCATCCTGCGCGTGCGCGCTCGCGACGCGGCCACCGGTGCGGCGCGCGAGGCCGCCGTCAATGTCCGCGGTGGCATGACCGACATCGAGGTGGCAGAAGCGGTAGAGCGTCAGAAGTCGCAGGAAAGCCCCGCGGATGACTCGATGTTGCCTGAGCTGGGCAAGTTAGAGGAACTCAAGGACTAGAGAATCGCGCATGCCCCGCCAGACCCCCGAACAACTTGCCACGTTCGTCCGCCAGCTCTACGGAAAGCTGGATCAGCTTTCCTACTACGAACTCCTCGGCGTTTCGTCGGGCACGTCCCTGGCCGACGTCCGCACGGCGTTCTACCGCATGTCGGAAGACCTGCACCCCGATCGCTACCACACCCTGGCCGACCGCGAGCTGAAGGAACGGCTGGAAACCATCTACGCCCGCATTTGCGAAGGCTATCGCGTGCTGACGACGCCGGAAAAGCGCGCCACCTATGCCCGCCTCCTGCAAGACGGCAAGAAGCGGCTGACCAGCACGGATCGGGAATCGAAGGCGCCGCAGAATCTTGAAGACAGTATCAAGCACGAAGAGGCCAAGAAGTTCTTCCGCCTCGGCATGCTTTCGCTGGGCCGCAAGGACTTCAAAGGCGCGGTGATGAACTTCAACTTCGCGCGGTCGTTCGAACCGAGCGCGGCCGTGATCAACCAAAAACTCGGCGAGGCCCAGGCGGCGCTTGGCAAGCCGGGCGGACCGGGGGCGAAGTAGCCATGGCAGCGGCATCCCAGGGACCGGGCGAGGTGGGAACCGTCGCTTCGTCGAGTTCTCCCGGCGGCACGTTCGCGTCGCCAAGAATCGGCGCGACCCTGGGCCGCTACGAAATCGTGGGCACCCTCGGGCACGGGGCCATGGCCACCGTGTTCCGCGCACGCGACACCCAGCTCGGCCGGGACGTCGCCATCAAGGTGATGAGCATGGTTCATGCTGCCCGCGGCGGCGCGGGCGAGCGCTTCCGCCGCGAGGCCCACGCCGTGGCCGCGCTTAAGCATCCCGCCATCGTCGAGATCTACGACTTCGTCGGCGCCACCGAGAACGAGCCCAGCTACATCGTGGTCGAGCTGATCCAAGGGCCGACCCTGCGCACGTTGCTCGAAGAACGCGGGGGACGTTTCTTGCCCGAGATCGCCGCGCTCATCGCCCTGCCCCTGGCCGAGGCCCTGGCGGCGGCGCACGAACACGGGGTCATCCACCGCGACGTGAAACCCGACAACGTCATGATCGAAACCAGCGGCCAATCGAGCCGCGTGGTGCTGACCGATTTTGGCGTCGCCCACATCACCGGCATGGAAACCATGACCGCGACCGGCGCTCTCGTGGGCTCGCCTGCCTATATGTCGCCCGAGCAGTCGCGCGGGCATGAAGTGACCCCGGCAGCCGATCTGTGGTCGTTCGGCGCCATGCTGTACGAACTGGTCACGGGCGTGGTGCCGTTCTCGGGCAAGGATCCTTTCACCATGATCGCGGCGATCTTGCGCGGTGTTTTCCGTCGGCCTTCGCAGGTCGTAGCCACCGTGGGGCCCAATTTCGAGAGCGTGATCCTGCGCTGCCTCAAGGCGTCCCCGGCCGAACGCTACCCAAATGCCTCGGCGCTGGCGGCCGATCTGCGCGAGTTCACGCGCTCGGTGGGACTTCTGCCCGAGGCCAAATCCCTGCGCCGGTTTCTCGACGAGCCAGAGGCGACTCTGGCGGAATTGCGACCGCGGGTGGCAGACATGGCCGTCGAGCGGGCACGCCAGTTCGCACGGCGCGGACAACTGGCGAAAGCCCTGGCCGAGATCGGTCATGCCACGGCGTATGTTCCAAACCATGCCGGTGCCGCGCGCCTCCTGCGAAGGCTTTCCGCCAGCCGCGTGGCCATCAGGATCGCCGTGGTGGCGGCGGGACTGCTCGTCGCTCTCGGTGTCATTCTCTTGGCCAGGCCATGGCTCAACTACAAGGCGCCACTGCCCGTCGCGCCCGTCGCACTATCGGCGCCCGCGCAGCCTCGGCCAGCACCTCCAGCGATCGAGAAACCGCCGTCCGCAGTCTCGGCTCCACGGGCGACGCAAGTCCCGGCACCCGCACCACCGTCGGCCAAGTCACGAACATCGCGGCGAACACACATGGCCAATCCGCCAACGGCAAGCGAAGCCGCTCCGGTTTCCGCGCCCACGGCGCAGCCAGCCCCGCCCGCTATAGATCCAACTCCCGCGCCCAAGCGCGAGGCCGAGCAGGCGCGCACGGGAACCATCGCTTTGTTCGCCAAGGGCGGGTTCTGCTATCCCAGCCTCGACGACCACCCGGCCGGCGACCTGATGCCGGTATTTCGAGACATCGCGCCGGGCAGGCACAAGATCTACTGCTCGCGCACCAAACAAAGCCCGCGCCAACTGGTCGGTGAAGTCGAGCTAGCCCCAGGCGCCAAAATCGAGCGAACCGTGACAGAGCAAGACGGCCGTTTCACCCTGGCCCGACCGCGATAGGCGCCGCCGCACTCGAAAAGCCAGCGACAGCCAAGGGCCGTCGTGACCGAAACCGTCATGTCAACTGACAGGACCAGTCGTAGTCCACCCCCCAAGTATGCTAGCGTCACATCGTGACCACGCGCGGTTGCCAGCTGCTCTTGCCTTGCTTACTCGCAGGCTGGACTGCTGGCTGCCTCCTCTTCACCGATGCCATCAACAATGCGCCGTCCGTTGCCATCACAGTCCAGCAAGACGGGCAAGACGCCAACAGTCTCGTTCGCAGCAAGACCGCGTACTTCACCGCCCAAGCATCCGATCCGGATCAAAGCACCGATTCGCTGCAATTCGACTGGTATCAAGGCAAGACCTGCGACAAGGCGCTCGCTGGATCGCCGGTTCCCAATGCCGGTCACGTCCCCTTCCCGTTTCAGCCCGCCGACCTCGGCACCGGATGCGTTGCCGTCGTGGTCACGGACAATCGAGGCGCCACTGCAACTGCCACACTGAAATACGAAGTCGTGGATCAGGCGCCGGTCGCGGACATCAAAATTCTACCCGCGGCAGGCCAAACCGATCCGGTCGACGGCCAGACCTACCCGCTCGCGCTCTATTCGGAACTCACCTTGTCGGGCGCGGATTCATCCGATCCCGATGACGTCCAGCCAACCCCCATCTGGCACGTTTACTCCGCGGACGACACCGAGATATCGCTACCGGGATGTCCGGACAATTCCAAAGGCCCCTACGTTTGCACCTTCTCCACCGAAACACCGGGAGCCTATCGCGTGAAACTGGTGGTCAACGACAACATCAAGACGAGCACCGCCGAGCAAGTGATTCAAGTCGCCGAGGATCAACTGCCGAGTATCGACATCAATAGCGCGCAGCCATTGCCGCCGACTTCGCCCAACCAACCCCCGCGACTGCTGTCCGCAAACCTGGACAATTCCTTCACCATCAATCGCGTCGTGGACGACGGCGATCCCTACCCGTCGTCGGATTCGCTCCATCCCTCTCCAGTAAGCCCAGCGGGCTTCGTGTGGTACTTCCGTTACGACCAGCCCGGCGCACACTTCGACCGATGGATCGGCGACAGTCCCATCTTCACGATTCCCGCAGGCGCCTTTCTGCCCGAGGAAAGCATTCAGGTCAGGGTCGAGTACCACGACCGAGTGACCGCCTGTCAGCCGATGACCGCTGACTGCGACGCGGTCATTCAGGCCTGCGACCCGAACGCTACGATTTGCTACTCGATCGATCATCGCGCCCAGTGGGTGACTTGGACGGTGGTGTTCCGATGAAGCCCGCCGCGCTCACCCTTGGACTCGCGCTCTTCAGCGCAGCGATCTGCGCATGCGGAGGAGCTTCCTCGGGCAGCAAGAAGTATGACGCCGGGGCCGGCACAGGAGGCCGAGGTGGATCGGGCTCGGGTGGCCTGACCAACGTTGGCGGAGAAAGCGCGGGAGGCGCCATGGGAAAAGGCGGCGCCATCGCTGCCGACGGCGGCCCGTCCCACGATGCTCCCGCCGGGGAGGATGCCTTGGGCCGCCCCGAAGTCTCTTGGCACGTTCCCGACCTTGCAGGACGCTGCAACCTCGACATCGTGCCTCTCTCGCCCGCAAGCCTGGTCGACCTGACCGCGGGTCCAACCGCATTTCTGCGCGTGCAAGCTTCCATCACTTGGGGCCAAACCACGCCCTACTCTCCGCAATGGACGTGGTCGGTGGTCCGCTCCGACGGAAAAGCTATCGTTGCCAGCCCGGGCGTAGATCCCAGCATCGTGCAATTCCCGATCTCCATATCGGCCCGCTACGACATCACGGTCACCATCGGCGATGACTGCACCGGAACCGCGCGCGCCTTGGTCCAGGAGGCCCAGAACCAGTATCGACTCTACCGCCTGCGCGTGCTTCCACCAGACAGTCTGACCGATGGGCCCGTGCCCTACGAGGTCGACTTGAAGATCGCGGCCGGCAGCACCCAGACAACCAAAGATGTCGATTTCGATACCGGCGTTGTCGTGGCCATCGATCCGAGCACCGGTCCTTGGTCGACCCTGACCGTCGCCATTCCGTCCGCCATTCGGATTCAGTCGAGCGGCTCGACCTGGGTCAGCTCGGGTAGCAGCACGAACCTTGGGCCTTTCTGGACCGTGCTCGATGCCCTGCTCGAATATCAAGTCCTGATCGTGCCCGACCCTCCGAACTCAGGCGTGCCAGCGCCGCCGCCCCCTTACCTGCTCAATCGGGCCACGAGCGACAACACCAGAGTCGACGCCGAGTACATCACGACCCACGCCAAGCCCTTGCATCTTCCAATCGGCATCGTCATCGCTGGGCATCTGACATCGGCCGACAAACCCGCCCGCGGCGCCACCATCAGCTTGCATTCCTACCAGCCATCCACCACGGTCGGACAGACCGACCTGCTCTTCTCGAACGTGGGCCAAGCCGACTCGGATGGAAGCTACAGCCTCAGCGTCAATCCAGGCGGCACATTTTCCATTGTGCTCACGCCGCCGGCCGGTGCGCCACTGCCCACCGTCAGTGTCGACCAGGGCATCATCCTCACAGATTCCTCGGCTGCGGCGCCAACCGTGGATTTCCAGTGGAAGACTCTGCCCACCGCCGATCTGCAGGTAGCGGTGGCGCTGCCGGGTGGCCAAACACCCGTAGACCCGGTCGTGGTTCACCTCGAATCCACGACCGGCAGTTTTTCCGATGTGGGCGTCCTGTCGGTGGCCAGCAGCCAAGACAGCGGGCAAGACGGCGGCGACGACAGCGCGTGGACCACAAACGTCGGCGGCGTGGTCCGGCGCGACGGCCGTACGGATGCCAACGGAACGATCACCTTCCCCGATCTACCGAAGGGGCCATACCAACTCAGCCTCGCACCGCCATCGTCACTGGCCGGAAGCGCCATCACGACTCTGATGATCGACACTTCGGACGCCAACGACAGCGTCCAGATGACCGTTCCGCTGGCTACCAAGATCGAGGTCATGGGACGCCTGCTCGACGCCCAGGATGACCAAGCCACGGATTCTGCCGGGGCCACTGTGATCGCGACCGACCTTGGCCACGACCTGATTCCGAACGTCGTCGTCACCGCCAGCGTCGATGTGGATGGGACGTACCTTCTGGTTCTCGACCCCAATCGCACGTACCGCTTGGTTGCCCAGCCCGCGGCCGGCCAAGGGCTGCCTGCCTACGTGCCACTGTACGGTTTCACGACCGGGACCACGAACATGCAGCTCGACGATCAGCGCGTTCCCAAGGGCGTACTGGTCCACGGCCACGTGACTTACGCGGGCTCGTCGGTGCCTGGGGCCATTGTGCAAGCCTTCTGCCTCGGCCTGCCACCCGACTGCGTGGACCGAAACAACCTCGCTGCCGGCTCGCCCCCCGCCTTCGCCTCCACCATCAGCAACGCCAATGGTGACTACGGGATCTACCTGCCGGATCCGGCGACCAGCGAATAGTCGAATCCAGTAATTGACTAGTGACGCAAGGTCTGCGCCAATTGGCCTGCTAAAAGGATGAAAGGCGCAAGGATCACCCTCACGGTTGTAATTGCCCTGGCAGGGCTGGCCTCGCCTTCCGTTCTCGCGGCCGAGGAAGCAACGGGAGCGCCCGCCGATCCCTCGGCAGCACCAAGCGACGGTTCCACCCCGCAAAAGATGGGGACGGGTGAATCGCCGCCGCCAAGCAAACTTCCCCAGGATGCCGGCGCCGCCTTGGTGCGAGCATCCGCCGCCTACGAGTACGGCGACATGAACCAGGTGGTCGAGTCCGCCCGTCCGGTCGCCGAAGGCCTTCTGCCCGCGACCGGCGAGGAACAAATCCAGGCCTTCCGCCTGCTGGGCATCGGCCTTTACCTAACCAACCGGCCGCTCGGGGCCGAAACCGCCTTCACCGAGCTTCT
>Ga0265316_10007337_pt1 | contig 10399 bp, 11 predicted proteins | sample 4522metaG_FD_202092 | JGI IMG/M metagenome (GOLD analysis project Ga0265316, IMG submission 202092) | Rhizosphere microbial communities from Carex aquatilis grown in University of Washington, Seatle, WA, United States - 4-5-22 metaG | ecosystem: Host-associated > Plants > Roots > Rhizosphere >...
CCTGCCGGCTCGCTTCTCGACTGCGACAGCGCAACGAGTGTTTCGATTTCCTTGGGTCCCAGCTTCAACTGGGCCCGGCGACTCACGAAGGGCAAGCGGCCAGCCTCTTTGTAATGGTATACAAGGAGTTTACCCCACCATGGGTTGCATTGCAATATTATTTCGGAATCGATCTACTAGTACCTAATTGCGGAAGTTCGCGTAGACCCCTCCCTGCCGGTCGTGGCTCGGACGCCGTCTGAGCCGCGCGCGTAAGCAAGCGGTCCGGCTCCGGAGTCGTACGCCTACTTCTGCAATTTGGTACTAGAGTAAGCCGATGCGTCACTGGCGGCGCAGCAGCGTCGGCGCCAGCAGCGTCGCGAGCAGGGCGAGAACTCGAAAACCAAGGGCATCACCATCAAGAGGGTCCAGGCTGAGCCACGAGACCATCTCGGCCGGCCGCACAAGAAACGCCAAAAGGTTCATCTGCTCAGGACACGATACTTGTTGGCAACAATTGCCAGTCCTGATATCATAGTCTGAGATCGGAGGACCATCGCATGCCCACCCGGAACGTCAACCTGACCGGGCATTTCGACCGCTTCATTGAGACCGGCATTGCCGCGGGCCGTTTCGGCAACGCCAGCGAAGTGGTGCGCGAAGGCCTCCGGCTCCTGGAGCAGCGCGAGCGGGAAGACAAAGCCAAAATCGAGTGGTTGCGCGGTGCCGCCAAGGAAGGCTTCGATCAACTCGACCGCGGCGAGGGCCTCGAGTTCGCGTCGATGGATGATCTCGACGCCTATATCGACCGGACCGGAGAGGAAGTTTCCACATCCTCTGGCATACTCTGAGAGAAGGAGCCGAACCCATGGAGGTGCATTTCAAACCCGAGGTGCAAGCGAAGCTGGACCAACTGGCCCGCGATAGCGGCCGGCCCAGCGATGAGCTCGTGGAAAACGTGGTCGCCGATTTCTCTGATGGTCTCGCCTTCACACGGGAGACGCTCGATCGGCGTTATGACGACCTCGAAAGTGGCGCGGTAAAGCCCATCCCCGGTTTGGGACCTGGAGACCGTCATGACTCTTGAAATTACCCGACCCGAAACCGAAGCCCGCATCCAACGCTACCTCCGGAGCGGTCAGTTCCACGACCTCGACGAACTGCTCACCAGAGCCCTCGACGCGTTGCCGGAACCCGAGGCGGCCCAGGCGGCTCCGCCGGAACACCGCACCGGGCAAGCGCTCATCGATGCTTTCGCGGAACTCCGTGGTTTGCTGACTGACGAAGAGATCGATCGGATGTTCACCCGCAATCCATCGAGTGCCCGGCCCGTGGATCTGTCATGACCGGCGGTTTTCTGCTGGACACCAATATTCCTTCTGAGCTAATGCGTCCCCGGCCGGAACCCAAGGTCGAGGCCTGGGTGGCGGCCCAGGATATGACCGCGTTGTTTCTGAGCGTCGTGAGCATTGGCGAACTGGAATCGGGATTTACGACTATGCAGGACGCCGCGCGGCGGGCGCGTTTGAAGACATCGCTTGAGCGCCACCTGGCGCTGCTGTTTCCGGGACGTGTTTTGCCCGTGACGCAGGCGATTGCGGCGCGATGGGGCAGGCTTGACGGAATACGCCAGTTGGCCGGACGGCCCCTGAGCGCGCCGGATGGCATGATCGCGGCCACGGCCCTGGAGCATGGCCTCACTGTCGTTACCCGCAACACCAAACACTTCGAAGACCTCGGCGCGGTCCTGATAAACCCATGGCTGATACCATAACAACCGAGCCGGTCCCCTCCCCGGCCGCCCCCGTGTTTCAGGTGTCGCTGTTGACGCCGACGCGACCGTCGGCCCTCTGCCCCAGACCGACCCCTGCTCGCTTCTTGCGGAGCCACCCCACCCGCCGCCCGGGATGGAGCCGACTCTCTAAACATGGGAATGTATTTTACCAAGGGTCTATTCAGCCCGAATTCCTGTTGGCAACTATTGCCAATCCTGATAGAATTGTCTTGATCGGAGGACCATCGCATGCCCACCCGGAACGTCAACCTGACCGAGCACTTCGACCGCTTCATTGAGACCGGCATCGCCTCGGGCCGTTTCAGCAACGCCAGCGAAGTGGTGCGCGAAGCCCTCCGGCTCCTGGAGCAGCGCCAGCAGGAAGACAAAGCCAGAATCAAATGGCTTCGCGGCGCCGCTCAGGAAGGCTTCGACGCCGCCGGCCGCGGCGATTACGTGACCCTCCGCTCCGATCGGGAGATCGATGACTTCGTAGATCGGGTGCGCCGGGAAGTGTCGGAAAAACTCGTCGCCGAAAAAGCGAGTGCCTAAACCCCCGAAGAGGTACGTTGTAAGACTCACCGGCCCCGCCAAGCGGGATCTCGCTGGCCTGATGGAGTGGACCATCCAGGAGTTTGGCGAGCGCGCAGCACTTCGCTACGATACTCTAATCAAACAGGCCTTAAAGGACATCGGGGCCGATCCCGAGCGGCCAGGCTCGCAAGAGCGACCCGAGATCATGGTCCGGGGCGCGCGGACCTACCACATTTCGCTGAGCCGGAGCCGGGTAAGTGGCGCCGGTGTCAAAGAGCCGCGTCATTTTCTCCTGTACCGCCGCCGCGCCGACGGCGTGATCGAGGTAGCCCGCATCCTTCACGACGGCCGCGACCTCGGGCGTCATCTTCCTGAACAATACCGGCCCGGCGACACGCCGTCTTGCTAGGCGGCAGCATACGTTATGGAAGCCCCGGACGCTCCCCGTGCGCGTTTCTTGACCCCCCGTGCTAATAATAGAGGGGCGGCTTTCCCGGCTGTTTCGGGAAACCGGGGTTCGAGCCGATCAGCCCGAAAAAGTCCCACCGGTCGCGCTGCTGCTGGCCCGGCGGCGAGGGCGTGAAACCGCTCAGTGTTTGGAAGTGAACGCGAGGAACCGGGCGGCGTTTTCGACGGCGCCGCGAATCACGCAATCGAAATCGACGCGGAGGGCTTCGGTGCCCGCCGCCGACCGGAAAACGAGCGTAAGCGGTTCGTTGCCGGTGACGTTCTTGAGGACGTAACGGACCTGCCCGGCCGCATCCATAGGCAAGTTTAGTGGCGCACCCTGCCGGATGAGGGTGACGCTGCCGCCCGCGACCCACGCGGTCCGGATATCGCCGAAAGGTCCGCCATCGGCCACCGAGGACACGCCGTCGGTGTAGATGATCCCTCCGTCACCGATGAACCCCGGCACCTGCATCTCCGCCATGGTGCCGTTGCCACGCTCATCCTGGATGGCGATCAGGCCGGCGACGCCATCGCCCTTCGGCTTCTCGGACCAGCGGAACAGATTATTGCCGCCTACGCGCGCGGCGATCCTGTCCGGCGATCTCCAGGGCCGCGCCGCGAGATGCCTGGCGAGGATCAATGGAATGTCGCCGGTCATTACGGTACCGTCCTTGCCTTCGGTCAGCACGAGGGCCCCCACGTCCCGGGGATCGAAACCGGGGACTCCACTCAGCCAGTTGTCCCGCGCGCCGTTTTGGAGCAGGAGATCGACCATCTCCGTGTGCGTGTTCCAACCGGCAACGAGTAGGGGAGTGCGGGGCGGCTGTTGGGTTTTGAGCGCGGCGTTGACATTGGCGTGCCGGGCCAGAAGCTGGGTTGCGATGCCCAGATTGCCGGAGGCCGCGGCGTAGTACATCGGCGTATAGCCGGTGTCATCGGCCAGGTTGGGATCGGCGCCACCTTCGAGGAGAGCCTGCACGGGATCGGCGAGGCCGCTCTTGGCGGCCAGTTGGAGAGCAGTTATCCCGCTGGAGTTCGGGGCGTTGGCATTGGCGCCTTTGCGCAGCAGGGCGCGCACGATGTCGGTCTCACCGGAGCGCGCCGCAAAGAGCAGGGCGGTGCTCGAATCCGAGGTCGCCGCATCGACGGCCGCGCCGTTCGCCAGCAGGAGGTCCGCTGCGGCCGGTTGGCTGCGGATGGCGGCCCACACCAGGGCGGTGATGCCGTCGCCGTCTTTCGCGTTGATATCGGCGCCCTTGGCGAGGAGGGCCTTAAGCGATTCCATGTCGCCGGCCTTGGCCGCCTCATGGAGCGATTGGGGCGTGACATAGTCCGGCCGCGCCGCTTTGACCGCCTGGATGCGGCGCAGAATCTCATTGCTGCGCGTCTTGGCGGCTTGAACAACCTGTGGGCTGTACCCGTTCTGCATGCGGGGGAGATAGTTGACCGCGGTATCGTTGCCGGAGGTGGCGGCGACCATCATCCAGGCCAGCCCTTCGGTCTCGTTGACGGGGATTCCCATGCCCTGCACGTACAGGGTCGACATGTTCACCTGCGAGTTGGTATCGCCCTGCTCAGCGGCTTTTAGAAACCATCTGGCGGCTTCCGCCCTATCTTGGGCGACGCCGGTGCCGGTGAAGTAGAGGCGACCGAGATTGAACTGCGCGCCGGAAAGCCCCTGGTCGGCGGCCTTGCGGTACCAGCCAGCCGCCTCGGCGAGGTTCTTGGCTGTACCGGTGCCATCCTCGCAGAGGTTGCCCATGGTGAACTGGGCTTCGGAGTGACCCTGGTCGGCGGCTTTGCGGAACCAGCGCGCAGCTTCCGACATGTCTTTGCTGACACCTTCGCCACGGTAATACAAGCCGGCCAGCCGGTACTGGGAGGCGGCATCGCCGCGCTCCGCCTTGAGCCGGAGTTCGGCGGGAGAATCCTGCATCGCACCGCAGGGTGCCGGGCAAATGCAGACTAGGGCGGCGAGCAGAACGGTAGCACGGCGAACGATCATCGCGTTCTCCTATGACGTCTTGTCTACCCTCATCTGATCCGGGATTTCCATTCTATTCTAAGCTTCCCGGTTCGACTCAGTATACATTCGCACTTTTCGATCCGCAAGTCCACAATGGGCGTCCTGGGCGTCCACAATGGGCGTCACGTATCGCGTCTCAGCGGCAGTCATATTGATTGGACTAGGGTTACGATTGGTGCTGGCTCTAGACGCCTTCATCAACACTCATAATCAGTAGCCCCGAGCTTGAGCCAGTCCATTCAGACGCCCGCCGCCAGCACGCTCTTGCTGACGGTTCGGAACTCCGAAATCGCTGCGGCGAAACAACTGCCCTCTCGAAACCCGGCGCGGGCGCTCGGCGCCTTCCGCCTGACGGGGGTCGTCGCTCACCCGTACGCCCCCCCAATCCTTCCCCGCCGCCTCCGCCGTTCACAACTATTTTCAACTTCTTCCACCCCGCCTATCCCATTCCAACCGCGTCACTTACTTCCGCGCCCCCACCCCGCGCCTCCGGTGTTCCGTTGACTCCTCGTGCTAACAATAGAGCGGGCATGTTTCCCTGCTGTTTTAGGGAAACGGAGGGTTCGGGCCTATAGGCCCGGTTTCGTTTCCGCAACTCCTTTATTATCAACAAATCGTGCTCGTTTTTCCGGGCCGATAGGCCCAAATCAACAACTTACGGACACGCCGCGCCCTTCCCGCGGCACCGAGATCCCCGCCAGCCGGTACCCAGGCATCCCCCGGTTTGACACCCCCAAACCGCTGCTGGTAGCCTGAATTATTCATGTCTGCGGTTCCCGCGCTCCGTACTACGCCCCTTAACTCCCTCCATCGCGCCCTGGGCGCCAGGATGGTCGATTTCGGCGGCTGGGACATGCCCGTACAATATTCCGGCATCATCGACGAGCACAACACCGTGCGCCGCGCCGTGGGCCTCTTCGACGTCAGCCACATGGGCGAAATCGAAATCCGCGGACCCGAGGCTGCCCAATTCACCGATTTCGTCGCCACCAATCACGCCGCCAAACTCAAAATCGGCCAGGCGCAATTGTCCGGTTTGCTCTACCCCCACGGCGGCTTCGTCGACGACATCCTGGTGCACAAGGTGGCCGAAGACCACTTCTTCCTGTGCGTCAACGCCGCCAACCAGGAGAAAGACTACCGCCATATCCGCTCCCTCAACCGCTTTGACGCGGAGGTCGAGTTCGTCTCCGACCGCTACGCGCAGCTTGCCATCCAGGGCCCGCGCGCGCGAGCTACCCTGCAGAAACTGACTCCCGTGGACCTCGCCGGCATCCAATATTATTGGTTCACCGATGGCGAAGTCTGCGACACTCCGGCGCGCATTGCGCACACCGGCTACACCGGCGAGGACGGCTTCGAGATCTATGTGCCGCCGGCCGAAGCCGAGCGCCTGTGGAACGAGGTGATGCAGGCGGGCGCCGAATTCGGCATCAAGCCCTGCGGACTGGGCGCGCGCAACACCCTGCGGCTGGAAGCCGGGATGTCGCTCTACGGCCACGAGATCGATGCCTCCATTTCGCCCCTGGAAGCCGGTCTCGGCTGGATCGTCAAGCTCGACAAGGGCGATTTCGTGGGCCGCGGCGCCCTGCTGAAACAGAAGGAAACCGGCCTCCGGCGCAAACTGGCGGGCTTCGAAATGCGCGGCCGCGGCATCGGCCGCGACGGCTACGAAGTGTATCTCGGGGGCGCGCCCGCCGGATGGGTGACCAGCGGAGGCCCTTCGCCAACTCTGAACAAGAACATCGGTCTGTGCTATCTTCCTATCGGGCATTCACAGGCTGGCCAGACCATTCAGATCATTGTCCGCAACCAGCCCGTGGATGCGGTCACAGTAAAAACTCCGTTCTATAAACGAGAGAAATAACCATGTATCCGGAAAATTATCGTTACACCAAAGAGCACGAGTGGGTCCTGATGGAAGGGGACACCGGAACGGTCGGCATCACCGATCACGCCCAGGAAGAGCTCGGCGACATCGTCTATGTGGACTTACCGAAGGTGGGCACAAAGGTCGAGCAGGGTAAGTCGCTGGGCTCAGTGGAGTCGGTGAAGGCCGTCTCCGACATTTACTCGCCGGTCAGCGGTGAAGTTACCGAAATCAATCCGGCGCTGGCCGATAAGCCCGAAATGCTCAATAGCGATCCGCACGGCGCCGCCTGGCTGGTAAAGATCCAGCTCAGCGAACCGGCCCAACTGGAAGGCCTCCTGAGCGCCGCCGATTACCAGGCTTACATAGGAGCCGAAAAGTAGTTGCGCTACTTACCTAAGTCCGATTCCGAGCGCCGCCAGATGCTCGCCGCCTGCGGTGTGTCGTCCGCCGAAGAGTTGTTCGCCCACTTACCCGAAGCCGTCCGCCTCGCCCGTCCGCTGGCGCTCGATGCTGGCATTTCGGAGTACGAAATCGTCCGCTATTTCCGCGACCGCGCGGCCGAAAATGCCAACGGGTACGCCTCGTTCCTGGGCGCCGGAGTATACAACCACTATCGCCCCGTGCTGGTGGATACGGTGGTCTCGCGCGGCGAGTTTCTCACCTCTTACACGCCGTACCAGGCCGAGATCTCGCAAGGCACCCTCACTACGATCTTCGAATTCCAAACCATGATCTGCCAGCTTACCGGCATGGATGTGGCCAACGCCTCCATGTACGACGGTTCCACGGCCGTCCCCGAAGCCGCCATGATGGCCGTGCGAGCGACGGGCAAGGGGCGCGTATTGGTGGCCCGCTCGCTCCATCCCGAGTACCGCGAAGTGCTGCGTACCTATGCCCGGAACCAGGGCATGCCGGTGGAGGAATTCGGCTACCTGCCGGACGCCGGAACGATCGACCTGGAAGACCTGGAACGCAAGATGGACCCGCTCACCGCCGCCGTCATCGTGCAGTCTCCCAACTTCTTCGGCATCGTGGACCAGGTGAAGGCCGCGGCCGAAATCGCCCACAAGCGCGGCGCGCTGCTGGTGGTGATCTTCACCGAAGCCGTGTCGCTCGGGATTCTGGAACCGCCGGCCGACGCCGATATCGTCGCCGGCGAGCTGCAATCTTTCGCCATTTCGCCCAGCTACGGCGGCCCGTACGCCGGCATCATCGCCACCAAGGAAAAGTTTCTGCGCCAGATGCCCGGCCGCCTGGTGGGCCAATCGGTGGATTCGCGCGGCAACCGCGCCTTCTGTCTGACGCTGGCCACGCGCGAGCAGCACATCCGTCGCGAGAAGGCCACATCCAACATCTGCACCAACCAGGCGCTCATCGCCCTCATGGCCACGGTCTTCATGACCGTCTACGGCAAGGAGGGGCTGCGCGAACTGGCCCTACAGAATCTGGCCAAAGCCCACTACCTGGCCGGCAAGGTGAAGCCGCGATTCACCGGCAGCTTCTTCAATGAATTCGTGGCGCGCGTGGACGGCCAATCGCCCGACGAGTGGAACAAAGCTCTACTGAAAAAGAAAATCATCGGCGGCCTGCCGCTGGGCCGCTTCTATCCCGAACTTTCCGATTCCGTCTTGCTCTGCGCCACGGAGATGACCAACCGCGCCGACATGGACCTTGTAGGACAGTCCCCCGGCCTGTCGGCCCCGCCCCTCGCGCCGCGCCCCGGCCTCCCGGCGCAGGCCCCCGCCCCGCCCCCCGCCCTCCCGGCGCAGGCCCTCGCGCAGACCCCCGCCCTCCCGGCGCAGGCCCCCGCCCTCCCGGCGCAGGCCCTCGCGCAGACCCCCGCGCCGCGCCCCGGCCTCCCGGCGCAGACCCCCGGCCTCCCGGCGCAGGCCCCCGCCCCGCCCCCCGGCCTGTCGGCCCCGGCCCTCGCGCAAACCCCTGGCCTCCCGGCCCCGGCCCTCGCGCCGCGCCCCGGCCTCCCGGCCACAGAAGAGGTGCCCCAATGATCGACAAAGTCACTCCGCACCTCTCTCAGAACGAGTCGCTGCTGTTCGAGCGCAGTTCGCCCGGCAAGAAGGCCTACCAGCTTCCTGAGCTCGACGTGCCCGCGGTCGATCCCGCGGAGGCTTTGGGCGCCGGCAACGTGCGCGCCGAAATCGCCGGCTTCCCCGAAGTCAGCGAGGTGGAAGCCATCCGCCACTTCACGCGCCTGTCTACCTGGAACTACGCCATCGATTACGGCATGTACCCGCTGGGCTCCTGCACCATGAAGTACAACCCGCGGATCAATGAGCTGGTGGCGCGCATCGAAGGCTTGGCGTGGGCGCATCCGTATCAGCCCGAAGCGCTGGCCCAGGGCGCCATGGAGGTGATGGCGCGCGTGGAAGCGGCGCTGGCCGAAATCACCGGCATGGATGCCGTCACGCTGCAACCCGCGGCCGGCGCGCAGGGCGAGCTCACCGGCATTTTGCTGATCCGCGCGTTCCTCGAAGCCAAGCGCGGCAACCCGCGCAAGAAAATCCTCATTCCCGATTCGGCGCACGGCACCAACCCTGCCACCGCCGCCATTGCCGGGTACACGGTGGAGAATATCAAGTCCAGCCAGACCGGCGTGCTGGACGTGGCCGCGCTGGAGCAGATCGTGGATCAGGATGTGGCCGCGCTCATGGTCACCAACCCCAATACGCTGGGGGTGTTCGAAGAGAACATCGTACACGCCGCCGAGATTCTGCATAACAAGGGCGCGCTGCTCTACATGGATGGCGCCAACATGAACGCGCTGGTGGGCATCGCGCGGCCCGGCGATTTCGGCGTGGACGTGATGCACCTCAACCTGCACAAGACGTTTTCGACGCCCCACGGCGGGGGCGGTCCCGGCGCCGGCCCGGTGGCCGTGAAGAAGATTCTGGAGCCGTACCTGCCCACCCCGCGGCTGAAGCGTTCCGGCGGCTCCGCCGGCCGCGCCGCCGCCGCTCGCACCGGCGGCGCTCCACCGCGGCCGGGCAAATGGGCCTTCGATTACAAACGCAAGCACTCCATCGGCCGGGTGAAGGCTTTCTACGGAAACTTCGGCGTGCTGGTGCGCGCGATGGCCTACATCTTGGCGCACGGCGGCCCCGGGCTGCGCAACGCCACGCTCGATGCGGTGCTCAACGCGGTCTACATCCGCAAACAGCTTGAGCCCTATTTCGACCTGCCCTACTCGCAAGCCAACATGCACGAGGTGGTCTTCAGCGACGACCGCCAGGCCAAGCTGGGCGTGCGCACCGGCGACATCGCCAAGCGGCTGATCGATTACGGCTTTCATCCGTACACCGTGAGCTTCCCCTTGATTGTCCACGGCGCGTTGATGATCGAGCCCACCGAGACCGAGGGCAAGCGCGAGATCGACCAGTTCATCGAGGCCATGATCTCCATCGCCAGGGAAGTGGAGACCGACCCGCAGTTAGTCAAGACCGCACCCCACGGCACGCGCACCAGCCGGGTGGACGAAGTGGCCGCCGCGCGCAAACCGGTGTTGCGATGGAAGCCGGCGTAAAAGCCCGGCGCGACCTGATAATTCTGGCCGCCTTCACGCTGCTGTTGCACGCGCCGTTCCTGAAGCAACCGGTGCAGGGCGACGAAGTCACCTATCTCGATATTGCCCGGCACGTGATGGCGCAGCCGCTCACGCCACTGAACTTCCAGTACGTTTTTCTGGGCCGCCTGGTGAGCGCGACGGGCCATCCCCACCCGCCCTTGAACGCCTACCTGCTGGCGCTGG
>Ga0265316_10007338_pt1 | contig 10399 bp, 11 predicted proteins | sample 4522metaG_FD_202092 | JGI IMG/M metagenome (GOLD analysis project Ga0265316, IMG submission 202092) | Rhizosphere microbial communities from Carex aquatilis grown in University of Washington, Seatle, WA, United States - 4-5-22 metaG | ecosystem: Host-associated > Plants > Roots > Rhizosphere >...
GCGGTTCCCGGTGGGACGGTCCAGCCGGGTGGTCTGGCGGGGCGGTGCCCGGCGACGCGGTCCGGCGGTCCCCCTTGGGCCTGCGGCGGCGGGTGGAAAGACGGCTATCATCTAATTTGGTCCTGGTACAGAACGTCTCCAAGCTCTATCGGCTGTATCGGCGCCCGGCAGACCGGTTGCGTGAGATGCTGCCGCGCGCCAAGCCGCGTCATACGGATTTCTGGGCGCTCCAGGATATCAGCTTCACGGTCGAGAAGGGCGAGATGCTGGGCCTGGTGGGTCCCAACGGGTGCGGCAAGAGCACGCTGCTGCAGATTGTCAGCGGCATTCTGCAGCCGACTACCGGGCGGGTGGTGACGCGCGGGCGCATCGCGGCACTGCTCGAACTGGGCGCCGGCTTCAACCCGGAATTCAGCGGGCGCGAGAACGTCTACCTGAATGGCGAGCTGCTGGGGTTGAGCCGCGCCGAGATAGAAAGGTCCATGCCGTCGATTGAGGCGTTCGCGGAAATCGGCGAATTCATCGAGCGGCCGGTCAAGGAATACTCTAGCGGCATGTACGTGCGGCTGGCGTTTTCGACGGCAATTCATGTGGACCCGGAGATTCTGATCGTGGACGAAGCCCTGGCGGTGGGCGACGCGGTCTTCGCCAACCGCTGCGTGCGCAAATTCCAGGAACTGCGCGAGCGCAAGACGACGGTGCTGTTCGTCTCGCACGACCTGGGCCTGGTGAAGCAACTCTCCGACCGCGCCATCCTGCTCTACCGCGGCCGCATCGAGGCGCAGGGCGGGCCGAGCGACGTGATCAACCGCTACATCGGGCTGGTGCTGGAGAAGCAGGATCCCGGGGAGAGGAAGGAAGACCGCATTCGGTCGAGCTTCCGGCACGGCGACGGCGCGAGCGAGATCCTCGAAGTGAAGTTGCTGAACTCGCGCGGCGAGCCCACGCTCTCGGTGGCCAGCGGCGAAGCCATCACGGTGCGGGTGCGCTCGCGCTTCCACCAGGCGCGCACCGGCCCGATGGTGGGGATTCTGATCCGCACGCGCATCGGCATGGACGTGTACGGCACGAATACTTTGCTGGAGCACGCCGAACTGGGCGAATTCCAACCCGGCGACGAGCTGGAAGTGGATTTCGCCATCGAGTGCTGGCTCACGCCGCAACCGTATACCCTGACGGTGGCGACGCAGAACGCCGACGGCTCGAGCCACGACTGGCTGGACGATGCCATTGCATTCGACGTGGTGGACACACGGGTGGCCGCGGGCGTGGCCAATTTGAGGGCGAAGGTGGCATGGCGCGTCTCACGGTGAAGGTGCACCCGCGGGCGAAGCGGTCGGGCCTCACGGGGCGGTTGGGAGACGCGTGGAAACTGGACCTGGCGGCGCCCCCGGTGGACGGCAAGGCCAACGAGGAGTGCGTGCGCTACCTGGCGGAGTTGGCGGGCGTGCCGCGGTCGCGAGTGAGGGTGGTGATGGGGGCCAGCAGCCGCGTGAAGGTGGTGGAAATCGAGGGAGTGGGGCAGGCGGAGTTGGAGGAGCTGCTGGGTGGCCTGTGATGTTCCCTGGGTCTGGCAGCCCCCCGAAGGCTGGCGAGGTCTCCAATATGATGGCAGTAGTTGCGAGTTTCTGTCAGAGGAGTCTTGTTATTTCGATGACCTCCTTGAACATCTCACTGCCAGTAGAACTCAAGGGCTTATCGAACAGCAGACCAAGGCCGGCTACAGCGGTGGACGGCTCCATGTTTCGCAGATACCACTTTTGGGGCCCGGTTGCAGGGGGAGTTTTGGAGGGCCTCTTGCGAACGACGGCGGGCCGGAGTACAAAGGAGTACTATGCCTAAAGACCTTGGGACGTGGGGCTTTATCCTGAGCTTGGCTGCTATAGTTTTGATGTATCCGGTGGGCGTCCTAATCAACCTCAGCAGCCCGAAGATTCATAATTGGTACTCCAGTCGGTCTGTCGACAAAGCTGCAGAGAGGGCCAATGCATTGAGAGACAGACTGCAGCATCTAAAGCAGATAGAGATTGGTCATCCGGCATATACGTCGATACTCTCCGCATGTATGCTTTTGAGCCTCCAGCTTGGAGCGACCACACATTTGTTGCTTGGTGCACTGTTTCTTGGTAAGGTTCCTAAAGCCGACTCGCCCTTGTTCCGGGGTCTTGTTGTAAGTAATGTGGGTTTGACGGGCGTCGTGTATTACAAACTGCGCCGATGGAGGAACCGTTACTCTGCCCGCTATCGCATGCGGGTCGCTGAGCAACTGTATGACGCCGAGCAACGTCTAAGAAATGGTTACGCTCGCCGGGATAAACTGAACCCGCCGCCTACGCCCGCGCAACCGCCCACGGACTGAGCGAGGGCCTAATTCGTGGTGCGGGAACTCGATCGCCAGCCCGACAAACATTGTGGCCGCGGCCGGCGGCCGGTTCTTCGATCGAAGAGCGCGTCTGGGGTGCCGGACAGCCCGGAAGGACAAGCCAAAATAGCGCCCTCCGCCTGGGTGATGCTCCCGGCGCCGCGCGATCCGGTCTCGGCCCGATCAGCCACAGCCACATCCACAAACATCCACATCAGCAGAGGGCGGCACAGGTCCGCGCGAATTGGGTTTCAGGGAACATCGCCAAGGGTAGCGGCGTAATGATCTTTTCAGGCGGCTGGGGCCTCCGGAGACAAATGGATACCTTACTGCAGGACATTCGCTATGGCTTTCGCATGGTCGCCAAAGCGCCGGGGTTTGCGGCGATTGCGATTCTTACGCTGGCGCTCGGCATCGGCGCCAATACGGCGCTGTTTTCGGTGGTGAATGGCGTGCTGCTCAATCCGCTGCCGTACCGGCAACCCGAGCGGCTGGTGGCCATCTATGCCAAGACCAAAGAGTTTTCGCACGCTTCCATCTCGTATCCTAATTTTCTCGATTGGGTGCGCAGCCAACGCTCTTTCTCCTCACTGGCGGCCTTTCGCCAGGACGATTACAACCTGACGGGCATGGGCGAGCCGGAACGCGTGAAGGCGGAAATGGTCTCGGCGGATTTCTTCTCCGTGGTCGGCGTGAACCCCGTGGCGGGCCGCCTGCTTCGTCCCGAAGAGGACCAGGTGGGCGCGCAGCCGGTGGCGCTCCTCAGCGGCGGATTCTGGCAACGGAAGTTCGGCTCTTCGCCAGGGGCGGTAGGGAAAACGCTGAGGCTGGACGGAGTGGGCTACACGGTGGTGGGCGTGATGCCGGCGGATTTTAGGTATCAAAGCGGCAATTTTCATAACGCCGACGTGTATGTGCCGATCGGCCACGTCGTTCCGCTGCGCGCCCAGCGCCATGCGAATGCCGATTTCATGGGCGCGCTGCCCGGCCAGATACGAGATCACGCCATAGATGCCGACCGACGAGAGCGCCAGCGCAAGCGCGGCGAAGACGCCCAGCAGAATCATCGAGAATCGCCGCGCAGCCAGCGAATCGGAAATAATCTTCTCCATGGGCACGGCGCGAAGATGGCCCTCATCGGGGTTGGGGTGGGCATCGCCGCTTCTCTGGCGCTCACGCGGCTTATGGCCAAGCTGCTTTTCGGTGTCAGCGCGTATGACCCACTTACGTTTGCCGGCGTGGCGTGCCTGCTGCTTTTGGTGGCCCTGGCAGCGTGCTACGTGCCCGCGCGGCGAGCGATGCGCGTCGATCCCATGATCGTACTGAGATGGGAATAGCCGCTGTGCGGGGGGCTGGTAGCTCTGTGGGGCGGCCCCCCGGCGCGGTCCCTCTTTCGAAGTATCAACTGCGCACCACTTCCGGCGAGCCGGCCAGGAGGCCGGCTTTGCGGACCGGAGGTCCGCTCCACAACAGAACCAGGCACTCCCGCCGATGCGCGGGCGAGGGTGCTATCTGGCCGGCTGAGGCTCCGGCTGCGGGGGCGCTAACGGGATCTCGATTTCCATCTGTTTCAGATGGTCGTACCAGGTGAACTTGAGGATCGTCGAAGTTACGATCACGACCGCGAATGCGATGGCCGCGAAGTTGAGCCGCCGGATCACAATGTAGACCGGGAAGGCAACCAGGCTGGTCTGCCACGCGATGCCAACCACCACGTTGAACATGTCGCGCAGGAAATCGGGGTTCGGCTTGAAGGACGGGTCGTCTTTCTGCACCAGCTTCAGGATGGGATCCCAGAAGCCCCACGGCCGGACGCGCTTGTAGAAATCCTTCAGGACCTCGGGATCTTCGGGCGCGGTCGACAGCGTGCCTGCGATGGCGCCCACGAGCGACATCCCCAGAATAATGGGAAAGGAATTGAGCGGCGAAACGCTGGGCAGCGCGAAGGGAACTACCATGGCCGCGCCGATGCCGGTGGCCATGCCCCAGAAGTAGCCGTAACCGTTGAAGCGCCACCAATACCATTTGAGGACGTTGGAAGCGGTATAGCCGCCCCAGAGCGCCGAGACTATCCACTGGATCACATCGTTGATCGACCCCACGAACCAACCGAACGTGACGCCCGCCACCACCACGCCGAAGGACGCCGCGTAGCTCATCCGCATGCAGGTTCGCTGGCTGGCTTGGGGATTGACGAAGCGCTTATAAAGGTCGTTGACAATGTACGGCGGCGCCGCGTTCACGGTGGCGGCGAAGTTCGACATGAAAGCGGCCAGCAGGCCGGCGATCAGCAGTCCCAGCAGGCCCACCGGCACGAAGTTGGCCAGCGCGTCGGGCAGCACCATCTCGAAATCCATGTTCAGGCCCATAGCCTTGACCTTGTCGGTGTAAAAGACCAGGGCCAGGATGGTAAGGCCGGCGATCATGAAATAGCGCGGAACGTTGAGCACCACGTTGACCATGGCGCTCATCAGGGAAGCTTCGCGCGGGTTCTTAGTGGAGAGAATGCGCTGCATGTCGTAGTTGGGCGCGGGTCCGGCGGCGCTGAGCAGGATGCCCTTGAAGAGCATCATCATGAAGAACGCGCCGAAAATGGCGTAGCCATCCTGCTGTATCTTGGCATTCACGGCGGGTATGAACGACGACCAGTCCATGTTCAGGTGCCACCCGAACCAGATCTGTTCCCAGCCTGCGGGGATGACGCGCCGCAGGGCTTCCGGCGAAACGCGCATGATAGCAATGATGCCAATAGCCACGGAGGCCACCGAAAGGATGCAGAATTGCAGTACCTCGGTAATGACCACGCTGAACATTCCGCCCTTCACCACATAGAAGGTGGTGATGCCCATCAGAATTAGAGCGTACTGGTTGGCGGAGAGGTGCCACGGGAGGAAATCGGTGGCGAATTTGCCGATCCCCTTGAAGGCGTAGGTGAGGAATCCGGTGACACTCACCAGGGCGAAGATCACCACGATGATGTGCGAGAGGCGCGCGCCGGCGCCTTTGCCAAAGCGGGTGGTGATCCATTCGGCGCCGGTCATCACGTTGGAGCGCCGCAGCCACGAGGAAAGGTACACCATCAGAAAGATCTGGTTGAAGACCGGCCACAGCCAGGGGATCCAGACGCTCTTCAGCCCGTAGATGAACAGCAGGTAGACCAGCCACATGGTGCCGGCGATGTCGAACATGCCGGACGCATTGGAGACGCCCAGGAAGTACCAGGGCAGCGTGTTGCCGCCCAGAAAGTAGGCGCGCATGCCCTTGGAGGCGCGGTGCGAAACCCGGTAGCCCACCAGGACGGAAGTCAATAAATAACCCAGAATAATCGCGATATCCAGCGGATGCAGATGCATTTCGATCCTCAGTTTCCGGATGCGGCCCGACGGACGACGGGCTGCGCGGCGCCGGGTCCCGCTTGCCGGGAAGCCGCTCCAGGCCGCTCACATTCTAACAGACTTACGGGGTCCGAAACTGCTCGATAGAGGCCGGCAAGTTAGCACTGTGCGGGTGAGGGGCGAGGATGCCCCGTCTGGCGCAGCCGGTCATTCAATCAGTTGGTTTGGTTGCGATGCCCATGATATGGGCGCTCGCTCCGATGAGCGTAACCTCGCTCTCCAGTTCCCTCATGGTCGCCAGTAATCTCTCCTGGTGCTCACCAGTCGCCGATTCTGGCACTGTCCAGAGCGGGCCCTCTATCGCGCAAAGCCTCGGATTTGGGAACCCTGCTTCGATCAGTTCCATCTTCAACTCGTCGGGATGATGGAAGAAGGCGGTCGTGAAGTAGTCGAGATTCCCGGTTTCGTTGCGGTGTTGCCCGGTCTTCAGATCCTGTTCTAAGATGCGAACGAAATCCGGATCGCCAATCAACCCGCGCGCGATACCATCGAGCGCTGAGGCGAAACGCGAGATTGCCACTGCCAGGAGGACGCCTCCAGCACGCAACACGCGGCGCGCTTCGCGAATCGCTTTGAGCCGCCCGGTGGAATCGGTCAGGTGGTAGAGCGGCCCAAAGAAGAGCACGGCATCGGCCGCCCGGTCGTTACAAGGGATGGCGCGGGCATCCCCCACTTGAAAGTTTCGCGGCATTCGCCGGCCCAGTGCGGCTCTCTGCTTAGCCTGCTCGACGTGCAAAGGAACGGGATCGACGAGATCGACGGCGTAACCCCTTTCCGCCAAGGGGAAAGTGTAGGCGCCGGCGGCGCCGCCAACATCCAGAATGACTGCTGGCGCAGGTGGCAGGAAACGATCCAAGAGATCCAAAGTCCGGACTTTTTCCCACCGGGAGAATGGGCTCTCCAACCGTTCGGCTTCTTGGCCGTTTTCGTAGTACCTGAGGATTTGTCGTTCGAGCGAAAAACGCGGAGCGGGCATGCCTCTATTCTGTACCGTCGAAACCCCGTGCCGGTAAGCGTCAGGCTCGCCTAGATGTCGCGCAGCCTATCAGCGGCGTCCCTGGCTCCGGCGGCGAAATCGCCGTGCTACTATTGTATATACAGATGCACTACGAATGGGACGAAAGAAAGAACCGGCTGAACAAAGAAAAGCATGGATTCTCATTCGAGATGGCGGCGTTGGTCTTCGAAGACGAAGGTTGCCTCGTGCGTCCCGACCGCATTGACGAGACGGGAGAACAACGCTGGCACGCAATTGGAGCGGTTCGTATCGAGCCCGATGCCGAGGTCGTTTTACTGGTTGTCCATGTATACAGAGAGGAGACCGATGGCGAAGAAATCACCCGCATCATCTCGGCCCGCAAGGCTGAAAAAAATGACGTCCGACGATATCAAGAACAGGAAATGGAGTGAGGAGGAACGGCAGTCGCTTCGGCGCCACGCCGCGAGGCAGGCGGCAGGGGACGATTCCGGCATCAACTTCGAGGACATTCCCCACTTGACCGATGAGCAGTTGGCGCAGATGGTGCGATTGCGCGACATCAGGCCGAAGGTGCCCGTGAGCGTCCGCCTCGAACCGAGAGTGCTCGCCTGGCTGAAGTCGAAGGGCGAAGGCCACCTTACCCGAATCAACGATATTCTGAGGAACATTATGGAAGCTGAGCAGCGAATCGCGCACCGGTAACCGGGGCTCGGTCTCTTGCGGCACGCGGGTTCAAGCCAGCGCGCCGCGATATTGGGGGAGCGGCACGCGCCGCAGTATGTGATTCTGCAGGCCGCAAATCGTGGATAATAGTTAGCCGGGTGCCACGGCTCGCGCGAACAATCGTTTCCCTCGCCGCACTTGCCGCGCTCACTCTGTGTGCCGCCGATGAGGTATACCGCTCGGCTGTGGTTGACGATAAGGGGCAACTTCATATTAGACTCGCCTCCGGAAAAGAGATTCTGCCCCGGAAGAGCAAGGGGCAGACGTCATTTGGCGATGCAAGGATTTCCGCCGACGGCCGCACCGCCGGATGGCTCGCGATGTATCCTTACCCGCTCCCTGCGGAAGCGTGGCGCGGACCACTCGGTGGCGCGTTGGTTGTTTACCGCGCCGGCCGCGTGCTCGGCACGTTCCACGCAGGTCAGCCTATCTGGGGCTGGGAGTTCCAGGATGGCGGCAAACGGGTCGCCTATCGGGAGGCCCCCATGCACGGAGGATCGCAGACCTGTTTCCTCGGCGATGTGGATTCCGGCCGCGTCATTGCGCGATGGTCGAATGAATCGGGAGATCGGCAGCCGGAATGGGCGGAACTCTGCGAACCGCTTCAGCCTCTCACTCCAACCATCCCTCGTTAGGCTGGCCGTGGCGGGCCCCACGAACTGTGTGATGATCTGCCCGGTCATCTGCCGCCGGCAATCGAACCCGCTCCCGCCGGACGGCACTTCTGCGGAAAGCTTAAACATCGTTCCCAATCGCTGGAAGGTGTGTCTCAGAGTGGGTCCTTGGTGAGACTGGACTTCTGCGTTGGGTGACTGGCCCGGTGTTGCTGATATGCGGCGCATGAAGCTAGGCTGGGTGCATCAGACCGGTGGGAGCCGGCGTTTGGCGGTTGGTGAGTGCGGCGGCCAGATAGACTGCCGCGCTCGGCGCCACGGCCTGGCGTCTGATTCCTACCGGCCTGCGCAGGTGCGCGTTCGAAGAGGCGTGCATGGCCGCAAAAAGCCTCGAATTCCAGGGAGGGTGGAGCAGCGAACGTGCGATAGGATGTAGTCTTATGGCTTCGTATTCTGAGGCTCGCAACCTAGATCGCTGGAAGGCTAGTGGCGAGCCTGAGACATGGGTGAGGAATCACCTTGAGGGTTGGAATCACAGTGACTGGCTTCAGCTCCTTAGTTCGCTTCGCGCGTCGCAGTATTGGCCGATGAACGAAGCCGAGGTAGGCAGGCACCTAGAGATGCTGCGACCCAAGTTGAAGGAGGAGCCCCCACGCGGCCACGGCAGCTCTGGATTCTGGGCCCGTGAGGAGTGGGAGATCCTGCATTTTGCGGAAATAGGAGACGTCCAAAAGGTCAGAGCGCTCCTCAGTCACGATCCCGGATTGGTGAATGCGCGGGCGACTGACGGCGGAACACCGCTCAACACAGCGTCACTAAATGGTCACTGCGACGTCGTGGAAGCACTGCTTTCATATAGAGCGGACGTGAACGCCACGGCTGGTCGCGGTTGGACGCCTTTGCACAACGCGGCGTCCGCCGGCTTCGTTGAAGTGCTGAGTCTTTTGTTGTCCAAGGGAGCAGACCCCAATAAGAGGGACCAGAATGGCGCTACACCCTTGCACTGGGTCGCCGGCTGCGGGGGGCGCCCGGAGCACCGGAAGGAGTTGGCACAATTGTTGCTGGCCGGCGGAGCCGACGTCAACGCCAGAGATCATTGGGGCAGAACGCCGCTGGAACTTGCTGTCGCCGCAGCTAACGGGGGAGTGGCGGAATTGCTGCGCCAACTCGGCGGCCGACGGTGAGAACCCGGTAAAACTCTAGACTGGCTCACCGTTGTGGACGATAGCGGGCATCCCGTACACTAGCTTCGCCTGGAGGGCCGAGGATCGGCCATTTCGAGGACGCCGATCAGGCGGCGGTCAACCTTGTGACGCGCAGCCGTCTTCGGCTTCGCTCCGCGTGCCACAGATCATACTGAAGTTGCTGATTGAGCCAACTCTCCGCGCTGGTGTTGAAGGCGATGGAGAGACGCACGGCCATCTCCGGGCTGATGCCGGCGCGGCCGTTAAGAATGCCGGACAGGGTTTTGCGACTGATTCCGAGAGCTCGCGCCGCTTCCGTGACCGTCAAATTCAGGGGTTCCAGGCACAGTGTCTTGAGTACCTCTCCCGGGTGTGGCGGATTGTGCATCTTCATAATCAACCTCAGTGATAGTCCTCGTAGTCAACGCGGTTCATATCCTTCCCGGCACATGTGAATGTGACACGCCAGTTGCCGCTCACCCTCACGGCCCACGTACCCTTTCTTTGACCGCGGAGTTCGTGGAGATCCAGACCAGGCAAGTCCATGTCCTGGGCGCTGGCCGCCACGTTCAAACGGCCGAGGATCAGCCGGAGCCGGTCGGCGTGCTTAGCTTGAATTCCCGACCTGGCGCCGGTGGAGAAGAATCGTTCGAGCCCTTTATGCCGGAATCCTGTGATGGCCAAGAACCAGTGTAACCCATACGGTTACAAACCGCGTGCCCTTCCGTTCAGTCAGATTTTGATTTGATTCGGTTCCGGAGGGACCTGCACCACAGTGGGCGTTACACTGGCGTTTGTCCAACTACTCCAGCCGGGCCGTCCTCGCCTCAGACCGCCCAAGCCCTCTGGAAACGGAGCACTCCCCCCCCTACTTCAGCCCCGTGACCACATACAAATCCGCGATGTCGTGCTGGAACGAGCAGGCCACAGACTGGCCATCGGCGGACATCGCGGCCTTGCCGAAAAAGACGGCGCCCACCTCCGGCACCTTCGCTTCGCGCCAGGTTTCCCGGTGGCCCGTCGCGACGGCCAGGCGGTTGATGCGCATGTCGCGCCGCAGGGTCTGGCGCAGGAACAGGTAGCGGCCGTCACCGCTCCAGCGGATCAGGCTCTCGCCGGGCTCCAGATCGCAAAGCGGCTTG
>Ga0265316_10007341_pt1 | contig 10398 bp, 5 predicted proteins | sample 4522metaG_FD_202092 | JGI IMG/M metagenome (GOLD analysis project Ga0265316, IMG submission 202092) | Rhizosphere microbial communities from Carex aquatilis grown in University of Washington, Seatle, WA, United States - 4-5-22 metaG | ecosystem: Host-associated > Plants > Roots > Rhizosphere >...
TGGCTCCAGATGTCGGCGAGATTTCTCCCCTCGGAAACGCGCAACCAGAAGGTCCGCAATCGCTCGGGAAGAGGCGTTCCAACCCAACCTGCTTGGGAGGCCGGCGGATACGCCCGTGGGCTTTGGTTATTCATGGGATTTTCAGCATGATTATAGCGGGATTCCGGAGCGCTGAACGAGAAGAGTTTCACTGTGCGCTAGCTCACCACAAAAGACTCGCTCGAAAGGCCGTAGCCCAGTCATCGCTGGCGCAGAAACAGTTCAAGTCCCAACCATCGACAATTCAAAACTTCAATGACTTTCAGGCTGCGCGGTGCGAACGGGCGTGGCGAAGGCAGAAGCAGATCAGGCCGAGCGTGACTTGATCGATCACTTGGCGCCTGCGGCCCGTGCATCGTGGCAAGAATCGGTAAATGTCTAATCTCCGGCGAAGCGCGACGAGTTCGAGGTAGTGACTGAATTGCACGAAGCCGAAGCTTTCTTCGACAAGCCGATCCAGGCTGTCCAGTCCACTTCGCTGAAGTAGATCCCGACTCCGCTGGCCTGTCCACCGGCCAGCGAAGCACGCCTCTGTGTTCTATCGCGTCTCAGCCGCACCCGCCGCCGGCAGCGTGAACAGGAACCGGCTTCCCTTGCCCACTTCGCTCTCGGCCCAGATGCGCCCGCCGTGTTGCTCCACGATGCTGCGGCACAGCGCCAGTCCCAGCCCTGTCCCGCCCAGCGCGCGCGAGTCCGAGGCGTCGCCCTGCTCGAATCGATCGAAGATGCGGTCGAGTTTCTCCGGAGCAATGCCGCGCCCCTGGTCCTCGACCATGAAACAGACTGCGCCAACATCCGCGGCGCCGGCGCTCGGCGCAACTCCATCCACATTCCACGCGGCTAGCTGAATGGCCGTGCCTGGCGGCGAGAACTTGATGGCGTTTCCAACTAGCTCATTCAGCACCTGCAACACGCGTTCCTCATCCGCATAGACTGTCGCGGCATTCACCTCGAAGCGGAACTCGATGCGAGCCTGCGTCGCCGCGTTGTGCGCGATGTCGGCTGCTCGCCGCAGCAGCGTCATCGGATCCACCCCCTCGCGATTCAGCGGCAGCCCACCCTTTTCTCCGCGGTCGAAGTCCAGAATGTCGTTCACCAGCCTGACCAGCCGGTCGCAATTCCCTATTGCCAATTCGATCATCTGGCGCTGCTTCTCCGGCCGCTTGTCCAGCGTGCCCGAATGAATCAATCCCAGCGAAGCGCGCAGCGAAGTCAGTGGTGTCTTCAACTCGTGGCTCACAGTGGAGATGAACTCGTCCTTCATCTTCTCCAGTCGCCGCCGCTCGCTCACGTCCTGGAAGGCCACCACCATTCCTGAAACGTTGCCCTCCTCCAGCAACGGAGTGGCCGTGTATTCGACCGGAACTGCGGTCCCATCCTGGCGCCAGAACACCTCGTCGCGCATGCGAATCGGCTCACACCGCCGCAGCGCCTGCAGGATAGGGCTCGTCGACCGCGAATACGGTGTGCCGTCGGCGTGGCTGTGGTGGATGAGTTCGTGCAGATCGCGGCCCACAAGCTGATCGCCTGTGTATCCCAGCATTCGCGCGCCGGCCTCGTTGATGAAGCTCACCTTGCCGTTAAGGTCCATGCCGAAGATGCCGTCGTCCACCGCTTCCAGGATCAACTCGCGCTGTCGGGTAGCCATGTGCAGCGCTTCTTCGGCCTCGTACTGCTCGGTCACATCCATGCCGTGGTTCAGTACGAAAGGCCGTTCGCCCGGCAGTTGCATGCGCCGGCTGCGCACTGCGATTCGCCGGTATACGCCATCGCTCCGCCGCAACGGCAATGCACCCTGCCACTCCTCCGCACTCTCCAGCGTGTTCAGGCAATCCTGGAACGCCGCTGCGCCCTCGGCGTCGGACAGTTCCGTCACAAAACGCCCCATCAAAGCTTCGGCGCGGTATCCAAGCGTCTCGGCCGTGAACGCGTTCAGCGAGGTCAGCCGCCCCTCCATCGAGCATGTGAAGACAAATCCGAGGCTGTTTTCGACTACCTCGCGATAACGAGCTTCGCTCTTGAGCAGCGTCTTCTCCATCTCACGCTGGTCAGTCACGTCCTGCCCGCTCACAATCAAATACTGGATCTCTCCGTTCGGCCCCATCAACGGACGCAGGGTCCAGCTCACGCGCCTGCCTTCGCCGCCAGCGGCGCGCCAGAACGTCTCGTGTGGTCCTGAAGGCTGGCCGCTCGCCGCTTCGCGCAGTTTGCCTGCTGCCCATCCGCGGTCGTCCGGATCCAGAAATTCCTCCACAAACGGCCGGCCCACGGCGTGCGCCAGGCTCAACCCCGTCAGTTGCGCGCAGGGATAGTTCATTCGCACCACGCGGCCCGCCGTATCCAGCACGGCTACCAGCGCGGGAATCGAGTCCAGTGTGGCGGCCACAAAGCAACGCTCGATCGCAAGCGCGCGCTCGGTCCGCTGGCGCTGCCGCTGCGCCTGCTCCTGCAGCCGGATTCGGTTGTATAGCTCCAGGCGCGTCACCGCCTGCCGGCCAAGAATCTCCAACAGCGTCAAATGTTCAAGCTTGAACTGGTCCGGCTTCTGCGAAAGCACCGCCATCGTGCCGATCAGGTGCTCGTCGCTGCTGAAGAGCGGAACAGCAGCGTAAGAGAGGCAGGAAACGGCGCCCGCGAGTGGAATGCCCTCTGGCGGAAATCGCGGATCCTGGCTGGCGTCCGCGATCAGCAACGGCTCACTCTTCTCCAGCATCCATTGGCATGCAGTGCTGGCGCGCGGCTGGTCTGTCGCCCTGAACCCAAATCGCGCCTTGAACCACAGCCGATTGAAGTCCATCCAGCCGATGTAGCCGAATTCGGCGTCGCACAGGACCGCTGCGAGCTCAACGAGCTCGTCCAGCGCAGGATCGGGGTTACGATCGAAGATGCCGATCTCCGGGCGCACTACCGCTTCCTGGTTCTCTCCCGCATGCGAACCAACAATCGCGTTCATATAGATAGACGTGCCTTGCTGCCAGTATCAGAGATATTGACAAAGTTGACTCTTCCACTATCAGGTGAATGAGAGGAAAAAGCTGTACAACTGAAGTACCCGCAAGTTCTTGCGCCAATCGATTTAGTTCTTGATTACTATGGACACTCCTCGATAGTTACCCGGCGGCATTCGTCAGGTACTCAGGCAAAAACGCCGATGACCGCTTTCCATTGTTCACTGATTGGGTAGCTTGCAACAGTCGCCCGCCGCAGGCGGCTCGTTTGCGCCCGCATCCAAAACTACTTTCCAGCTCCCGTCGGGCTCCTTGCGCCACATGGTGATGTACCGTCCGCTCGTGACCACGGGATTTCCATTCGCGTCCTTGCTGTGTCCCTCAAAATGGCCCCAAGTGTAGCCGATATCTCCTGAAGGCCCCATCATTGCATCTGTTGGCGTCCAGATCAGTTGATAGTCCTTGGGCGCCCAATTCGCAGATTTGGCGATCGCGACCTTTCCGATCAGCGGCGCCGCTCCGTTTCCCAGGGCTACGCCGTCGTCGGCAAACCACGAAGCGAATGCCGCGCCTCCACGCTCCGCCACATCCTTGGCAAAGCGCGCCTCCAAGTCGTAGAGAATCATCTTGCCTGGCTTTACCGTCGAGTCAGCCAGAGGGTTGGGCGTCTGCGATTGCCTCCCAGGCTCTAACAACTGGGCCCACACTGCGTTCGAACCTGCCCCCGCCAACCCCGCAATCAAAATGAACGATAGAAAGAGATTCCGTAAACCAGCCACGTTTTGCCCCCAATGAGCTTGAAGTCTATGCGCTCATCCTACAACGCGGAGCTGCATGGCTGCGTCGATCCGAGTGCCACTCGCGCAGGGCGGCGGCTACAGCAATTCCAAGAATGTTCTTGATCTTGGCGCAGTTTCTTATTCACATTCCAACAGCAACCGCGCAGAACCGTCGTCAAGAATCTCGACGAGGCCTTGTGGAATGCAGCGCGCCGGATTTCTTTACTTGCCCGCCACCCGAAGGGGAATCTCTAGCGACCCGGTCTTGGCGCTTGCCGGTTCGTACAAAACGATGCGCAAGACGGAGTCGCCGGCTGGCAAGTCGAACGCCAGCCGCACGGGAACAATTCCTCCCGAAGCCAGCAATTGCTGGTATTGCTCAGGGGAAAGATGAAGGTCGAAACTGCGGCCCAGGGAATTCACTGGTTTGCCTTCGCGGTCATAGGCCACCAGCGCACAGTCCAGCTGCGTGCGCCTCGCCCCGTCCGCGCCCTCCGCAAACGTCAGGCCCTTCGGGTCAACGCTTAAGTCCACAATAAAACGGTGCGCTCCACCTTTGAGGTTGGCCGCCTTGTCACCGGCCGGCGCGTCCCCGGGTAACGGACCCGTCAACTCCGGATCGCCCAAAGGAAGAGCCCGCACTTGAAACAGAATTTGCGTGGACGGCGGTGCGCCGAGCATTGCTGCCTCGGTCATCGAACCCGGCACTCCGCCACTGCTGTCTGCTGGCTGGCTTCGAACGTCCGAGTAGTAGCCCTGCCGGTAGGCAAGCTGATATTTGCTTCCCTCCACCTTGACTTCAATTTTGTGAAACTCGGCGCCGTGTTTGCCTCCCGTTTCTTCCGGCGGAACGTAGCTCAACGCGTAATAGCTCGAGCCCTCCGCGACAATCTTCTCCACAGCCTCCTTCAGGCCGTTGCCATTCATGTAGGCGCGTCCGCCCGTCTCCGCAGCAATCGTGCTCATCGTCGCCTGGTCCTGCGACGCTTGCATTGAAGAATTGTTGTTATCGTTCGCGACGACGGGGCGAACGCCCCGCACTGACGCCAGCGGGGGAGTGTAGCTCGAATCGACGGTTGGCGCCATCGTGAGTCCTCGCGCGTCCACCGGGTACACTGAAATGCGCGCTGCGGAAAGTAACGTGCTCGTCCGCTGAACTTCGATGGAATAGTCATTCATATTCTTGACCGGAGCCCTCAGCATTGCGTCGGGACTGAGTCCGATCGGAAACGACCCTGAAAACCAGATCAGATTCTTCTTTCCCGGAATCGCCGTCAGATAGCGCGCCAGTTCGCTCAACGCATCCAGCGTCATCATCACGCGCTGGTCCGTTTCATAGGCCTCCGTATCGGCCGCGAACTGCATGATCTGGCCCACCAGCCATCGCGTCCCCGGATCATTGCTCGTCGCCACGCTCGATGCCGCCTGGACCAGAGTCGAGGAATTGCTCTCGCTACTATTCGCGCCAACATCGGCCGACGAACGCTCATTTGGCTTTCGGCTCTCAAGTGCTTGTTTCAGCTTTGCCACGTCCGTCGTAAATCCCTCTACCATCCTCAGACGTGACGAAAGCGTAAAGATCGCGAGCGCGGTCCCCGGCTTGATCGTGCTCAGATACGCGATCATCTGTTTTCGCACCTGCGCCTGGTCGCCCATCGGAGTGTTCAGCGCATCCAGCAGCAGCACATTCACCGCACTGGTTTCGGGATAGACCGGAACATTCGAATACGTATCCGGCGGCAGCGTTGGAGCCTTGGCAATCTCTACGCTCGCCGGCGGTTCGTTCTCTTCAAACGACGCAATGGGCACCTCGTGCCCATCCTCGAGCACATGGAACCGGCTGCGATCCAATCCCTTCACCGGTTTGTCGTGGTCGGCCACTTCAACATCCAGCACAACCAGCCTGGACTGGGCATGGAGCACAGTGCCCGTGGCTGGCGCATTCGAGATCGCGCCCGCGGGCGCTGAAGTCGCCGGGGCCTCCGTGGCATCGCCGGAGGGATTCGCGGTTGGGCTGGTTGCCGTCGCTGCCGTCGCCTCCGAAGCAGGATTTGGTACCGGGTTTGAGGCAGGTGTCACCGGTGCTCCTTCAGTTGCTGGCGGCGGAGCTGAACCGGAGGCGGGCTGAGCAGCTTCGCCAGTACTGGACGGGGCGGTTGAAGCAGCCGGCAGGCTGGCTGTCGTAGTGCCCTCCGAAGTGCCCGCTTCCGGCGGTCCACTCTCGCCTGGCGCGTTGCCGCTGCCGCTCGCATTCGCCACGATTCGCGCTTCGGAGCCGAATTCGTGATAGTGCGTGAACGCTACGTCGTTCAAATTGACCTGCACTGGTCCTGAGAGTTCATCCGCCTCGGCCGCGCTCGGCACGGGAATCGTGGAGAAAGCCACGCTCTTCACGGGGCAAATATAGCTGTGATCGCCTATATTCACCGGTGCGTATTCCACCACTTTGGCCGCCCGCATCCCCGCATGCGGGGGCGCGGGATCAGCTACTTCGCTCAGCCGCAGAATCTCGCCGGTTGCCGGATCGATCTCGATCTCTCCGTGATAGGCCGGAAAGAACGCCTGCGCCTTGCCGCCGACGGTGATTCCGATCCTGAAGTGCGATTGATTCGCCGCCACGGAATAGTGAAAGACAGCCGCAGGCTCACCGATTCCCTGCTCCCATCGAGACCAAATCACCCCGGTTGGGATGATGTCGTTGATTACCCATCCGAGAATCGGCCCGAATTCGCCGCTGGAGGTCAACCCCAGCGCCGATTCCTCCGCTTTCTTCCGTTTACCCGCGTCCTCGTCAATTACTTCATGCCCACCACGGTAGGTCACGGTCATGCTGTATTCGCCGGTGCTGTGCAGTCCCCTGTATTCGGCGGTGCTGCCCATGCCCGGGGTTTGAGTCGGAAGCTGCCCCTCTGGCCCGTGCGCGCCCATCGCCATCGACCCCGAATAGGTGTATTCCGCCCGATGCGAAAGCGTGTCCTCGAAATGTGTGGTCTCGCGCGTCGCATAAAAATCCGGTAGCCGCGCCGTCGTTGTTCTCACGTATTCCAGGGCCATCGAAACCATGCGTTGCTGTGTTTCGAGGTCCGGCGGCGGATCGCGGAGCACATCGCTTGCAGGAGGATTCAGAAAGGCCGACGTATCGGCCAGCTTCAAGAGCTCTTCTTGCGTGCGCTTGCCGGGAAATTCGGCCTCCCAGCGCGCTAGCCGTGCCGGGCTCACCCGTTCCGTCAGTTGCGCGTCCTCGAGTTCCCCTGCCACCTTTCCATCCGGCTTGCCATGGAGCTTAACCAGCAACTGCTCCATCTGATCGATGGACATGATCTTGGCCGCCATCGCAGGGAACGCAATTCCCCAAAGAAGCAGCAGTATGGCGCATTTCCGCATCCAGACTTTATCCTTCCCGCCGAGGCATAAGTATAGACGGTTTGGAATTACCTCTGTGGCGCCATCGCACCAAACCCCAGCGCAATCCCGCCGTCTAATCCACTAAAGTCGCGTTCTGCCGCGTAGGTATACTTGACACAGGCGATCCCCGGGTTCTCTTCCCGGAACTACAGACCCCGTTTCAGGGCGCTTTCGAACCGGTTACTTTTCCCTCGATTCCCGGTCTCTCCCCGGGGGAAGGAAGTGCATGGGAACACTGCTGGAGTCGATTCATTCTCCCGCTGACCTTAAACGCCTCGACTATGCGCAAATGGACTCGCTCGCCGAGGAGATTCGCACCTTCCTCATCCAGACACTTTCAAAGACCGGCGGCCACCTGGGCCCCAATCTAGGTGTCGTCGAGCTTACCCTCGCTCTGCACGCTGTCTTCTCTACGCCTGAAGACAAGATCCTCTTCGATGTCAGCCACCAGGTTTATATTCACAAGATTCTCACCGGCCGCCTCGACCGCCTTGGGACCATCCGCCAGCCCGGCGGCCTCAACGGCTTTATGCTGCGCACCGAAAGCGAGCACGACTGCTACGGCGCAGGCCACGCCGGAACCGCACTTTCCGCCGCTCTGGGCATGGCCGTGGCCCGCGACCTCGCCGGTGGTCACGAGCACGTGATCGCCGTCGCAGGAGACGCCGCATTCACCAACGGAATCACCTTTGAGGCGCTCAACAACATCGCCGTCCAAACCCGGCGCATGATCGTCGTCCTCAATGACAACGAGTGGTCCATCGATCGCAACGTCGGCGCCGTGGCCCGCTACTTCCACCGCATCGTGACCAACGCACACTATCAACATATGCACGAACGCGCCACGCGTCTCATTGAGCGCTTCGGGGGCAAGACCGCGATCAAGGTTGTCCGCCGCGCCGAAGAAGCCGCCAAAAGCATGTTGTGGCCCTCCATCCTTTTTGAGGAGTTCGGCCTCGAGTACTTCGGCCCCATCGACGGACATAATCTCCCGCTACTGGTCGAGACTTTCAAATTCCTCAAGTCAATCGACCACCCTGTTCTGCTTCACATCCTCACGCAGAAAGGCCGCGGCTTTCAGCCCGCCCTCGACGGCCAGAAGAAGTTTCACGGCCTCGGGCCCTACGATCCGGAGACCGGCAAGACTCCTGATGGCTCGACTACGTACGCCGAGGTCTTTGCAAACACACTTGCCGATCTCGCCGCAAAAGACCCGCGCATCGTCGCCATTACCGCCGCCATGCCCAACGGCACCGGCCTCGATCTCTTCCGGCCGCGCCACCCCAAGCGCTATTTCGACGTCGGCATCGCCGAGGAGCACGCCGTCGTCTTTGCCGCGGGCATGGCCACGCGCGGTTATCGCCCGGTTTGCGCTATCTACTCCACCTTTCTGCAACGCGCCTTCGATCCTGTTGTCCACGATGTGTGTTTGCAGAAACTGCCCGTCCTTTTTTGCATGGACCGTGCCGGACTCTCCGGCGATGACGGACCCACGCATCACGGCCTCTTCGACATCGCTTATCTACGCGGAATTCCCGAGATCGTTCTGATGGCGCCGAAAGACGAAGACGAGCTGGCCGATATGATCAAAACGGCGATCGATTTGCCCGGCCCCAGCGCAATCCGCTATCCGCGCGGCGCCGTCGCAGGCGTCGCCCGCAAGCCCGAGCCCCAATCCCTCCCCATTGGCAAGGCCGAGGTGCTCTCCGACGGCTCTGATGTTGCGGTCATCGGCCTCGGCCCCATGATCGCTCTGGCGCGAGGTCTCGCCGCGTCTCTTGAGCGCGACGGCTATTCCGCCGCCGTCATCAATCCCCGCTTCATCAAGCCGCTCGACCGCGAAGTTCTCGCGCGCTTTGCCTCGCGCGTGGCCGCATTCGTCACCTTCGAGGATCACGTGAAAATGGGCGGCTTCGGCACCGCCGTCATTGAAGCTCTCGACGAGATGGGTCTCTCAGTTCCCGTCGTCCGCATCGGCTGGCCCGACCAGTTCATCGAACATGGCAAGATCAATGAGCTTCGCGCTCGCTACGGTCTTACTGTTGAAGCGGCTCTCGCGCAGGTTCTCCCGCTGCTCACCCGCCGGCGTCGTCCCACCCTCGTCGCAAGCTAAACGCGCACACTCCATCCGGCCTTACTCTCTCGCTGGCCTTCCGCTCGGTTTTCAGTCTGGGGACAACTTGAGGTTACCAACAGGGAGCACTAAGGTTCCTTCCAAAAGGCACTAAGGATTCCTTAAGAACTGCCGATTAGAGACCTATCATGTGTAGGTCCGCGCAGGGAGAAACGCTGTGTCGGTGAGATTCCCATCGCCGGTCTTCGCTTTGGCCATTCTTGCGCCAGGCCTCGCCATTGGATCCATCCATGCCGCAACTGCCAGTGCCTCATTCAGTGTTTCCGCGACGGTCCAAGCTTCCTGCCTTGCCACTGTCTCCGCACCTGAGATCAGAGCCAACGTTGCGCCAACGGACGCCGCATCCGCCGTCTCAGTCGCCTGCAGCAATTCCGCGCCGTACAGTGTGAGCCTTGATTCAGGTGTGGCGCACGACGCCGCGGTGGCACTTCGACCGATGACTGGTTCCGGCTTCGCCCTGTTGGGCGATGCGCTCAGTCCAAACATCCGAGGGATTGCCAACTGGGGTCAAGCCTTAAGCACCGGTACGGCGGCCGGGTTTGGCAGCGGCTTTGCCCAGGAACTCGCCATCCTTGGCCGGCTTTCGGCAGCGCAGGGCGCCACGCCTGGCGCAAACCCCGATACGTTGATTGTCATAGTGACTTATTAGTCGATAGCACCTGATCGCGCCCACGGCGGAAGCGCAACAACGATCATTGCCAGACTTTGATGAATCGCTTTCCCGCGATCAGCAGTGGTGCGCTCCAGTGTCCCCGCAAGCATTGATTCAACTGCCTATTTATTACTTTGGTACATATAGCGGCATGACCGAATGGTGCTATTGAAGCCGATTTTTGGGAACAGTTATTGTCCCAATATCGCTCAACGACAGATCGTCAAGCGAGGGACCCGCTCAAGAACTGCCTGTGCCTGCGCATTCGGCGTTCTTGTTAGCACGTATGCAACGAACGCAGGAAAGCTCTGTTCGACACTCGGCGGCAAATGGCTTGAGAGCCCTGCTGGTAAGTCATCCGCTCTCATTCAGAATTGCCTGATTCGGTGAAGAACTGATCCTGTTTGACTCATGGTCGGATGGCCGCCGTCTCAATTTCGA
>Ga0265316_10007342_pt1 | contig 10396 bp, 4 predicted proteins | sample 4522metaG_FD_202092 | JGI IMG/M metagenome (GOLD analysis project Ga0265316, IMG submission 202092) | Rhizosphere microbial communities from Carex aquatilis grown in University of Washington, Seatle, WA, United States - 4-5-22 metaG | ecosystem: Host-associated > Plants > Roots > Rhizosphere >...
TGGTGGGGGGCCAGTGCGGCGCGAACTCCGGGATCTCGCCTAAATCACGACTGCCGGACTTTGGCGATGAACTGGTCGACTTCGCGGGCCAGGATTTCCGACTGCCGGTTGAGATCGCTCGCGGCGGACAGGGTTTCGCTGGCGCCCTGGCCGGTTTCATGGGCCGCCCGGGAGACGCCGTCGATGTTGGACGAGACCTCCTGGGTACCTCTCGAGGCCTCGCTGATATTGCGGGTGATTTCCTGTGTCGCCGCGCTCTGCTCCTCCACCGCCGAGGCGATGGTGGTCGAGATTTCGCTCATCCGGCGGATCGTCGCCGTGATGCTCTTGATCGCGTCGACGGTGGTCTCGGTTACGCTCTGCATCTGGCCGACCTGGGCCTGGATGTCCTCGGTCGCCTTGGCGGTCTGGTTGGCCAGATTCTTGACCTCGCTGGCCACCACGGCGAAGCCCTTGCCCGCCTCGCCGGCCCGCGCCGCCTCGATGGTGGCGTTGAGGGCGAGCAGGTTGGTTTGGCTCGCGATGTTGTTGATCAGCTGGACGACCTCGCCGATCTTTTGGGCCGCCTCGGCCAAGCCGTTGACGGTGGCGTTGGCACGGTTGGCTTCGTCGACCGCCGTCGTGCCGATCTTGGTCGACTCCGAGACCTGCCGGGAAATTTCGGTGATCGAGCTGGTCAGTTCCTCGGTGGCCGAGGCCACCGTCTGGACGTTGGCCGAAGCCTGTCCGGCGGCGGACGAGACCGCCACGCACTGCCGCTTGGTCTGATCGGCGCTCGCCGACATGATCTGGGCGCTGCGCTGCAACTGCAGCGCCTCCGACGCCACCGACGAAACCACATGCCGCACGCTCGATTCGAAGGCATCGGCCAGCTGGGCCATCGCCCGGCGTTTGTCCTCTTCGGCCTGCCGGCGCTGCTGCTCCTGTTCGAGGCGCATTCTCTCGACTTCGATGGCGTTGTCCCGGAAGATCACCACCGTCTTCGCCATGTCGCCGATTTCATCGCCGCGCGTCGGATCCGGCAGGGCGACCGCCGTGTTGCCGTCCGCGAGCACGGTCATGGTGCGGGCCATGGCGATCAGCGGCCTGGCCAGGGATTGCCCTGCCCACAGCGCAACCAGGAAGGACAGCAACAGCCCTCCCGCCGCCAGCCCGCCGTTGGTCAGCGCGGCGCGGCTCGCCTGATCGCTGGCGTCCCGGGAGATCGCGACGGTATGCTCGACCGCCATCTGATTGATGCGCTTCAAGGCTTCGGTCAGCGCCTGCGCCGCCGGGATCACCTCTCCGCTCATGGTGTTTTCACGGCGCAGCGTCGTCGCCACCAGCGTATCGAAGCCCTGCTTGAGCGCGGTGACCTGGGCGATGGTGCCGTCGATCTGCTTGCGGGCAAAGCGCGTGGTGGCGTTGCCCTGCAGCAGCTTGAGGTTTTCCATCAGCGCCTGATAATGGGCCGCCAGCACGGTTTTCGACTGCTCGAAATCGCCGGCCATGAACAGCTGGACCGCGCCGTTGATCTCGGTCAGTTCGGCCAGACCGGAACCGGCATAGAAGGAGGAGACGGCGTCGCCGTCGTGGTAGGCGGTGCGCATGGCGTCGGACAGCGCCTGCTCCTGGGCCCTCATCGGGTCGCGAACCGCCTTCAGATAGGTGTCGTCGCGCGCGGCGGACAGGTCATGGATGCGGTAGACCGCGGCGCGGTATTGTTCCAGGGCGTGTCCGACCTCGTCCAGTTGCGAGGTCATGCCCGCGGTTTTCACCAACTGGAGGCGGGCTTCGGCGATCCGGTCGGCAATCGCCGTGATGGCGGTTTCGACCCGGGTCCAGTCCTCGGCCCGGTTGGACAGCAGGAACATCTTCACCGCCGCCTGACCCGAAGTGATCGCCCGGTCGACATTGACGACCTGGGTCTGGTTTTCCCAGCCTTCGCTGACATGGGAGATATTCTGGCCAAGGCTCCGGATGGTCAGCACGGAAAAGCCGCTCTGAACCGCCAGGACGAGAACCAGCGGCGACAGGCTGAGCAGAAATTTCAGGCGAACCCGGATATCGTTCCAACGCATAGGCAAGTACCCCGACAGAATCATCATCGCGGCTGGTGCCGGACCGCCCCGCCGTCGAAGCCGACGGCGAGGCAGTCCGGATGTTCAGGCCCGCTTGATCGCAAAAGACGAGAGATAAGGCCCGGGTGACGCGGGATCGAAGGTCTTGCCCATGATCACGTACTTTCGATCGCTGCTTTCGATCGGGAAGCCGGCATCCTTGAGCAGCTTTTCGGCGTCGGCCAGCCGGAAAACCTGTTCGGCGATCTGACTGTAGTTGACGTCCTTGGTCACCATGCCCCAGCGCTTCATCTGGGTCAGCATCCAGACGCCCATCCCGGGATAGGGCACCGGATTGAAATCGATGCGGTTGGGCTCGGTCCGGCTGTTGCCCAGGCCGTCGGCGAAGCTGCCCGTGAAGATGGCGTCCAGCACCTCTTCCGGCTGGTTGAGATAGGCCGGCTCGGCCAGATGGCTGGCGACCGCCTTGCGGTTCTCGGCTTTGCGCGCGAACCCGGCCGCGCCGATCACCGCCCGCAGCAGCGCCAGATAGGTGTTGGGCGCCTGTTCGGCGAACTTGTGCGCGACGCTGAAGCCGCAGCACGGGTGTCCGTCCCAAAGCTCCTTGGTCAGCAGGTGGATGAAGCCGACCCCCTGCTGCACCGCCAGCTGGTTGAAGGGTTCCGGACTGAGGAAGCCGTCGAGAACGCCGCCCTTGAGCTGGGCGACCATTTCCGGCGGCGGCACCGCCTTGATGGTGACATCCCGGTCGGGGTCGATGCCTTTCTCGGCCAGATAGTAGCGCAGCAGATAATTATGCATGGAGTGGAGAAACGGCACCCCGAACGTGAAGCCCTTCCAGGCTGCGGGATCGCGCTGTGCCTGGTGCTTGTTCGCCAGAGTCAGCGCCTGGCCGTTGGTATTCTGGATCAGGCCCAGGTCGAACGCCGCCGGAGCCACGTCAAGACCCAGCGACATGGCGAGCGGCATCGGACTGAGGACATGGGCGGCGTCATAGTCGCCCTTGCCCAGGCGGTCCCGGATCACGCCCCAGCCGGGCGTCTTGACCAGTTCGACGTCGAGCCCGCCCTGTTTGAACAGCCCCTGCTGGGCGGCGATCAGGAGAGGGGCCGAGCAGGAAATCGGGATGAAGCCGATGGTCAGTTCGGCCTTCTCGGGTGCCTTGGCCTCTTGGGCCATGGCCTCCAGCGCCCCCAGGGGAATCACCTGCTCGACCAGGGAGAGGGCGGCCGATGCGCCCAGCAGCTTGAGGACGGCCCGCCGTTCCCGGCTGGCGCCGAACAGCGTCGCCATGACCGATTGCCGCATCACCGTTCCCAGATCGGCGCCGGCCGGTCCGTGGTTGCCGTGGCACTCCGAGCCACATATGTGCGCGTGATGATCTGTGAGCTTATCATCCGTAAATTCGCCCATGACTCAAACCCTCAACCATTAATGATATTCCTTAACAATTACACATATTTCGGGGGCTTGCAAGTGGCTGTTTCGCATGGCGTGTCCGATGCAATTCAGATTAAGGCGATTGTACGTATATTTATGGGAATTATACTATAGGTTTACATGAATTAAAACAACGCCGCATAGTGTAATGGTTCGACATATGCTCCGGGTAATCATTACCTTTCGGCGACGGCCCACCCAGAAATGCTATTTTAATAAGCATGCCAGCCTTTGATAGCTTATCCTAGCTAGATATTCTCTGAATCGATCACGAATTCAATGGCATTGACTAGGTGTAATACCAAATCATCATAATAAACGATGGATTGTCTTGTAATAATCTATAAAATTATCCAAAAAGTCAGCCCATGATAAAACTATATAAAATATAACGCAAAGGTCACTGCGATAGATATCGACGTGATCAACTAACATTTGCCACGCTGTGATGGAAAATGGTACTGCTAACTTAACGGCGACTAGCGCATATAATAGAAAGTGAATATTCTTCTTAATACCATCGCATGATCGCCATAGTGTTCACTGAAAAATATGGCGCATTCGCAGAAATATCCGAAAACATCAACCGCCAGCGATGGGGCAGGCCGCGTGCATCAATGGAAGATCAATCCCCCGTCATCCTCACCGCATCTCCAATAACAGTGAAACGAAACCGCAAGAGGCGATCGTCATGAGCCACCATCCCCCGCGGCCGCGTCGCCACACCGTGCCAGCTGTTCTGGCGCTGGCCGACGGCTCGACTTTTCACGGCACCTCCATCGGTGCGGACGCTCAGACCAACGGCGAGGTCGTGTTCAACACCGCGATGACCGGTTATCAGGAAATCCTGACCGACCCCAGCTACAGCCGCCAGATCGTCACCCTGACCTATCCCCACATCGGCAATACCGGCATCAACGACGAGGATGGGGAGTCGGACCGGATTTACGCGGCGGGGCTGGTGATCCGGGACCTGCCGCCGCTCGCCTCCAATTTCCGTTCGGCCGGCTCGCTGTCCGAGACCCTGAAAGCCCAGGGGGTGGTGGCCATCGCCGGCATCGACACCCGCCGGCTGACCCGCATCCTGCGCGAGAAGGGGGCGCAGAACGGCGCGATCGTGGCCGGGAATGCGGCCGGCGATCCGGCCGGGACGGCGCTGGCGCTGGCCCGGTCGTTTCCCGGCCTGACCGACCTGGATCTGGCCCGGACGGTCACCACCGCCGCCCCCTACGCATGGACCGAACGCAGCTGGCGGCCCGGCCTGGGCTACCCGCAGCAGACCGAACCCCGGTTTCATGTCGCCGCCTTCGATTACGGCATCAAGCGCACCATTCTGCGCATGCTGGCCGAGCGCGGCTGCCGGGTCACCGTGCTGCCCGCCCGGTTCTCGGCGGCCCAAGCGCTGGCGCTCGGGCCGGACGGCATCTTTCTCTCGAACGGCCCGGGCGACCCCGCGCCCTGCGCGTACGCCATCGCCGCCAGCCGCGAGCTGATCGAGCGCGGCCTGCCCACCTTCGGCATTTGTCTCGGCCATCAGATCATGGGCCTCGCCTCGGGCGCCCGCACGCTCAAGATGAAGTTCGGCCATCACGGCGCCAATCATCCGGTGCTGGATCTGGACACCGGCAAGGTGCTGATCACCTCGCAAAACCACGGCTTCGCGGTGGATGCGGCCTCGCTGCCCGGCAACTGCCGGGTTACCCACGTTTCGCTGTTCGACGGCTCGCTCCAGGGCTTCGCCCGCACCGACCGGCCGGCCTTCTGCTTCCAGGGCCACCCGGAAGCGTCACCCGGTCCCCACGACATCGCTCCCCTGTTCGACCGTTTCGTCTCCCTGATGGAAAGCCGCCGCAATGCCCAAGCGCAGTGACCTGAACAGCATCCTGATCATCGGTGCCGGCCCGATCGTGATCGGCCAGGCCTGCGAATTCGATTACGCCGGAACCCAGGCCTGCAAGACGCTGCGCGACGAGGGCTACCGGGTGATCCTGGTCAACAGCAATCCGGCCACGGTCATGACCGACCCGGAGACCGCCGATGTCACCTACATCGAGCCGGTGACCTGGGAGGTGGTGGCCCGGGTGATCGCCAAGGAACGCCCGGACGCGCTGCTGCCGACCATGGGCGGCCAGACCGCGCTCAATTGCGCCCTTGAACTGCACAAGCGCGGCGTGCTGGCCGAATACGGCGTCGAGCTGATCGGCGCCTCGGCCGAGGCGATCGACAAGGCCGAGGACCGCTCCCGCTTCAAGCAGGCGATGGCCGGCATCGGCCTCAGTCCGGCGCGCTCGGGCGTCGCCCGCACCATGGCCGAAGCCTGGGCGGCCCAGCAGGAGCTGGGCTTTCCGGTGATCGTCCGGCCGTCCTTCACGCTGGGCGGCAGCGGCGCCGGCATCGCCTACGACGCCGAAGAGTTCCACGCCATCTGCGTGCGCGGCCTTGAGCTCTCGCCGGTCTCGGAACTGCTGATCGAGGAGTCGCTGATCGGCTGGAAAGAGTTCGAGATGGAGGTGGTGCGCGACCGCAAGGACAACGGCATCATCGTCTGCTCGATCGAGAATCTCGACCCGATGGGCGTGCACACGGGGGATTCGATCACGGTGGCGCCGGCCCAGACGCTGACCGACAAGGAATACCAGATCATGCGCGACGCCAGTCTGGCGGTGCTGCGCGAGATCGGCATCGACACCGGCGGCTCGAACGTGCAGTTCGCGATCAATCCCCGGGACGGCCGGATGATCATCGTCGAGATGAATCCGCGGGTGTCGCGCTCGTCGGCGCTGGCGTCCAAGGCCACCGGCTTTCCCATCGCCAAGGTGGCGGCCAAGCTGGCGGTCGGCTACACCCTGGACGAGCTGCGCAACGAGATCACCGGTGGCGCCACCCCGGCCTCGTTCGAGCCGGCGATCGACTATGTCGTCACCAAGATTCCGCGCTTCGCCTTCGAAAAGTTTCCCGAGGCCGACCCCCGCCTGACCACCCAGATGAAATCGGTCGGCGAGGTGATGGCCATCGGCCGCACCTTTCAGGAGTCCTTCCAGAAGGCGCTGCGCAGCCTCGAACTCGGGCTCTACGGCCTGGAGCGCAAGACCACCGGCAGCGCCGTCATCGCCGAGCAGCTCAAGAAGCCCGAGGCCGACCGCATCTCCTATGTCGGCGAGGCCTTCGCCCAGGGCTTCACGCTGGGCGATGTCCAGGCGCTGACCGGCATCGATCCCTGGTTCCTGTCCCAGCTCCAGGACCTTGTCGACACCGAGCGCTGGCTCGAAGGCCAGTCGCTGGCCGACCTCGATGCCGTGAGCTTGCGCGATCTCAAGCGCCAGGGCTTCGCCGACCGCCGGCTCGCCGGGCTGCTCGGCACCGGCGAGGCGGCGGTGCGGGCGCGCCGTCATCAGTTCGGCATCCGGCCGGTCTACAAGCGCGTCGACACCTGCGCCGGCGAATTCGCCACCACCACCGGCTACCTCTACTCGACCTACGACGAGGAGTGCGAGGCCGCGCCCACCGGCCGGCGCAAGATCATGGTGCTGGGCGGCGGCCCCAACCGGATCGGCCAGGGCATCGAGTTCGACTATTGCTGCGTCCACGCCGCGCTGGCGCTGCGCGAGGACGGCTACGAAACCATCATGGTCAACTGCAATCCCGAGACGGTGTCGACCGACTATGATTGCTCCGACCGGCTCTATTTCGAGCCGCTGACCCTGGAGGACGTGCTCGAGATCGTCCATGTCGAGCGGCCGGAAGGCGTCATCGTCCAGTTCGGCGGCCAGACCCCGCTCAAGCTGGCGCTGGCTCTCGAAGCCGCGGGCGTGCCGATCATCGGCACCACGCCGGACAGCATCGACGCCGCCGAGGACCGGGAGCGCTTCCAGCACCTGTTGCAAGCCCTGGGCCTGCGCCAGCCCGACAACCGCACCGCGCGCACGCCCCAGGAGGCGGTGCGGCTGGCCCGGGAGATCGGCTATCCGCTGATGGTGCGGCCGTCCTATGTGCTGGGCGGCCGGGCGATGGAGATCGTTCACGAACAGGCCGACCTGGAGCGCTACATGCGCGAGGCGGTCAAGGTGTCCCACGATGCGCCGGTGCTGCTCGACAGCTTCCTGGAAGACGCCATCGAGGTCGATGTCGACTGCCTCTGCGACGGCAACCGGACGGTGATCGGCGGCGTCATGGAGCATGTCGAACCGGCCGGCGTGCATTCCGGCGATTCCGCCTGCGCGCTGCCGCCCTACTCGCTGTCGGCGGAAACGGTGGCCGAACTCAAGCGCCAGACCGTGCTGATGGCCCGCGGCCTGAACGTGGTCGGCCTGATGAACGCTCAGTTCGCGATCCAGCAGCGTCGGCTCGACGGCCGCCTGCAGGATGTCATCTATGTGCTCGAGGTCAATCCGCGCGCCTCGCGCACCGTGCCGTTCGTCTCCAAGGCGAGCGGGCTGCCGCTGGCCAAGATCGCCGCCCGCTGCATGGCCGGGCAGTCGCTCGACGGCCAGGGCGTCCATTTCGAGGCGGTGCCGCCCTATTTCAGCGTCAAGGAGGTGGTGTTTCCCTTCGCCAAGTTCCCGGGCGTCGATCCGATCCTGGGGCCGGAGATGAAATCGACCGGCGAGGTGATGGGCATCGGCCACAGCTTCGGCGAAGCCTATTACAAGGCCCAGCTGGGTGCCGGCGTCCGGCTGGTGCCCGGCGGCAACGCCTATCTGCGCACCCGGCGCGGCGATCAGGCCCGCACCGTCGCGCTGGCCCGCGAGCTGAAGGCGCTCGGCTTCACCCTCCATGCCAGTCTGGTCACTTCGGTGATCATCCAGGCCGGCGGCCTAGCCGTAATCGCGGTCGAGGACGACGATATTCTCGAGATGCTGGCCCGCAAGGACGTAGGCTTGGTCGTGCTGACCGTCGAGGAGAAGCGGAGCGCCGTCGTCGCCTCGCGTCCGATCCGGATCGCCGCGCTTCAGGCCGGCGCCGTGCTCTGCACGACGATTGCCGGCGCCGAAGCCTCGGTCGAGGCGATGCGTCACCGCGACCGTTACCAGTCCTATTCCGTGCAGGCGCTGCACCAGTCGATCTCACCGGACATGCGCCTTGCGCCCCGGCCGGCCGGGCGGCTGGTGCCGAGCGCGGCCGATCTGGCCGCCGCCGCCACCCGGCTGCCGGAACGGCGCGTCCAGCGGCAGGAACGGCAGGCGGGCGCGCCCCTGATCAATCTGTTCATCCGCCAGCCCTTCACCGAATCCGACCGCGAGCAGCAGCGCCTGATCGACGACATCCTGCACATCATCGACAGCGCCAACGGCGTGCGCTACGCCTTCGACTACCTGACCGGAAACAAGGCGGAAAGCGCCACCACCTTCAAGAAATCCTTCGAACAGCTCACGTCGCTACCCTTCACCCCGAAGAATTTCCGCGACCACCGGCTCAAGCTGCTCGATCAGGCCGACGCCTTCATCAACATCAGGGTCGGCATGAGCGAAAGCAGCGCCTTCGAAATCGCCTATCATATCTACAAGGGGCGCCGGACGCCGATGTTGTTCCTGGTCTGGAGCGGAGCGCCGATCAAGACGACCTTGATCCGGGAACTCGACGACCTGTGCGACGTGACCTATATCGAGTTCGACCAGATCGACACGCTGCGCCGGGGCATTCACCAGTTCTTCAATGAAAAGCTGCTGGGCACCGGGCAGGGAGGCCGGCTTGCGACGCCGTAAGCACGCACAGACCGTATTCGTTCCTCCCCGTGCCTTGGCACCTGCAACGGGGCCGGGCAGGAAAACGACCGGTTTCCTGCCCGCGGGCTTCCGGTGATGGAACGGGCTTGATTGCCGGCAAATTCAGGCAGACAACCCGGTAAAAATATCTACGGCCACCCGTTCGCGCAGCTACCGGCAGCTCGCGTGGACGGCCGCCTGGCATGTCGGCGAGGACGCCTACGGTCGGGCTCTGGCCCGGATCGTCGCTGCCCAGCAGGCGCAGCCGCTGGCCGTCCATTTCGGCAGCGCCGCGGTCTCCAGCTCCGACGGCCAGCATTTCCCCCTCGGCGGGCGGGGCGAGGTGACGGGGGCCGTCAATCCCCACAAGGACGCCGACCCCGGCCGTCTCCTTCTACACACACCTTTCCGCCCGCTATGCTCCCTACCGTTGCCGACAGATTTCCGCGACCGAAGGCGAAGCGCCCCATGTCGTCGACGGCCTGCTCTATCACGGCACCGACATCAAGATCGCCGTCCACCACACCGACGGCGGCGGCGTTTCCGACCACGTCTTCACCCTGTGCCATCTCCTGGGGTTCCGCTTCGCGCCGCGCATTCCCAACCTGCACGACCGGCGGCTCTATGCCTTCGGCCCGGCCGCGACCTGGCCGACCCTGGAGCCGTTCATCGCCGGCCGGATCGACGAGACGCTGATCCAGACCCACTGGGAGGAGTTGCTGCGCCTCGCCACATCGGTCCGAACCGGCACCGTGCCCGCGTCCCTCATGCTGAAGCGGCTCGGCTCCTACCCGCGGCAGAACGGGCTGTCCCTGGCGCTGCGGGAGGTCGGGCGCATCGAGCGGACGCTGTTCACCCTCGACTGGCTGGAAGACCCGGCCCTCCGGCGCCAGGCGACGGCCGAGCTGAACAAGGGCGAATCCCGCAACGCCCTGGCCCGCGCCGTCTGCTTCCACCGCCTCGGCCGCATCCGCGACCGGACGTCGGAAGCCCAGCAGCACCGCGCCAGCGGCCTCAACTTCGTCGTGGCCGCCATCATCCTCTGGAACACCGTCTACATGGAGCGTGCCATCGGTTTCCTGCGGGCGCAAGGCGAGCACATTCCCGATGAACTGCTGAGGCACCTGGCGCCCCTCGGCTGGCAGCACATCAACCTCACCGGCGATTATCTCTGGCAGGCGGAGCAGCCGACCA
>Ga0265316_10007343_pt1 | contig 10396 bp, 15 predicted proteins | sample 4522metaG_FD_202092 | JGI IMG/M metagenome (GOLD analysis project Ga0265316, IMG submission 202092) | Rhizosphere microbial communities from Carex aquatilis grown in University of Washington, Seatle, WA, United States - 4-5-22 metaG | ecosystem: Host-associated > Plants > Roots > Rhizosphere >...
GAATCCTTGTGCGCCCACAGGACGAGAGTGCCCGTGGCGTAGATGATCGGCGTGGAGGAGTCAGCCGTGCCTGCCGCATCGACCAGACCGGCGTCGATGAGGCGCTTGGGGTAACTGAGATCCGCCGACAAGAAAACGTCGAATGGCGCACCGTTCTGGATTTGTGTAGTGAGGGCGGCCGAGGCCTCGAAAGTGGCTTCAGCACGAATACCGGTGGATTGGCGAAACTGCTCCAGAATCGGCGGGAGCACCGGCCCCAGGTCGGCAGCCGCAGCTACGCGCAGCGGGGCCTGGGCCATGGCCGTGGAGAAGCACACCAATCCGAGCAATGCAACGGCAATTTGGTTCGGCATCATACGATTCGGACCTGCGAGGCGAGCAAAAACCTCCCTACGCTGGTAGGCTAACACCAGCGATGAACGACAATCTGCACCAGTTACGCTGTTTCGGATGCGGGGAGCGCATCTCAGGCGCCGAGGCCCTGCCAGATTTTCGCTGCGCCCAATGCGGGGATCTTTTTGAGGTGGAATATCCGGGCTGGAGCCAGCGCCGCGGACCTGACCGGCCGAATCCCGGGGCACTGAAGTGGCTGTGGCGAGAGCGCCGCTGCTCCTCCGAAACGATTGACCAGTCCGGTGTGTGGCGCTTCCGCGAACTGCTGCCCATTCTGGACAGCTTTGGGAACGTAGTCACCCTCCGTGAAGGCAATACGCCGCTGTATTCACTGACCCGCGCGGCCAAGGCTCTGGGCATTGACCAACTCTTCGCCAAGCACCAGGGAATGAATCCCACCGGATCGTTCAAGGATACAGGCATGACAGCCGCGATCAGCGTGGCTAAGGAACGCGGGTTCGAGTGGGTGGCGTGCGCATCCACGGGGAACACTTCGGCCGCCGTATCGGCGTATGCCGCGCGCGCAGGGATGCGCAGCCTGGTTCTGATTCCCGAGGGCAAGATCGCCTGGGGCAAGTTGTCGCAGGCCATGGATTATGGCGCAGTGACGTGCCAGCTTAAGACCGATTTTGACGGGTGCGTCAGGGTGTTGACTGAGATTGTGCGCGAGGCGCCGATCTACCTGCTCAACTCAGTGAACCCCTACCGGCTGGAAGGACAAAAGACGCCGGCATTCGAGATTGCCGAGGCTTTCGACTGGATTGTGCCGGACCACCTGATTGTTCCCGGCGGCAACCTGGCCAACAGTTCGGCGCTGGGCAAAGGCTTTCGTGAGCTGCATGAGCTGGGCCTGGTTGCGCGCCAGCCGCGCATCTCGGTCATTCAGGCTGAAGGGGCCAATCCCCTGGTTCGCAGTATTGCCTACAGCCGGGGAGAGGCGCTGGAACCGGTGGAGGCGCACACCCGCGCCACGGCGATTCGCATTGGCAACCCGGCCTCCTGGCGGAAGGCTGCGCGTGTTATCCAGGACACCGGAGGCTGGTGCCTTGACGTGACCGAGACAGAGATTGCCATCGCCAAAGCAGAATTGGGCGCCGAGGGGCTGGGTTGCGAGCCGGCATCGGCGGTCACTCTTGCGGGTTTAAAGAAACTGCGGGCGCAGGGCAAAGTGTCCGCGGGCGAAACGGTGGTTCTGATGCTCACTGGACACACCCTCAAAGACGCCGACTACACCATCGATTTTCACCGCGGAACCCTGCTCAATGACCAGGAGTTGTCGGGTCACGAAGCAGAGATCGAAGAATTGCGGCGTAACGCAGTGGCCGTCGACGCCACTCCGGCCGCGGTTCTATCTGTTTTGAAGGACCGCGTAGGATGAGCACTGCATTCAGGCTTCGCCTGCCGGCAACCTCTGCCAATCTCGGTGCGGGTTTTGACGCTGCGGCAGTGGCTCTGAGCTTCTTTTTGGAGATTGAAGCCGACCGTGCCCAGGAGTTCTCAATTGCTGCGACCGGCCTTAACCCGGAGCGTTGCGCGCAGACGGAAGACAATCTAATCCTGGAGATTTACAAGCGGCTGCTGACAGAAAACGGCAGACCGGTCGTACCGCTGGCTATTCGCATGATCAACGGCATTCCTTTGGGGATGGGCTGCGGCTCATCGGCGGCCGGTCGACTGGCAGCCATCGCTTTGGCAGTGCATTTTGGCAAACTGGACTGGAGCAACGACGAGATTCTTGAAGAGGCAAGTGTGCTGGAGGGGCATCCTGACAACGCTGCTGCCTGCTGGCTGGGTGGTTTCGTCATCGCCGCCTGCGAGGGCAGAAAGGTGCACGCGGCCCGCGTGGCGCCTCCTGGCGAATGGCGGGCAATTGTCGTTTCTCCTGCCCATCCACTGGCCACCACTGAGGCCCGCGGCGTCTTGCCAGACAGTTATTCCCGTAACGATGCGGTCGCGAATATCCAAGCCGCATCCCTGTTGGGACTCGCGTTTGCGCAGAGCCGCGGCGACCTGCTACGCGTGGCCATGAGCGACCGCCTTCATCAACCCTATCGCGCAGCGATCTGCCCTTTGCTGCCACAGTTGCTTCCCCTGGCAGGCAGCAATGGCATTCTTGGTGCGGCGCTCAGCGGCGCGGGGCCCTCGGTGCTGGTGATTGTCGGGGGGGAAGAAGACCTTGGGTCAGCCACAGAGGCGATCCGTAAGGCGTTGGTGGATTCTCCGGAGTCGGAGATTGTCGTCTGCCAATTTGAAACCGCCGGCGCAAGGGAGATGTTCGGCCAAAGCCGGGAGTGAGGCGCTGGTGGGCCTCTCCCGTGTCCCTTTTGGTTTCATTTCGCCTTGGAAACTGTTTTCCGCATTGCCAAGTCGATTTGTTCCCAGCGGTTTTCCCGGTCAAACTCCGAATTGTGGTTACTGTAACGATTACCTAAGTTTGCTTGCTATTCGTCCGGGGAAACCATAAATTCGCTCCGTGGGCAGTTCTGGGGGAGGGCTGCTCTAGCGCCCGTGGTCCTACAAGGGATCCGGGCGCTTCTCTTTGTGTGAGACGATTTGCGCGGATTTTCTCGACAGAGAAGCTGAGTAAATAGCCCCACTGCGCGACGGGAATTGCACAGCGCCTGAGAGGTGATCAGCCATGACCGTTTGCGACTTTCTTCTACACTGCCGCATCCCATACAAGTGCCCTTGCCGCTACACTGAGAAGAGGCAAATGCCACAAGGAGAGTCATGGCTGGATTGGGAGTAGTGGAAGTAAGCGATGCAACGTTCGACCAGGAAGTGCTGCGCAGCGAGCAGCCGGTCCTGGTAGATTTCTGGGCAGTCTGGTGCGGCCCATGCAAGGCCATTGCGCCCATTGTGGAGGGAGTAGCTGCCGCATATGCAGGCAAAGTGAAGGTGGCCAAGGTAAACGTGGACGAGAATGGCGCCACGCCCTCGCGCTACGGCGTTCGCGGAATACCCACGCTCCTGTTCTTCAAAGGGGGCAAGGTTGCGGACCAGGTTGTGGGCTATGTACCCCAGAACGTGATTGAAGAGAAGCTCCAGCGGATGCTGGCGTAGGGTCTGTTCACACTACGGGGGCGGGCTCGGAAACGGGCAAAAAGCTAAGGCGCTAGACTCGGCGGAGGTGCTGGGTCTGGCGCCTTTTTCAGCAGCAGAGACGGGCGATTGTTCACCGGTACTTGCGCAGCACACCCAGCACACGGCCCTGAATCGCGACCTGCGCGGCGGGCACGTAGATGGGATCCATCTCCACATTGGATGGCTGCAGGCGCACCATTTGTCCTTCGGGAAAGAAGCGCTTCAAGGTGGTTTCGGCTCCATGCACCAAAGCCACCACGATTTCTCCCTGGCGAGCCGTTCGCGTGCGTTCCACCAGCACGTAATCGCCGTTGATGATGTGCTCGTCTCGCATGGAGTCGCCGCGCACCTCGAGAGCGAATACGTCCCGGTTCCCAACCACGTCATGAAGCGAGATGCTCTCTGGAATTTCGGAGGTCTCCACCGGCAGGCCGGCGGCGATTCTGCCTGCCAGCGGAAGGCGGTCGCTGGAACGGGAGCGGGCGCCCGGGGGCAGCACGTCGATCGAACGGCTGCGGTTGTGGACGCGGTCCAGCAGTCCCTTCTTTTCGAGGTTGGTGATGTGCTTGTGAACAGTGGCCAGGCTTTTGAGCCCCATGCCGCGCGCAATTTCCTCAAAAGAAGGGGAATAGCTATTGCGAGCAACAAATGACTCCAGAAAATCGAGAACCTCTTTTTGCCTTCGAGTGACTGCCATGGGCGCATTATAGCGAATACTGCTCGCTACCCCTTTCTAAGGTTTTGATTCTAAAAGAAAAACGCCTGTAAATGTTAGTATTAAAGTGATTTACAGGCTTAGGCATCTGCCGCACCTTTAGGCAATCGCCGCAATCATATTTGGACACCAAGGCCATTTGTGGACACCAAGTTTGGACACCAAGGCGCGAATTACACAGAGTAATGAGTGAAGAACCCGGCATTGGCGCGGTGTGCATAGTTGGTTTGACCTGTGGGGGAATATACCACAAAAGGCGAAACAACAGCGAAAAATGGTTACCCCGAAAGATAACCCTCTTTTGGGACGGGAAAGAGGATTGTCAGGCCGCTCTGCGGAATCGCCCGTCAACTGGCTGGGTGGAGGTGTTGCTGCTGGCCCTTAGATGGGAGGCGAGCGCGGCTGGGTTCACGCGCAGCATACCCACCACCTGCAGGGTAGGAAACTTGCCGCTCTTCGAGTGACGGTAAAGGGTACCAGGATCGATGGTCAGCAGATCGGCACACTCCGCTATTGTCATCGCGGTCGTCCTCGCGTCAAGGATTGCGAGGATGTCATTCATTGGCGCCAAGGTGCTCATGTTAGGTAGTACTGAGCTGGAGTCGATTTCGCGGGTTTTCCTATCAAGATTTCTGAAAGTATTTTCTTCGCTCTGCCCGGTGCCAGAAAATCTGTCAAAACTCAGTCGCCTTGCCGCCCACCGACTCATGTGGCTGCTCACGAGGTCGAGGCGCCCCAGCACCCTTAACGTGGCCTTCAACGTCCTCCATGCCAATCTGCAGTACCCTTGGCGATGTCATCAATAGTGTGCCGTCGATCGTCGGTCAGATAGAGAAGGGCACTCGTCTCTGCATCGGAGTCAGCACTCGGCGTCCCCTTCCACGGTGACCTCAAGACGATGCCTGCGCATGTTCTTCGGCCACCGAGGCGTCTCGTCCCACCCTTTGCAGGCTGGAGTTCGAGTCGCGACGCACCTGTTTCGCCTGGAACTGCGTGAGCATTGACGGCTGCGAAGTCTCTTCGCCGTGTAAAAGGCGGAGCCGCCCTCTGCCAGTTTTGCACCGTGTTGGACGATCGCATGCGTCTGCATTACACTAAACAATTCGGAGGCGAGGCTCTGAGCAGTTACGCGCCGGTACAGCTTCGCGATGGCAAAACCGGAGGTACTAGAGGTCCAACACCACACCAGCGGCGCCTTGTAGGGGCTTGTAGGAAGGATTTTTGGGGCATGAGGTGCCCCGAGGTTGTCGTTTCTGGGGAAGATGAGGAAATCTCCAGGTTGTCGATCCAGCGGCCGTGAGGGCCACAGACGCTCACATTGTGTGGGGTCTGCGAAGAGACGGTACGCCGTAATGGGAGCGACGTTCCGTTGCAGAGGATAGTTTAGGAGCCGAGGTCCGCGCCGATTGGTTTTCATGAACTTCGTACCCCCGCGATTCACGCGCCAGGCATAACGCCAATCCATCTGTACTGGCACTCACGATTCTTTGACTTAATTCCGGTTCCAGTCGCGGCATGTCGATGCGGCGAGCGCGATCGGTGAACCGTCTTTGGCGCTCATAAATAGGGAACCGCTAAGGATCGCTCGCCATGGGTATGGCTCCGCTAAATTCGCGAGTACCCCCGAGGCTTCGATGACTTCGTCATGACAGTTCTCCCTCCTCACAGCGTGCTCAACCATGTTGATCCGGATCGTCTGCCCGGGCAGAACAGGCACCGAGTTCGCCGCGTATCCCGCGGCATTCCACCTTCAAATCTAGGGCCAACTCTACGCGGGCGCTAAGCCAACTTCTATGGGGTACCGCCCAGATCGGGCGCTTTTCCATCGAACGGATTCTCCAGAGGCGCAAGGCGAGGCCGGAAAAGGCCGGGTGATGGTGAGGGATACCCCAATCAGGGGCGGAGCACCGTCAGATTGATAGGCGCCTGTGTCATCGCGTGCGCCTATCCGGCGGCTGGCGGAGGCCAGCGCTGTCTGATCAGCGGCGACCAGTGCTTCATCGCGCTGAAATTGTTTGAGACAATTCCCGCTTCCTTATGCCGCCAGCGGCAGTCTCTGCTGCATGGGTTCAAATAGTCTGCCGAGAATCTGAGCGGTGTCGCACTGACCCGACCACTTGCCCGCATACTGAGGCAGATCGCCCAGCGCACCCGGCAAGAAATGAAAAGAAACTTGGCCTTGCGGAGTATCGACATAGAGGACGCTGCTGTACCCGTTTTGCACCCGCATGTCATGCGCCTGCCCATACGTCCACCCTTGACCCTGGGCGAGAGAGAGCACATGGCGCATCAACGCAGTCTTTGCCGTGGAAAGTTCCGTCCGGATGACGCTGTCCTTGCCTGGTCCGTATCCGGTGACCTTTTTCCACCCGCGGAAAAAACTACGGATCGTTTGTGGTGATGGATTAGCCATCTGAGTGATGAGCGCTCGCGCTCGACGTACACGACGGCGGGCATTGCACCGAGCTCGCGCTATGCGTTTCTTTTCGCGTCTGTCTTGAGCGATCCGCGCCGCTTTGGCCGCGACCCTGCGCCGTGAGGCGTACAGGCGGTGCTCGGACTTGCCAAAGTCATCCACGATCCGAGCGTGGGTGTACCCCTCCAGGTAGAGCAGGTCCTCGGCCTCCTTGATGACCTTGTGCAGATCACCGCCAATCGGGTCCGGATAGAGGTCCAGGTAGGTATCATCGCCTTCGGGTACGTCCTCCAAGGGAGCGTGCAGGTACGCGGTCCAGACCCAGCTCACAGCATCTGTGGCACAGTTCCCCTGCTCCTCACCGTCGATGAATATGACGCCTAGTTTTTTCTCCATTGTTTCGCCTTTCTTTTGGCTAATACCCGCGGGGAGCCAAATCCGTGGGTTTTCTTAGACAATTATTTTGCGCGGCAGAGAGTCTGGCTTGGATTTCCCCCTCAAGCCAATCCGCAGTATGGAGAGTGCATAGTGTGCGCTCGCTGTAGAGGCTGTCCTCCCCGCCGCAGTGGCGCTCCTGGCCGAACCGTCCCCAGCAGCACGAAGAGCTGTTCTCCACGCCTTTGACGATGCGCTCCCTCAATGAATCGCGCAGGTTCATCTCTAGATAAATCTGCGCGGACGTGTTCGCCTTTCGGTTCAGCCGGACAATCTCTTCGCCGTCGCAGAGGTAGAGATATACCCACTTTTCATCGACCTTGATGCCGATGCCCTCAGCGTAGCGCGTCCGCTCCTCGATGCCGGAGCCGCTCTGCCAAATTGCGGCCCCTTGATACTCGCCGATTTTCAAGCTTCTGCATTGTCTGTTCCGCGCCATATATCGACCCTTCTTTTGGGTAATACTCACGGGGAGCCCATTCCGTGGGTTTCACTCAGGAATTATTTTGCCGACCTCATCGCGGATCACCCACAGCTCGGCGATCTCGAGGCAGAACTTAAGGTCGCTCCGGGGTGCTTCGATCGCAGCGGACACGGAATGCGTTATTGATCGTGACCTCGGGTTCCCACAGCGGCAGGTAGTGGTCCTTGTAGGGCTGCAGTTCACAGTCGTGATGGAGAGGGTACGCCTGGAACTGCGTGAGTGAGCGGCAAAGTCTCTTCGTCGGGTAAGGCGGAACCGCCCTCTGCCAGCTTTGCAGCTTGCTGGAAGATCGCATGAGTCTGCATTACACCAAACAATTCGGAGGCGCTCTGAGCAGTCACGCGCCGGTACAGCTTCGCTACGGCAAAAAGGAGGTAGTCGAGGTCCATCACCACTTCAGCGGCGCGTTGTAGAGCCTTGTAGGAAGGATTTTTGGGCGTGAGGTGCCCCGAGATTGTCGTTTCTGGGGAACATGAGGAAATCTGCAGGTTGTCGATCCAGCGGCCGTGAGGGCCACAGAGGCTTACATTTGTGGAGTCTGAGAAGGGAAAAGGCATGGGGGTACCGGAAACGTGGTTCTTTGTCACCGCTGTCCTGGTTGCTGGCTATCAGAATTTCTGAGTGCGCGTGCGACCCAGGGCGGCCCGTAGTGGAGCCCAAGACTGGGCAGGCGCTATCGAAACGGGTTGGCTAGGGTGCAAAACCATCGCAACTCGCTTGGCCTCGCGTATCCGGCGATCGGTGCGAAAGTGAATCTGTCTATACTTGGCTCCAAGGAACGAATTACCCAATACTAATCTGGCTGCGATTTTGCTGGTTTCTCAGGAACAATATTTCAGACGCTCTGCCCGGTGCCACCAGATTTGCCAGAATTCGATCGCCTTGCCGCCGACGAGGCGGATGTGTGAGCACACGAGGTCTAGCCGCTCTAGTATCCGCAGCGTGGCCGTTACGTCGTCCGCGGCGATCTGCAGTACGCGGGCGATCTCATCAACCGTGTGCCGGTCATCATCGGCCAGGAACAGCAGCACGCGTTTCTGCGTTGGTGTCACGACGGGTCGCCCTGCAAAGTGACCCCGTCGCCAAGCATGATCGCGCAAAACTCCGTTGACTCGTCGTCGGTCAGCTCGACTTTGGCATAGAACTCCAGCACGCGGGCTTCTTTCTGCACATCAGGCATAACGTGGACCATGGCGGTCAGCCGGGCGCTGATGGCTTGCTGATCGGTCATGCTCTTGCCTCCGTCTGGCCGCCGTGACCGTGGACTCACGAGCAGCCCAACGTCACGGTAGCCAGTACTCGTCTCGGTGCTGATTTCCAGCCCGAAGAGTCTGCCCTCCTCGATTAGCGCGTCAGCGTCCCGCTGCCGGCGATGAAGTGCGGCAAGAACTGAGCGCCATGGAGTGGTGATCTACCTCGTCCGCGCACGGGGCCATTCGGCGACACGGTAAGGGTCGTAGCGCACGGGACGTGCCGATCTTGAATGATGGAATGGCCTAGGCATTGGTCATCTTGTACAGGGCCATCCTGCCAATGGCCAGCAGGTTACCGATCTCTACTGCAGTGAGCGCATGGCCGATCCCTTCGATTATGCCCGCCAGATCACTCACCCTGGACTCCCTGATGAGTAGTACAGTCGGGAGCCGATTTCGGTGGGTTTTGCCCAAGGTTTATTTTTGGGAGCACAGGGCATCCAACTCCTCTCTGGTCAGGTACTCCTCATCGATGGCATACCGAGGGTAGGTCGCATTGACCAGCGCATCGACCCTGTGCCGCAAAATATCATAAGCGTTCTGCGCCGTGTCCCCCCGGTTGATCAGTCCCCACAGATGCTCGTAGTTGGTCAGGTTGTGGCGGATGCAGTTCCGGGCCGTGCGGAAGCACCAGTTAAATTCTCCAGGTTTTCCGCGGTAGTTGCCGCCGTGCGTTGCCTGCGCCAGCGGGTAGACGTCGTCGTCGCTCAGCCCCTCCTGAATCCAGAGTTCACAGGTTCGCGCCGCCTCCTCCATATTTGCGATCCTGGTCTCGACTCCCTTCGCCGCAGCCTCACTGCGACGGGCCGCCTGCTCGTGGTCGATCGGTACTACCTGGGCGAAGGAATATAGATAACGGGTACGGTACACGGTCGAATACTTGGGGACCCGGTACTCCTCGGAGCCGGTGGGCTTCGCCTTCGTGGGCAGGCGGTACCCCATCTTCTGCCATTCTGTTTTGCCCCGTTTCTTCTCGATGTCGAACTCTGCGCCTTGCTGCTGTATTGCCGTATCCATGATTTCCTCCGTTGCACCGATTGTCTGAATGAATCCCCTACTTGGTACTACAGCCGGGAGCCGGATTCGGTGGGTTTTTTAAGAACAATATTTTTTGCGCTCCGCCCGGCGCCACGGGAGGGCAGACTCAGCCTCAACGCTCCTTGATCTTGAGCCGGTGAACCCGTCTGACACAACACAGCTTCGAGTCTATGGCGCTCGATGGGTGGCTTACTTGCGGCCTCAACCCGGAATGGATAAGTGACCCCGGTGGTGGATAGCTCCTCCTCACTAATGTCCCGGTACCAAACCCGCTTGCCGTCATCCCAAGAAAAACCGGCACTCTTGGCTTCCAAGCGGTGATCGTAGTCCACAAGGGCCAACACACGCACGTACCGAGTAATAGTCTCCCGCATTTCGTAGCCAGGGTCCGGGATGTACAGGTAACTCCCGCGGTGAGTAACCTCGTGGCCGTTTTCGGTGAGGAGGGTTTCTAGTACTACAGTTGTAGATAGAAGATCGGCAGAGTCGATCCGCGCTTTCGATAGTGGCAGCACATGGCGTGGAATTGATGTCGTCTTCGCCACTCGGACCAATGCAGCAGGTGTTCAATGCCGTGC
>Ga0265316_10007349_pt1 | contig 10383 bp, 9 predicted proteins | sample 4522metaG_FD_202092 | JGI IMG/M metagenome (GOLD analysis project Ga0265316, IMG submission 202092) | Rhizosphere microbial communities from Carex aquatilis grown in University of Washington, Seatle, WA, United States - 4-5-22 metaG | ecosystem: Host-associated > Plants > Roots > Rhizosphere >...
CGCTTTTTTTTACATTTTTCATAAAACAAAAGAAGCTATTTGAAATTAGTTTCAAATAGCTTCTGTCAAATTCATATATTATATAGCTTACAAAGGTTTTTACCAACCATTTTTGGCTATTAAATCCGAATTATTAAATCCTTATAATTGGGATATAATGATATAAGTTCATCCGGCTTCATTAATTTGAAATCAGCAAATTCAAAACCAGGTATAACGGCACATCCAATAAAAGAGTACGAATTTGGTAATATTACTTCTGCACCAAAAATAGTTCCTGCCGGGATAATTATCTGAGGATGATAATTAAGTTCAAAAGTATTCCCAAGCACCTTTGTTTTCAAATCTCCTGTCTCATTTATTAAAAATACGTTCAAAGGTGATCCTGCATGAAAATACCATATCTCATCCGATTTTAATTGGTGGAATTTTGAAACCTGACCAGATTTTAGCAAGAAATAAATACTGGTAGCAAGGTTACGATTTTCTGAGTTTTCCAATTTAGGGTTAAAAATTTTTGAACTTTTATAAACTTCGGAAAAATATCCACCTTCGGGATGCTCTTTTAACCCAAGGTTATTAATTATTTGAGAAATGTCCAATTGTTGCATATTTGAAATTTTTCAATGTTAATGACAAAAAGTTTTGCAAATCGGGATAATATAGTTTTCTTTATTGAACAACTTTTTCATTATTTTATCATGTCAATACTAACCGAAATAATAGGATATATTGCGGCCGCATTTGGAACTGCTTTAATGCTACCACAAGTATATAAATCATATAGGACTAAACGGGTAAATGATATATCGTTTGTTATGTTGATAGTTTACATACTTAATTGCACTTCGTGGGAAATTTATGGGATTCTTATCAATTCGAAGCCTGTAATAATCTGCAATTTTTTGGCACTAATTATCGGAATATTTCAAATGGTATTGAAATTAAAATTACAGAATAAAAACAAGTTATAAGTTATTCATTAATTTGAATCAGGTTAATTGCCAAGCCGGATTCATGTTGAAAATCTTCGATTTCATCAATCATATCAGGATCGCTACGCATATAATACCAGTTAATAGTAGGATCTCCACCGTTAGCCTTAAATTCAGTAAGTGTTTCAAATATTTTTAACAACATGCGTGATGACTGTGTGTTAAAGTAAGATAACCTGAAATTAAAAACCAGATATTTATTCCCGGCACAATATTCATTTAGCCATTCGATCAAAGGGATATAAAATTTATAGCAATCTTCCATATAAGATTCACCTGATATTTCACAAACACCTTTTTCATGATTAAAATTAATTATTGGAAAATAAGGCGCTTCTTTAACTGCAGGTATTTCAATGTTTTTCATAAAAGTATAATATTATCTTTTGTATCCTTCAAATGTATAATTATTTTGTTATTGATGCACAAATAGTAAACATTGAGTGAGCGTCAGAAATATTTTTAATTTCAAAATCTAACTTATTTAAAGAGAGAAGTCCAATTTGTATGATTCCAATGTGTGCACCCATATCTTTTTCACCAAGACCTTTTTTCCTGGTTATAGCACGAAATTTCCGAAGATTATCTATACTCATTGCATTTATGTCATTGCAATAATTATTTAATACCGGACCATCTTTATTATTAATCAAATTAGAAGTTGTTAAAAGTAAAAATTCGCCATTTTCCTGCAAAGTAAAACTGCCTATCCCTGAATGTTTGCAATTTGCAATTGCTATTACTTCTACAGAATACTTGGCAACATTTTGAGTAAGCTCAAAAAATATTTTATACAATCTATTTCCAGTCTGGGATTGATAGCCAAATGTATGTTTGATGTAGGTACCAAGATTTGATAAAATATCAATACAGAAAGGTCCCTTATAAGAAAGAAGTAAATTGTTATTTTCGGAATTTAAAATCATTTGATATCTGATTTTGTGCTCTTTATATTAAGTTTATAAACATATTTTAATAGAAAAGTAGCTTTACAAAATTTAATTTGCTTTGGAAATTTAATGATTTTTTAGCTGAATTTATCATAAAAAAGTATGAATAATGGTGCATCAAATATATTACTTGTGATAATAATATCAATTTAAGCAAAGATTCATTTTTATATTAACCTTGCTCCTATCAATGTTATATCATCCCTTTGTTCTTCTGAAGCTAAAAACTTATAGTAATCTTTCAATAAGTTATCTTTTTGTTTTGAAATAGGTTCCAAAGCATTTGATTTTAAAATTTCCAAAAGTTTTATGCTGCCAAATCGTCTATGATCCGGCCCGTTTTGATCTATAAGTCCGTCACTGGAAAAATATAGTATGTCTCCTTTTTGAAGTTCGATATGCTGAACGGAAAACGAAAAGGAATTGTTTAACTTTCTATGCCCACCCAATGATTGGCGATCTGCAATCAAAGTTTTTATTTCCCTGGATTTTACAGAAAAATAAATCAAAGGTCGTTTTGCCCCTGCATAGTCAATAATATATTTTTCCCCTGATTTTTGAACCATACACAAACAAATATCCATACCATCTTCATTGTCACTGGTGTCTTGTTTTAAAGCGATACAAAGGTTTTGGTTTAAAGTATTCAGAATTTCAGCAGGATTTGCAATATTTTTTTTATTTATAATTTCACTTAACAAACGATTTCCTATTAATGACATAAAAGCACCTGGAACTCCATGACCAGTGCAATCTACCACTGCCATAAGAGTTTTCCAATTATTGCCATCTGTTTTCAAAGGCATAAACCAATAAAAATCGCCTGAAACGATATCTTTAGGCATATAAATGACAAAACAATCAAAGAACTTTTGCATAGATTCCAAACTGGGTAAAATTGCATTTTGAATCGTTAAAGCATAGGTAATACTGTCCCTGATGTTGCTATTTTGTCTTTCAAGTTTAGTATTCTGATTAGATATTTCTTCTTTTTGTTTTTCTATTTCGATGTTTTTTTGTTTCAACAAATCATTGTCTTTAAGTTTTTGGCGAAACATAAATGCAAGTGAAATGAGCAAAAGAGAGATAATTGATATCGTCCATGATTGTACCCTGCGTATTTTTTTCTCATATCTTACCTTGCTTTCTTCTTCTCTTAATCTTGAGCTTATCAGATCATTCTGCATTTGTCTTTCCTTTGCCAATTGTTGAGTTACGGTCAAAGAATCTGCTGTTTGATGCAATGTTGTTGTTGTTTGATCTAACTTAATTTCTGTGGCATTTTTCTCGGCAGTTGCAACAATTACTTTCTGATTGGCTGTGGATGTGACATTAGCCATTTCATCGTTCTTAATTTTATGATCAAGTGCTTCAAATTTCTCATAATAATCAAAAGCTTTTTCAGAAACACCCATCTTTTCGTAACTAGAAGCAATATGACCATAACATTTTAAAAGCAACTTGAGATCACTTTCTTCCTGAGCAATTTTCATGACCTCATTAAAATATTCTATTGATTCTTTGTACCTGTTTAAATTTTGAAGAATTAGTGCAATATTAAACAGGTTAGAAGATAACTCTGATTTATCATGCAATTTTTTATTTATTTCTAAAGCCTTCATAAAATAGGTAAGCGCTTTCAAGTTGTCTTCTTTCTGAGTATAAAGCAGTCCCAGATTGTTAATAGCATGAAATAAACCCGAATTGTTATTTGCCTGCTGACAAATATTTGCAGCATTCTCAAAACAAGATATAGCTCTTTCGTACTGGTTTATGCTCCAATAACCATAACCCGCCTTATTAAAAAATTCTAGAGCTTTATTGTTGTTTCCCTGTTTATTGAAATCCCTTGCTTCCTGTTCCAGAGATTCATAATCTGAAGTTTGCGCACGCATGATTACAACAGAAAGCAAAAAAATAATAATAATTTGAATTCGTTTGGCTGACAGTGAAAATCTATTATATAAAGCAATTCTCATATATCGTCAAAAAAATGAAATTTTTTATTTTAAAACAGCTTATTAATCACAAGTGAAAATATATAAAGAGATTGCCAATGAAACATCTAAATACGAAAAAAGATTAGAATTTGAATTAATTAAATTCTGACACCTATAATCAGCATATCATCTATCTGATCGCGATAACCTATCCATTCATCCATTGTCCGCTCGAATCCTTCAAATTGTTCGGCCATAGATTTTTTATGCATTTCAATGCAAAGATTTTGGAATCGTTTATACCTGAATTTTTGGTCATCAGGACCTCCGAACTGATCTGCATAGCCGTCAGAGAACATATAAAACATGTCTCCTTTTTCATATTTAACATCGCAGTTCTTGAAGGACCGGGTGTAATTTTCGTGTATTCCAATTGGCATTTTATCAGGTTTTAATATTTCCATTGTTCCGTCCTTCCTGACTATATATACTGAATTATTTGCCCCCGCATATTGCACAGTCATATCACTAAAATTAAACACACAAAGAGAGATATCCATACCATCAGCAGCCTCTCCTTCCACTCCTTTTTGGTTTAACAGACGCATAATCCGAACGCGCAACTGATTAAGTATTTCTGCTGCATCAGGATTGCAAAAATTGATAATTTCGTTCAAAAATGCAGTTCCTGCAATAGTTAGAAATGCGCCAGAAATACCATGTCCTGTGCAATCTGCAACAGCCAAAATTGCTTTGTTTTCTTTAAAAGATATCCAATAAAAATCACCGCTAACTATTCTTTTTGGCCGGTTAAATAAAAAACAATCGTGAAAAAGCATTGAAATATATTCTTTTGAAGGCATAATGGCATTTTGTATTCGCCTGGAATAGGTTATATCGTCAATGATATCTTTTCGTTGATCTTCCATTAAGCGATATTGTTGCTTAACCTCTTCAGATTGCTTTTGAAACATCTGATTTTGATATTGAGCTTTCTTTGTATTTTCGCTTAATGCCAGAGCAAACCTAATGCGAAACAATAATTCCAACTCATTGAATGGTTTATAAATGAAATCATCTGCGCCAGATAAATAGGCTTCTTTGAGTTCTTTGGCAGATGCAATTAAAAGTGCAGGGATGTTTTTAGTCTGAGGTAGTCTCTTTAAAACTTTTACAGCTCGTATCCCATCCATTTCTGACATATTAATTGCAAGTATAATAATATCAGGAATAATTTTGCAAGCCATTTTACAAGCTTCACGACCATCTGTCACTATTGTTAGCTCATAATTTAAATTGTACTTCTTTATAATGTGTTGAATAGAAGTAACCGTTTTTTCCGAAGCATCGGCAACCAGTATTTTATAAACAGTCATTTTAATTGCCGTAAGGTAGCATTATTATCGTTTTATTTTATTTGTTGCGATTATCAAGAATGCCGGAAATTATATTATAAAGTTCGTGCATTTTTACAGGCTTATTCAGGAATCCGGCTGCGCCTAATTCTTTACACCTTACATAAGTATTTTCTTTTATGTAAGCTGTTATTACAATTATTGGAACACTAATTCCCATTTTTATTAAATTTTCCATAGTTTCAAAACCATCCATAACTGGCATTATTAAATCTAAAAGGACTATATCAGGTTTCTCACTCTGAATCATTTCCAATCCTTGTTTTCCGTCAACAGCTTCTTTTATATCAAAATCCTTGGTTTCGAGAAAATCGACAAGTATCTGCCTGTTTAAATTTGAATCGTCTACGATTAAAATTGTTGTTTTTTTCTTGCTTTCCATTACCTTGAAATATTTCAATATTAAAAAATATCAATCGTTATAAAGTTAAATAAACAATATATGGAGTGCAACTATTTTAAAAATATAAATATGCTAAGAAAAAATTAGAAAAAGGAATAAACTTAATTACTTTATATCAAAAAACTATATTTGCAAAGAAAAGTGATTTCAAGATAGGATGGAATAATGTATGTAAAATAATGTTTAAAAATTTATATAAAATTCTTATAGTTCTTATATACGTAACTTATGCAACCAGCTTAAATGCCAGGTATCAAAATAATGATAAAATTGAAGCACCTTCATTTCTCAGAGATACTTCCGCTTGGGTCGATTCAGTCTTTAAAAGTTTAACTTTTGAGGAGAAACTTGCCCAGTTAATTATTGCTCCAGCTTTTCCTGACAAGGATTCTGCTCATTTTTCACATTTGTTTGATTTAGTGAAGACTTATAAAATTGGAGGAATAATATTTTTTCATGGGGAACTTCAAAAAACTGCTCAACTTTCTAATGATTTGCAAGCTTTAGCAAAGACGCCATTATTTATGAGTATTGATGGAGAATGGGGTCTCGCCATGCGAATAGACAGCACGCTGGTATATCCCAAACAAATTATGTTGGGTGCTATCGGCAATGATAGCTTAATTTATAATATGGCTTGCGATATTTCATGTCAGTTAAAGCGAATGGGTTTTCAGACTAATTTTTCACCAGTTGTTGATGTAAATAATAATCCGAATAATCCGGTCATAAATAGCAGGTCCTTTGGTGAAAATAACAATAATGTTTTATCTAAAGGATATGCATACATGTCAGGATTGCAGGATAATCATATCATTTCATTTGCCAAGCATTTTCCGGGTCATGGTGATACAGAAGTTGATTCTCACTTGTCACTGCCAATCATACCTTATACAATTTCAAGGTTGGATTCAGTAGAATTAAAACCTTTCAAATACCTTATAAATAAAGGTGTATCTGGCATTATGGTAGGGCATCTTGACGTGCCGGCTTACGACACAACATGCATTCCGTCTACTATATCTTCTAAAATTATTGGTGGCTTATTGAGAGACAGTTTTAAGTTCAAGGGACTTGTCATAACAGATGCGCTCAATATGAAAGGCATCACCGCATGGGGTTATCCGGCGCAAATTGCAATTCAGTCGTTAAAAGCCGGTAATGATATTCTTCTAATGCCTGATGAAATTCCACAGGTAATTGCTGCTATAAAATGCGCTGTTGATTCTGGCCTGATAAGTCGCAATGAAATTGATAACAAATGCAGGAAAATGTTGTTGATGAAATATTGGGTAGGTTTAAATCATTATAAACCTATATCACTGAATCATCTTTATGAAGATCTCAATCAAACAAAATATGAATTGACAAGAAGAAAATTAATAGAATCAGCATTTACAGTGATCAAAAATGATAATAATATTTTACCGATTCAAAACCTGGACACTCTTAAAACAGCTTGTGTAATAGTTGGCTCAATGGATACCTCATTATTTCAGGAAACGTTGAATTTGTATGCTCCTATAGACAATTTCTTTATTGATAGAGATGCCCCGGACAGTATTTACAATTGTCTGCTAAACAAACTAAGAAATTATAATCTTGTAATTGCCGGAGTTGTAAATACCGATATGAGAGCCAGTAAGAAATTTGGTATTACCGATACCAGTATACTTTTTCTTAAAAAATTAGCTGACAGTACAAATGTAATTCTGGATTTATTTGCCAATCCCTATGCACTGCAAAGATTTGTACCTACAAATAAATTCAAAGCCATTATAGTGTCTTACGAAGATAAATTATTGAATCAGGATTTATCTGCCCAACTAATTTTTGGGGGAATTACCCCGCAAGGAAAATTGCCTGTAAAAGCATCAGATGAATATTTTGCTAATACTGGACTTATATGGAAATCCAAAATTCGCTTAAAATATACCATTCCGGAAGAATTAAATATCAATTCGCAGGAACTGTTACCTATAGATTCTTTGGTAAATGAGGCTATTCAAAAAAAAGCCTTGCCAGGATGTATAATTTACCTTGCGAAAGATGGAAAAGTTTTTTATAATAAAGCTTTTGGATATTTTACTTATGACAGTATTCGTAAGGTTAAAACTTCTGATGTTTATGATTTAGCTTCAATAACTAAGATTGCTGCTACAGTTCCTTCATTGATGTTCCTTTACGACAGGAAAATGATAGATTTAAACGGACGCTTGTCTAAATATCTTCCTGATTTGAAAAAATCCAATAAGAAAAAAATTATTCTGAGAGATATTTTAACTCATCAGTCTGGCTTAAAATCATGGTATCCCTTTTATATTAAAACTATTCAATGTATAGATCCAAAAGAAAAATTAATTTCTAAAGTTCCCGCTTCAGTTTGTTCATACAAAGTTGATGATGGTAATTATATTAATTGTAATACGGAATATTTAAAAAATACTTTTAGTAAAACTTACTCAAGCGAATACAAGTTTCATGTTGCTGATAGTTTATACTTAAATTCAAATTGGCGTGATTCAATCTTCAATTATATAAATACATCAGATTTATATCCACAACCCTCATATCATTACAGCGACATTGGATTTATGATGCTTTCAGAAGCAATTGTAAACACTACTAAAGTATCATTTGATAACTTTCTGGATAGCATTTTTTATAAGCCATTAGGTGCGAATACTTTATGCTTTAATCCTCTGACAAAACTTGATAAGCAGGTTATAGCACCCACTGAAAATGACAGAGTTTTTAGAAAACAAATCGTGCTTGGTTATGTGCACGATCCTACTGCAGCAATGTTAGGTGGGATAAGTGGTCATGCTGGTTTATTTGCCAATGCAAATGATTTAGGTAAGCTTATGCAAATGTATCTTAACAAAGGAACCTATGGCGGCAAATGCTATATTGACAAAAAAACTATAGAACTTTTTACATCAAGGCCCTTTTCGAAAACAGGCAATCGTCGTGCATTAGGTTTTGACAAACCCGAACCGGATTTAAAAAAAGATAGTCCTGTAAGTCGCGTCGTTTCTGATTCAAGTTATGGACATACCGGATTTACAGGAACGATGACATGGGTTGATCCACAAAACAACCTGGTTTATATTTTTCTTTCAAACCGAGTATACCCGGATGCAAATCCTAACAAATTGGCAGAAATCAATCTCAGAACCAATATTCAGGAAGTTGTTTACAAAGCTATACAGAAAGGTATGAAAAAGTAAGCAGGTCTAATACAATGTATGGATAGTCAACTTCGACAGGTTTAGTAAGACTTATTTGTTATTCATTAGCTTATTGAAGGGGGTTTTAAAATTTAAATAAACAATTTAAAGGCAAAACAGGTCAAATCTAAATTATGAATTGTAATAAAGAAAACAACAAATCGTTTTGCAATTGCTCCTATACTTATTCCAGGAAAGGTATTTGCTGTGAATGCATAAAGTATCATTTAAATTGCAGTGAACTGCCAGCATGTTATTTTTCAGAGAATGCTGAGAAAACTTACAACAGGTCTATTGATTATTATATTTCGTTACAAAAAAAAATGATTACCGAAGTGGCAGAATACGCATTGGAATAATAAATATTAGTTATATGCACAAATTCCAATCTTCATTTCGAGTATTATCCGATTCTAATTAACCAGTAAAATAGAATATTCTGAGGCAGACAAAAAACCAGCAATGTTAAAATTGAAATTATACAGGTAAGAAACCTATTTTCCTTTTTTCTATTTATATTAAAAATAAATAACATAAACATAAATAACAAAAGGTTTCTATATACGATTAAATCGTTATATACTTCAAATTTCACAAATATTGTTCTGAACGTAATCAAATAAACTACAAGATTTAATACCAAAGCCCCGGTAATCATAAAGTAATATGCCAATAATGAATATTTTTTAAATGTGTCTATGTTAAAAATAGCCAGTAATCCCGCGTAACACGATAAGATCAAAGCTAAAAATATACATATTACTTGAGAATAGATTATATATTTTGGTACTTCCTCTTGAAATCTGACAATTACCGGGTTGCTATGAGCCAGATAATAACTCCTTTTAAAGAATTTCAGTTCTAAATAATATTGAAGTTTAGCATTAGGTTTTTGATTAGGAAGCATGCTAATAAGATTTTCGTTCATCCTTATCAACTTTTTTGGACACCAATTTTCACGACCGTTTAAAGTTTTAAAGAATACATTTCCTGTAACTGAAGAATCAGGAATGTTAATTTCAATCAAACATCCTTCTTTTCCTTCATAGAAAACAGGAAGCTTAATATTGTAAACTTTACCATTAATATTAACATATTCCTTTACCGGATTGTTATTTGAAGTAAACTGTTGAATAAATACAGCAATAATTGCTAGTCCTATTGCTATAGATAATAAGATAACCTTCTTTAGCATAATTTTGGAAAGAAAAAGATTTTAAAACTCCTTCTATCAACAAATATAGGACATATTATACAATTAACTTCATTGTAAATAGCAGTAATTCTATATTTCATACTTAATTTTATTAACAATTTCCTAACAAATATTTGTAACAATTAAAGTTTTAAATAAAATTTAACTTTATGGTTAAATATTTTAATTAAATTTATTGGTTAATAAATAATTTAATTTCACCTTTGTCCGGTTAATTAAATAATTTGGTTTAAC
>Ga0265316_10007352_pt1 | contig 10380 bp, 7 predicted proteins | sample 4522metaG_FD_202092 | JGI IMG/M metagenome (GOLD analysis project Ga0265316, IMG submission 202092) | Rhizosphere microbial communities from Carex aquatilis grown in University of Washington, Seatle, WA, United States - 4-5-22 metaG | ecosystem: Host-associated > Plants > Roots > Rhizosphere >...
TCCCGTCGCTCCGCCGGAGATCGCGGCGAATTCCCGGACGATCCCGGGCATCCTCACCCAGCGCGGCTGCACCTACGCCGGGTGCCGGGGCGTGGTTATCGGGCCGATCCACGACATCCTCCACATCACCCACGGCCCGATCGGCTGCGGGTTCTATTCCTGGCTCTCCCGCCGGAACCTGGTGAAGCCGCGCCAGCCCGGCGACACGAATTACCTCCAATACTGCATGTCGACGGACATGCAGGAGGACCAGATCATCTTCGGCGGGGAGAAGAAGCTCCGCGCCGCGATCCAGGAGGCGTACGACATCTTCAAGCCGAAGGCCATCTCTATCTACTCCACGTGCCCCGTCGGCCTCATCGGCGACGACGTCCACGCCGTCGCCCGGGAGATGAAGGAGAAGCTGGGGATCAACATCTTCGCCTTCAGCTGCGAGGGCTACAAGGGCGTCAGCCAGTCGGCCGGGCACCACATCGCCAACAACGGCGTCTTCAAGCACATGGTCGGCCTCGACGACACGCCCACCCCCCACCTCTTCAGCATCAACGTCCTCGGTGAATACAACATCGGCGGCGATGCCTGGGAGATCGACGCCCTGCTGCGGAAGTGCGGCATCCACGTCGTCGCCACCCTCTCCGGCGACGTCACCTACGACGAGATCTGCCGCTCCCACACGGCCAACCTCAACGTCGTCATGTGCCACCGCTCCATCAACTACATGGCGGAGATGATGGAGACGAAGTTCGGCATCCCCTGGATCAAGGTGAACTTCATCGGCGCCGAGTCGTCGGCGAAGTCCCTCCGGAAGATCGCCCAATACTTCGACAGCCAGCCGCTGAAGGACCGCGTCGAGGAGGTCATCGCGCAGGAAATGGCCGCCATCCGCGAGGAGCAGGAGCGCGTGAAGGCCCGCTGCAAGGGGAAGCTCGCCGCCCTCTTCGTCGGCGGCTCCCGCGCCCACCACTACCAGGACCTCTTCAGCGACATCGGCATGGAGACCGTCTCCGCCGGATACGAGTTCGCCCACCGGGACGACTACGAGGGCCGCGCCGTCCTCCCCACGATCAAGATCGACGCCGACTCCCGCAACATCGAGGAGATCGACGTCGAGGCCGATCCGACCCGCTTCCAGCCCCGCAAGAGCGAGGAGGAGAAGGCGAAGCTGGCCGCCGACGGCTTCAGCTTCAAGGACTACGACGGGATGATGCGCCAGATGGGCAAGGGCAGCCTGGTCATCGACGATATCAGCCACCACGAGCTGGAAAAGCTGATCGAGCTCTACAAGCCCGACATCGTCTGCTCCGGCATCAAGGACAAGTTCGTCGTCGAGAAGATGGGAGTCCCGTGCAAGCAGCTCCACAGCTACGACTACGCCGGGCCCTACGCCGCCTTCACCGGCGCGGCGAACTTCTACAAGGAGATCGACCGGATGGTGAACACGAAGCTCTGGAAGCTCGTCACCCCGCCCTGGAAGAAGAACCCGCAGCTCGACGCCCGCCTGGCCGTGGCGCCGAAGAAGGAACGGGCCATTCTGGAAGAGCCGAAGAACTTCAAGCGCAACGCCGCCCCGTCCGCCGAGGGCGGAGAGTAAGACGGAATCCCCCCCAACCCTTTACCGACAAAGGAACCCCATGCTCAACGGAACCACCACCGAGATCCTGCCGCGCGAAGCCCTGCGGATCAATCCCGCCAAGACCTGCCAGCCCATCGGGGCGATGTATGCCGCCCTCGGCATCCACCGCTGCATGCCGCACAGCCACGGCTCCCAGGGCTGCTGCTCCTACCACCGCAGCCACCTCACCCGGCACCACAAGGAACCGGTGATGGCGACGACCAGTTCCTTCACCGAGGGGGCCTCGGTCTTCGGCGGCCTCTCGAACATGACGCAGGCGCTGAAGAACATCTTCAGCATCTACGAGCCGGACATCGTCGCCGTCCACACCACCTGCCTCTCCGAGGTCATCGGGGACGACATCCCGATGATGATCAAGAAATCGCAGGAGGACGGGACGATCCCCCCCGGAAAGCACGTGATCCACACGAACACGCCCAGCTTCACCGGCTCCCACGTCACCGGCTTCGCGAACATGGTCCGCTCCACCCTCCGCTACCTGGCGGAGAGCACCGGGACGACCCGCGACCAGCTCAACATCCTCCCCGGCTACGTCGATCCCGCCGACATGCGGGAGATCAAGCGCCTGGCCGCGCTGATGGGCGTCGACGCCGTCGTCCTGCCCGACACCTCCAACGTCCTCGACACGGCCCAGACCGGGACCTACGAGATGTATCCGAAGGGCGGCACGACGATCGACCAGATCCGGAGCACCGGGGACAGCATCGCCACCCTTGCCCTCGGCCACTTCGCCTCCCTCCCCGCCGCCACGGAGCTGGAGAACAAGTGCACCGTCCCCGCCGTCCCCCTCGACCTCCCCTTCGGCCTGGGGCCGACCGACGCCTTCGTCGACGCGCTCCGCCAATACGGCGCGGTCGACGTGCCCGAGCAGATCGAGGAGGAGCGCGGCCGCCTCGTCGATCTGATGGGGGACCTGCACCAATACTTCTTCGGGAAGCGGGTCGCCGTCTGCGGCGATCCCGACCACGTCATCGCCCTGGTCCAGTTCCTCGTCGAGCTCGACATGAAGCCGGCCTACGTCTTCACCGGGACCCCCGGCCAGCACTTCGAGCGGCGCGTCGCCGAGATCCTGAAGGACCACGCCCCGAACGCCGTCATCAAGCAGAACGCCGACATGTTCGAGCTCCACCAGCTCATGAAGCGGGAGCCGGTCGATCTCCTCATCTCCAACACCTACGGGAAATACATCGCCCGGGCGGAGAACGTCCCGTTCGTCCGCTTCGGCTTCCCGATCCTCGACCGCGCCGGGCACCGCTGCTTCCCCGCCGCCGGGTACATGGGCGGGATGCGCCTCGTCGAGAAGATCAGCGACGCCCTCCTCGACAAGAAGGACCGCGAGTGCGAGGAGGAATGGTTCGAGCTGGTGCAGTAGAAGCAAGAAAAAGGACAACCCAACGGAGAAAACGTATGGCTTATGTCGTGAGAACGGAACGGTGCGAGGGCTGCGGCTCGTGCGTCGGGGTCTGCCCCGAGGAATCAATCCGGATGCGGGGCGACCTCGCCGTCGTCGATTCCGTCCGCTGCTCCAACTGCGGCAACTGCGAGGCCGTCTGCCCCGTCGACGCGATGTTACTGGTCGATGCCTCGCCGTGACGCGCCGCGCGTAACCCCAGGAGAAAACCATGGAGATCCTGCCCGACCGCCAGAAACAGGTACGGCAAACGGGGACAACCCCCGGGCAGGACTCCGCCGCCCCCATCGCCTGCGACAAGCACAGCGCGGCGGGCTCCGTCAGCCAGCGGGCCTGCGTCTTCTGCGGGTCGCGCGTCGTTCTCTATCCGATCGCCGACGCCCTCCACCTCGTCCACGGCCCGATCGGGTGCGCCGCCTACACGTGGGACATCCGGGGCGCCCTCTCCAGCGGCCCGCAGCTCCACCGGAACAGCTTCTCCACCGACCTCCGGGAGATGGACGTCATCTACGGCGGGGAGAAGAAGCTCTACCACGCCCTCGTCGAGCTGATCGACGCGCACAAGCCGGAGGCGGCCTTCGTTTATTCGACCTGCATCGTCGGCGTCATCGGGGACGACGTCGCCGCCGTCTGCAAGAAGGTCACGGCGGAGAAGGGGATTCCCGTCCTCCCCGTCGCCTCGGAGGGCTTCAAGGGGACGAAGAAGGACGGCTACCGCGCCGCCTGCGAGGCCGTCTACCGCCTCGTCGGCACCGGCTCCACGGAGGGCGTCGGCCCGCACAGCATCAATATCCTGGGGGACTTCAACCTCGCCGGGGAGACGTGGATCATCCGGGACTATTACAAGCGGATGGGGATCGACGTCGTCGCCTGCATCACGGGGGACGCCCGGATCGCCGACATCCGCCGCGCCCACGGCGCGAAGCTGAACCTGGTCCAGTGCTCCGGCTCGATGACGGCGCTGGGGAAGAAGATGGAGGCCGACTACGGCATCCCGCAGAAGCGGGTCTCCTACTTCGGGATCGAGGACATGGCGGCGGCCCTCTACGAGGCGGCCCGCTTCTTCCCCGACGATCCCACCATCCTGGAACGGGCGGAGGACCTGGTCCGCGAGGAGGTCGCGGCGATCACCCCGCAGCTCCGCGAATACCGCCGCCGCCTGGAAGGACGGAAGGCCGCCATCTACGTCGGCGGCGCGTTCAAGGCCTTCTCCCTCGTCCGGGCGCTGAAGCTCCTCGGCATGCAGACCGCCGTCGTCGGCTCCCAGACGGGCGGCCCGGAGGACTACGTGAAGCTCCAGGAAATCTGCGACCCCGGCACGATCGTCGTCGATGACTCGAACCCGCTGGAGCTGGCCCAATTCTGCCTGGAAGCCGACGTCGATCTCTTCATCGGCGGCGTCAAGGAGCGGCCCATCGCCTACAAACTCGGCATCGCCTTCTGCGACCACAACCACGAGCGGAAGGAACCCCTGGCTGGGTTCGTCGGGATGCTCAACTTCGCCCGGGAAGTCTGCAACTCGGTCAACTCCCCCGTCTGGCAGTTCGCGCCGCGGAAACGGAGGAAGGCCGTCCCGTCCCAATCCCAGGAGATCGCCGCATGAAGACCCTCCCTCTCCAAGGTCCCGGTCTGGACAATGACGATCTCGACGAGCCGCAGTTCCACCACGCCGCCTCGACGCGGAACGCCTGCAAGCTCTGCACCCCGCTCGGCGCCTGCCTCGCCTTCCGGGGCATCGAGGGATGCATCCCCTTCCTGCACGGTTCGCAGGGCTGCTCCACTTATATCCGCCGCTACCTCATCAGCCACTTCCGCGAGCCGATCGACATCGCTGCGTCGAACTTCTCCGAGGAGTCGGCGATCTTCGGCGGGAAGTCGAACTTCGAGGCGGGCGTCGCCAACGTCGTGAAGGGGTACAAGCCGCAGATGATCGGCGTCGCCACCACCTGCCTCAGCGAGACGATCGGCGAGGACATGAAGCGCCTCTTCCACGAGTACCTCGGCAAGCACTGGGAGGAGGGCCATCCGGAGATGGTCCACGTCTCGACCCCCAGCTACACCGGCACCCACATCGACGGCTTCCACGCCGCCGTCCGGGCGGTCGCCCAGGCCCTGGCCGTCGGCGGGGAACGGACGCGGCGGGTCAACCTCTTCCCCGGCATGGTCTCCGCCGCCGACCTCCGCCACCTGAAGGAGATCGTCCGCGACTTCGGCCTCGCTTACACCCTCCTCCCCGACTACTCGGAAAGCATGGATGGGCCGAGCTGGGCCGAATACCAGAAGCTCCCCGAGGGCGGCACCCCGCTCGACGCGATCCGGGCGCTCGGCTCCTCCCAGGTCTCGATCACCTTCGGTCGGACGCTGGCGGGGAAACCGGGCGCGGCGGACGATTTGGAGAAGAAATTCTCCATCCCCCACCGCCCCCTCGGCCTCCCCATCGGCATCCGGGAGAGCGACGCCTTCTTCGCGCTGCTGGAGACCCTCGGCGGGCGAACGACGCCCCGCGCCCACGCGCAGGAGCGGGGCCGCCTCGTCGATGCGATGATCGACGGCCACAAATACATCGCCGGGAAAAAGGCCGTCCTCTACGGCGAGGAAGACCTCGTCATCGGTCTCGCCTCCTTCCTGTGCGAGATCGGCGTGGAGCCGGTCGTCGTCGCCTCCGGGGGCCGGAGCGGGGCGCTGATTTCCTCGCTGCGGGCCGCCGTCCCGGAACTGCCTGCGGCGTGCCAGATCCTTTCCGGGGTCGACTTCACCGACATCGCCGACGCGGCGACGGCGGCCAAGCCCGACTTCCTCCTCGGCAACAGCAAGGGCTACTCGCTCGCCCGGAAGCTGCAGATCCCCCTCGTCCGCGTCGGTTTCCCGATCCACGACCGCGTCGGGGCGCAGCGGATTCTGCACCTCGGCTACCGGGGCGCGCAGCAGCTCTTCGACGCGGTCGTGAACACGTTGATGGAACATAAACAGGAGAACTCCCATGTCGGATACAGCTACCTTTAAAACCCAGCCCATCGAGGCGGGGACCGATCCCCTGCGTCCCGACTTCGCGAAGCATCCCTGCTTCAGCAAGGAGGCCCACCGGACCTTCGGGCGGATCCACCTGCCCGTCGCCCCGCGCTGCAATATCCAGTGCGGGTTCTGCAACCGGAAGTTCGACTGCGTCAACGAGAGCCGCCCCGGCGTCACCAGCACGATCCTGAAACCGGCCCAGGCCGTGGCCTACCTGAAGGAAATCCTGGCGGAACGGCCGGAGATCACCGTCATGGGCATCGCCGGTCCGGGCGATCCCTTCGCCAACCCGGAGGAGACGATGGAGACGCTCCGCCTCACCCGCGCCGCCTTCCCGGAGCTGATCCTTTGCCTGGCCAGCAACGGCCTCGGCATTCTTCCCCACATCCCGGAGCTGGCCGCGCTGAAGGTCGGCCACGTCACCCTCACGATCAACGCGGTCGATCCTGCCATCGGCGCGAAGATCTATTCGTGGGTCCGCGACGGGAAGGTCCCGCTGCGGGGCCTCGCCGCCGCCGAGGTCCTCCTCTCCCGCCAATGGGAGGCCCTCCGCCTCCTGAAGGAGCACGGGATCGTGACGAAGATCAACTCGATCGTCATCCCCGGCGTCAACGACCACCACATCCCCGAGGTGGCGAAGAAGGCCCTGGGCATGGGGGCCGACCTGATGAACTGCATCCCGATGGTCCCCGTCGCCGGGGCCGCCTTCGAGGAACTGCCGGAACCCGACGCCGCGATGCTGGCCCGCGTCCGGCTGAAGAGCGGGCAGAGCCTCCCGCAGATGACCCATTGCGCCCGCTGCCGCGCCGACGCCGTCGGCCTCATCGACGAAAAAATGACCCGAGACCAAATGGACACCCTGACCCGCTTCTCTCGTTCCTCCTTCGCTCCCGCCGCCGACCGTCCTTATGTGGCCGTCGCCAGCCAGGAGGGGATGCTCGTCAACCAGCACCTGGGCGAGGCCGCCCGCATCCTCGTCTTCCGCCACGACACGGAGAGCGAGTCGGGTTGCCGCTTCGTCGAGCGGCGGACCGCCCCGGCCCCCGGCACCGGCGCCCATCGCTGGAAGGAACTGGCCGCCCTGCTCCACGATTGCCGGGCCTTCCTCGTCACCGCCGCCGGGCCCTCGCCGAAGACGATCATCGAGGAGTGCGGCATCGAGGTGATCGAGATGGAGGGCCTGATCGAGGTCGGCCTCCGCGCCGTCTTCGCCAATCAGCCGATCCCCGCCGCGCTCCGGAAACGCTTCACGAGCTGCGGCTCAGGCGGGAGCGGCGGCTCCTCCTGCCGCGGCAGCGGAACCGGCTGCGCCTGACCGAATCCCCAAAACCCCAACCCCATGAACAAACCCAAGCATCACATCCTCGTCTGCGGCAGCTTCCGCAACGGGGCCGTCACCGGGGTCTGCAACAAGCAGGCCGCCCAGCTCTTCCAATACCTGACCGAGGAGGCCGAGGACCGGAGCCTCGACGCCATGGTCACGAACACCGGCTGCATGAACCTCTGCGTCCACGGCCCCGTCGTCGTCGTCTACCCCGAGGGGCGCTGGTTCAAGGGCGTCACCGAGGAAGTGGCCGACCAGATCCTCGACTTCCTCGAAGGCGAGGGCGAGGTCGCGGCGGAGCACGTCCTGGCCGCCTAACCTGGCCCCCATGCCCGCCGCGCGCCGCCTTCCGCCGCCGTCTCCCGCCCAGGGCCGCCGCCCGTGGCTGGTCGACACGACGCTGCGCGACGGGGAGCAGGCGGCGGGGGTCGTCTTTTCCCGGCGGGAAAAGGTCGCCCTCGCCCGGCTCCTCGCGGAGGCGGGCGTGCCGGAGCTGGAAGTCGGCATCCCGGCGATGGCCCGGTCGGCGGTCGCCGACATCCGCGCCGTCGTCGGAACCCTAGCCGCGGAGGGCCTCCCCGTCCCGATCCTCACGTGGTGCCGCGCCCTGCCGGGCGACCTCGCGGCGGCGCGGAAGACGGGGGCGCACGGCGTCCACCTCTCCTTCCCCGTCTCCGACCTCCACCTGCGGACGTGGCGGCTGACCCGGCGCGAGGTCTTGCGGCGGCTCGCAAGACTGGTGCGGGAGGCCGCGTCCGGTTTCGGCTACGTCACTGTCGGCGCCCAGGACGCCAGCCGGGCCGATCCGGCCTTTTTGCAGGACTTCGCCGCCGCCGCCGCGCAGACCGCTGCCGTCCGGCTGCGGATCGCCGACACCGTCGGCTGCCTCGGGCCGCTCCAGGTCCACGCCCTCGTCCGCTCCCTCCGTCCCCTCCTGCGCGGGAAGCCCCTCGAATTCCACGGCCACAACGACCTCGGCATGGCGACGGCGAACACCCTCGCCGCGTGGGAGGCCGGCGCCGCCTGCCTCAGCGTGACGGTGAACGGCCTGGGCGAGCGGGCGGGGAACGCCGCGCTGGAGGAAGTCGCCGTCGCCCTCCGCGTCAGCGCGGGCGTCGACAGCGGCGTCGACACCCGCCGCCTGGCCGCCCTCTGCGCCGCCGTGGCGAAGGCTTCCGGAAGGGCGCCCGCCCCGGGCAAAGCCGTGACCGGCCCGCACGCCTTCCGCCACGAGTCGGGCATCCACTGCGCCGCCCTCGCCCGCGACCGGAACACCTACGAGGCCGTCCACCCGGAGGACGTCGGCCTCGCCGCGGAGGCCCCCGTCATCGGCTGGCACTCCGGCACCGCCGCCGTCCGCCAGCGGTGCGGGGAACTGGGCGTGGCGTTGGGAAAGCCGGAGGCGGAAGCCGTCCTTCGCCGCGTCCGCGTCGCCGCCCGGCGGAAGAAGCGGGCGCTGACGGACGGGGAGCTGTTGCGATGCGCGCGGGGAATCCTTTCGCTTTAGAGCCTATCCGAATAACCCCCGTGGGGTGCGCGAGAAGGAGGCGGGGTGGGATGCGAGGCGCGAGTGCCGCGCATAGCCGCACCTATGTAAGGCAGGAGCAACGAAGCAGACCACCCCGCATCGTTCCCGCCCGAAGGGTTGGCCGCCTTGCGGCCAACGCAGCCTGCGGGGGTTATTCGGATAGGCTCTTACCCCGACCCAACGGGCCGCATCGCCTCCAGCAGCTCCCCCAACGGCACCGTCGCGAAGGAAGTCGCCGAGTCGGACATCGCGTAGGGCACGATCACCCGCCCCGCGTGGAGCATCGCCCCGCAGCTGTAGACGACGTTGGGGACGTAGCCCTCGCGCTCGGTCTCGTCGGGGCTCAGGAGCGGTTCCGAGAGGCGGCCCAGGACGCGGGAGGGGTCGTCCCGGTCGAGGAGGAAGGCGCCGAGGGAATACTTCCGCATCGCGCCGACGCCGTGGCTGATGACGAGCCAGCCCGCCTCGGTCTCGATCGGGGAACCGCAGTTGCCGATCTGGAGGAATTCCCACGGGTAGGTCGGCTTCAGGAGGAGCCGCTTCGTGTACCAGAAATGGAGGTCGTCCGAATCCATGAGATAGAGGTTCTCCCCGTCCTGGCGGGAGAGCATGGCGTAGCGTCCGCCGATCTTCCGGGGGAAGAGGGCCATCCCCTTGTTCTGCACCTCGGGGCCGTTCAGCGTGCTGATGCGGAAGCGAAGGAAGTCGTCGGTCTCCAGCAGTTGCGGCACGGTGACGCGGCCGTCGTAGGCGGTGTAGGTGGCGATGTAGGTGGCGGTTCCGTCGTCCTGGACGAAGCGGACGAAGCGGGCGTCCTCGATGCCGTTCGACTCGTTCGGCGCGACGGGGAAGATGACCCGCTCCGTCAGCGGCTGGCTTTCCGTATAGACGACCTCGTAATTCGCCTCGGCGAGGTTGAGCATCCGGAGGGCGTTGATTTCGACGTCGGTCTGGCGGCGGCGCGGATCGTGGCCCAGGACGTGGAGGGCCAGTTTTTCCCGAAGCTGCACGATGGTGAAGTTCTCCGGCAACGCGGCGAGGATCGTCTCGGCCAGTTCCCCGGCCCCGCCCAGTTCCTGGAGCTTCTTGAGAAACAGCGCCTTCTCGTAGGAGGCGTTCAGCACGTGCTCCGGCGCCGTGACGAAGCGGGAAGGCTCGTCGACCCGGATCGCGCCCTTCCCGTCGACGGTGCCGGTGCGGAAGGTGATCGAGGAGATGTGGCCCTCCCCCGTCGCCCGCAGGCTGAGGACGAAACGGACCGTCCCTTCCGGCACCCCGGATTGATCGGGATGGGGCACGATGGAAGGATTGAAGAGGGCCGCCGCCTCAAGGGAATATTCGTGGGTGAAATAGGCCCCCAGCAACAGCCGCCGCTCCTCGGGCAGGGGCAGGTCGGTCGGCAGGAAGGGGCGGAGCGCGTCGAAGCGCCGGAGGAAGTAATCGTGGAGCCGCTGGTGCCGGGAACCGAACTC
>Ga0265316_10007358_pt1 | contig 10376 bp, 7 predicted proteins | sample 4522metaG_FD_202092 | JGI IMG/M metagenome (GOLD analysis project Ga0265316, IMG submission 202092) | Rhizosphere microbial communities from Carex aquatilis grown in University of Washington, Seatle, WA, United States - 4-5-22 metaG | ecosystem: Host-associated > Plants > Roots > Rhizosphere >...
GTTCAAGATGCCAGACGCGCTTGAATTCCCAGGAATGCTGGGTACCGTCGTACCACTGATGAGTGGTAAGGGCTTTGCCGGTTTCCGGCGACGTGTCGTAGACGAACTTGTTGCTTGTGCCGGAAGGCATGCTGCCCGGCCCGGGCTGCGGCCCGCCGCCCGGTATCTCCCAGGTCTTGCCGCCGTCGTTGGAACGCTGGATCACCTGCCCGAACCAGCCGCTGGTCTGCGATGCATATAGCCGATTGGGGTCCACGGGCGATCCCTTGAGGTGGTAGATCTCCCAGCCTGCAAAATGGGGACCGCTAACGTCCCACTTTTCGCGCTTGCCGTCCGACTCCAGAATGAATGCGCCTTTCCGCGTGCCCACCAGTACTCGTACCTTGCTCATCCTCGCTCCTTCCTGCCCGAGCTCCAGTTGTCAGTAGCCAGTTGCCAGTGGCTCCGCAGTATAGACGATTGGGCTGACCCGGAGTCGACATGGCGGACGAAAATTTGTGCGGCGGAGCTTCTTCTGAGCTATCAGCTGTCAGCTTTCAGCCGTCAAGCTATCAGCCTTGTCATCCCGACCGAGGACTTCAGTCCGAGCGGAGGGATCTGCGGTTCCGGCGATCGGCGCTCTGAAACTGCTCTAATCAGTTTCGCCCTTCGGGCTGAAATTCTTGCCCGTCACTACGAACTTCTTGAGACGACGCCAGAGCCTCACTTCTTGGCCTTGCCCAGGCACTCGGCGCGAAACAATCTCTCATCGACGCGATGGAGGTCCTTGGCCGTCCCTGGGCGCAGCAGCTGGTAGTGATGGATGTCCAGCAAGTAGTAAGCGATGAACCAGATGGGCTGGTCGGTGGTCATCCAGTGCAGAGAATCGAAGCGAGCAAGGTTGACCGGCCGCGAGAATGTCCGAAGGGAGCGCTCGCGCCGCATATTGAAATAGATGTTGAAGTAGCTCATGGCCAGCTCGCGCAGGGTACGGTACACGGGTTCGCGATAGCGGCAGCCGGTGTAGTTCGACTTGGCGATGGTGCCCCAATGTCCTTTCACCCGGTAAAGAGCGAGCACGTGATCGGTGTCGTGCTCGGCTTCGAAGTCGATGATCAGCGCTGGATAGCCATTGGCGCGCAGGGCGGCGGCCGCGAAGATGGCGCCCTCGAAGCAGTGGGCGGTGCCTTCGCGCAAGACCCGGCGTGGTGACCAGGCTGAGTCCGCCAAGTGGTAAGGCAGGTCATCCAGAAATTTCTGGATGCCGTAGGGGTCCTTCAAGCTGCGCAGCTTGCGCAGCTCGGCAGGAGCGAAGCCGAAGGGGTCGTGATCCATGATCGAGTGAAGTGCAGTGTACAGGTTTCCGCGGCTAGAGGGTCTGCGTGAGAACCTCTGCCGCCCCCAGGGGGCTCAACGCATATGACGAATCTTACCCAGCACTCCGCCTGCGGCGTAGCCTGCCCTGAGCTGAGTCGAAGGGTGCTGGGCTGTCATGAGTCCGCCCCTGCGGGGCTGATTGCTTGCGCACTTCGTTCAACTGCCGCGGACGAAACATTGTACTCACACAGACTCTGAAGGCCTGCTCCGCCCGCACCGGGTCTAGCTTAACGCCGAAACCGGTCGATTGGGACATCAGGCAGCCAGAGTCCTCTGCCTGGACAATCCGGCCGATCACGCAGGCAACGCCGCCGCCAGGATGGAAAGGGCGACTGTCGCGAGTTGGCTGTCGGCAAGGCGTCAGCCCTCGCTGTGCTTCAGCTTCAACGAGGCCTTGTTGGTCTCGATAAACTGACGGAGCTCATCGGCCTGGTCAAGCAGCCGGGTCCATTGCTCGTAGTACAGGGTGACCGGAAATCGGCCCAGGCCATAGACGCTGACGCCGCCTTTTTCGCTGACCTTGAAGTCGAGAGCGCCGCGCTTACGTCCCTGGAGCTGCTTTTCCGCCTCCGCCAGTTTGGCTTTCAGTTCCTCATAGCTTGGATCAGGCATTGTCATCTCCTCTTTCTTGCTTCTATAGTAAAGCTGGTTTCACAAATCTGCTTGCACCCAAGCTAGGAGGAACCTGTGCCGCCCCTACCCCCCGCCAAGCTGCGCTTGTCGGGGCGGTAGGGGCTCGGGATCAATTTTCCACTTTACCCAGCGCTCCCGCGCTGGGCTAACGGCAATTCCGCCCCTGCGGGGCTGGTTTTCGGCCGACTCATTCCACTGCCACAGTGGAAACGTGGAAACATAGTTTCACACAGACTGTTGCGCCCTGGCTAAGGGCACAACCGCCGCTTCGCGGCTCAGATCCGCGACTTTATACCACTGAGCAAACCAGGCCGCGGGTTTCGTAACAGCTTGTTACGACTCGGCTAGGGCAGTTTCAGAGTTGGCGTAGACCTGGTAGAGCCAGCCTTTTAGGCTGGCGTCAAGATCGTCCCACTATAAGGCTTGAGCCACTGCGGTCATTTCTCAATGACCGCAGCGGCTCAAGCGTCTGCCTGTCCGCAGCGAACGCGGCGCCGCCGCTCTACCCGTGCTCGCCGGTCTACACCAATTCTGAAAACGCCCTAACCCCAGTTCCGCCCCTGCGGGGCAGTGCCTTGGGCACGACAGACCCAGGCCGCTACGTTGCTGGTTCCTGCTCGGTCACTTTCTCTCTCTCCGTCAGCGATCTCACGATCACGTACAGGACCGGAATAAAGAACAGGTTGAGCACGGTTGAAAAGATCATGCCGCCGAACACCGTCGTCCCCACCGAGTGGCGGCTCTGCGAACCGGCGCCCGAGGCGAATACCAGCGGCAGCACGCCCAGGATGAACGCGAATGAGGTCATCAGAATCGGCCGCAGCCGGATGCGCGCCGCCTCCACCGCCGCCTCCTTAATCGACAGGCCTTTGTGCCGCAACTGCTCGGCGAACTCGACGATCAGAATGGCGTTCTTGCTGGCCAGGCCAATCAGCATCACCAGCCCGATTTGACAGTACACATCGTTCAACTGCCCGCGCAGCGACTGCGCGAGCAGCGCCCCCAGCATGGCCATAGGCACAGCCAGCAGGATGATGAACGGCAGAATGAAGCTTTCGTATTGCGCCGAGAGCGTCAGGTACACCAGCAATAATCCCAGCGCAAACAGCATGGCCGACTGCCCGCCCGACTTGATTTCTTCCAACGAAAGACCGGACCAGGAGTAGTTGAAGCCCGTTGGCAGGTCCTTCTTGGCAATCTCGTTCATGGCTGCGATCGCCTGGCCGGAGCTGTATCCGGGCGCCGCCGAGCCGTCAATTTCCGCCGAGCGAAAGATGTTGTAGTGAGTGATCACCTGCGGCGAAGTGCCCTCGGAGATGTTGACCACATTATCCAGCGGGATCATGGCGCCGCTGTCGGCGCGCACGTACAGATTGCGAATGTCGCCCGGCTTGCGGCGAAAGGGTTGGTCGGCCTGTATGTACACGCGATAGGCGCGATTATTGAAATCGAAATCGTTGATGTAGGCCGACCCCATGTAAACCTGCAGCGCGTCGCTGATCTGCTGGATCGGTACCTGCAGGCTGCGCGCTTTCTCACGGTCGATCTTCACCACAAACTGCGGATCGTTGGCGGTGAACGGGCTGAACAAGCCGCTCAAATCGGGCCGCGAGTTCCCATCGCGGGCCAGTTTCTGGGCCACGTCGTAGAGCTGCTGCACCGTGTTGCCGCCTTCATCCTGCACCTCGAAGGTGAAACCGCCCAAGCTGCTGACGCCGGCGATGGCCGGCGGCAGGAACGGGAACGCTTGCACATCCGAGAGCTGCATCAGCGGGCCGCGCAATCGGTTGACGATGGCCGCGGCCGAGTGTTGCTCGCCTTTGCGCTGATTGATATTGGCGAGATTGAGGAAGACCATCGCCTTGTTGGGGCCGTTGCCGGTAAAACTGAAGCCCACCACGCTGAAGGCGCCAATAATGTCTTTCTCGCGGCTGAGGATGGCCTCGACCTGGCGCATCGCGTCGGCGGTGTACTCCACCGAGGCGCCTTGCGGCGCCTGTACCGTGATCATGAACCAGCCCTGGTCCTCATCGGGAACAAAGCCCGTAGGCACGGTTTTGTAGACGATGTAGGTGGTCGCCAGGCCCGCAAAAAATACCAGCAGGATGAGATAGCGCCACTTCATCGCCTTCTTGGCGCTGACCACGTAATGCGCCGTGGTGCGGTGGATGACATGCTCCACCCCGCGGAAGAAAACATTCTTGCGTCCGCTCTCCGGCCGCAGCAGCAAGGCCGACAGCGAGGGCGTGAAGGTCAGCGAGTTGAAGGCGGAGATGGCAATCGAAAACGCAATCGTCAGGGAAAATTGCTTGTACAACAGCCCGGTCGTTCCGGGAAAAAAGGCCACCGGCACGAACACCGCCACCAGCACCAGCGAGGTCGCCACCACCGCCCCGGTCACCTCGCTCATGGCCACCGAGGCGGCGGCGTGCGAATCGGAATGTTCCTGGCTCATGTGGCGCTGGATGTTCTCGATCACCACAATGGCGTCGTCCACCACCAGGCCGGTCGCCAGCACGATGCCGAACAGCGTCAGGGTGTTGATGGAGAAGTCGAGCAGCTTGATGAAGGCAAAGGTGCCGACCAGCGACACCGGGATGGCCACCGCCGGGATCAGCGTGCTGCGCCAGTCTTGCAGGAAAACCAGCATCACCAGCATGACGAAGAAGATGGCTTCCACCAGTGTCTTCAGCACCTCGCGGATGGAATCGCCGACGAAGGTCGTGGTGTCAAACGCGATTTGATATTCCAGCCCGGGAGGAAAGCGCTGGGATAGCCGCTGCAATTCGGCGCGTACCGCGTGGTCTACGTCGAGCGCGTTGGCCGTGGGCAGCTGGGTAACGCCGATGCCCACGCCTTCGTAGCCGTTGAAACGCAGCCGCGCGCTGTAGTCCTCGGCCCCAAGCTCGGCGTGCCCGACATCGATGAGCCGCACCAGCGCGCCGTTGTTGCCCGGCTTCAAGACGATGTTATCGAACTGCGCCACCTCGGTCAGCCGCCCCAGGGCGCGCACGCTGATCTGGTACATCTGGTTCTTAGCTGCCGGCTGGGCCCCTATCTGGCCGGAGGCGATCTGCACGTTCTGCTGCGACAGCGCCGAAACCACGTCGGACGCCGTCAACCCGCGCGCGGCCAGACGCGCCGGATCGAGCCATAAGCGCATTGAGTATTTGCGCTCGCCGAAAATCTGCACATCGGCTACGCCCTTGATGCGCTTCAGCGCGTCCTTGACGTAAATGTCGATGTAGTTGGAAATGAACTGGTTGTCGTAGCGGTTATTGAGACTGTAGAAACCCGCCGCCATGATGAACGAAGTCGAAACTTTGTTGACCGTCACCCCGGTGTTCTTGACTTCGTTGGGCAGCCGGCCCATCACGCCGGAGACGCGGTTCTGCACGTCCACCGCCGCGATGTCGAGGGGACGGGTCAGTTCGAAAACCACGGTGATGTTGCTGCTGCCGTCGTTGCCGCTGCTGGAAGTCATGTAGCGCATGCCTTCCACGCCGTTGATCGCTTCTTCCAGCAGAATAGTGACTGACGATTCCACCGCCTGCGCATTGGCGCCGGTGTAATAACAGGTCACCGAAATCTGCGGCGGCGCCAGTTCAGGAAACTGCGCGATCGGCAGGAACGGAATGCATACCGCGCCCGCAATCACGATGAACAGCGAAGTGACCGTCGAAAAGACGGGACGCTTGATAAAAAAGTCAGCAAACAAGGGAAACCCCTCTTAGGCTGGTTATTGTTCGATCCTGACGGGCGCGCCCTCGGCCAGGCTCTGTGTTCCGGAGACGATAACCTGGTCTCCCACCTTGAGGCCGCCCAGCACGACGTAATCGTTGCCGGTGATTCCGCCCAGCTGCAGCGGACGCTGGTGCGCCACCGTCTTGCCGTCCTGCTGCTCGGCGACGAAGGCGAAGAACTGTCCGCTAACGCGCGACACCGCTACCACGGGTATAGTGATCCCGGAGTGCGTGCTCCAGGTGATGCGTGCCCGCACTAATTGCATGGCGCGAAGCGTGTCGGCGGCCTTGTCGGCCGGGGCTTTGGCCAGCACCGACTGCGTCGACGTCTCAATCTGCGGCGAGATGAAGTACACCTGGGTTTTCAGCAGCACATTGCCGGCGTTGTCGAGCACATCCACCGGCGCGCCTATCTTGATCTCGCGGGCGTGCTCCGACGGAATGGAGATGTAGACTTCCAGCCCGCTGCGCTCGTCAATGGTAGTCAGCGGTGTGGTGTTGGTTACGCGGTCGCCGACATGCACCGGAATGTCGCCGATGATGCCGTCGGTCGGTGCGAACACGCTGTAGTACTTCAGCTGCACCTCCTGCTGGCTGACCTGCGCATCCAGGGCCTTCACGTCGGCCAAGGCCGAGTCGTAGTTCGCCTGCGCCTGGTCCAGGTCCTGCTTGCTGACCACGCCGGAGGTATACAGCGTCTTATTGCGCTCCAGTTGAAGCTTGGTCCACTGCAGCGTGGCCTCCTTGGACGCCCGTTGCGATTCCTGGCTGGAAACCGTGGCCTGCTGCCGTCGCGGGTCGATTTCCATCAGCGTCTGGCCTTTCTTGACGAAGTCGCCAGAATGCACGTGAATATCGAAAATCCAGCCTTCGACATCCGACATGATGGTGGCCGAGTTGCGCGACTTGATGGTGGCAACGTACTCCGAGGTGTTGCCGACTTCGCTGTTCGCGACCTGCTGGACCTTGACCGGCATCGACGGTGGAGCCTGCGGACCGCTCGCGGTGCCCCGAGTGCAGCCAGCCAGCACCAGCGCGGCCCCGATCGCGGTCCCCAAAAGGACGATGAGTCCCAGCGCCTTGGCCCGGGCAAGCCCGGCTCCGACGCTTTCGTAAGAACGATTCATAGATACCTTGAGACGCCTCATTCAGCTGGAATGATTCAGAAGAACTATGCAGGTTTCGGCTTTGTTGCCCACATTTTACCTGAGCCCAAGACCCGATGGGCGGCCCAACTGGACAAATCGTATCGAAATCGATTGCCTACGAGGCTGCACGGTGGATGTGGATCGCAATTGGGCCCAACATTGCTAACAGATTCAGGTCGCGGACTTGTGAACGGCTCGATGGTGAAAATCGTGCTTGATTCAAAACCCGCGGACTTGGCGGAAACCATCAGTAAAATCACCCAGCAAAAAGAAACCCAGCCTTTCGGCTGGGATTATGTCAGGGAAGCTTCGGATGATTTCCCGATAGCTTCGATTTGTAATTTCATTTTAGCACATCCGAGCCGGTTTTGTCTGGTACAGGAGAGTGACCTATGCTGCTTATTTTCAATTGCTTATAGCAGACCTATGGGCCTCGCTATCTTGACATGTAGATCCTACCTGGAAGGTGCCTGGCAACCGCGATAAGAACCGTTCCACTCCGGGAAATTGTATTGCAGTCACATTCCGCAAAACCCACTAAGATCGATGATCCATCCCACTGGACTATCTAAATTCCATGTAACTTCGTCGTAGGCAAGGCACTCTTGCGCACTTTTCGAGGCCGCTTTCCCACTTTGTCAACTTATTACTTTGGTAACTAGAGAACCTAACCCCTCCCGACCTGGGAGGGGTTCCGCGCTCCATCAGGACTCTTTCCCCTAATCCTAGGCCGCGGCGGTCGCCATCCGCCGGAATGCCAGCGAGATCATCAGGCGGGTCACACCGGAGACCAGGATGCTGATACCGAACAGCGTCCCCACCACCCACTCCGAGTTCAAAGGCCAGTGGGCCCAGATCAGAATGCCCAGCAGAATGGTGATGATGGCATCGAACAGGACCCATCCCCAGCCTTTCAGCGGGCGCATGTGAAATGCCAGCACCAGCGCGAAAATTCCATACACCACCAGGAAACACGCCAGTAGCAGGGTGAGGGCCAGCAGGCCGCCGACGGGATGCATCAGAAGGTAGATGCCGGCGACGATGTAGACCAGCCCCAGGATCACTTCCAGGACGGTGCGTCCGCCGGTGTGGGTGCGGATGCCGTAGAAGATCTGGGCCGCGCCGTTGAAGATGGCGGACCATCCGATGATGAGCGCGATCACGATGCCGAACTCCCACGGCGCCAGCATGGCGATGATGCCAAGCACGATCATCAGCACACCCAGAGCGATGGACCAGCCGGAAACACGCTTGATTCCGCCAAGAACCGCTTCAGCCATAGAGCCTCCAAGACCAGTTGTCAGTTGCCAGTAGCCAGTAGCCAGTGGCGAGTCGTCAACTGCCGACTTGCAGAATACAAAACTCGAAACTGGAAACTCGAAACTCGAAACTGAATTACTGAAGTCGGAGCCCATTGTGCTCTCACGGCGGGCAAGATTCAACGGTTTAATAGATCGACAGCGGGCTCGATCTTGTCGAACAGCCGCATATTGACGGTGACCTTCTTGCCCTTGCGCGAGTCATCGGCGAATCGCTCGGCGGCGTCAGACATGAAGGCGTTGGCAAAGCGCGCGCCCCAGATGAGCTCGTCCGGGGTGTACGAAGTGCGGGTCTGCACGATGGTGGAGAAGGTTTCGTCGAAGGCCTTCAGCAGCACCAGAAATTCCGCCTGCGCGCTGCGCAGCGACTCCGTGGTCTCGTCGTGCATAGGGCTGGTTTCGTCGATGGGATGCACCACCGTCCAAGTCAGCGGCAGAAACACCACACTGTCGCGCTCCAGCGCGAGGGGATAGTAGCGGCGGGTACGGATGCCATCGACATCCTCGAAGCGGCTCAGCATGAGCTTGCAGGAGATTTCGATCAGCTCGTTGGAGAGAGCGTTGGCCACGCGGAATTCAAAGGCCCTGATCTCCCGATAGGGAGCGACCACGGCGTGCCGGCTGAACAGCACCTTAGCGATGGGCCGGGAGAAACGCGCGAACAGGAAGCCGGTCACCACCGCCAGCCCCATCAGACCGAACAGGGCCTCGAGGGTAACCAGGGTGTTGGCGGCCACGGTGGTGGGCACAATGTTCCCATAGCCGATGGTGGAAACCGTCTCCACGCTGAAGAAGAAAGCGCGCAGGAAGGGCTGGTGTTCCAGGACGGGTGTGCTGGTTACCAGCGCGTCCGGACCGAGGGCGACGTAGAGCAGGGCGAAAATCAGGTTGGCGCCCAGGTACCATGCCGCACCAAAGAGGAAAAACTGCCACCACGGCATGGTGAGCAGCGAATGGTACAAGCTGAAGGACGACCAGAAGTTCAGGCCGCGGCGCTCCACGTTGAAGCTGCCATCGCGGTTGAGGAGGCGCTGTTGGCTCTCGCGGGAAACTACCGCGCCGAAGCCCAGATCGCGCAGGTCCTGGTCGCTCAAAGGTTGGGCCCGTGAAACCATGTGGTGTTCGATGCTCCCGGCTGTCGGGCGTTGCAGAAGAGTTTGGCAAGGAGCGGTTAGCAATTAGCAAGCGCGGTGATGTACGAGGAGGTTACGGGAGAAACAGGCAGCCACCAAGACTCCGGAGAAATTCCTATTGAACCAACTTTCCTGCGATGTAGCGGGCAGCTGCAAACTTGCCTTGATCTAATATGGTGAATTCACTATATTAGAGATTGCCCCATGACTGATGTGTCTGCGTGAGGGCCCCTGCCGCCCCTACGGCGCTCGGGTCAATTTCCCACTCTACCCAGCGCTGAAGCGCTGGGCTAACCTCTTTCGCGCCTACGGCGCTGGGTTCCCATCCATCACATCCCACTGCCGCTGTCGAAATATAGTTCTCACGCAGACACTGATGACCTATCCTTGAGGCCGGTAATCTGGGTTGCATCGAGCCGCCATGATCAAAAAGGGATACAAAATCGGAAGCCGCAATGTGTTCAAAGACCTTGGCGTGAAGAATGCAGAAGAGCATTTGGTCAAGGCGCAGCTTGTATTCAAGATCGACACAATCATGAAGCAGCGCGGCCTGAAACAGGTGGAGGCCGCCGATCGGTTCGGCGTCCGCCAGCCTGATGTATCGAAGATGCTGCGTGGTGAATTCCGGCAGTTTTCGGTTGAGCGGCTTCTGCGTTTCCTGGTGGCTCTCGACCAGGATGTGGCGATCGTGGTGAAACCGCACCACGACAGAAAGAACGCTCCTGCGCTGCAGGTCGTCTAAACGGTCAGGGCAGAAGCAGGAATTAGCGGCACGTACCCAGCCGTAAACGGCTGGGCTAACCTGTGCTGCGCCTACGGCGCGCTGATTCCAGTCGCCTTTGCCGGTCCCAAAGCCGGATGGCTGGTGGGCACGGATGGCCGCATTCTGAAGATCAGCTTCTAACGTAACCGCGCGCCCGGAGAATCTGCATAGGCGGAACCGAAGGGCGCGGGCCTGTGGCTAAGCAAGCGAGCGTCGCCGAGCGGCCGGATGCAGAACTCATAGTGCAAGAAAATGGGGCGTTCCATTTCAAGAACGCCCCA
>Ga0265316_10007361_pt1 | contig 10373 bp, 7 predicted proteins | sample 4522metaG_FD_202092 | JGI IMG/M metagenome (GOLD analysis project Ga0265316, IMG submission 202092) | Rhizosphere microbial communities from Carex aquatilis grown in University of Washington, Seatle, WA, United States - 4-5-22 metaG | ecosystem: Host-associated > Plants > Roots > Rhizosphere >...
CAAGCAACGACCCGAGCCGAGCCGCTGCTCTCATTGCTATCGTTGCACTCGGTGTGGTCGCCATGACGCTGCTGGGCCTTACCATCGAGGCGCGCGAGCTCCACGGCCGCTTTCAAGCGAACACGATTCGTCGTCGGAGGGTGCTGTCTCTCTTTGTGCTCGGCACCCTAGCAGCGGCATCCGGCGAATGCCTCCCGACGCCCAAAGAACTCCTACAAGCGCTTGCAACCCTTAGGAGTAATGCGTGGAATTTTCCGAGCTAATTCGTGGGGATCCCGCAGGTTCCGGATCCGAAACCCTTTCTTCCACCCTCTGTGGCGGCTAGGCCCTCTGTGGTGAGACTCCGGATCGCGCCGGCGGCCGTCAAGTCCCCCTTGGCGCGGAAGCAGGGTCGAGAATGTTTCGAAGGAAATCTTGTCGCGTCGGGGGCCGGTGCATACTACGATTTGTGCAATGGCTGCCAAGAAGACCGGTCCTGAAGGCCCCATCGAGATTCCTGACATCATCGCGGTGCTTCCGCTGCGTAACTCGGTTCTGTTTCCCGGGTCGATCATCCCGATCGACGTGGGGCGCAAGAAATCGGTAAAGCTGGTCGAAGAGGCCATCTCGAAGGAGAGGCCTGTAATTGGCATCGTGACGCAACGGGATGCCCGCACCGAGGATCCCGGTCCGGCCGACCTATACACGGTTGGCTGTGCCGCGCGCATCCTCAAGGTCATCAAGCTGGCCAAGGACAGCTTCTCCGTAATCCTACAAGGGATCTCGCGCGTCCGCCTGCTGGAGACCGGAGCGCAGGATCCCTTCATGACGGCCAAGGTGCAGGTATTGCCTGACCCGCTCGGTTCCAATCTCGAATTGGACGCGCTGGTGCTCAACCTCAAGGACGTGGTCAAGCGCGTGTTCAAGCTCATGCCCGAGCTGCCCAAAGAGGCGTCCACGCTCATCGACAGCGTGACGGAGCCCGGGCAGATCGCCGACCTCATCACCTCGAACCTCGACGTTCAGGTCGACGAGAAGCAGGAGATCCTGGAGATACTCGACCTCAAGGCACGGCTGCGGCGCGTGTTGCAGTTCCTCTCGCGCCAGCACGAGGTGCTCAAGGTGCGCGAGAAGATCAACACCCAGGTGCAGGAGGAGATGGGACGCAACCAGCGCGAGTACGTCCTGCGCCAGCAGCTCAAGGCTATCAAGGAGGAGCTGGGCGAGATCGACGAGACGGGCGGGGATCTGGACGACTTCCGCGAGAAAGTCACGGCGGCCAAGATGCCGGCCGAAACCGAGAAGGTGGCGCTCAAGCAACTGGAACGTCTCAAGGTCATGCAGCCGTCATCGGCTGAGTACACGGTGACGCGCACCTATCTGGAATGGCTGGTCGAGCTACCCTGGGCCATCTCGACCGAGGACAAGCTGGACATCCCGGCGGCGCGCGACATTCTCAACGCCGATCACTACGACCTGGAGAAGGTCAAGAAGCGCATCCTGGAATACCTGGCGGTGCGCAAGCTGAAGACCGACAAGAAGGGGCCGATCCTTTGTCTGGTGGGTCCGCCTGGTGTGGGCAAGACCTCGCTGGGCAAGTCCATTGCCCGCGCGCTGGGCCGCAAGTTCATGCGTGTGTCGCTGGGCGGGGTGCGCGACGAGGCCGAAATCCGCGGTCACCGCCGCACCTACGTCGGGTCGCTGCCCGGCCGGATCATTCAAGGTATGAAGAAGGCGGGGTCGAACAACCCGGTGTTCATGCTCGACGAGATCGACAAGCTGGGGCACGACTTCCGCGGGGATCCCGCAGCGGCCCTGCTGGAAGTCCTGGACCCGGAGCAGAACCACGCTTTCTCGGACCACTACCTTGAAGTGTCGTTCGATCTGTCCAAGGTCATGTTCATCGCCACCGCCAACATTCTCGATCCGGTGCCGCCAGCGTTGCGCGATCGTCTCGAGGTGCTGGAGATACCGGGCTACACCAGTGAAGAAAAGCTGAACATAGCCAAGCAGTTCCTCATCAAGAAGCAACTCGAGGAGCACGGCTTGGGCGGTGAGCGCGTGGTTTTCGAGGATAGCGCGGTCGGCGAGGTCATCGACAGCTACACCCGCGAGGCGGGCGTGCGCAACCTCGAGCGCGAACTGGCCAACGTCATCCGCGCGGTGGCCGTGCTGGTGGCGGAAGAAAAGGCATCGGAGAAGGAAACCATCACCATGGCCCGCGTGCCCGATTTCTTGGGGCCGCAGAAGTACCTGCCTGAGGTGGCCGAGCGCACCGCTGAAGCGGGCGTGGCCACAGGCCTGGCCTGGACACCGGTGGGTGGCGACATTCTGTTCATCGAGGCGACGCGTATGAACGGCAAGGGCAATTTGGTCCTCACTGGCCAGCTTGGTGACGTGATGAAGGAGTCGGCGCAGGCGGCGCTGTCATTCATCCGAGCCCGCGCTCGCTGGCTGGGGCTCGAAGAAACCTTCCTCGAGCGCAGCGACATCCACGTGCACATCCCCGCTGGGGCCATTCCCAAGGACGGCCCGTCGGCCGGTGTCACGATGTTCATAGCCATGGTTTCGCTCCTGACCGGAAAACCGGTGCGCAGCGACGTGGCCATGACCGGTGAGATCACGCTGCGCGGGCTGATTTTGCCAGTGGGCGGTATCAAGGAGAAATTCCTGGCCGCGCACCGAGCCGGTATCAAGCGCGTGGTCATGCCCGAGCGCAACCGCAAGGACATCATCGATATCCCCGAGCAGCCACGCAAGGAGATCGAGATCATCTTCGTCAAACGCATGGATGAGCTGCTGCCCTTCGTGCTGACCGAGATGCCCAAACTGCAAGGCACGATGTCGAGCGCCGTGACCCCTGCGCCGTCGACGCCGCCTCCTCCGGTGCCACCTTCGGCCTAGGATGGTCGGGTTGCCCTGATCCCGAACCACGCCGAATTCCGGTTGGCGATTACCGCCGGCGCGGTGAGGCATGCGTTCATGGCGCCGTACGCGGCATCTTGGCGATCAGGGGGCGTCTTTCTGGCCGACGGTGCGGGCCGCGCCAGTTGTCCAGGTCCGCTCCTTGACGCGTGAAAGGGCGGTGCTTACTGTACGCGCCGGCTGCGGACACAATCTCTATCCCACGAAAAGGACAAGCAAATGGGCAAGATCATCGGAATCGACCTCGGAACCACGAACTCGGTGGTGGCCATCATGGAAGGCAAGGAACCCAAGGTCATCCCCAACGAGGAAGGCGCCCGTTTGACTCCCTCGGTGGTCGGGTGGGACGACAAGGGCGAAGTCCTGGTCGGGCAGATCGCGCGCCGTCAGGCCATCACCAACCCCGAGAACACCGTCTTCTCGGCCAAGCGTTTCATGGGCCGGCGATACGAAGAGGCGGACGAGGACGAGCACCGCGTGCCGTTCAAGACATCGCGTGGCGCCAGCGGCGAGGTCGTGTTCGACATACGTGGCAAGAAGGTCACGCCACCCGAAGTTTCGGCCAAGATTCTGCAGAAGCTCAAGAAGGCGGCCGAGGACTACCTGGGTGAGAAGATCGTCGACGCGGTAATCACCGTTCCGGCCTACTTCAACGACTCGCAACGCCAGGCGACCAAGGACGCAGGCCGCATCGCTGGGCTCGAGGTCAAGCGCATCGTCAACGAGCCGACCGCTGCGGCGCTGGCCTACGGCCTGGACAAGAAGAAGGACGAGCTCATCGCCGTGTACGACTTCGGTGGTGGAACTTTTGATATTTCCATCCTGGAGGTTGGCGAGAACGTGGTCGAGGTGGTGTCAACCAACGGCGACACGCACTTGGGCGGCGACGACATCGACGTGCGCATCATGGACTGGCTGATCGCCGAGTTCAGAAAAGACCAGGGCATCGATGTGTCCAAGGACAAGATGGTCCTGCAGCGCCTGCGCGAGGCAGCGGAAAAGGCAAAGATCGAGTTGTCCCAGGTCATGGAGACGGAGATCAATCTGCCGTTCCTCACGGCTGACGCCGCCGGCCCCAAGCACCTTCAGATGCGCTTGTCGCGCGCCAAGCTGGAACAGATGATCGAGGATCTCATTCAGCGCACGGTCGAGCCGACCAAGAAGGCGCTGACCGACGCTGGCAAGAAGACCTCGGACATCAACGAGGTGGTGCTGGTGGGCGGTTCCACCCGCATCCCGCGCGTGCAGCAGGTGGTCAAGGACTTCTTCGGCAAGGAACCCCACAAGGGCGTCAACCCCGACGAGGTTGTGGCCCTGGGCGCGGCGGTCCAAGCGGGCGTGCTGTCCGGCGAGGTCAAGGACATGCTCCTCCTCGACGTCACACCGCTGTCGCTGGGCATCGAGACCCTGGGCAGCGTGATGACGGTTCTCATCCCACGCAACACGACGATTCCCACCAAGAAGTCCGAGACATTCTCCACTGCGGCTGACAACCAGACCTCGGTCGAGGTCAAGGTGTTCCAGGGTGAGCGGCCCATGGCCAACGATAACCGCTTGCTGGGCAAGTTTGGGTTGGAGGGCATCCTTCCCGCGCCACGCGGCGTACCGCAGATCGAGGTGACATTCGACATCGACGCCAACGGCATCGTCAACGCGTCGGCCAAGGACAAGGCGACCGGCAAGGCGCAGAACATCACCATCACCTCGTCCTCCGGCCTGTCCGAAGCCGACATCCAGAAGATGGTCAAACAGGCGCAGGAGCACGAGGCCGAGGACAAGAAGCGACGTGAGGCCATCGAGGCGCGCAACCGTCTGGAAAGCCTGTCGTTCAGCGTGCAGAAGCACTTCGACGAGAACAAGGAAAAGATTCCGTCATCCGAGCGCCAGCCGCTCGAGGATGCGCTCAAAGACGCCAAGACCACGCTTGAGTCGAACCGCGAGGCGAGCGACGCCGAGGTCTTCAAGGGCGCCTTCGAGCGTCTGGAGAAGGCATCGCACAAGATGGCCGAAGCGCTGTACAAGGCAGCCGGTGGCACCGAAGGTGCGCAGGCCGGGGCCGCGCCCTCAGGTGGCGACGGCAAGGGCACCGGCGGCAAGGACGACGTCATCGACGCCGAGTTCACGGAGACGCCGAAGAAGGAATAGCCTCGTAGTTCCGCAGAAGGTCGTGGCCGGCGCAGGTCCTTCCGCGCACCGCCCACGAACTCGCTCACCCTCACGCTCTCGCCCACGCGGCTCGCGACACGTGGGCCGGCGCCCGGGTCTGCCCCGGGGCTGAGTCGAGCTGTCGACTGTGGCGCGACATCGCGGTATGGTCAGTCATGCATCCGATTCTCGTGCAGCTTCCCTCGAAGGTGCTTTTTGTCGCGGCCCTGGTGTTGGCGGTTGCGTCCTTCGTGCGCAATCAACTGCAGCGCCGCCGCAATCCCAAGGTGCCGGCGTCATCCACCCCGCTGCTCATGGTGGCTGGCGCGTGGGCACTCATGGGACTGCGGGGCGGAACCTGGATTCCCTCGGCCGGGATATTCGGCACGCCCTGGCTGCCTGTGCCCATCTATTCCTACGGCGTGATGTTGACCACCGGTCTGGTGGTGGGCTGGTTCTTGGCCATGCGTCTGGCTCGCAACGATGGCATCGGCAGCGAGGATGCGGGCGCCATCTACATGTGGACCGCGGTCTGGTCGATCGTGGGCGCTCGCTTGCTCTACGTCATCACGCAGTTCAATGAATTCTCGAATCCTCTCGACATCGTCATGCTCAACAAGGGCGGCTTGGTCGCGTACGGCGGGATGCTGGGCGGCTTCCTGGCAAGCTGGTACGGCTGCCACCGGCGCAAGATTGCGCTTCTGCGTTGGGCTGACGCGTCTGCGCCGTCAGTGGTTCTGGGCACGGCGATCACGCGCGTGGGTTGCCTGCTCTTCGGCTGCGACTACGGCAAGGTATCGCACGTGGCCTGGGCCATCCGTTTCCCCAAGGACGCGCCGGCCTGGAAGGATCACGTGTACAACATGCACGCGCTGGCCCCGGACTCGGCCTGGTCGCTGCCTGTCCATCCCACGCAGATCTACGAATCCCTGGCCGGGCTCGCGATCTTTGGCCTGGTCATGTACTTGCGTCGCGTGCGCAGATTCTCCGGTGAGGTGTTCCTGGGCTGGGTCATGGGCTACGGCATCCTGCGCCCCATCATCGAGATCTATCGCGGCGACGACGACCGAGGCAGCGTGGGAACCCTGTCGACCTCGCAGTTCATCGGATTGGCCTCGGTGCTGGCGGGGATCGGTCTGCTCGTCTACCTCGTCAAGCGCTACCGGGCTGACCCCGCGGCCGCGCGATTGTGGGAAATCCCCATACCGGTCCCAGCCAAGGCGGACCCTGAATCGAACCAGCGTTCGCGCCGGCGCCGCAAGGGCCGCTGATCCGCGCTGGCACACGGGCTCACACTGCGGCGAGAATTGGGGTATAAGGTACCCCACTCACAGAGGGGGTGACCATGAGTCTCAAGCGCAGCCACTCGGCGGGTATCCGCACTAGCTTAAGCAGCGGCAGCGACTCCGGCAGCAAGCTGGGTCGGCAGGAACTTTACGACGAGCTGAAGAGACTCGCCCAGTCCGGCCAGGTGTTCGCGCCGGTCGACATTTCGCTCGCCATTGGCGCCAGCGAGTCGCTGGTGTCGCGCTCTCTCCTTGGCCTGGCGGCTGAGGGCTATCTGGAAAAGGTCGACACCGGCCAGTACCGGGCCACGCCATTCGCAGAGGTTCCCCAGGCCGAGTTCCTCAAGGCCTTGGCTCGGGCGTCCAAGACGGATTCGACCCGCCAGCGCGACCTGTCCGAGATTGGCCGGCTCAAACAGAACAACGATGTGATGCGTTCCAAGCTGCTGGCGGCCATCGCTGAGCGGGATCACTACCTGGCCGCTCTCAAGCAGCATGGCATCGATCCCGGCCCAGTGCCCGCGCCGCCAGCACCACCGGCTGCGCAGAATGCGCCTGCGCCCCAGCCGACTGCCGCGGTCCCGTCCGGTGAGGGCGGCGACGGCAGTTCCTGATCCGGCCCGCACCCCGTGAAGAGCCTTTCGCTTCGTTTTCGCATCCGGACTGGCAGCGAGCTGGCGGCGGCAGCCTCGGTCGAGCGCCTGGTGGAGATCGAGCCGCGCGACGGCGATCTGGTGATTGGCCGCCGTCGGGGGAGCGACATCGAGCTGCCCTTTGCGTCTGTATCCGAGCAGCACGCGCGTCTCTCTCGGGGTGAAAAGGGTTGGCTGGTGGCTGATCTGGGCAGTGCCAACGGCACGTTTCTCAGCGGTCGCCGGCTGGCGCCCCTGGTGCCGGAGGCATTTTCTGTGGGCGACGTCTTGCGCCTGGCCAGCGTGGATCTGGTCTTCGAGGGCGCAGGCCCGCTCGGCCCAGGCGCTGGCGGGCAGGGGGCTCAATTCGAATCGACAGCCACGCTGGCGCGCCGTTTGGTAAGCGATCTCTTCGGAACCTCTCGGCCGGCCGAAGTAGCCCGCCTTGTGGTGAGGGACGGTCCTGCCCAGGGACGCGAGCTACGCCTCGAGGCTGCGGGCCGTCCCTACCTTGTGGGACGGGGAACTGGCTGCAACTTGGTGGTGCCCGACGACGACATTTCGCGCGAACACGCGGAATTCGAACGACGCTGGGACGGTGTGTTTGTGCGCGATCTCGACTCGAAAAACGGCGTCGTGTTGAGGGGCGAGCGCCTGGCCGGCGAGCGGAGGCTGTCTGACGGTGATGTGTTGCGCCTGGGCCAAACCACCTTCCGACTCGACGATCCCGAAGATCGCTATTTGCGACAGTTGCAGGAAGTCGAGGCGCGAGACGGGCAGACCGGCAAGGAAGGAGCTGATGCGGACTCATCGCGCGATGGCCGACCGGGCGAGGCGGCCCTTGTCGACACGCGCACGTCGAACCAGCTGGTACGGCCGGGTCCGGTCGTGCGGCCCGAACCTGGGCTTGTCGGCCACAGCAAGAGATCGTCCTGGCACGGCCCAGGGGCCTTGATGGTCATCGCGGCTCTGGCGCTGGCCACGGCGATCGCACTCGCGCTGTCGTTTATTCTGGGAACTTAGGCTAGAACCGGTTTCAGCGGTGGATCTTCGAACGCCTCTCACATTTCGACCTGCCTACCAAACACTCGTGTGGGGCGGGCGGCGCCTGCAGCAATGGCGCCAAGACTTGCCGCCAGGACCGATCGGCGAATCATGGGACCTGGCGGATCACGAGCGCGGTATGAGTGTGGTCGCGCAGGGGCCGCTGGCCGGACGTACCCTGCGCCAGCTGGTCGCAGAGGACGGGCCTGCGCTGGTCGGCGCGGGTTTTTGCGGGGGCGTGTTTCCGCTCATGGTCAAGATGATCGACGCGGCTGATCACCTGAGCGTCCAGGTTCATCCTGACGACGCTACCGCGTCGATTCTGGGTGCGGGCAACCGTGGCAAGACCGAGTGCTGGGTGATCCTTTCCGATGGTGGCGTGTTGTTCCAGGGCACGCGTCCTGGTGTCAGTCGCGAGGCTTTTGAACTCGCCCTGGTTGACCACACGTTGGCCGCGACACTCAATCGCTTCGAAGGCAGGGCAGGGGACGTCTTCTTTATCGAGGCGCGCACCGTGCACGCCTTGGGCGAAGGTTGCTTGCTCTACGAGATTCAGCAGACATCAGACACCACCTTCCGCGTGTACGACTGGGACCGCATGGGCCTGGACGGACGACCGCGGCCGCTGCACGTGGCCGAGTCACTGGCCACTATCGATTTTTCCCGCACCGGGTTCGGCCCGTTGCGGCCTGCGTGGCACACCGATCCCTCGGGCGGGATCGCGTCCCGTTCGCTGGTCACCTGTCCCTACTTTGCCGTGGAGCAACTTCGTGTTGCTGCCGGAGCGACGTTGCGCCGGCTGTCCCGCGACGTCTGCGCGGTGGTCACCTGCATCGACGGGCGTGGCGTGCTCGCGACAGACGGGGGCGCACTTCCTCTCGTGCCTCTGCAGACCGCCTTGCTGCCCGCGGCTTGCGGGGCCTGGCAGGCGCGCAGCGACTCGGCCACGCTCGATCTCCTGATCGCCACGCCTCGATTCTGACCTATGCCATGACGTCACTTCATTTGCACCGGGTGTTCAGAGACGAAAAGATTCGACCCGGCTCAGTTGCGGTTCTGGTAGCCTCGACTGGGCGATCATCGCGAGCCAAGTGAACAGTCGAGCTACCGATAGGAGTGCCCTACGATGACATCAGATGAATCACTTGAAACCCTTGAACGATTCATGGAGGCGCGGCTTTATGAGTGGCGTCAGCCTGAAAGAAAGCGACTGTCCCAACCCGGACCGGTCGTCACGATTAGTCGTGAACCGGGTTGCCGAGGAGAGTCCATCGCCCAAAAGGTGGCTGCCGCGCTTGCTTTCCACCTGTACACCGGGGAGATCGTCGAGCAGATAGCCAAGGACGAGCACGTAAGCGTCCAGGTGGTCTCTACGCTCGATGAGAAGGCCCGCTCAGAGCTTGAGGATTGGCTGGCCGAATTCGCGGGAACTCACAACCTGACCACAGACGCTTACCTGGAGGATCTGAAGAAGATCATCTTTGCCATTGCCTCGCACGGCCGCGCCATCATTTTGGGCAGAGGCGCCAACTTCCTGCTTCCCCCGGAGAAACGCATCGGTCTCTACTTCGTGGCCCCACTTGAGGTGAGGATACGAAACGTCATGGAGGATCGTGGGTTGTCCGAGAAGGGTGCGCAGGAGCACATCGCCAAAGTGGAGAAGGAACATCGCCAACTGGTAAAGAAAAATTTCCAGGCGGATATTCGAGATTCTGCTCACTATCACCTGGTCATCAATACGGCCCTGGTGAAACCGGAAACCATTGCCGGGATCGTGAAAGAAGTCATCGGCCGCAAATCGTAGGTCGCGCCCGTCATGACCAAGGGGCGGCTTCCCGGTTGACGCTGCTTGAGGGTGTGTGACACTCAAATGATGATGGTGTCGCAGAGTTCGATTCTTCGCGGCATGTCCATCTCTTCGGGCATCGCGCACGGCGCTGCTTACGTTCTCTCGTCGGTCGATGAGATGCTCGTTGCGCGGCGTAGCGTTGAAGCCTCCGAGGTGGACGCCGAGATAGAGCGCTTCGACGTAGCGGCGGGGGCGGCGGAGAAGGATCTGCTCGCGCTGAAGGAGGATGTGGCCCGGCGCATCGGTGCGAGCGAAGGCGACATTTTCGCGGCTCAGGCACTGGCCGTGCGGGATCGCCGCCTACACGAGCAGGTCGTGACCGCAGTCCAGCAGAGCCGAATCAACGTCGAGGCCGCCGTGGTCGAGGTGATCGAGAAGTTCGTCCGCACGGTCGAGCAGGTGTCTGACCCCTACCTGCGCGAGCGCGCGGACGACATTCGCGACATCGGCCGACGCATTCTCGCGGCGCTGGCCAAGGACGACGGACTCAGCGTGATCGAGGTCCCGGAGGGG
>Ga0265316_10007362_pt1 | contig 10372 bp, 8 predicted proteins | sample 4522metaG_FD_202092 | JGI IMG/M metagenome (GOLD analysis project Ga0265316, IMG submission 202092) | Rhizosphere microbial communities from Carex aquatilis grown in University of Washington, Seatle, WA, United States - 4-5-22 metaG | ecosystem: Host-associated > Plants > Roots > Rhizosphere >...
GCCGATATCAACGGAGATTTCACCGGTAACCGGATTAATCGGAACTTGTCCGGAAATAAATAATAAATTTCCGGATTGGATCGCCTGGGAGTACGGGCCAATGGGTTTGGGTGCTTTATCGGTAAATAACACTTTCTTAGGCATGGCAGCCTCCTTATTCCGAATCAAATATTTTTTAAAATAGCCAACACTAATATAAATAATACTTTAAAACCGGGGATAAAAATAAATCACGGAATAACGGCAAATATTTGCCCGGCAAAAACGTCCGATTACGACTTAAAGGCATAGAGGCTATTTATTAGTAGTGTTGGCTCTTTTTGCCACAAGCTTGTTTTTTTTGTTATACGAGCCCAAACCGCCTCTAAGCCTGGGGTCCATTAAATCCCTTAAAGCGTCCCCCAGCATATTGATGCCGTAAACGACAACCGCCAGGCATAACCCCGGCCAAAGCACCATCCACGGAGCGGTCAACATGAACGACCGTGCGCTGAGGCTGAGCATGCTTCCCCAACTGGGTAACGGGGGAGGGACGCCAAAACCGAGAAAACTCAAAGTCGCTTCCGCAATAATAGCGCCGCCCATTTCAAGGGTGAAGATTACGATAATGATTGCGGTGATATTGGGCAAAACATGACGGAAAATTACCCGGGGAGTAGACATTCCCAGAACTTTGGCCGCTTCAACGTATAAATTTTTTTTAATTGCTATCACGGCGCTGCGGATTAATCTGACCCGGCCGCCGATACCCGCCTGTATGCCTAAAACGATAATGACCGGCAGCAGACCGGGGCCGATAACTGCGATTATGGTTAAAACCACAACCAGCGCCGGCAAACACATCCAGCTGTCCATAAACCGTTGTATCACGAAATCTATGATACCGCCGCAAAATCCGGAAACCGTGCCGATAATAACGCAAAGCACCGTACCGATAGCGGCGACACCGAGGCCGACAAACATTGAAATACGCGCTCCGTAAATTATACGGCTTAAAAGGTCACGGCCGAGGTTATCCGTCCCCAGCAGATGTTTAGCGCTGGGGGGACTTAAACGCGCGGCCAGGTCCATGGCATTATAACCATATGGAGCGATTTTATTCGCGAAAATACCGAGAAGCAGAAAAACAAGAACGACCAAAGCACCAAAAGCGCCCAGCGGCTTTTCCTGGATAAGCCTTTTTACGGTGTCCGTGATGAACGGACGTTTATCGGACTTCGCAATTTCGGTTGAAGGGTATACAATAGTCTCTTCCATAAGTTTCCAGCCAATTTTTTTCTAGTCATACTTGACCCTGGGGTCAAGGTAGCCATACAGGATGTCGACGAAGACATTCACTATTAAAATAAACGCGGCCATTATCAGAGTAACGGCCGAAATAACGGGGTAGTCCCGCTGATTCAGAGCGGTTAACATGTACCGTCCGATTCCGGGCAAATCAAATATCTGCTCCAGGATGACTGAGCCGCCGATCACGATAGGAAGTTGGTTGCCGATGTTAGTCACAATCGGCATCAGCGCGTTACGCAATGCATGACGCCACACAATACTGTTTGCGCTGAGTCCTTTGGCCCAGGCAGTCCTGATGTAGTCCTGCCGTAATGTTTCCAGCATCATAGTTCGTGTCAATCTCATGGTGCTGCCGGCCAGTCCCATGCCGAGGATCGTCGCCGGTATAATAAATTGAAATAAGTTCCCGTAAATATTCTGCCCGAGAGGGATATATTCCAACGGAGGGGTCCAATTCCACCAGATGGAAGGATAAACAATCACCATTGCCCCGATCCAGAATGCAGGAACCGAAATCGCCAGAATTGATATTGTCCTGCCGCTGTAGTCGCCCCATGTTTCCTGGTGCGCAGCAGAATAAATACCAACAGGCAACGCAAAAATCACCGCCAGTATCAAAGCCATTGTGCCAAGTTCCAGAGAAACCGGTAGCTGGTGGATTATATCCTGCGAGATATTTTGACCGGACCACAAAGATTTACCAAAATTCCCATGGAGGATATTGTTGATCCAATGCAGGTATTGGACTTGAATGGGGACATCCAAACCCAGCATGTGCCGTAATGACGCCGCCGTGATGGTATGATTTGAGGCCGATGACAATGAGTTCATGTCCGCGGCCATCAGATCCACGATATTACCGGGAATGAACCTGACCAACATAAAAATGATCAGGGTTATTAAAAATAACGTCGGCACCAGCGCGATTAATCTACGAAGTAAATACCTGCCCATGTTATCCCCCGATTTCACCTCCCGGGAAGTGAAATCATTGTTCCAAAACCAATATATTTTCCCCGTTTTAGCCTTGAACCAAGGGAGAAGAACTGTTCAAGGCTAAAACGGGATACCGTGTATTTCCTGATTTTTCCCAAATTTGAGTAAATTACCCGATTAATTGATCAGGGTATTAAACAATAACTTGAATGTGCCGTGCGTTTGACCCCGGTGCTGAGTCCTGAATCCAATCAAAATCACCTGCCCTTCCCCGTATTTAGCTGACAGCATCGCGATCTTACCGGCCAATTTTTCTTCCCCGATAAGCCAGCCGCTTTGCAGCAGGTCCCTCTGTGGATATCTGACCACAACCTGATATTTCTCATTGTTTTCCGATGGGATGATTTCGAAGGCCGGGCTATTCCAAAACAACGCAAGCGCATCTTCGGGCATCCCATAAGCCAGCGGATGACTTGTGTCCACTTTTACTTTTAGAGTTGAACCGGGGCAGAAGAACTCTTTAGGTTTGAAATTCAGGACGTTTTTGACTTTCAAACCTAATTTGTCCACGCAAAAACCATAGGATTCGTTGAGCGCTACCAGCCTGCCGCCTTTCTGGGCAAATTCCTTGATTGCCTTCGTGCCTTCTTCGCCGATACCGCTGCGGTATTCAGGCGGCAGGAAAGGTATACCAAACTGCCGGTTTTGCGTTTGCCACCACTCTTCAACTTTTTCGCCGGTGATGAAAGGCGTCGGGTCGTTAGGCAGAATAATTACATCGAATGATTCCCGGAGATTACCCTGTTTGACCAGGGCATCGGTCAGCGTTGTATACGGGAAATCAAAATTTTCGAGTAGCCAGCGCGTCCATCCTTCGTCAATATTGCCGCCCCACAAGCGCTGGTATAACCCAACTCGCAGTTGTTTTACCGGATGTTTCTTAGTGTCTAATTTTTTCAGCGCGGTAAAATCCACTCCCGTATCGCGGGCAATATCTTTCAGCGCCTTTATGTTGTCAACTGCGGCTGCGAAAGAACCCTGGAGATAGGTATTTCCGTCAAGTTCCAGGCTTTCGTCGGTCCGCCAAACCTCGGCGCCTGCCTTAAGGAGGAGGTTCACAGCCTTGAAGCTGTCGTTTGTTTTACCGTCGAAGATAAATCCGACCCTGGACGAACCGGAAATTTTACCGACCTGTTTGTTGTCGGTAACGGTTTCAAACTCCCCTTCAACGCGGGTACGAACAGGGGTAACGTTGACTCCCATATATTCGGCCATGGTATCTGTCGCTGAGTCGAAAGGCCGGCTGGGAGAACCGTCTTCTTCCCTCGTCCACGGCCCATCCGGATAAAATGTTTGGCCGAGTAGGGTTTTTAACAAACCGGCTTTGGGTTGTTCGAGGGAAATGACGTAGCTTCCGGCTCCATATATCACATTGTGGATGATAAACTCTTTTGTTGATTTCTTTATCTCTACACCCTGCAGGAGCAATTTCCCGATCAATTTCTCCTTAGTCAGCCGATCATGCTGCTCAGCCGGAATAATATAGGCAAAAACGCCTTCAACCGCCGCACGTGCAATCTGCCGGCTGGCCTTCAAATAGGCATTGTGAAGGACAGTTTCCCGGTGTCTGGCAGCCAGGTCTAAAACAGCCCAGGCGGCTATTTTCTGCTGTTCAACGATATCCCGTAGCCGCCACCATCCTCCGTTCCAGGGATTGGGGAAATTGGTTTGTGCTTCATACCGGGGGAAACCCCGCAACGCGCCGCTCCCGACGCCTTTGAGCTGCCCGGGATCGACATATAAGGGGGTCGCGAGTTTGGCGCATGCCGATTCTGACAAGAGGCATGTCATATTATGATAATTACCGAGAGAAACCCAACCCAGGTCTTTCCATGCGGCGTATTGCGCCGCGTTCAGAATCCCGGATTTACCGGCTTCTTCCAGTTTGTATGCAATATGGGCGCCGTACCATGAATTTTCTCTCCAGATGAGAGGGTCGGCATGCGGATGTATCGGTTCGCAAAACGGCGCCACATATAACCTGGCCCCGTAATTACCAGCATGGTGGTGATCCTGATAAATTTGCGGATGCCAGTCCTGATACATCGTTTTAGCCGTATATTGAGACTCAACCAGGTTCGTCTGAAAAGCGTCCCTGTTGTTATCATGCCCCGTATATTTGTGGTAAAGCCACGGAATCCCGCAGCCTTCATATTCTGTTCCCAGCCATTTTTCATACCAGTCGGTAACTAAAACCTGGCCGTCCGGATTGAAACAGGGAATTATCAAAGAAATCACATTTTCCAAAATCCGCTGAGTTTCTTCATCATCACGGGTGAGAAGGTCATAAGTCAGTTCTGGGGACATCTGAGTGCCACCGATTTCGGTGCCGTGGATACTCATCGTCTGAAAAACAACCGCCCGCCCTTCCTTAATTAATCCCTTTATCTGCTTTTCCGGTAACCCGCGAGGATCGCTGATTTTGGCATTTACCTCTCTGATGTGTTCCAGGTTACGCAGGTTTTCCGGCGAAGAAACAATCGTGAGCAGAAAAGGGTGACCTTCTGTCGACGGCCCCAGGTTGATGACTTTTATTTTGTCACTCTGTTTCGCTAAAAGGTTGAAGTATTCAACAATCTTGTCCCAGCGCGCAATCTTTTTATCGCTCCCCAATTCGAACCCAAAATATTCTTTGGGTGAAGTTATTTGTTTAGCCATCTGAGTTTAGCTCCAATTAATTTATTCAACGTTCATGTTATCCGGCAATCAGTGCCGTGCCGGATAGCTGCGGAAATATATATGATTCGCGACCCTTAAAAAACGGTTATCTCAATTTTTATTTCTTACGCACCATCATGTATTCCAAAGGCACTCTGGCCGACTTGATGGAACCGGCTGCCGGCCAGCCAACCCCCAGGTGCATGGCGACTTCGAGTTCCTCCGGTAGGCCCCAGGCTTCCTTGAATTTTTTACCGCCGCCCGGAGAATCCGATAACCAGACGCTGGTCAATCCCAGAGCTTGAGCCATCAGGCCCATATGGTCGCCGGCGGCTGCGCAGTCAAATCCGCGGTTGTGCGGCACACGGTCGGGTTTGTCCTGCCCCACCACGGATGAAGGTCTTTTATCGTAACAGATGACAATAATAACCCCGTTGTCCGTGGCCACATCGCTGCGGATCAGCTTCTTTTCTTCTTCTGTTTTCAGCACCACAAAACGAACCTCATCGAGATTGCAGCCGATTGGGGCAGCCCGTCCGGCATCACAAATTTTGGCAATTATTTCATCGGATACTTCTTTGGCAAGCCAGCCGCCCCGGCTGGTGCGCCGATCCCAAATCAATTTATGGACGACTTTGAGTTCGTCTTTGGTAAACGGGACGGGCAGAGCTCCGGTAATTTCGGGGATATGCGGTTTCTGACCGGCACGAATTTGTGCCGCATAGTCCAGATAACGTTTGACCCAGAGGATATCTTCGTCGTCCAGAGGGTAACCTTTTTCAACCCAGGCGTCATAAACGGTTTGCGGCTGTAAACCAAAACTAGTAATCGGTTCCCCTTTCCATCCTAAAATGATCGGGTAAATCGGTACTTCAATGCCGTGGTGGGTACGTTCGTGAAGCAAACCGCGATGGGACACTTCGTCGAGCTTTTTGATATCTTCTTTGGTGTATTCAATACCGCCGCTGATTACTTTGATATTGTCGGTGTTTGTCATTATTATTTCCTTATATATTTATTTTTTATTTTTAGTTTTGCCCGTTTTTACGGGGATTTTTATGTCGCCGGACCATGGTTCGATGCCGGTCCACGCCCAGTTTTTGTCGTTGTCCGCAAAATCTTTCCTTTCCTGCTCAGTTGTCTTTCGAAACACGTGCTCGCAAACCCAGCCTCCATCGGGTAAATCACTCAGCTTAGCGTGAAAATGAACAGTGTCAGGATTATAAGTAAGACTTTTTATGGGGTCGACATAGCAGTACAGCCGGCCCAGTTCGCCTTCGCCGTATTCACGCCAGACTTCAGACATCACACAGCCGTGTCCCCTCATTCTTCTTATTTCGTTTTCATTTTCAGGCTTCAGTGTTTCTCCTGGTATCTTCCCCTGCAAACCATACGCGGGCAGGTCATTGGGGAAAGGAGTGGCGGCGGGGCTGCCGCCATTGGCGATGACTTTGTTTTTCCCTCTTTCTCCAATGCGGATACCATAATCTTTAATTGCTTTCAGTATCAGTTCTTTGCCTTTCTTTTCACCGAGCTCATCAACCAGTGTCCTGGCAAAAGCAAGGTGCAGCAGCCCTAATCTGACACAAACTTTTCTTACCTGTTCTTCAGCATCCTCACGGGAAACCGTTTCCCCTTTTGCAGCCATCGTCGTGCTCCTTTGTCGATTTTTAAAATAATTTATTTTGTAGCGTTTACTCAACGTCCGGTAAATACCGGTTCTATCAGTTCTGGTTAATCCAGATATACCGCGGATAGCTGTAGAAATCGCCGCCGCTTAAGGCTAATTCCCCATCAAAGTTCTTAACCTGCGGCCACCACACTGTAAAGGTGTAAGGCGCCGGGAGTGCAAGGTACCATGATTGCCGCAGAATATAGGGGGTGGCATCTCCTATCAGAGGCCATGCTTTGGAATCGTCAATCATGAAGTAATTAGCAAAATTCGCGATCAACTGATTAACCGTGTCGTCGTTAATGTAACTCAGGTTACCGGAGTCCGTCGGGCGGAAATTATGGAATGCCTGTGGTGTGTTGCCTAATCCTGTCGCAAAAATACCTTGCGTATAAGTCCGGCCGCTGCTTATCGAGGTATAAACCGCATCCTGTTGGACTGACAGCGTCAGCGTAACGCCAATTGCCGCCAATTGGTTCACCAACAAACTCGCTTCATCGACCTGCGATTGTTTCAGTACCACTTGCAGGGTAAAGCCGTTCGGATAACCGGCCTGTGCTAACAATTGTTTTGCTTGCGTGGGGTTATATTGAAAAAGAGCCTGGACATCAGCCGGCAAAGTATTTAAATCGCGATAAATCCCTAATGTTTTGTAGAGGCGGCGCGGAGGGACCGGAAAGTCGAGGATTTCGGCTTGGCCCTCGAAATAGTCTTTTGCGATCGTTTGCCGGTCAAGTCCCAATTGCAATGCCTGTCTTACCTGTAAATTCGACGTTGGCAAAGCAGTATTATCCACCCTCATGGCCAGACCGTCAGGGTTGGTGATGAGCTTTTTGGATTGAAGGCTGGAGTTATTTCTAATTAATACTTTATAGTCATCCAAGGCAACGGTTGTCAATACATCGAGCTTCCCGGTGCGGAAAGCGGCAAGTTGAGTTGACGGGTCCGGTATTATCAAAAACTTAACTTTATCCAGATACGGCAATTGGTCCCCTTTCCCCACGCCTGCCGGGTTCTTCTCATAGTAATTCGGATTCCTGATCGCGGTCAGCGAGCTGTTTTGCACATAGTCGCTAAACAGGAAAGGTCCCGTGCCAACGTCATTCCAGGGATTGGTCATGTCTCCGTATTTCTGGACTATTTCAGGCGCGTTGATCCCAACCATTTCCCCGAGCCAATAAAACAGCGACCCGATGTATCCCGGAGTTCCCGTAATCGTGACCGTGTGTTTATCCGTGGCTACCACAGTTATCGGGCGTTCCGGAGGTGTCATGCGGGTCAAAGCATAAGCATTCGGCAACGAAACAGTCGGTTCGATATTAAACTGGCGCCTGATAGTGAAAGCAACATCGTCTGCAGTCAATTCACGGCCGTTAACCAATTGACTGGCAGGACTGGCCTGGTTCAACCCGAAATGCACGCCCTGGCGAATGGTGAAAACAATAGTATTATTACCGACTAATTGCCAACTTGAGGCAAGGTTCCCGATATTGACCGACAGCATCGGCGTGCTGGTATCAAAATCGGCGGTATTGTCACCCTCCGGCCCTTTGGCCCAATCGCCGCCGATTAAGGTATTGTGGGTCAAATGTTCGATAAGATAGCCCCCCCACGACGTAATATCTGTATCAAAACTGGTTTGCTGTGCAGCTAAAGCGAGGGTGTATTCACCGCCGTACTGAGGCTGAGATTCAGAAGCTGCGGTCGTGGCTGCTGTAGTAGTTGTGGTAGTTGCTAAAGCAGCCACCTCTATCGCAGTTTTTGGTGTTGATGTAGTCGTCACTGCTGCAGCCTGCGATGTTGATAATGTTGAAGATGTTGATGAATTTGAAGCAGCTGAGCAGGATGCCAGCACCAGCGACAACGCGATGACAAAGCTTCCCACCAGCCAAATATATTTATTTTTCATTGTTTATCAATCCTTAAATATTTTTAAATTTGTTTACTTTTGCTTTTAAAAAAAGAGACTCCTCACTTATTGTGAAGAGCCTCCAGTTGTCTGGTCAGCCTGATATAATTTATTTTTGCCTCCCGTTTTCGGGTCGGCTATTTACACTTAACCTCTCTCTGGCCTTTGATCCTGATTTTTTCCGTTTTATCGATCTGAATTATTTTATGGTCCTGGACGATAATCTGAACGTAGCCGTAACTGACACTTTCTACGGCTTTGATAATTTCCCGTATGGGAAAACCGTTGTAATATTCAGGGATCGGTTCGTTGATATTTTCGTTACTCATTGCATTGACCTTCACTTTGAATTATTTAACTTTACGGATCGAACATATTGTTTATTAATATGGTCAAGTTAGTAAACAATAGCGATATTTATAAATTAACATGAAACAAAACCTGTTGTCAACCCAAACACGAAAATTATTTTTTGGAGACTGATTGACACCGCCGACAATCCATGATAATTTAGTATATGTTGTCTAATATGATGATAATAGTCAACAAAGTAAAAAAATATTAAATATTTGATTAAAATACACGATAACAAGGTTATGCATAAGGAAGAAAAAAATGGAATTCGAGACGATTATTTCACACGCCGGTAAAAAAATCGATACAGCCTATGGCGCAATGTCCATGCCGATATATCAGACATCAAACTTTGTTTTTGACGATATCGGTAAAACCAGAGCCGGATATGACTATTCCAGAACCTCCAATCCCACACGTAAAGTGTTGGAGGATACTTTGGCCAAACTGGAAGGGGGGCATGCCGGCTTTGCTTTCGGTACCGGCATGGCGGCCATCACAACTGCCGCTCATTTGCTTAAAGCCGGCGACCACGTTATTTCGGGGGATGATATTTACGGCGGGACTTACCGGTTATTTCAGAACGTAATGAAAGATCACGGCATCGAATTTTCTTTTATTCGGCTAAATGACAGGAAAACAATTGAAGCGGCGATCAGACCGAACACAAAAATGATCTGGTTTGAATCACCCTCCAATCCACTGTTGAATATCGTGGATATTGAGATGGTAGCCTCGGTCGCGAAAAAGCATAAAATATTGTCCGTGATGGATAACACTTTCGCCACGCCTTATTTTTTAAAGCCGCTCGAATTCGGGATTGACATGGTGATGCATTCGACTACGAAGTACCTCAACGGTCATAGTGATGTAGTCGGCGGGGCGCTGATCACCAGCACCGAAGAACTAAGTCAAAGGGTACAGTTTTATTTAAATGCGTTAGGCACCTGCGCAGCGCCTTTTGACTGCTGGCTGGTAATCAGGGGGATAGCGACCCTGTCGTTGAGAATGAAGCAGCATGCCGAAAATGCTCAGGCGATAGCCGAATACCTGGAAAGACATCCATTGGTTTCAAAGGTCTATTATCCAGGGTTGAAAAACCATCCCGGGCACGATATTGCCAGCAGGCAAATGAAGGGATATGGGGGCATGGTCTCGTTTGAGGTGAAAGGCGGAGAAAATGCTGCGCATAACTTTTTACGCAGGGCGAAATTATTTGCATTGGCGGAATCATTAGGGGGTGTAGCTTCATTAGCCGAATATCCGGCTTTAATGAGCCACGCTTCAATGTCCGCTGAGGCCCGGCAGCAATGCGGCATCTCGGAAGGGTTGGTCCGGCTCTCCGTAGGGATTGAAAATATCAACGATTTAATTAAGGATTTGGACCATGCTTTAGTGAGTCGTTAATCAGAGCTTTGATAAGGTGTATGGTTAGTGAGCGGTCAGGGGCAAAAATGGTCACAAAGTTCTATCAAACTATAAATAGCGAACAT
>Ga0265316_10007364_pt1 | contig 10372 bp, 3 predicted proteins | sample 4522metaG_FD_202092 | JGI IMG/M metagenome (GOLD analysis project Ga0265316, IMG submission 202092) | Rhizosphere microbial communities from Carex aquatilis grown in University of Washington, Seatle, WA, United States - 4-5-22 metaG | ecosystem: Host-associated > Plants > Roots > Rhizosphere >...
GACGGGAACGCTGTCGGTTCCCGTGGCGAAGTCTGCGATTGCGGGGATCAAACTGCCCGTCTTCCCTGATGTCGCCGATCTCAGCCTGCCGTTCGTTCCGGCAGGGACTGGAAGCGGAACCGTTCCGTACGACGGATCGGAAACGCCGTTCCAATACAACTTCATCATGAAAGTGAACACCGCCGCGGGCGTTCCAACCGGGACGATTACAGTGATGGACAATTCGACCGCTTGCCCTCCGGGGACCTCCGCGGCGGGAATCGGGACGGCAACCTGCATCTTGGCCGGATACGCGACCCCGGGCGGATATTCGGGCGTGGCATGCCCAACCTCATCCGGCGCCGGAGTGCTGACCATCCAGAACGCCGGCACGGCCACAGGCGCCCAGGCATCGTTCCCAACGAGTTGTTTGTGGTATGTGCCGCAGGGCATCAGCTATTCGCCGGTGATGTTCACGCACTACATCAACCCGGTGTATAGCGGGGATCAGAATTTCCTGGGTCTTACCGGATCGACGTCAACGTTGCTGCAGTCTGTCCGCGGACCCATGTTGCAGATTACCCAAACCGGTAATGCGGCGTCGCTGACTGCTGCTCCGTCGGTGTCGGTGACGGCCGGATCCTCGGTGAGCATGAATCTGACTCTCACCTCGATCCTCGGTTACGGCATTGCTGGACTGAACTCGCAGTTGAACGCCACTAACTTCCCGGTCTCGCTCACCTGCGACAATCTGCCGCCACACACACAGTGTTCGTTCAGTTATCCCAACCCTGACCCGCTTGTGCCCAACTCCGTTGACATTCCGTGTCCCACTGGCGCAACCACGACACAGATTGCTGACGGTACGGTTTCATGCACGCCGGGACAGGTTGCGGTAACTTTCTACACCGATGTAACGGCGGGCACCACGACCAGCCAGAACGCTCGCACTACCTCTGTCACGCTGGCGGCGATCTTCAGCTTCGGCATGCTCGGGCTCTTCATCCGGCGCAGGACCTTTGAAAAAGGCCGGATGATGCTGATGGTGTTCCTGATGATTGTCGGAGGCGCGCTGGCTGTCAGTGTTACAGCATGCAACACAACAACCTTGACCCCACTGGCGTCGTTGAAGACGCCTGCTGGAACTTATCCGGTGACCATTACGGCGGACGAAGCGGGCGCGTTGTGTGTCTCCGAGCCCGGCGGCGCGGGCGACAACTGCATCGTTCCAGGAAGCGGATCGACAACCAACAACGGCATCAAGGTCTATGGCACTCAAAACCAGGTTTCGTTACCGTTCTACGTCAATGTGACTGTGCAATAGCAAGGCACAAAAACACAATCTACGATCACCAACATCGCGCCGCGCAAGCGGCGCGATGTTGTCTGGAACGGCATTTGGACCGGCGTTGCGCGTCGAACTGAATTGATTTAGCATGAGTGGGCTGTGAAAGACCAGGTCCGATCCGCGCCTTGATATCCGCGCCTTGATATCCGCGCCTTCGACGGGCCCATCGAGCGCCGACTGACGGTTCAAAGCAAGCACCAGAAACCGATCCCACGTGCAATCAATTGATAGCGGGCATGGTTTTGACTCAGACGCGGCGATCATCTGCCTGAATGATCCTAAGGAGAAGCTGGTTATGCGCTTTTTTTCGGCTTGGTGTGTGGTGGCCGCAACTCTCGTGATTGCCGGATGCGGTGGCGGCGGATCGAATTCGGGCGGAGGCGGGGGTGGGGGTAACACTCCTCCAACGGTTGCCGCAGTGACCCCGACAAACGGGGCCACCGGAGTAGCCGTCGCTTCGAGTGTCACGGCTACATTCAGCGAGGCAATGACCTCGTCGACGATTACCACTTCGACATTCACGCTTACGCCACAAGGCGGATCTGCCGTAACTGGAACAGTTAGCTACAACAGCGGCACTTTCGCGGCGACGTTCGTGCCGATCGTTCCACTCGCCTATAGCACAACATATACAGCGACGATCACGACGGGAGTGCAAAGCTCCGCTGGAACCGCGCTGGCTTCGAACTACACCTGGTCCTTCACCACGGCGCCAGTTCCCCCGCCGACGGTTACCGCGGTGACGCCAACGATTGGAGCCACCAGCGTTGCCATCTCATCGGCCGTCACGGCTACGTTCAGTGTCGCGATGAATGCGTCGACGATTACTGGATCGACTTTCACGCTGACGCCTCAAGGCGGATCGGCTGTTGCCGCGACCGTCAGTTATTCCGCCGGCAGTCTCACCGCAACGCTTACGCCGACCACCTCGCTCACCAACAACACGACATATACAGCCACCATTACAACCGGCGTGACGTCTTCGGGCGGAAGCGCACTGGCCGCGAACTACACTTGGTCATTCACGACGGCAACGGCGACGGTGACGGCGCCACAGGTCACGGCGGTTACGCCCATTAATCTCAGCACAGGTATTGCTATTACGAGCGCCGTGACCGCAACCTTCAATGAGGCGATGGATTCGGGGACGATCACTGCTTCGAACTTCAGCCTGACCGGGCCCGGAAGTACCTCTGTGCAGGGCACCGTCGGCTGCAACGTTCCCTGTACCGTTGCAACATTCACGCCTTCGGCGAATCTCTCCTATAACACTGCGTACACCGCGACAATCTCGACCGCCGTTAAAAGTTCCGGTGAAGTGGCGCTCGCCGCGCCTTACACGTGGAGCTTCACCACCACCACAGCTCCGATTCCCACCGTCACGACTACCGCGCCTGCTAACGGCGCTACGAGTGTGAATATCGGCAACGCTCTAACGGCCACCTTCAGCCAGCCTATGAACTCGTCGACTGTTACCGCGTCCACGTTCACGTTGACCGGACCCGGAAATACCGCGGTTGCGGGCCTCGTCAGCTACAACACGGGCACTTCAACGGCGACGTTCACTCCCAATGCATCCTTGGCTTACAACACGCCGTACACTGCGACCATCACGACGGGAGCGACAAGTGCTGCCGGCGCCGCGCTGGCTTCCAATTACGTGTGGACTTTCACTACTGGCGCGAATCCAAACCAGGTGACAGTCGATTTCGGAACGACTTACCAGACCATCCGCGGATTCGGCGGCTCGACGGCCTGGCTTGGACATATGCCCTCATCCGTGTCAACGGCCTTGTTCAACCCGACGAGCGGACTCGGCCTCAGCATCCTGCGCCTCCGCATCGATCCCGAGGGATCCTCAACGGGTGGTGGCGCTCATGGTGATCCATACGAAACCAACGATTGGGACCATGAGGCTGCCAATGGAGCGGACGCCGTCGCCGCCAACCCAAATGCCATCGTCTTCGCCTCGCCGTGGACCGCACCGTCCACCTGGAAGCTTGGTGGCACCTCAACCACCGTAAGTGGCACTGTCTTTAACGAGGCATTCAACGCCACTTGCACCGAAGGAGCGGGTTACTGCGGCGGCTATCTGGATCCCAACCACTACGCGGACTATGCCAACTATTTGGAGGATTTTGTAAAGTTCTTCAATACCACTGACAGCTTCCATCTCTATGCGATCTCAATGCAGAATGAGCCGGAAGAGAACGTCAGTTACGAATCCTGCGTTTGGACTCCGCAACAGATGGATACCTGGATAGCAGGCAACGCCTCGACGATCACCTCAGACGCATACTCCACGAAGTTCATCATGCCGGAGTCGGATACCTTCAACCCGGTCGATGCCGCTACGGCCCTCAACGACTCGAGTGCGCAAGGGCTCATCAGCATCATCGGCGGTCACATTTATGGAGTGCAGCCTGCGCCATACTCCATTCCTTCCGGAGACAGCCCGAAAGAACTCTGGATGACCGAGTTTGGCCCCTTGAGCACAGCGACACTAACCTGGGCTCAAGCCTTGACGACGTATGGTGTATCGATCCATAACTCCATGGTCACCGGCCAATACAACGCCTATGTCTGGTGGGGAATCTTCGGCCAGGCCAGCGGCAGTTGCGCAACAGCCGCAGGCACCTGTGGCCTCGTCGACAACGCCGGGGCTGTGCAGCCGATGGGCTACGTGATGGGCCAGTACTCAAAGTTCATTCAGCCTGGGTATGTGCGCGTCTCGGCGACGGCGACTCCTGTCTCCGGAGTGTATGTTTCGGCATACAAGAATAGCTCGCCGGCGCATTACGCAATTGTGGCCATCAACGCCAATACAACCTCGGCGAGCCTGACCTTTGCACTCAGTAATGCGACGGTCACGTCGGTGACGCCCTATGTATCCACGTCAGCCGCAGGGCTGGCGGCGCAAACCGCGGTGCCCGTGTCGGGCGGGCAGTTCAACTACACGCTCCCCGCACAAAGCATCGTGACGTTCAATCAATAGAGTGGGCGTGGTCTAGAGCGGGTGTGATGGGGCCGTCTTAGAGTGCGGCGTTCTGCATAGGCGTGGATTTGCCCGGGTCCGGCGAGCCGGTCGCGGAGCGAGAGGCCGCAACGCCGCAGCCGACGAGCGCCGCCTTGTCTTTGAGCTCGGAGACGCGCAACTGGATCGATGAATCGCCAAGCTCGGCCTGCACTGCGGGCAGAAAAAGATTCGCAGAGCGGGAGATTCCTCCCCCCAGCTCGATGACATCCGCCCGGAACCCGGCGAGCAGAGTCCGAATCACGACCCCCAAATGCTGGCCGAATTCGGTGAACGCCGGCTGTGCGGCAGGATCGCTGGATACGACGGCCGCGAGATCAACGACTTCGCGCCGCTTGCCTGTGCAATGCTCGTAGTTCCCGACGATGGCTCGCGCCGAGACGAAGTCCTCTACGATTCCGCCCTGATAGGGAAGATTCCAGATCTCGCCGCCGGCGGGCACGCCGGTTCCCTCGGTTACGAGGCGACCATCGACGGCAAATGCCGAACCAATGCCAGTGCCCAGCGTGAGACCGACCGCGCGCCGGAAACCGCGTGCCGCCCCAGCGCCAACCTCGCCGAGCAGATAGGCATCGGCATCATTGAGAAAACGCACCTGGGCGGCGGGCAAGGCGAATCGCGCGGCGAGGGCCTTGCGCAGATCGACGCCATAGAGATAAGGCAGCTTGTGGCGCATCAGGCTCACGCCTGCCTGAAGATCGAAAGGTCCGGGAACGGCGAGCATCGCTCCGATGATCCCGTCCTTGCCCATCCGAGCCTTCATTCCCAGATCGTTGAGGAGATCGAGAAAGGCGTCGGAAGTGGACACACCTGCGTGAGGGGCGCTGGCGACGGGGCCGAGGTGAAAACTCGGAGTGCAGCACACTGCCGCGGCGACGTGGCTGCCGCCGACATCGAACGCGAGCACACGGCTCTCCACAAGGTCAGTCATCACGAACACCGCAAATCCCACCCATGAAAGCGTTCACATACGGGATGAGATTGTTACCATTTGTATCACAACCGGCAGCGAGAAGCGGGGAATCTTTCAGGAAGAATCCACCCATTTATACAGAACAGCAGCGACAATTCTGACCGGTTACCGCTATGATGGTTTCCGGTTTCGGGCGCAAGGCATTCCTGGTCTGGAAGGGGCTTGGGTTCGTCGTGATAACGTTATCCTCCGGTTTCACTCCAGATCGGCTGGGGTCGCGGAACCCGGGAAACCGGTAAGGAAGTCTTTGCGCATCAATTCGCGTGTCCGATAGGATGGTCTGCCATGCCCAAGCATTTCAATTTGATTTTTGCGGTTTTGCCTCAGATCCGCGTTTGCGCGGGCCTGCGAGCGGCCGTTGCCTTGGTTGCAGCCGCGCTTGCGGCTCCCGTCCTCGCCCAAGCACCGCCGCTGGCGGCGTATGGTCCCTTCAATGCCGTTTTTCTTGCTGACGGGTCCGGCTTGAACAAGCCGCTGACTCCGTCGACTTCGCTTGACGGGCTCGAAGCCGTTGCGATGGATGGCCAGGGATCGGGCCAGCCCGCGATGCAGGACCCGCTGCTGGCAGGGCGCGCTTCATGGACGCTCACTTTCTGGTTCGAGTCTCCTGAAACCTCGCAAGGGACGGCGCTGCTTGCCGGCATTGGCGACCCCGCCGCTGAGGATGCGCGCTTTATCGGTATTGAAAATAGTCGGCTCGGCCTGTGGCTGGGTCGGGCACAGAGTTCGGCCGGATTTGTGCCGGGCGATCGGGCGCTCGACGCGGGAAAGTGGCATTTTGCCGCGGCGGCGAGCGACGGAGAACATGTGGTTCTGTATGCCGATGGCCAGCAGGTGGCTGCGAGCGCGCTTGCGCAGGGCGGTGTTGCGGCCGTTCTGGAGATGGCGCCCCCGCCATTGGTGGATGTCGCAGCCAGCCACTTCGGCGGCAAGATCGAGGCGCTAAGAATCTACCGTGGAGCGCTGACAGCCGAACAGGTGAAGGCGATTGCCGGTGCGCCGCCAGAGTTCAGCCTGGCCACATACGAGGAAGCCACGCAGCACTGGCCGGTGCAGACTCGCTCCCAGGCTGGATACAGCGCGCCCCAGGATCCGTCCATTTGGCCGCATGGAAAGGCCGAGATTCAGAAGCCGGTGGCGAAAGAGCTGACTGCGGCAGATCTGCATTCCCAGTTGACAGGCGATGATCCGTGGAAACTCGCGGGCGGCTGGAGGTTGCAGGCGGCGCCGCAGGTGAAGGCAACCGGCGAGGAGCTCTCCAAGGTTGGATTTGACGACAAAGGCTGGATGGCGGCCACGGTGCCGGGCACGGTGCTGACGACAATGATCGACCGCGGGCTGTATCCCGATCCCGATTACGGGCTGAACAATCTTGCCATTCCCGAGAGCCTGGCTCGTCAGGATTATTGGTACCGCGTGGAGTTCAAGACGCCGGCCGCGGCGCGTGGACGCAGCCTGACGCTCACTTTTGAAGGCGTGAATTACGCGGCCGAAGTCTGGATGAATGGCAAGAAACTTGGCGGATTTGCGGGCGCTTTTTTGCGCGGCAAATTCGACGTGACGGATGTTGCCGCCGGCGGCGAGAACGCGCTGGCCGTGCGTGTTTCTCCGCCGCCGCATCCGGGGGTTCCGCACGAGCAGTCGCTCAGGGGAGGTCCCGGCGAAAACGGCGGAATTGAAGTGCTCGATGGGCCGACCTTTTCTGCCGCCGAGGGCTGGGACTGGATTCCCGGAATTCGCGACCGCGACACAGGCATCTGGCAGGACGTGACTCTGACAGAGACGGGGCCGGTGGAGATCGGCGACCTCAACGTGATTACAACCTTGCCCAAGCCCGACCGCAGCGAGGCCGACATCGAAATCGAAGCGCCGCTCACCAACACCGGCAGTGCCGCGATGGATGGCGAGCTCACGGCCAGCTTCGACGACGTGAAGGTCACGAAGCACGTGCATCTGGCTCCCGGGGAGACGGTGATTCGGCTGGAGCCTGCGGATCTTGCCGGCCTCAAAGTTCAGAATCCTCGGCTGTGGTGGCCGAATGGGTACGGAGATCCCGTGTTGCACACGCTGAAAGTTTCTTTGGTCACCGGCGGGAAGGTCAGCGCGGCGAAACAAATCGAGTTCGGCATGAGAGAGGTAAGCTACGAGATTTCGCTCTTCGATGCGCTGGGAAATCTCCGGCGCGTGGAGGTGCTGCCCAGCCGCACCCACGACGAGGCACTGCCGCTGATCGACGGGACGCACCAGGGCATCAGGCAGATTTTCGACTGGACGCCGAATCAAGTGCTGCCTGGGCAAACGCTTCCAGACTGGATGCTGCACGCGTGGGTGCAGACGCTGGAGCCGGGGGCGGCGGATTCGCCTTCAATCCGCCCGGTGGATGGTGGATGGCCTGGAACGGACCTGGTGATCAAAGTGAACGGCGTGCGCATTGCCGCGCGCGGCGGTAATTGGGGCATGGACGACATGTTGAAGCGCGTGAGCATCGAGCACCTGGAACCATATTTCCGGCTGCATCGCGACGCGCACGTGAACATGATCCGCAATTGGATGGGCCAAAACACGGAGGAGAGTTTTTACTCGCTGGCCGACAAATACGGACTCATGGTGTGGAACGACTTTTGGGAATCGACGCAGACCTACAACCTGGAAGCCGAAGACCCGGCGCTGTTTTTGGCGAACGCGCGCGATTCGATCCTGCGCTACCGTCATCATCCGTCGATTGTTGTGTGGTGCGGGCGCAACGAGGGCGTGCCGCAGCCGACCATCAACGAGGGATTGGCCGAATTGGTGCGCACACTGGACCACACGCGCTATTTCACGGGCAGCTCGAATCAGGTGAATCTGCGCAACTCGGGGCCCTATCAATTTCAGCCGCTCGAAACCTATTACCGGATCAACCGAGGATTCAGCGTCGAGCTCGGCATTCCCAGTGTGCCGACGCTGGAGAGCATGAAATCCTTTATTCCCGAACCTGACCGTTGGCCAATCAGCGACACATGGGCTTATCACGACTGGCACCAGAGCGGGAACGGCGCGGTTCAACCCTACATGGTCCACATGGAAACGGAGTTTGGCGCGCCTACGAGCCTCGAGGACTTCGAGCGCAAGGCGCAGATGCTGGATTACGTTGGCCATCGCGCCATCTTCGAGGGTTTTGCCGCGCATCTCTGGCAGCCCAACTCTGCGCGCATGATCTGGATGACGCAACCCTCGTGGCCGAGCATGGAGTGGAATTTTCTGAGCTGGGACTACGATACGCAATCGAGCTTCTACGGGACCGAGAAGGCTTGCGAGCCGGTGCACGCGCAACTGAATTTGTCCGATGGCTCGGTGGATCTGATCAACCTCGGCGAGGCGCGGTCCTTCAAAGTTCGCACGCTTGTGGAGGACCTGGACGGGAAAACGCTGAGCGATCAGACCAACCAGGTTCTTGCCGCCGCCGACGATCGCACCGCGGTGGCGAAACCCGACCTCGCAACGTTGGCCGGCAAGCATACCATTCTCGTGAAGTTGGAAGTGAGCGATGCGGCCGGCGCGCCGGTGAGCGACAACTTCTATTGGTGGGCGGCGGACGAAGCGAGCTTCCGTGAGCTGAACTCGCTTCCGCCTGCCACGCTTTCGGTTTCGGCGGCATCCGCACCGGCGAACGGCGAGCGCGCGGTGACGGTGCGGATCAAGAATACGGGCTCCGCGGCGGCGCTCATGATCAAACTCACGCTCAACGACGCTGCGACGGGCCAACGCATCCTGCCCGCCTATTACAGCGACAACTACGTCTCGCTCTTGCCCGGCGAGGAGCGCACAGTGACAGTGACGTTTGCGGCCGGCGGCGCGAAACCTGAGATCGGCGTGCGCGGCTGGAACCTGGCCACGCAGACATTCACGGTGCAGTAGCAGACACCCGCGGTGCATTAGTCGACGCGTCCGTTCGAGGCGCCTTCAATGAATGACAACAGCGGTGCGGTGTTTGCAGCCGCACGAGCGCCGGAGCACGATCTCAACGGGAAGAACGATGCGGTTGCCCGTATTCGGAGTTTCACCGCGCGCGATGCGGTCGAAGAGCAGGTTTGCGGCGACCCGGCCCATCTCCTGCGCGGGCTGGCGGACAACCGTCAGCGGCGGTGAGGTGAACTCGGCAAGGTCGAAGTCGTCGAAACCGGCGAAGGCGAGATCGTTGGGAATGCGCAAGCCAAGGCGCGCAACGGCTCCGAGAACATAGCGCGTAACCAGCGTGTTGGAGGTAACGATCGCTGTAGGCGGAGTGTCGGATGCCCTCTTCGCTTTGAGGATCTGCTCAGCGATCTCTTCCGAATTGCAATCAAAGATCGGACATGCTTCGAGCCCCGCGTCCAGCACGGCGCGGCGATAGCCGGCATAGCGCGCGTTGATGGTGAAGAGACTGCGACTGAGCGCGATGTAGGTGATATGCCGATGTCCGTGCTCGATGAGATGCTCCGTAATCCGGCGCGAACCGACGGCGTTCTGCACCAGGACGGTATCGATGGAGGGATCGGGGACAGGCCGGTCGAAGGCCACGACAGGTGTCTTGCCAAAGAGCGTCCGGGTAAGGCGCGAGTGGCGGATACTCGCAGGAATCACCAACAGGCCATCCACATGCCGCTGCATCATCTCATCGACTTCGCCGTATTCCGTTTCTGGATCTTCGTTGGAAGTGGTGATGATGACCGAGTAACCGTGTTCTCTGGCAACGGTTGTTACAGCGTGAGCGCAACTGGCAAAGAAGGGATCATACAGATAGGGAATGATCAGTCCGATTGAATGGCTGCGCTGGCCGCGAAAGGCGCGCGCCAGCACATTAGGACGGTAGTGGAGCTGCTCGATCGCCGTTTGAACCCGTTGCGTAGTTTCCGCCGAAACACGAACGGTGCCGCTGAGCACACGGGAGACGGTCATGGTGCCCACACCCGCCAGCCGAGCCACATCGCTCATGGTGGGCTTGCGGTGCACGACCGGCGCCACGGCACGCTGCCGGGCTTTGCTCACAGGTTGGCTTGAGGGAGGTTTCGCCAATTCG
>Ga0265316_10007365_pt1 | contig 10369 bp, 8 predicted proteins | sample 4522metaG_FD_202092 | JGI IMG/M metagenome (GOLD analysis project Ga0265316, IMG submission 202092) | Rhizosphere microbial communities from Carex aquatilis grown in University of Washington, Seatle, WA, United States - 4-5-22 metaG | ecosystem: Host-associated > Plants > Roots > Rhizosphere >...
TGACATTCCTCTACTGGCGCGGTTCTACATCAACAAGTACAACGCGCGCTACAACCGCGACGTGAGGCTGATGGATTCCGGCGTCAAGGCACTTCAGGACTACACCTGGCCCGGCAACGTGCGCCAGTTGCAGCACGTAATCGAGCGCCTCACGATTCTGGCGGACCGCGTGGATTCGGACACGGTGCACGATGCCCTGACCAGCATGGAGTCGCGCGAGAGGCCCGTCGAGACCTTGGCCGACGCCGAGGAAGACCAGATCCGCCGCGTGCTGGCCGCCACGGGTGGCAACAAGAGCAAAGCCGCGCAGATTCTGGGTATCGAGCGCAAGACGCTCTACCGCAAGCTGGAGCGTATGAAGCTCTGAGGAAAAGGGGACAGACGCATTTAATTAAATGCGTCTGTCCCCTTTTCCAGCACCACCAGCGTGATGTCGTCGGATTGTGGGGCGCCTTCGGTGAATTCCGTTACGGCCTGCTGAATGGCGTCGTGAAGGGACTGGCACGAGGCGGCGGCGTGCGCCGTCACAATCTCGCGGAGGCGCTTCTTGCCGAAGAACTCGCCGGCGGCGTTCTGCGCCTCGGTCACGCCGTCGGTGTAGATTACAACCTTGTCGCCGGGCGCCAGGCGCTGCTCGGCCACGCCGAACTCGGCCGCCTCCATCAGGCCTACCGGCATACCGGTGGCCTCCAGCGTGAAGAGTTCGCCGCCCGCCCGCACGATGATCGGGGGACAGTGCGCCGCGTTGACGTAGCTCAGTCGTCCGTCGAGCTCCAGCAGGGCGTAGAACACCGTGGCGTACTTCTCGCCGCCGGTGCGGTCCATAAGGAACCGGTTCAGCCGCCCCATGCGGTGGCCCAGGGTGCCGGGGTGGTCGGTGGCTGTAATCAGAGCGCCTTGCAGCAGCGAGGCCAGCAGCGCGGAGCTTACGCCCTTGCCCGAAACGTCAGCCACCACCGCGCACCAGCAATGTTCGTTCACCGGCGACACGTCGAAGTAATCGCCGCCCACTTCGTGCGACGCCACGCTGCTTCCGCTGGCCCGCAGCCATCCCTCGGACGGCAGTTTTCCGGGGAGCAGGCTCTGCTGGATGGTCCGCGCCAGGCTCAGTTCTTCCTCCAGTTGGCGCTTGGCGCGCTCTTCCTCCAGCAGACGCGCGTTCTCGAGCACCGTGGAGGCCTCGATGGCCAGTGTTTGAAGCAGCTCGCGGTTGCCGCCCGCCAGGTCGGCCGCCACCAGGCGCGAATCCATGTAGAGCACGCCCACGGTTTCGCTGCCCGTCGAGAGGACGCTGGTGGCCTCGCCCTGGCCTGTCCGGATGCGCACCAGCGGCACGCAGATGACGCTGCGCAGTTCGAGATCGGCGACGCTCGACTGGGGCCGCGTCTCGCCTTCGCCCAGGGGATCAAAGTTCATGGAGAGCAGTTCGCGCCGGCGTTCCAGGGCGCGGTGGATCACCTCGCGCGGAACGCGCAGGTCGCTGGCGTGCAAATGGCGCCCGCGCCGGTGGCGGGCGATGCGCATCTCCAGGCCGCCGCCCGCGCGCAGCATCAGGAAGCCGCGCTCGGCGCCGGTGATGGCGAGCGCCGTGTCGACTACCGACGCTAACACATCGTCCACCGAGAAGGAGCTTTGAACCGTGCGCGCCAGGTCCAAAATGGCGCGCAGTTTGGCCAGGTTGCTGCCTACCCCATGCGGAGTGCTGGAACCCACCTGCTCCATCAGGCGCTTCAGCTCCGCGCCATCGAGTGCAAAGACGAGCTGATAGGAATCCTGCGCGCCGAATTCGATCTTGTCGGAATTCCGCAGCGCCTGGCGGCTGATCCGTTTGCCGTTTACGTAGGTGCCATGAAGGCTGGCGCAATCCTCGATGACGTACTCGCCTCCTTCCACCACGATGCGGGCGTGCGCGCGGGAGACGCGGCTGTCGCGGATAATCAGGTCGCTCTCGGGCTGCCGCCCGATGCGGAAGGGCAGTGGGTCGATAGCCACGCGCGTGCGATGCCCGTTGGGATCGACCACCACCAACGACGCCGGTTCCATTTCCATTCAGGTGCGCCGGGCCCGGGGGGCACCCCCTCGACTCCGGGCAGGGGAGCCGGGTGGCTCTATGGGAAGAAGCCGCACCTCTTCCAGTTCGCGCGCCCGCAGCGTCTGGCAGTGCGCGCAATAGCCGCCCATTTCCGTCCGCGCCAACAGGACCTGGAAACCGAAATGGGTCTCGACCTGCTTTCGCAGCCGCTGCAGCGGCTCGCCGAAGAACTCCTCCACGCGGCCGCAGCGCAGGCAGATCACGTGGGCGTGCTCCTGCTTCTGGCGCGTCTCGTAATAGTGCTGGTCGCCCCCGTAGTGCATCAGGTCGAGCTCATCCACCAGGCCGCCGGTCTTCAGCATCTTCAGCGTGCGGTAGACGGTGACGCGGTTGATCTTGGGGTCCTTCTCCTTGGCCAGTTCGTACAAGCGCTCGGCGTCCAGATGCGCGCCGGTCTTGTCGATCAGCCCGAGCAGAATCTGGCGCTGGCGGGTTAGGCGGACGCCCCGCTCCTTCAACGATCTTTGAATCGCGTCGAGGGTCATATCGCCAGGGGGACTTCCCAATTCTAGCAAAGGGGCCGCGCGGGGCTGTAAACTAATCTCATGGTGGGGATCGTTCTGCTGGGTCTTCTGATGGCGCTGGCCGCGGGTCCGTCCAACCCGCCGGCGGCGATCACGGTCGATTATCCCCAGGAAGGCTCCATCTTCCCGCCCGAGATCACGCCCCCGACGTTCCTCTGGCACGACGCCGCCAAAGGTGTCGCCCTGTGGCGGATCGACGTCTCGTTCGGCGCCGGCGCGGCGGCGATCCATGCCACCTCCAAGGGCGAGCGTATGCACATCGGCAGAATCGATCCGGATTGTGTCGCCGATACCAACCAGCCGCCGCCCCAACTGGCGGCGCATTCCTGGACGCCGGACGCCGCGACCTGGCAGGCCATCAAGCGGCATTCGGTCGAGAGCGCCGCAACGGTGACCATCACCGGTCTTCGCGCCGGCCAGGCCGTCTCCGTTGGGAAGGTGGCCATTCGCACTTCCAAGGACGCGGTGGGCGCGCCCATCTTCTATCGCGACGTGCCGCTGATGCCCTCGGAACTGGAAAAGGGCGTTATCAAACCGCTGGCCGCGGAGGCTATTCCGCTGGTCGCCTGGAGGGTTCGCAACGTGGGCGAAGCCCGCAGCCGGGTGGTGATGGAGAACCTGCCGGTGTGCGCCAACTGCCATTCCTTCTCCGCCGACGGCAAGACCATGGGAATGGATCTGGATGGCCTTCAGGGCAACCGGGGAATGTACATCCTGGCGCGGGTTGCGCCGCAGATGGCCGTCGACAAGCAGGAGGTGATCCAGTGGAGTTCGCCGGGAGGTAGGTTGAAGGGCAGCGTCCGTATCGGCTTCATGTCGCAGGTCTCTCCGGACGGGCAGTACGTGGCCACCACGGTCAACCCGGCGGGGATGCCGGCCGCTGCCGGCGACCCTCCCAGCAACTATTACGTGGCCAATTTCAAGGACTACCGCTTCCTCCAGGTGTTCTACCCCTCGCGCGGAATTCTGAGCTGGTACAGCCGCCAGACGGGAGTGCTGCGGCCGCTCGCCGGCGCCGATGACCCGCGCTTTGTGCAGATGGGTGCGGTGTGGAGCCCCGACGGCCAGTACCTGGTATTCGCCCGCGCGGAGGCGGCCGACCCCAATCCGCCGGGTGTGCCGCTGGCAAAATTCTCCAACGACCCGAACGAACTTCGTATCGCGTACGACCTCTATCGCATTCCGTTCCACAACGGCGAGGGAGGTATGCCCGAGCCGATCGCCGGCGCTTCGCGCAACGGCATGAGCAATACTTTTCCCAAGGTGTCGCCGGATGGGCGATGGATCGTGTTCGTCCAGTGCCGCAACGGTGAGCTGATGCGTCCCGACAGCCAGTTGTACATCGTTCCCGCGGCGGGCGGGCAGGCGCGCCGTATGCGCTCGAACACGCCCCTCATGAATTCGTGGCACAGCTTTTCGCCCAATGGCCGCTGGCTGGTGTTTTCATCGAAGGCCCGGTCGCCCTACACGCAAATGTATCTCACGCACATCGACGCGGATGGCAACGACAGCCCGGCCATTTTGATCGACAACTCGACCGCCGCCAACCGCGCCGTGAACATCCCGGAGTTTGTCAACGTCCCACCCGATGGCTTGAAGGAAATCGGCGGCCCGGTCATCGACTATTACAAGTTGTATAACAGCGCGGCCTACCTGCAGAAGACCGGGCGGTATGCGGAGTCCGCCGCCAAGTGGAGGAAAGTTCTGGAGCTGAGCCCCGACGATGAAGCGGCGCACCGCAGCCTGGGAACCGTGCTGCTCATGAGCGGTCACCGCGAGGAATCCGCGGCGCATTTCCAGAAGGCGTCCGAGATCAAGCTGCGTGCGGCAGTCGAAGCCGGCCCCGGCTCCGCCCGGGCATTCGACGATCTCGGCGTGCTGCTGGTCGAGACCGGGCGCGTGGCGGAAGCCGTGGCGCAATTCGAGAAAGCCGTCGAATTGAAGCCGGATTTCGCGGCGGCGCGAGCCAACCTGGGCGGCGCGCTGGCCAGCCTGGGCAGACTCGACGAGGCTCTGGTTCAGCTCCGCCAGGCGCTCGAATTGGACACCGGGTATGCGCCCGCGCACTACCATCTGGGGCTGGTTCTGAGCCGGCGCGGCGATGCCGAGGGCGCCATCCGGGAATGGCGCAGCGCGCTCTCGCTCGATCCGAAGTGCGCGGAGGCTTACATCGGCCTGGGCGACGCGCTCTATGCGCAAGGGCGGACGGCGGAAGCCCTGGCGCACTGGCGGGACGGCATTCAACTGCGACCCAACGACCCGCCGGCGCTGCGGCGTGTGGCCTGGGTGCTCGCGACCTCGCCCGATGCCGCCATCCGCGATGGCAGCGAGGCAGTGGCGTTCGCGGTGCGGGCGCTGGAGCTCTCCGGCGGAAAGGACGCGCAGGCGCTGGATACGCTTGCCGCCGCCTACGCCGAGAAGGGCCAGTTCGCCGACGCGGCACTGACGGCGCGCCGGGCGCAGGCTCTGGCAGTGCAGCAGAACCACCCCGCGTTGGCCCACGACATCGCCGCCAGAATCGCATTGTACGAAGCCGGTCAGCCCTTTCGCGACCGGGACTAAGTGGGCCTGCCCGCCTACTTCTTGAACGCCATCCCCGCGAAGCTCACCACGCTGCGCTCGTCGATGTTCCACTGCTCGTATCGCAGCAGTTGGCCGCGCGCCTTCGGAGCCGCCTTCAGGAACGCGTAGAACGGCGCGGAGCCGCACCACTTCAGATCGTCGTCGTTCTGGTTCTCGCGCACCAGTTCCCAAAACCCCGCCGCGTCGGAAGCCGCGATGCGCGCAATGCGCTCTTCGTCGCGCCCACCCACTTCGCTCATGATGCCCTGGCCGGCCACCGCCGTAAACTGGTCGTGATAACGCGCGCCCATGTGTGCCATGTCCACGCCCAGAATCCAGAACAGGCGGTCGCCTTCGCGCTCGCGCAACTCGCCCAGCGCCTCGATGAAGCGCTTCACCTGGTCGTCATCCTCGGGCCGCCCGCCTCCCGTAAGGCTGCGCGCGAAGGACCCGCACAGAATCGGTAGAATGCGCACATCGGGCCCCATCGCGTGCTGCAGGAAGATCAACTGCAACTCGACGGTGTGCTCGAAGGAGTGGCAGTAGTCCTCCATCTCAACGGCGCTGCCGCCGCGCGCGGCCAGCCAATCCGTTAGCGGCTGGTCGGTCCGGGCCTCGCCGAGCGGCGTGCGGAACCTCTTGCGCGTCAAGCCGAACCTGCCGGGCTCTCCCCAGTGCGACGTGGCCAGAATCACGAAGGTACGGTCGCGGTGCTCGGGCTTGAGCTGGCGGTAGGCCGCGCGGTACGATTGCCATCCGCCCTCGGGGCTGACGTGCGGAGCCGCAATCGCGAACAGGTTGCCATCGTCGGCCGCGGCGTCCCCGGGTTCGGGGGCCATGTAGTGCGACATGGTCTGGCGCAGTTCCTCGGGTTCAACAGGATAGGCTCCGCCGGCGTGGGCCGGCTCGCGCACGTCCATCTCGGTGAACTCACGGCGCCGCTCGGCCTCCATGCGCGCGAAGTTCTCGTCTTCCAGGAACCCCGCCGTGCTGAGCGTCTCCGCCAGGTGCTGCGCGATCTCCCCGACTTCGAGCGTGTTGGTGATGCGCACCAGCTCCGCCCGCAGGTCCAGCCCCGTCTGGGACCCGTCGAAGCACTGGAGGCACTCCACCAGCACGGGCGGAATGATCAGCATGGCATCGGAGAACCGGTACGGATCGCGAATGAAGAGCCCTGGGTGCTCGGGCGACGGCGAGGGCATGAAATCGAGGTTGAGGCGCAGTCTGGGAAGTGGCTGGGACAAATTCCATCGTAGCGGATTTTCCACCGCGGAGACGCAGAGACGCAGAGAAAACAAAAAGTCTTCCTCTGCGCTCTCTGCCGCCTCCGCGCTCTCTACTCTTGTTTTGTCTTACTCTTCCTCTGCGTCTCTGCGTCTCTGCGGTGAACACAGTTTTCTGTATTTCCTCAGCAGCTCGTAGATCACCACGCCGCCGGCCGTGGCGACGTTCAAAGAGTGCTTGCTGCCCAGCATCGGAATCCGCACGTGCGTGTCGCAGAGCGCCGAGATCTCCGGGCCAATCCCATCTACTTCATGGCCGAAGACAATGCACACCGGGAAGCGCGGCGCCCAGTCGAATAGGTCTACCGCGTGCACCGTGGTCTCCACCGCCGCGATTTCGGTCCCCCGCTGCCCCACGCTTCGCAGCAGCGCGGCTGGCTCCCAGGTGTGCTCCCAGGCCACCGACCGCTCCGCGCCCAAGGCCGTTTTCGCGATGGCCCGCTGGGGAGGACAGCCCGTGATTCCACCCAGGTAGATTCGTTCGATGCGCGCGGCGTCGGCGGTGCGGAAAAACGCGCCGACGTTGTACAGGCTGCGCACGTTATCCAGCATCACGGAAACCGGCAGCGTGGAAATGCGGTCGTACAGCGCGCCCACGCTGGTTACCTGGAAGGGAATGCGATCCATAATGTTAAACTAATATCTTCCATGGCCCTGCTGTCGATCGTAATCCCGATTCACAACGAGGAGCACTCCATCCTGCCGCTCTACGACCGTCTTACGGCCGTGCTCGAGCAGTTGCAGCGGCCCTATGAAATCCTGTTTGTGGACGACGCCTCGGGCGACCGCAGCTTCGAGCTGCTCGCCAACCTGGTGGAAATCGATGGCCACCTGAAAGTCGTCCGGTTGCGCCGGAACTTCGGCCAGACGGCGGCTCTGTCGGCGGGCTTTCACGAAGCCAAAGGCGACATCATCGTGGCCATGGACGGTGACTTGCAGCACGCGCCCGAGGACATTCCGGCTCTGCTCAAGAAGATCGACGAGGGCTTTGATATCGCCAGCGGCTGGCGCCAGCACCGCGTGGACAACGCGCTCAGCCGCAAGCTGCCTTCCCGCATCGCCAACTGGCTGATGGCCAAGGCGTCGGGCATCGAACTCCGCGATTTTGGCACCACTTTCAAAGCCTACCGGGCGGAAGTGCTGAAGGATGTCAACCTGTACGGGGAGTTGCACCGCTTCATCCCCGCGCTGGCCAGCTTCTATGGGGCGCGCATTGCCGAGGTGCCCATTCGCAGCACGCGCCGCGCCTCCGGCGGTTCGCACTACGGCATCGGGCGCACGTTCCGGGTGATGTTCGATATCCTCACCATCAAGTTCATGCTGAAGTATTTCACCCGCCCCATGCATTTCTTCGGCTCGCTCGGCCTGGCGGGCACCACCCTGGGCGGCGGCATCATGGTCTACCTGGCTGTCAAGAAGCTGCTGGGCTATGAGATTGTGGCCGCGCACGGCCCGCTCATGTTTGCCGGCGGCCTGTTGCTTCTGGCCGGCCTGATGATGTTCACCACCGGGTTGATTGGCGAGATGATGATGCGGACTTATTTTGAAAGCCAGGATCGCCGCATCTACGCCGTGCGCCAAATCCTGACGCGCAAGCAGCACGGCGTGCCGGGCGGCGCGAAATAAGGCTACAGACTTTTTCCCCTGCGCCAGTGGTCCTCGAACAACCCCTTCATCGCCTCACCCATGCCTTCGTGGTCGAAGACCACGGCGGTCCACGCGGGACGGGTGATGACGGGGTCGAGCAGCGCGATCAACCCGTGCTGCCCATCGAACAACGCCAGTTTCATGGGCAGGGAATCGGCAATTTTGACCTCCACGCCCGCGGCCATGTAGTCGCTCAGCCGCTGCCGGTGGTCTTCGTCGAGCGAGGCCGCCTCCAGCAGCAGCCGGCAGGCCACGCCGCCCATTCCGGCCTGCTTGACCAGTTTCTCGTCGAGCGGATCCACGGCGTACGGCGGACGCGAGAATTCCAGGTACTCGCGCTTTACTTCCGATAACATGCGGCGGTACTCGGCGCCGGTCTGTGCCGGCTCCGTGACGATGCGCAGAAAATCGAGCGTCCCGCGGCCGCCCTGGCCTTCCGAATAGAGCGCCTTCAAGTCGTCGATCAAACCCATGCCGGCGCGCCCGTTGTCCGTCAGTTCCTGCTCCAGCGTCTGCCGCTTGCGCGAAAGGTACCCGGGAATCGCCAGGCTGGGTTCGACGGCCGAGAACAGCTTGGTCTTCTCCTGCACCACCTGTGCGAAACCCCTCTCCACCAGGCTGTCGAGCACTTCATAGATCTTCTGCCGCGGCACGCGCGCGCGCGCGGCCAATTCCAGCGCCTTGAACTTGGAGTGGCCCAGCAACACCAGGTACGAACGCGACTCATAAGCATTCAGGCCAAGTTGTTGCAGCCGGCGCCAGAACCGTTGAAAATCGACTTCGGCCAATTCTTCGCTCATATTCTTATCACCTTATCAGAGCCTGAACCGAAAAGTTGGGGCAAGGGGGTTGTATCCCACAAAAAGGTGGTTGGGATCGGGTAAACACCTGGCATCTTGAGGAATTGGGTTCGACTTGGTACTATTAGACTGGTAATCGCATGTCTGACAACGCCTTAACCAACGGTCTACCGTCCGGAGCGGGGATGACCTCGGGTTCGAAGATCAGGATCGTGGTGGCTGACGACCATCCAATTTTTCGAGACGGCCTTTGCAAGCTGCTGGCTTTGGAAGAAGACTTCGAGGTGGTGGCCCAGGCTCAGGATGGCCGGCAGGTACTGGAGGTGCTACAACAGTACGAGCCCGACATTCTGCTGCTCGATCTGAAGATGCCGGGCTTGGACGGCTTGGGCACCTTGCAGCGGCTGCAAGCGGTCAAGAACAAGACTCGGGTGATTGTGCTGACCGCATCGGACGACAAGAATGAATTCGTTCAGGCCATGCGGCTCGGCACCTCGGGAATTGTTCTCAAACAGACTGCCACGGAGCTGCTGATCAAGAGCATTCGCAAGGTCCATGCAGGGGAGATCTGGCTGGATTCGCACACCACGGCAGCCGTGATCCGCCAGTTCGTCGCGGCCGATGAAGCACCGCCTCCGTTGGCGGCCGCCAGCCCGGGCCGGGAGCGGGAACGGTCGCCGCTGAGCCAGCGGGAGCGCGAGATCGTGGCGTTGGTCGCTCAGGGTTTCAAGAACAAGGAGATGGCGGAGAAGATGTTCATCAGCGAACAGACGGTGAAGAACCATCTGCACAACATCTTCGACAAGCTGGGCGTCTCCGACCGGCTGGAACTGGCGCTTTACGCCATCCACAACAACCTGCACGTAGGAAGGTAGTCTTCGATTTCAGCGCGCGAGGGAGGGTTGTGTTCACTCTGGTCCGCCGGGCAAGGCAACGTCTGCTATATAACGAGCTGTTAGCCCAGGGGGCCAATGCGTCGAGCGCGGCGCTCATCGCTTTCATTGCGCTCTTGCTTGTCGGCACCGAGGTTTTGAAGTGGCAGTGGGCCGTTGCCATACCGCTGGGGGCCGCCGCCGTGGGCCTCTACCTGGCGCGCCGGCGCCTGCCATCGCTCTATACCGTCGCCCAGATTGTGGATCGCCGCTGCGCGCTGGCGGACACGCTTTCGACCGCGCTCCATTTCAGTCAGGGCGAGCCGCCTCCGGAGGTTTCCCGGGAAATCTGCCAATCCCAATTTGAGCAGGCCGGCCGGATGGCGCAAACCGTCGATGTGCGGAGAGCCATGCCGTACACCATGCCGCGCGCCGCTTACTTGCTGGCAGCGCTGCTGGTGGTGGCTGCCAGCCTCTTCGCGCTGCGCTACGGTCTTAGCCGGCGGCTGGACCTGAGGCCGCCTCTGGCCCGCATTCTGCATCAGACGTTTGGCACAAACCAGCCCCCGAAGCAGGCCAGGGGCGAGCG
>Ga0265316_10007368_pt1 | contig 10368 bp, 9 predicted proteins | sample 4522metaG_FD_202092 | JGI IMG/M metagenome (GOLD analysis project Ga0265316, IMG submission 202092) | Rhizosphere microbial communities from Carex aquatilis grown in University of Washington, Seatle, WA, United States - 4-5-22 metaG | ecosystem: Host-associated > Plants > Roots > Rhizosphere >...
GAACTGCAGCGGCGCCGACTCGGACGCGGTGGCCGCCACTACGGTGGTGAACTCCATGGCGCCGTGTTCCCGCAATTTGTCGACCACGGTGGCCACGGTGGACTGCTTCTGGCCGATGGCCACGTAGAAGCAGAACATGTTCTGGCCCTTCTGATTGATGATGGCATCGACCGCGAGGGCGGTCTTGCCGGTCTGACGGTCGCCGATGATCAGCTCGCGCTGGCCGCGTCCGATGGGAATCATGGAATCGATGGCCTTGATGCCGGTCTGCACCGGCTCGTGCACGCCTTTGCGCGAGATGATTCCGGGCGCCTTGATCTCGATCTTGCGGAACTCTTTGGATTCGATGGGGCCCTTGCCGTCGATGGGAATGCCCAGGGCGTTGACCACGCGCCCTACCAGCGCGTTGCCCACCGGCACCTGCGCGATCCTACCTGTGCGCTTGACCGTGTCACCCTCGCGCACGGTTTCGAAGTCGCCCAAGAGGACGACGCCGACGTTGTCCTCTTCCAGGTTCAAGACCAGGCCCACGACGTTCTTGCCAAAATCCAGCAGCTCGCCGGCCATGGCGTTTTCCAGGCCATAGACGCGGGCGATGCCGTCGCCGGCTTCCAGCACGGTGCCGGTTTCGCTGATGGCAACCTTCTGGTCGAAGCCTTCGATCTCCTTGCGAATGACCTGGCTGATTTCTTCGGCGCGAATCTGCATGGTCTTTCCTTGCGGCTGGTGGTGTCAGTTGAGAATCTTGCTGCTGAGAGCGCCCAGGCGCGCGCGCAGGCTGCCGTCCAATACCAGGCCGGCCACTTGCGCGACGATGCCGCCAACCAGGCTGGGGTCTACCTCGGTGGTCATGATCACGCTGCGGCCCGTGCGTCGTTCGAGGACCTGGCGAATTTCGGTTTGCGTGGCGACGTCGAGCGGTCGCGCCGATGTCACCGTGGCGCGCACGCGTTCCAACTTGTCGTCGCACATTTCTTGGTAGGCGCGTGCGATGGCGGGCAGGGCGGCGATGCGGCCTCGTTCCAGCAGGAGAAAGGCCAGGCTTTGCACCTCGCGTGTGGGCGCCACCCTGGGCATCAATCCCTGCAGGATGGCGCGCTTCTGCGCCGACTTGAAGATCGGATTCGACAGAGACTGGCGTATCTCGGCGGCCTCGTTCCACAAGGCGGCCAGGGCTTCAAGTTCCTTTCCCAAAGCCTCGAAGTTGCGCTGGTCCACGCCGATGGCGAAGAGGGCGCGCGCGTAGCGGCGGGCAATCGAGCCAGCCAGGGCTGCCATTAGCGCACCCCTTCGGCTGGCGCACCCGCGCCTGCGGCAAAGTCCTGCGCCAGACGGCGCTCGTCGTCGGCGCTCACCGAGCGCTTGAGCAGCTCGTCGGCCACCTTGACCGCGGTGCTGGCCACTTCCGCGCGCAGCCGCAGCTCGGCCTCCTTGACCTGCTGGTCGAGCTGAAAGCGCGTCTCATCTTGTATGCGTTTGGCCTTCTCCTCGGCGCCAGCCAGCAGACGGACCCGCTCGCGCATCCCTTCTTCCTTCGCACCCGCGCGCAGAGCAGCCAGCTCTTGCTCCAGATTGGCCAGGCGCGCGTCTTGCTCGCGGAAGCGCTGCTCGGCCTGCGCGCGCTGATTGGCGGCTGACTCGATTTCGGTTTTCAGTTGGTCGTGCCGGCCGCGGAAAGCCTTGCTCAAGGCGCGGCCGCCGAACCAGATGAGGATGAAGAGCAACACGCCGAAATTGAGAAGCTGGAGCGCCAGGGTCTTGGCGTCCACGCCGGCATGCTCGCCGTGCTCTCCGTGGCCGGCGGCGTGTTCAGCCGCGTGGCCAGACGTGGGTTCGCCCGTTACCGGCGCGACACCTGTTTGCGAGGGTTCGTGGTCGAATGACCCGGACACGGGCTCAGTCAGGGTCGGGTGATCCTCAGCGCGGACACGGCCGGCCGCCAAAGCCAGTAGGAACGCCAGAGGCAAGAAAACCCGTGCGCGCTTCACGACGCCAGCCTCCGGCCCAGAGCTTTTTCTGCGATCTCGCGGCCCAGGGTGGCGGCACTGGCCTGGAGCCTTGCTCGCTCGGCGGTCAGAGCTGCGTCTAGCTTTATCCGCGCCTCGGCCAGCATCTTGTGCGCGGCGGCTTGCGCTTCAGTCACGATCTGTTGCTCGCGCGTCAGCGCCTGCGCCCGCATCTGGGCGCGTTCGGAATTGCCAGCCTTGCGAGCCTCGGCCAGCTGGGTCTCGATGCGCGCCAGGCGGCCGGAGCTGTTGGTATCCAGACGCTCGGCCTCGTCGCGCGCGCCCTCGACCCGACGTACGCGCTCGTCGCGCACGCGCAGGTAGGGCTTCCACAGCCAGCGGGTCAGAATGAAAGCCAGCAGCAAGAACAGCCCCAGCATCACGAACACCGTGCTGTCGATGTCGAGGAGTTGTTGCTCCCCGGCTTGCGGCACGCTGCCGGTGTCTGGGGAAACTTCGAGGAGACAGCGAAGTGTGGTCACGGCTGGGTGAACCCCGGCGGTTAGCTGGTGGGAGGAACGGGCGGGGTGCTGCCGCCGCCTTTGCTGCCCTTGCCCGAGGGTCGATGCGGTGGTTCGGGCGAGGGTCCGCCGGGTTCCATTTGGCACTGACCATCGAACAGGACGCCCTTTTCCACGAAGAGCGACGGGGTGTTGATGTTGCCGCGCACACGGCCCGGGGTGTGAATTTCGACGCCGCGCTTGGCCACGATGTTGCCGCGCACGGTGCCCTGAATCACGATGGAGCCAACCGAGATCTCGGCGTTGACTTCCGCGCCCTCACCGACGATGAGCACGTCCTCGGTGAAGATTTCGCCGGACAGCTTGCCGTCCACGCGGACGGTCCCTTCGAAGGCTAGCTTGCCCTCGAATTCGCTGCCTCGGCCAAGAAGGGTGGTGACCTGCGCGGTGGCGCCGGCCTCGCCAGTCGTGGGCGTTTGGGTGATCGAAGCCATGACTCCGGGTCGGAACCCTACAGTCTAGGTCATCGGCAGTCAACGCGATCCGGAGGCTTGTGGAGTTCGGAGCTGGAGGCCGCGACAGGATGAGGGGCTCATTCTTCTATCGGAACAAGGACACGAAGACCTGTTCCTCGTCAGGGGCGGGCGTCGTGTAGGGGTTTTGCCAGTAGTAGCTGGCCGCACCCAAACCATCGTCACTAACGGCCAATGATAGCCACGACGGCAGGAGGATCGACTTTTTCGCCAGCTCGGCTGTCGGCTGCCAGTTGTTCGGGGTGCCAGCCAGCTTGCGCCGAGCCTCGACCGCGAATGCGTGCGTGGGGGTGTCCTGAGTCTTCCTGCCCCAGAGCGCCAGCACATTGCCGGTGCCATCCACCGCAAGCGTGGGAAAGGGCAGCGTTTCTGTGGTGTCGCTAGCGTATGGGCTGTTTGGGATCGACAGGTTGCCTTGCTCAAGGGCCGTGGGCGCGGTCCATGTCCCGCTCGACGTGCCCTCCATGGTCCACACATTGTAGAAACCATTCACCCACTGGGACCACGCCACGGTCGTGGTCCCATCCTGCGCCATAACCGCGCGCGGCTGATAGAGGTCCGCGTTCCCAATGTTTCGCGCCGCGGTCCACGCTTTCGTGGATGGTGAGTAGGAGCGCAGCATCGCCCCGTTGGTGTCGCCCCACACCACCACACCCTGTCCACTCCGGTTCACCGCAACAGCCATCTCTGAAAGGTGGTCCGTGGTGTTGCTGTCGAGAATGACGAAGTCATTTACGGTCGCACCCGCGAAGGTGGAGACCGCCACGCTGTCCTTGCCGCCGGAGTCCGGCTGGGTGAAGAGAATGATGCCGCTACCATCGTCGCCGATCGCGATGCTCGGGTAGTGGTTGTTCTGGTCGTTGGGGTCCTCGGGGGCCAACGGGTTGGAGCCGGTGGTCCAGGTCGTCCCATCGAAATAGGCCGAATAGGTCTGCTCGGTGGAGGGACTCACAGTCAGCCTCTGCGTGAATGCGATGCGAGCCTGGCCGTTGCGAGCCACGGCCAGGCACAGCTCCACCACGTGCCACGTGCCCAGGGGAGTCACGGATTCCGCCGCCGACCAGGTGTCGCCGTCGGCCGACCGCGACACCCAAACGCCGCCCATTTGGGTCACGGTGGTGTCGGACGCAGTCGAGATGAAGTAGTAGTGCCAGGCCGCTATGACATGGCCGGCACCATCCACGCCGATCTGCAGGTCTTCGGGGTAGCCAGCGCCGTTGGCTTCCAGCGTCCGCGTCGGCTCCCAGGTACCTGTGGTGTGGTTCCAGCGTCTGACCCTCACCGCCCAAGTCGAATTGTCGGCCCACATTACGTATACGTGATCTCTGACCGGGTCGACCGCGACCGCGATCGCACCCACGGAGTCGGTGGACGAGCCGAGGGGATCGTTGGGATCGTTCTGGGCATTCTCGACCGGCTGCCAGACAGCTGCTGCGGCGCTGTCGGCGCCCGCGTCGGCCTTGACCGCATCGGATGGCTGTGGCGCATCCGTGCCAGCCTCGGTTGGCAGTGGCGCGTCCGCGCCAGCCTCGATTGGCTGTGGCCGGTCCACGCTGGCCTCGGTTGGCGGTGGCGCGTCTGCGCCGCCACCGGCGACATCGGACAGTTGCGGGACGTCGGGCGACGTCACGACGTCAACCGGCTGCACCACATCGAACAGAAGAGGAGCATCAAGCGCTGCCACCTCCGCTCCTGGTCCATCGATGCCGGTGTCGGGGGCTACGCCCGCGTCGGGCACGCCCACTTCGGGTCCCACTGACAGGTCGGGTTGAGGTCCGTCGCCAGGCAAGGCGTCGGCGCCGCCATCCGCGTTGGAAATGATCGGCTTCAGAACCACCACAATAGGTCCCGCGGCCTTGCCTGCCGTAATCACCTTCTTCAACGTCACCGTGGGGGTCGCAGTCGCGGTCCCGAGCGTGCCCTGCACATCCACGGTGTCATCACCAGCTGCCTCGGCGGGCAGCAAGAGCGTGGCCTTGAGCGTGCCGTCGCTGGCGTCCGACCAGGGAAAGCTGCCAGTGAATTTAGCTGAATCGCGGTTGACCACGACGACGACCGTGTCAATGGGGACTGGATCGCCGGGTTGTATGTCCAGCGTGACATTGACCAGCAAGGCGGTTGTGTTTTCCTTCGTGGAACAGGCTGCCAGGCAAAGGCCGGCGGCCAGGAACAGGGTCGGAAATGCAGAGTGGGCTCGGATCGAAAGCATGGCTACGGACCTCCCGCGGCAGTTTGGCAACTACGGCCCGCGCAGGGGTTGAACGTCTTGGTGAACACGCCGCCGGCCCACAGACCGCCGACAACAGCGACGGCCACCACGCCCGCGGCCACGCCCCAGAACCAGCCGCGTTCGTAGAAAGGCGGCGACTCAGGCGCGGGGGCAGGCGTCGCGGCGATGAGCTGGGCCTCGGGCGCTGGCGGCGCGGGCTGCAGCTTCGGGCTGGGCGCCACAGGGGGTAGCGCGGCCGGTGCCGCTGCCGCGGCCTCGGTCGGCCGCGCGGGCGGTTGGGCGGGTGGCGCCTTCTCGGCCTCTTGCCGCTCCTTCAGGGCCTCCATGTCGGCGATGTAGCTTTCGATCTCTTTCTGCTCGTCTGCCGGGAGATGCTTGGCCTGCCTCAGGTAGTCGCGGAAAGTATCGATCGCCTTGTCGGGCTCTTTCAGTTTCTGGTAGCAGCGCCCGATGTTGCGCAGGTAGGTCGGGTGTAGCTTTTCGGCGTAGAGCTTGCCATACAGGTCGATGGCCTCTTGGTAGTGGCCGGTGGCGAAGGCCTCGCGCGCCTGCAGCTCGCGACTGTCTTTGCCCTTGGGCGCAGCCTGGCCGGGAACTGCCTGCGCCAGCACACCGACAAGGACCAGCGCGGCCAGCGCGCCAAGAGAACAGGATGTCGCCGGGCGTCGGCCCAGCAAGAAGACAGGGGGCATCATGGGGCATACTCTCCGGCAAGTCGCAATGTTGCGCAAGCTGCCTGTCGCGACGGCAGCTTGCCCATTCCCGCGAAGCCGTCAATCACATGCCAGAAACGACGACGGGGCCCGTAGAGGGGCCCCGTCAGGAAGAGACTCAGCGTTTGGGCCGAGTCGTCACTCAGGAGTGATGTCTAGTGGTGAGACGTTTGCGATCCGGGAGTCCACTCTGCCATTATCACCGGCCCCGGAGTCCCATCGTCGTTGAGCGATTGCGTTATCCACTTGATCTTGGTGAAGTCGAATCCCAGGGTTTCCTGGAGACTTCCAGTCGAGGTGGTGTTGATCGCCACCGAGACCACCTGCGCGTTCGTTAACTCGTACCGCAGACGATCGAAGGGCGTACCTGCCGGTGCCACCGAGTAGCGAGCGATCGCCGAGGGAACACTCGTGCCCTTCAAGGCACTGCCAAATTCGCCAAAGGTGTCCTGGAAGACGGGAACTACGAGAGACAATGGGGAAATGGCCGTTCCCGAGCCCGCGCCCGTACCCACGTGACTCGTCGCCGAGTTCGTCAGCTGAACCGCGAGCGAGGAGAACGGGGTGTCGTCTTGAGAGCTGACTGGGCCGTAGCTTGAATCGCCATTGAGGAACGCGGGGTTGAATCCGGAGTAGCCCTGCACCTGGTTTTGCGTGACATCGTAGGTGGTTGTTGATGTAGCGCCGGCGCTACCGTCAGCGTGCTGAGTGGTGAATTCCCATTTGATCTGGTCAAAAGACAGACTGAGCTTCTCAAGAGGCATGCTGTTCTGGCTCGAATCCGTGCCGGCCTGGCTGACCACGACATTTGTCAACGTGATCTTAAGGGCGTACCCGGGCACGGGGACGCTATAAGGCATGAGCAGGATCGTCGCCGTGGGAACTACTGTGCCTTGCGCAGCCGCGAGGCTGACTAGCGGGCTCGCGGAGTCGATGAAACGAGTAATCTGGATCGCGGAGACATTCGCAGCTCCAGCTGCGCCTCCAGTTGGGACATGGAGGGAGGATGGAACGTCCACCCGCTGGCTGAATGAAAGGACTTGCACGTTCTGCAGCAACTTGCTGGCCCCCGTGCCCAGGTTGAACGCACCAATCTGCGTGAGCGGCGTTGGGGGCCCCGCCGGACCCGTTGGCCCTGCCGGACCTGCCGGACCTGCCGGCCCCGCTGGCCCTGCCGGCCCCGCTGGCCCCGCCGCACCCACTGGCCCTCCCGGCCCCGCCGGACCCACCGGACCTGCTGCACCCACCGCACCAGCAGGCCCTACTGGCCCCGCCGGACCCACCGTACCCGCTGGCCCTGCCGGCCCCGCCACACCCGCTGGCCCCTGCGCCCCAGTCGCTCCAGTCTTTCCCTGCGCCCCAGCCGGACCAGCCGGACCCGTAGGTCCGAGGACCCCGACGAAGGACGCGCAACCGGTCCCGGTCAATCCGAGATCGACCGTCGTGCTGGCGTTCATGTTGTTGATCGTTACAGTCGAGCTCGCACAGGTGGAGCTTGCTGACGCCGACAACTGATAGCTGCCCACGCCGAGCCCCGGAATCGTGTAGTGCCCAGTCGAGTCGGAGAAAGCCGTCCGGGTTTCCGACCCTGCCAGCTTCACCGTCGCGCCCACCACGGGGCCTTTCGACGACGTCACCGCGCCGGAGATCACGAACGAGCCGGTGAGCGCCTGAGACGCAGTCTCCACGCTCTTCCCCGAGTTACGCCCAGTGCAAGCACCGAGCACGCCAATCAGGGCCAGCCCAACGAGCCGGCCAGAACCTTTCAAACCAAGAGTGGGATTTTTCATGGGCGACATTTAGTCCTTTCTTCGCTGCGCAGTCAAGGCGATGGTCCATGTTCCCTATTTCACGTCGTTTTCGCCTGCCACGTAGCCGAAGTTGGCCAGGATTCCGCCGTCCACGTAGATGACCTGGCCGTTGATATAGTCACCGGCCTTGGAAGCGAGGAGCAGCGCCGCCCCGACCAGATCCTCGGGCGCGCCCCAGCGGCCAGCCGGAGTCCGCGTCATGATCAGGTTGTTGAAAGGATGGCCGTTCACGCGAATCGCTTCGGTCTGCGTGGTCGCGATGTATCCCGGTCCGATGCCGTTGACCTGAACGTTGTACTTGGCCCACTCGCAGCACATGTTCTGGGTCAGCAGTTTCAAGCCGCCCTTGGCCGAGGCGTAGGCGCTCACGGAGTTGCGGCCGTACACGCTCATCATCGAACACATGTTGATGATCTTGCCGGCGCGGCGCTTGATCATCGACGGCGCCACCCGGCGCGAGATGATGAAGGGCGCGACCAGGTCGATGTCGATCACGTCCCGGTATTCCTGCACCTTCATGTCGATGATGGGGATACGCTTGATGATCCCCGCGTTGTTCACCAGGATGTCGATCGGGCCGACGTCCTTCTCGATCTGGCTGATGCCGCGATCGACGTCCTCTTCCTTGGTGACGTCGAAAACGAGCGTGTACGCGTCGACGCCGTCCTTTTTGTATTCCTTTTTGGCGGCTTCCAGCTTGTCAGCAAAGATGTCGTTCACGCAGATCTTGGCGCCGGCCTTGGCCAGGCCCTTGGCGATGGCCATGCCGATGCCATGGGTTCCGCCAGTGACCAGCGCGATCTTGTCCTTGAGACTGAACATTTCAATCGACATAGCAGTTTCTCCTCTTGATGCGGATTTCGTTTCGGCCGCGCAGAATAGCACCTTTCAGTATCCCGCCGGTGCGCCGCCGGAACGGGGCTCGGCCGCGGCCTCCAGCCCGGCTTTGCGGCGAATCACGAGATTGACCTTTCCGATCTTGTCGCGGGCTTCCAGGCGGTGACCCTTGGCGCGCAACGATTCGACGGCCGACGCCGGCAAGGCGGACTCGTAGCGGAGCACATCCGGGTTCCACTGATGATGAACGCGAGGCACATCCTCGGCGGTCTGTGCGTCCATGCCGAAAACCAGCACATCGAGCAAGACCTCGACGGTGCTCGAGATGATCATCGGGCCGCCGGCCCCGCCCAAGACCAGCTCCACGCCGTTTTCACCCACGACGATGGTGGGCGACATGGACGAGAGCGGCCGCTTGCCCGGCGCGAGCAGGTTGGCGTCGCCAGCCGCCAGTCCAAACGCGTCGGGAACGCCAGGCGCCAGCGAGAAATCGTCCACCTCATTATTAAGCAGGACCCCGGTGCGACCAGCTACCAGATGAGCCCCGAATTCCAGGTTGATGGTGGTCGTGAGCGCGACGGCGTTGCCTTCGCGGTCCACCACGGAAATATGGGCGGTTCCCGCATCGCGGGCTGGGGCCGCGGCCGGCGAAGGAGTTGTCCCGTAGCGCTCGGGGGACAGGGTGCTGCCGGGTTGAATGCGGGCTGCCAGCTTGCGATGGTAGGAAGCATCGAGCAGGCGCGACAGCGGCACGCCAACGAACGCGGGATCCCCGAGAAAGCGGCTGCGGTCAGCGAAACCGTGCTTGAGGGACTCGACCAGCAGGTGCAGATAGGCCGGATCCTGCGGACCGGCCGGAACTGGATCCCAGCTCTTCATGCGTTCGCCGAGAATTCCCAGCACTTCGAACATGATGACCCCGCCTGCCGCCGGTGGCGGCAGGGCGAAGATACGTTGTCCGCGGAACGTCGTGACCAGAGGCGTGCGTTCGATTGGTGTGTAGCCAGCCAGATCGTCGCGGTCGAGCACGCCGCCTGCCTCCTGTACGGCGGTGACGATCGCGCTGGCGATCTCGCCTCGATAGAAGGCCGCCGCGCCCTCACCACGCAAACGCGCGAGGGTGTTGGCCAGCTCAGGACGCCGCACGAGATCGCCGACGCGAAGTTCGGCCAAGGTGCCGCGCTTGCGCGCGAGCACGCGAGAAAGAAAAGTGGACGCATCAGGTGACTGCCTGAACTCGTCGGCCACATGCTCGACCAGCCACGGGGATGCCGGGAATCCGCGCGCCAGTGCCTGGGCCGGCTCCACGCAACGAGCGAAGGGCCGCTTGCCCCAGCGGCGCACGAGTTCGGCCAGGCCGGCCGGCTCGCCAGGCACACCGACCGCCAGGCCACCTCGAACCGAAAGGGATCGATCGATCTTGCCCGCGCGCAAGAACCGATCAGGGCGCAGGGCTGCGGGTGCAGTTTCGCGAAAATCCAGCGCCTCGACCTTGCCCGTCTTGGCCGAATAGATGAGGGCAAAGCCGCCGCCACCCAAGCCCGACGCAAATGGGTCTACGACGCCAAGCGCCATCGCCGTGGCACAGGCTGCATCGGCCGCATTCCCGCCGGAGGCCAGCACGCGGGCACCCGCCTGCGAGGCCAAGCCAGAATCGGAGGCCACCATGCCATGATCGGCGTGAAGACCAGCCCGCTCTGCTGCGGCGCCTGTGGCAAGCAGCCCCACGCCGGCTGCGGGCAGGACGCCGTGCCGGAAAAAAAGGCAACCAATCAAT
>Ga0265316_10007369_pt1 | contig 10366 bp, 8 predicted proteins | sample 4522metaG_FD_202092 | JGI IMG/M metagenome (GOLD analysis project Ga0265316, IMG submission 202092) | Rhizosphere microbial communities from Carex aquatilis grown in University of Washington, Seatle, WA, United States - 4-5-22 metaG | ecosystem: Host-associated > Plants > Roots > Rhizosphere >...
TGACCGAGCTGCCGGAGCTGCTGGAGCTGGAGTTGTCGTCGCTCGATGTCGAGCTTGAGCTCGACTGCGCGGCTGCGGCGAGCGCGCTCGATTCGCTCGGGATCGCCGCCACAGCCGAGGCCGAGTGGTGTGTGCCCGGATGGGCGACCCGGGCGACCGCGGCCCCGCCGGCAAGGGCGCCTGCGGCGACCGCGCCGATCACGTACCGGGTGATCCGAACGCGCCTGCGGGCAGACTCCATGCGACTGGGCTTGCTCATGTCGTTCAGCGTGCCCGGAAGCCCTAAGCCGGGGCTAAGGCCTTGGTTCAGATTCCCTATGGATTCAGGCGCGGGCGGCGGCGCCGGCGAGGCGGGCCTTCAGGCGCAGGATCGCCTTGGTGTGGAGCTGGGAGACCCGCGACTCGGTCACGCCCAGCACCTCGCCGATCTCGCGCAGGGTCAGCTCCTCGTAGTAGTAGAGCGTGACCACGAGCTTTTCCCGCTCCGGCAGCCGGGCGATCGCATCGGCCAGCGCCTCACGCATCTCCGTCTCGTCGAGGACGTCGGCCGGGCGCGGACCGGTCTCGTCCTCGATCGTGTCCAGCAACGAGACCGTGTCGCCCTCGCCTGAGACCGACCAGAGCTCGTCGAGCGCCGCGATCGAGGAGCGCGAGATGTCGGTGAGCGAGTCCTCCAGCTCGGCGACGGTGATCCCGATCTTCGCCGCGATCTCCTCGTCCGTCGGCGCCGTCCCGAGCTTCGCCTCGAGCTCGGCGATCGCGCGCTCGATCTCACGCGCCCGGGAGCGGACAGAGCGTGGCACCCAGTCGAGGGCGCGCAGCTCGTCGATGATCGCGCCCTTGATCCGGGAGATCGCGTAGGTCTCGAACTTGATGTCCCGGCCGGGGTCGTAGCGCTCGATCGCGCCGATCAGGCCGAGCAGCCCGTACGAGACGAGATCGCCCTCGTCGACGTGGGCCGGCAGGCCCGAGCCGAGCCGCCCGGCGACGTATTTGACGAGCGGCGCGTACGTGAGGATCAGCCGGTCGCGGATTGCCTTGTCGTTCGTCCGCCGGAACTCCAGCCAGAGTGTCTGTGTGTCCTCCCCCGCCACAAGGTGAGAATACGCGCTAGAAGCGCGTTTTCCTCAGTGCTGAGTACGCAAGCGACCCCATCCAGGCCGCGAGCGCCCCGGAGGCAACCGCGATCGGCCACTGGGAAGCGGTGACACTGAAGACAGCGATCCCCGCAAATGCCACGGTGATCAGGCTGAAGAGGAGGGCCAGGGGCACGCGCGGATGCTACTGCGGAGACCGCCGATACAATCGGCAACGCAACCGAGGGGCGTGGCGCAATTGGTAGCGCACCGGTCTCCAAAACCGGGGGTTGCAGGTTCGAGTCCTGTCGCCCCTGCTGGTTCCGAGGCCCCGCGTAAGCGGGGCTTCGTCGTTCTCGGTGGGACGAGTCACCGTCCGGCTGGACGGTCGCAGTAGACCGGGAAATAGACGCGAATCTGCTGGATGCCTTTCCCCGTGTCATCGCGGTAGCTTCGGTAGGAACAGACCCTGGTGTGCGAGACCGGATGAGTGTGGACGTACCAGAGGACGAACGGACATGCGATGAGCGCGAGCATCAGCGCGAGGGTCACGGGCAACGGTCGACGCAGTCTCATCGTCCTGGTTCTACGTCCACAGGGCGAGCTCCGGTCCCATGGTGACGCCCGACTCAAGACCGAACCAGATTCGCTCTCTGAATCTGATTCGCGAGTTTCTCGGAGGGGTGGCAGCTCGAAACTCGTGAATCTGGTTCGGCTACGCCGAATCAGATTCAGTGGAACCGGTCGATCGCCGAACTCGCGCCGCCCATCGCAAACGCAGACGCCTAGTCAAGTGCCGTGACGGCGACCGCGGCTACTGACGGCTCGGGGCGTTCTGCTCCGCGCCGACGACAGCACGCCGTGCACCGAGCGGCAACGAGAGCACGAACGTCGAGCCGACACCCGGCGTCGACTCGACCTCGAGCGTCCCGTCGTGCGACGTCACGATGTCGCGTGCGACGGCGAGCCCGAGCCCGGTGCCACCGACCGTCGCAGCGGCGTCGGCGGCGCGGAAGAACTGCTCGAAGACATGCGCTGCATCCTCCCGGTCGATGCCGATCCCGTCGTCGGCCACAGCGACGATCGCGTCGTCACCGACCGAGCGCACCGAGACGCGCACCTCCTCGCCCTGCGGCGAGTACTTGATCGCGTTCGAGAGCAGGTTGCCGACGACCTGCGAGAGCCGGTCGCGGTCGCCCTCGATGACCAGCGGCTCGCCGGGCACGTCGAGCACCAGGTGATGGCTCGACGGCTCGAGGAAGAAGAGCTGCGCCTGCTCTCGCACCAGCTCGACGAGGTCGAATGAGGTGAGGACGAGCGTGAGATCGCCGCCGGCCAGCAGCTGCACGTCGAGGAAGTCGCCGGCGAGCGCGGCCAGCCGGCGTGCCTGCGTGTCGATGATCTCCAGATACCGGCGCTGCTCGTCCGGCGGGAAGTCGCGTTCGAGCAGCAACGCGGTGAAGCCGAGCACGGCGGCGAGCGGTGTGCGCAGCTCGTGCGAGACCATGCTGATCAGGTCGCGCTTGTGGCGTTCGCCCTCACGTAGCTGCTCGTTCTGCTCGAGCAACTGGTGTCGCCCGAGCTCGAGCGAGCCCGTCATCGAGTTGAACGCCGTCACGAGCGCCGCCACCTCCGCCGCGCCGCCGCCCTCGAGTCGCACGGTGAGGTCGCCGGCCGCGACGTCCGCCGCCGCCGCCGCGACTCGACGCACGGGTCGCGCCACTGCGCGGGCGACCCACGCGCCGAACAGCAGCACGAGCGCCGACGAGACGACGATCGCGCCGATCCCGACGGCGACGGCGACGTTCGTGACGCTTTGCGCGTGCGCGGATGCCCGGTGCGTCCGTTGGTTCTCTGCTGCGAGCAACCCGTCGAGCGTGCCGTTGATCTCGTCGATCCGCCGCTTCCCTTCGCTGCCCGCCGCCGGCCCCCGAGCCGCAGCACGCGAGAACTGCGCGATCGTGATCACGTTCTCGGCGTAGTCGAGGAGGTAGGCGTGCAACTCCCCTGCAACGCTCGCCGCGCGCACGCGCTGCGGCGGATCATCGTGGACAAGGCTGCGCAGATGCGAGACGTCGCCAGGCACGCGCGCCCGTGCGTCCCGGAAGAGCGCCAGGAACCGCGGGTTCGCGGAGAGGACGTAGCCGCGCAACGACGATTCGAGATCGGCGGACAGCGTTCTCACACGCAACGTCGCGACGGTGACGTCGCTCGAGTGCGACTCACGCGACTCGGCGTGCCGCAGCGAGAGAATCGCGAACAGCGCGGCGACGAACAGGATCCCGACGAGCGCCGCGACGCCCCCGGCGACGAGACCGACACGATGGACGAGCGACAGGCGCCTCAACGGCGGCGCCCAGCGAGCTCCTCGGCGATCGAGAGCAGCTCTTCGACGAGGAACGGCTTCGGCAGGAAGCTGTCGGCGCCGCTCTCGAGTGCGACGGCGATGTCCGCCTGTGCCTGCCAGGCCGACACGACGACGACCCCGATGTCGCTCAGCGCCGGGTCGGCGCGAATCTCCTTCAGGACGTCGATGCCGCCGAGGCCCGGGAGCATCACGTCGAGGAAGACGAGATCCGGCGGCGACTCCCGCAGCCGGGCGAGCGCCGTTTCCCCATCCGACACTTCTTCGCAGAGAAAGCCGTCACCGAGTGTCACGACGATCAGTTCGCGCAGTGGCGCCTCGTCGTCGACGACGAGCACGCGGGGACGGTCGTCAGCCTGCTCGACGGTCACCCGACCAGCCGGAAGAGGAGCACCTCGTGCCGCGGTCGAAGGTGCGTTGCGGTGACGGTCAGCGTGCCGCGCGCGTTGTCGTAGAGACCCGTCCCGCCCACGATCGGGATCTCGTAGAAGAGCCTCGACTGCAGCGCGCCGATCGCGACGAGCGTCCCTTTCGGAAGCACGTACGTCGCGATGCACGATCGGTTCTTCGCGTCGACCATCGTGCAGACGATCACGCTGTGACCGATTGCCGCGCGGGAAAGGCTCGGGTTGTAGAGCTGCTGCGTGATCGTCTCGATGCTGCCCGCAGCGCCGCCCGTCTCCGGACGCACGAGCTTGTACGCCGTCTGCACGTCCGTGATCCGGATCTGCGCAGGCCCCGTCGCCCCATGGGCGCCAAGGGTCGTCGCAAGCGCTGCGCACGCAGCCGCAAGGACGGTCAACGCCACCGCTCGCCGCCTGGCTCGATTCATAGAACCTTCCCCCTTCCGCCGCAGTCGACGACCGGACGGTGCCCTCGCTCCCGGAATCAGTCTCGCACAGGCGGCTGTCGGCCCGCAGCCCCGCTGAGCAGGTGGACCGCCGCGCGGGCGGCGACCAGCTCCTCGCGCGCCTTGACGACGACGACGCGTGCCGCCGACGAAGCGGCGCCGATGTCGGCGTCGCCCTCGCACGAGCCGTTGAGCGACTCGTCGAGCTCGATGCCGAGATAGCGGAGCCGGTTACAGACATCCCTGCGGACAAGCGGTGAGCCCTCGCCGATCCCGGCCGTGAAGACGAGCGCGTCGATGCCGCGGGTCGACGCGCTCATCGCGGCGATCGCGGCGACGAGCCTGTGCACGAAGACCGCGAACGCACGCACGGCGGCCTCGTCCCCCGCGTCGGCGCGCAGCTCGAGCTCGCGCATGTCGCCCGAGCCTCCCGCCAGGCCACGCAGCCCGGCGTCGTGGTTGAGCGCCTGGTCGAGCTCGTCGACGCCGAGCCCATGCTCGCGCATCACGTAGAGGATCGAGCCGGGATCGATCGAGCCGGAGCGCGTCGCCATCGGGACGCCCTCGAGCGGGCTGAACCCCATCGTCGTGTCGACCGAGCGGCCGTCGAGCACCGCCGTCACGGAACAGCCGCCGCCGAGGTGGCAGACGACCAGGCGCCGCACGCGAACCTGCTCGGCCGACCACTGCACGGACAGGCCGTGGAAGCCGTAGCGTCGCACGCCCCAATCCTCGCGCCACTGGCGCGGCAGTCCGTAGGTCGCGGCTGCGTCGGGGATCGTCGCGTGGAAGCCGGTGTCGAAGACGGCGACGTGCGGGATGTCCGGGAACACCGCCTCGGCGTTCTCGATCCCGCGCAGCGCCGGCGCGGTGTGCAGCGGCGCCAGCGGCTCGGCCGCGAAGATCTGCGCGCGCACGTTCTCGTCGATCAGGACCGGCTGGCGAAGGTTCAGCCCACCGTGCACGACGCGGTGCGCGACGGCGTCGACACGCCCGGCCGCGTCCACCAGCGAGCCGACACGCTCCGAGGTCCCGTCCGGGTGAACGACGTGCAGCTTCAGGCTGGTCGACCCGCCGTTGACGACCAGGACGTTCAGTCAGGCCACACCCAGTCGCGGATCGACGGATGATCCTCGCCGTACTCGCGTGTCCACGCGCGCATCTGCAGCCGCGTGTCGACCATCTCCTGCCGCAAGTGCGCAGCGCGCTCCGCGAGCCCGGGCACGCGATCCAGCACGTCGATCACGAGATGGAAGCGATCGAGATCGTTCAGCATCACCATGTCGAACGGCGTCGTCGTCGTCCCCTCTTCCTTGTAGCCGCGCACGTGCAGCTGGTCGTGCGCCCGCCGGCGATAGGTGAGCCGGTGGATCAGCCAGGGATAGCCGTGATAGGCGAAGATCACCGGGGTGTCCGGCGGGAAGAGCGCGTCGAACTCGCGATCGGAGAGACCGTGCGGATGCTCCGTGTCGGGCTCGAGGCGCATCAGGTCGACGACGTTCACGACGCGCACCTTCAGATCCGGCAGCCGGTCCCGCAGCACCGCTGCCGCGGCGACCACTTCGAGCGTCGGCGTGTCGCCCGCGCACGCGAGGACGACGTCCGGCTGCAGGCCGTCGTCGTTCGACGCCCAGTTCCAGATGCCGATGCCGCGCGTGCAGTGCACGATCGCCTCGTCCATCGACAGGTAGGTCAGCGCGGGCTGCTTGCCGGCGACGATCACGTTCACGTAGTTGCGGCTGCGCAGGCAGTGGTCGGCGACGCTGAGCAGCGTGTTCGCGTCCGGCGGCAGGTAGACGCGCACGACCTCCGCCTTCTTGTTCACGACGTGGTCGATGAAGCCGGGGTCCTGGTGCGAGAAGCCGTTGTGGTCCTGCCGCCAGACGAGTGAGCTCAGGACGTAGTTCAGGGACGCGATCGGCCGGCGCCACGGGATCTCGCGCGTCACCTTCAGCCACTTCGCGTGCTGGTTGAACATCGAGTCGACGATGTGGATGAACGCCTCGTAGCAGTCGAAGACGCCGTGCCTGCCGGTGAGCAGGTAGCCCTCGAGCCAGCCCTGACAGAGGTGCTCGGAGAGCACCTCGACGACGCGGCCCTCGGGCCCGATGTGCTCGTCGGTCGGCAGGAGCTCCGCCTCCCACTGGCGCTCGGTGACCGAGAAGACGTCGCCGAGCCGGTTCGAGTCGGTCTCGTCCGGGCCGAAGATACGGAAGTTCTCGCCGTTCGCGGCGACGACGCCGGCAAGGAAGCGACCGAGCACACGCATCGCTTCGCTCGTGCCGGTCGCCGGCTTCGCGACCTCGACCGCGTACCGGCGGAAGTCCGGCAGCTCGAGATCGCGCAGCAGCAGGCCCCCGTTTGCATGCGGGTTCGCGCTCATCCGCCGCTCGCCCACCGGCGCGAGCGCCCGTAGCTCGGGGATGAGCGCGCCGTCGGCGTCGAACAGCTCCTCGGGCCGGTAGCTCCGCATCCATTCTTCGAGCTGGCGCCGGTGCTCGTCGTTGTTGCGCGTGTCGGCGAGCGGCACCTGGTGCGAGCGCCACGTTCCCTCGACCGGCAGCCCGTCGACGATCTTCGGTCCCGTCCAGCCCTTCGGCGTGCGCAGGACGATCATCGGCCAGCGCGGACGCTCGTGCGCCGTGCGCTTGATCTCGGCGATGTCGTCGAGCGCCTCGTCCAACGCCGCGGCGAGCTCGCGATGCACCGCGTCGGGCTCGTGACCCGAGACGATCCGCGGCCGGTAGCCGTAGCCCTCGAGCAGCGAGACGAGCTCGCTCTCCGGGATGCGCGCGAGCACCGTCGGGTTCGCGATCTTGTACCCGTTCAGGTGCAGGATCGGCAGCACCGCGCCATCGCGCTGCGGATGCAGGAACTTGTTCGCGTGCCAGCTCGTCGCGAGCGGCCCGGTCTCGGCCTCGCCGTCGCCGACGACGCAGGCGACGAGCAGGTCGGGGTTGTCGAAGGCCGCGCCGAACGCGTGCGCGAGCGAGTAGCCGAGCTCGCCGCCCTCGTGGATCGAGCCCGGCGTCTCCGGCGCGACGTGGCTCGGGATCCCGCCCGGGAAGGAGAACTGCCGGAACAGCCTGCGTAGGCCTTCCTCGTTCTCGGGGATGTGCGCGTAGAACTCGGTGTACGTGCCTTCGAGGTAGGTGTTCGCGACCATGCCCGGCCCGCCGTGGCCGGGACCGCAGATGTAGATCGCGTCGAGGTCGCGCGCGCGGATCACGCGGTTCAGGTGCGCGTAGACGAGGTTCAGGCCGGGCGTCGTGCCCCAGTGGCCGAGGAGGCGCGGCTTGACGTGCTCCGGCTGGAGCGGCTCGCGGAGCAGCGGATTGTCGAGCAGGTAGATCTGGCCGACGGAGAGGTAGTTGGCGGCGCGCCAGTAGGCGTCGATCAGGCGCAGCTCTTGCGGGTCGAGCGGCGCCGTCTCCATGACCGGAACTCTAAGGGTCACGTCGTGGCGTGGGCCCGGACGTCAATGTGCTCGCTGAATTCGGCGCCACTCTCGATCGCGCGGCGTACCGGGCACGCGGCTGCGACCGCGTCGAGCCGGCTCAGCTGCTCCGGTGTGAGATCCGCGCCGAGGCCGATCTCGATCGCGAACCGGCGCGGGGTCGAACGGTGGTCGTAGACGACGTCCACGGAGACCTCGCCCAGCTCCCAGCCTTTCGTCCGCGCGTACATGACGAGCTGCGTCGAGATGCACGAAGCGAGCGCGGCCGGGAGGAGCTCGTGCGGCGAGGGGCCGCTGCCGTCACCGCCGACCGACTCCGGCTCGTCGGTGATCACATGGTGGCGCCCGTCGATCTCGACGTCCTGGCGCAGGGTGCCCGGGATCGAGCGGGCTGTTGCTGTCAACGGCATGGTCACTACTCCTTTCCGCCTGCGAAGACGACAAGGGAGCGCCCCCAGACGCTCCCTGTCGTATCCGCAGTGATCTCGAGGCTCACCCGCCTGCCGGCACGTACGCCACTCCGGCGGAGAGAACCGCCTGCGCCGCCGCGAGCCGCGCCACCGGGACGCGGAAGGGCGAGCAGGACACGTAGTCGAGGCCGATGCTCTCGCAGAATGCGATCGAGGCGGGGTCTCCCCCGTGCTCGCCGCAGATCCCGATCTCGATCGACGGGCGGGTCGCGCGGCCGCGCTTGACGGCGGTGCGAACGAGCTCGCCCACTCCCTCGACGTCGATCGTCTGGAAGGGGTCGGTCTCGAGCAGCCCGTGCTGGAGATAGAAGGTCAGGAAGCGACCCTGGGCGTCGTCGCGTGAGACGCCGAGTGTCGTCTGCGTGAGGTCGTTCGTCCCGAAGGAGAAGAACTCCGCATGCTCGGCCAGCTCGCCGGCACGCAGCGCTGCCCTCGGCAGCTCGATCATCGTGCCGACCTTGTACTCCATGCCGCCCTCTTCGGCGACGGTGCGAGCGGTCAACTCGACGAGCCGTTCGAGCTCGGAACCGAACGCGACCAGCGGATGCATGATCTCGACGATCGGCAGGACGCCCGTCCGCTTTTCGACGGCCAGGGCAGCACGGACGATTGCCTTGATCTGCATCTCGTAGATCTCCGGCCGCTCGATCCCGAGGCGACAGCCGCGGGTGCCGAGCATCGGGTTCGCTTCGCGCAGCGACTCGATCCGCTCACGGATCTTCACGTCCTCCACCTCGGACGGGTCGGGCAGGAACTCGTGAAGCGGCGGGTCGAGCAGGCGGATCGTCACCGGCAGGCCGACCATCGCTTCGAAGATCCCTTCGAAGTCCGACTGCTGCATCGGCAGGAGCTGTGCGAGCGCCGCCATCCGCTCCTCCATCGTCAACGCGAGGATCATCTCGCGCACGATCGGGAGCCGGTCCTGCGCCATGAACATGTGCTCGGTGCGGCAGAGGCCGATGCCCTCTGCCCCGTGCTTGCGGGAGCGGTCTGCGTCCAGCGGCGTGTCCGCGTTCGCGTAGACCTTCATCCGCCGCACGCCGTCTGCCCATTCGAGGATCGTCGCGAGGTTCGCGTCGGGCTCGGGCTCAACGAGCGGTGCGAGGCCGAGGATCACCTCGCCGGTGCTGCCGTTGATCGTGACCGGGTCGCCTTCGCGGAGGACGGCGTCGCCGATCTTCGCGATGCGTGCATCCAGGTCGATGTCGAGTGCAGCGCACCCGGCGACGCACGGCTTGCCGAGGCCGCGGGCGACGACCGCCGCGTGCGACGTCATGCCGCCGCGCGCGGTGAGGATGCCCTGGGCCGGCAGCAGGCCGTGGATGTCGTCCGCCGTCGTCTCCGGGCGGACGAGGACGATGTCCTCGCCGTCCGCAGCGCGGGCGGCAGCCGTGTCCGCGTCGAAGATCGCGACGCCGCAGGCGGCACCCGGCGAAGCCGAGAGCCCGGTTGCGACCACGACGAGGTTGGCCTTCGGGTCGATCGTCGGATGCAGGAGCTGCTCGAGCTGGGCCGAGTCGATCCGCTGGACCGCCTCGTTCCGCGTGAGAAGCCCTTCGCTCTCCATGTCGACCGCGAAGCGAAGCGCGGCGGTTGCCGTGCGCTTCGCGCCACGGGTCTGGAGCAGGTAGAAGTGCCCGCTCTCGACGGTGAACTCGACGTCCTGCACGTCGCGGTAGTGATGCTCGAGTGCCGCGACGGCAGCGACCAGCTGCGCGTGGGCCTCGGGCAGGATCTTCTTCATCTCGATCACCGGCAGCGGGGTGCGCGTGCCGGCGACGATGTCCTCGCCCTGCGCTTCCGGCAGGAACTCGCCGTAGAGGCCGGGCTGTCCGGTTGCCGGATCGCGGCTGAAGCAGACGCCGGTCGCCGACATCGAGTCGCGGTTCCCGAACACCATCTGCACGACGTTCGCGGCAGTGCCGGCGTCCTCGGGGATGCCTGCCTGCGCGCGATACACCTGTGCGCGGGGAGCGTTCCAGGAATCGAAGACCGCGGCGACAGCCGTGAACAGCTGCTCGTGCGGGTCCTGCGGGAAGTCAGAGCCGGTGGCGGTCTTGTAGACGTCCTTGAAGGTGTCGACGAGGGCGCTGAGGTCGTCGTGACCCGGTGCGCCTTCTTCAATCGCCTCGAACGCGTCGAACGCCT
>Ga0265316_10007370_pt1 | contig 10366 bp, 10 predicted proteins | sample 4522metaG_FD_202092 | JGI IMG/M metagenome (GOLD analysis project Ga0265316, IMG submission 202092) | Rhizosphere microbial communities from Carex aquatilis grown in University of Washington, Seatle, WA, United States - 4-5-22 metaG | ecosystem: Host-associated > Plants > Roots > Rhizosphere >...
AGGGGAGCTCATCCCCTTGTTTGGCTACCGTCCCCGCCTTGAGGATGACGTTGTATTGCTCGATGGTCGGCCCGGCTGGCAGTTGCAATCCGCAGGGTGCGTTCGGGGTGTCGACTTGTTCGATCTGGAGCGGGTTCCCGGTTGCCGGGTCGAGGACCAGGTAGGTCATTCCCTCGCCGAGTGCGTGGGCGGCTGCGAGCGTTGCGTCGATCGCGGCCGGTCCGCCGGTCACTGGGGTGCAGGTGCTGCCGGAGTCGAAGTGTCCGGTGGGAATGCCGACCGCGTGGCCGATGCGGCCGGCGTTGTCGGTCACGGTGCCTGCGTCGAAGACGCCGGGCACGTGGGCGAGCAGGCTGTACAAACTCGCGGTCTGCTCAGGGGTCGCAGTCGCAGCGCCGAGATGAGCCATCACCTGCTGGGCGAGGATCAACTCGCGCTGGCTCCCGGTCACGTCGGAGCCAAGCAGCGCTGAGGCGATCGCCTCCGGCGAGTTTGGAAGGCCGGCATTGATGTCCTGCCAGTGGTCGTCGGTGCTCTGAGCGGAGGGTGCGCCCACCGGTTCTCCTGCGCGTGTGGTGTCCTGGATCGCGCTCTTCGTGACCGCCGAGCCATCGTTCTTAAGCCAGACCTTCCGAATTGTCGTTTCCACCGTTGTCGAGGCGACGCGGTTGGCGACGTCGGTCTGCAGAGCGTAGTTCTGGGTTTTCGCGTACCGCACGGAGCCGCCGCTCGACGCAGCGCCCTGCTGCAATCCGGCTGCGCGCTCGAGCAGTGCGACTGCTTGCTCATGGCTTCCGTGCGCGAACGGCAGCGGCTGCGGCAGAGCTGGCGTTCCCGAGGCCGGACCGGTGGCAAGAGTCAGAGAGCCGACGACGGCGGCGGCGATGACGACGGTTGCGGCCGCGCCGAGGAGCGCTGGCCGTCCGACGCGGCGCCGCAAGAGCAACGCAGCCCCTTGCTCCGGTTGAGTCGCGCGGTCCTCGGTGACGATGCGTCGCCGGCAAATCTCGTCCCAGCCGGCGGCAGCGTCGACGGGCAGCGTCTCGGCGAGCCCGCGCATCTTCGTGCGCACGGTCTCTTCTACGACATTGCGGTTCATGACTCGAAGACCTCCTTCATCTCCCGTGCCTTGCCGAGAGCTCGGCGAATGAGCACCGTCACAGTGCCGGCGCGACAGCCCATCAACTCGGCCACCTCGGCAAGGGGAAGATCGCAGTAGTAACGAAGGACGATCGCCGTGCGCTGACGCGGGCTCAACGTCCGCAGGAAATCCCAAAACCAAGACAGTTCAGGCGCCGTCTCAACCACCGGAAGCTCGAGCAACGCGTGACGGCGCTCCACAACCTGCCGCCGCTGCCAGCTGCGAACCCCGTTCACGACCGAGCGGTAGGCGTAGTGAGCCGGATCGTTCGGAACGGAGTCCGAGACGAGCATGCGCGCGAACACGTCCTGCACGACGTCTTCTGCGACCTCACGCGAGCCGCCGACAAGCCAAGCGGCACGAACCAGCCGCACATACTCACGCCGGAAGACAACCTCGACCGTCTCCGGCATCCCCGGTTCCAGCTCAACGCCTTTCACTCGCACAAGGGCACCGCTTGGACTCATATACCCGTAAGACGCACGAGACCCCCTGCCGCGAAGACACCCTCGTCGCCTAGCTTGCCGAAGCGGTTCTGACTCAGATCATCCCCGCCGGCCCGCCGCCCGCACTCTTGGCATGTCATCGAGGGAAGTGCGCGCGGGCGGCAGCTCTCAGACCGGACGGCCGCCGACGACGCGCGGGCACTCAAGCGGTGTATTCGCGAACACTGGCCCAGGCGAGTTTCACGCAGGGTTCTGGAAGAACGTGAGGGTGTTTTCGGACGCTCGTATGAAGAACAACCGTTCGAGCCACGCCACGTTGTCCTCTCGTCCGTCGAAAGCCCCCGCTTCCCCTCGGCCTCCTTCTGTCTATCCACGACGAAGACACTTCCGTTCTAGCCTGTCGACAGCGGCGGCCCTTCTGGACCGCGGCATCACGCTGACCTGGGCCAGTGCCGGATGGGGCGGAGGGTGCACCGTTGTCGTGTGGGAGGTGCCATGGCTGAAAGAATCCGTTGGCGATGGCCCCTCGGACCCAGAGACGATTCCTCGAGGAGGTGCCTGCCCTCTTGGCGGAGCACGGAATCTCTGCGCGGGAGCTCGCTCGTCGCGTAGGCGTAGACCAGAGCTACCTTGCGTTCGTCATCGGCGGCCGCCGTTCGCCATCACGGAGGTTGCTCGAGGGTGCGGCCGCTGCGCTCGGGTTGCCGCCTGACTACTTCCGCGAATACCGCGAAGCGATCGTCCTCGAGCGGATCAAAGCGGATCCGGCGTTGCTGGATCGCATCTACGCGCTCGTTACCAAACCGAAGTAGCGGCGGCAGGAGCTGTGATTGGTGGTGAGGGATTGACATTTAGTAGTGATGATCTTTAGATAAACGTATCATGAAAGAGCGCGAGTACCGATGACGTCCGTGGCTTGGCGGATGTCGTGGGTCGCAACAACCGACACTGAAGAGGAACGTACTCAGGCTGCTCGCGCCGCGGCAGCGACGATCTACACGGCGCGTCTGCCCGCCGAGAACGAGGACGACTGGCGTGGGGAGCAGGAGACTAAGTACGGCTCGGAGCTGATCGGCGTAGCGGCACGAGCCCGCTATTCGGCACTCGCTGCTCTCGACACACGGCCCGACGCGCCGCTGCTCAACGTCGATGGAAGTGGTCGTCGGCTAGGGGGGAGCACCGAACGGAAAACGACCGCCCCAAGTCGTGCGCGTCCGCATCTTCGACCAATGGCGAGCGCGAGGTATACGGGCTAGTGGGTCGGCCAGGCAACGGCGGACGGCGGGTCAAGCCCGTGCGCGCGATGACCGAGGAGACGCGGGACCTCCTGAAGCGGCTCGGTCCAGCGTTCGAGAATCGCAAGGTCGCGGGAGGCGTGATTGTCATGCGCTGGCTCGTCGACCCACTCTCCACGAGCTGCTGGGTGATCCGCCTCTCGCCAACTTCGCAGGAGAAGGCGCAGGAGACAGCGATGGAGCAGCTGCATGAGATGGAGCGGCAGAGGGAAGAGGGCCTTCTCCCGTTACCACGTTGGATCATCGTCACGCTCAACAACAGTGGCGGTCGCAAGCCGCACGAGCGTTACGACCTGATGCTCGTTCGCGATTGGCTCCAAGAGGGTTGGCTGCGCACGGTTGTCTTTCGCAATGAGAAGCGGCTCGCACGCAACGACTTCACGCTCTCGTGGTGTCGGGAGATCTTCTCGAGCACCGGGACAGACATCTATTTCACCGAGTACCGCCACGTGACGGATTGGAGCAACCCGGGTCACAGGGTGCTGTTCACGTTCAACGGAATGATGGGGTCGGAGGACAGGCTCGCGATCAACAAGCAAACAGCAGCCGGGCTCGACAAGCTCTACACCAACTCGGAGAAGGGTTGGCCGGGGCTGCAGAAGGTCGGGCTGCAACGGGATCCGCTCAGTGGCTACATGGTCGAAGACGAGCTCCAGACGGAAATGATCATCCGTGGCGCTGAGCTCTTCGCCTCGAAGAGCGGGATCAAGAGCGGGATCAAGCAGATTGCGGATGAGATGGCGGAGCGCTTTGGCTTCGAGCTCTCGCCGAAGCAGTGGGAACGGATCTTCAAAGACGACGGCTACATCACCGGCGACTTCAGCTTCAACCGCACAGGCAAAGGAAAGGTTCCGCTGAAGCACATTGACCTTGTCAATTCGATTCCAGGGAGCCTCGCGCAGCAGATTCGCGAGGCGTTCGCGACGAACAAGGGAAACACGCGCTCACGTCCGGGCGACTTCGTCCTTCTCCGTGCGGGTGCTGGACAGGATGTCCCGGCGCACGAGAAGGGAGTCTTCTGCAAACGCTGCGGTAAGAAGCTCGGTGCCTGGTTGCAGGCCGAGCTCAATGACACTCGTTACCGGCATCGTTCTCCCATCTCACCGTGTTGTCACGGTTGGGGTGGGGCGGAGCGCCGCGAAATCGAGGCGGCGATCATGCCGGAGCTGTGGCGGCTTGAGAGCGTACGCGAGTTCCGCGATGCGGCGATGCGCGCGGCGGCGTTCGACGACGTGCGCGTTTCGGCCTACCTCGATGCGGCTCAGCGTCGTCAAGTTGGGCGCGACATTGACGATCTCGACAGGGAGATCGCGCGTCTTGGACGCGAATACCGGCGTCTCTACCTGCATAACGGCAAAGCCGAGCGGTCTCGGAAGGATCACGTCGGCGCGTACGAGGAGCTCGTTGCCGGGTTGAAGGACGACAAGCGCCATCTCGAAGCACGGCTCGCTGAAGCCGACGCGCTCGAGGCGCTGGAAAGGTCGGTTCCGGCCGAGATCAACACGGGGCTTGCTGAGGCGCTCCGGGAGGTTCTGACGATCGACGTTCCGGAGGACGACGCGGCATGTCGTCGCCGGGCGGCTGTCTTCGGGCTGCTGGTCACCAAGATCGTGATCAACAAGCGTGAGGACGGCGGTTACGACGTCGAGATCTACGGTCCGCTGATTCCGCGTGACCTGCCACTGCTCTCCGTTCCTGTCCCGAGCGAGCTTGTTCGCGCCGAACTCCACGCGCACCAGGAAGAGAAGAAGGTGCGGGAGTTGGGTGACAGCTCGAAGCCAGGGCGCAAGTTCAAGGACGCGAGGGCTGACGTTGCCGGGCGGCCGGACTTACATGTCTCGTCGGAAGGCGCGCCGACGTCCGCTACTACGGCAAGGTGCAGGTCGTCTTCAAGCACGGCCGCGTCGCTGCCATCTACTGCACGGCGCCCGGCTCGCTCGCGGGGCGCGGCTGCCCGCCCGGGTTTGCGCTTCCCGACGGGGTTGCGCTCGGGACGCCGGTGCCGTACGGGAAGCGCTGGCGCAGCTACATCCGATACACGCCGCGGGACGCCCAGTACGACCTCTACTCCTGGAAGAAGCAGGTGCGAGTCGGCGGCCGCCTGATCGGCATCTACCTCACGGTCGAGAAGGGCAAGGTCATATCAATCGGCGAGTCGGCGCTCACCGGCTGACACGCCCGGCGGACGCGCCTCCGTCAGCTGCTCGTCCTACCCTCGCTCATGTGGGCAAGGGAAAGCGGAGCCGCGAAGCGCGCGAACGGGCGCGACAGGAAGAAGCCGAGGCGGCCAAGAACGAACGGCCGTTTCCCGACCCGCGTCTCTGGACGACCGAGGTCAAGGCGATCGGCGGCGAGCGGGTCTCGGAGCCGACCTTCATCTTTCCGGTCGACCGGCTGCGGCTCGACGACGGGCGCGTGCTTGCCTTCCATGCGCCGACGATGCCCGGCTTGTACCTGCTCACGGCAAAGGAGTTCCTTGTCGAAGGCGAACACGAGCGCCAGGCAGTGCTCGCCTCAATCCGCGACGCCGCCGAGCTTGAGGAGTGGGCGGACGTCAACGTGAGCGACGACTCGCTCGCTCTTGACGCGTTGGGGAAGATCTTCTCCGCTGTGATCCTGTCGGCCGCTGCCGTTGAGGCTTACGCGAACGAGGCGGTTGACCGGCTAGCCGACGGTGCGAGCATCGAACGTCGCCGCGGCAAGGAGACGCAGCAGATTCCGAAGGAGGAAGCGATCCGGCGACTCGGACTCGACGAGAAGCTGCACCTCGTCCTGCCGATCGTCACCGGCGTCGGGTCGATCAAGGGGAAGGGGCCGTGGGAGGCGTTCGTGCGCCTGAACGAGCTCCGTGGCGAAGTCGTCCACTACAAGCCCCGCGTGACGACGCATGACCTCGATCGGCTAACGGCTTGTCGTAAGAGACGAGGTGTGCGCCTCGCGCACGCAAGTGCGACCGAACGGTTACGTTCAAGCAGTGCCGAGGATCTATCTCTCGCCGCCGCACCTTGCGGGCGGCGAACTTGAGCTGTTGCAGGACGCTCTCGAGTCGAACTGGATCGCGCCTCTCGGTCCTCACGTCGACGAGTTCGAGAGGGAGTTGGCATCGACCGCCGGAGTTCCGCACGCGTTGTCTTTGAGTAGCGGCACGGCGGCGCTGCACCTGGCGCTGGTGGTTCTCGGCATCGGGGCGGGGGACGCGGTTGCCTGCTCCGACTTCACGTTCGTCGCGACTGCGAATGCGATCCGTTACGTCGGCGCTGAGCCGGTGTTCATCGACTGCGACGAGACGACCTGGACGCTCGACCCTCATCTGCTCGAGCAGGCGCTCGCGGAGAGACCGGAGATCGCCGCTGTCGTCGCTGTCGACCTTTACGGCCAGTGCTGCGACTACGGGGCGATCGCGCGCGTCTGTGCAGCTCGCGGGATCCCGGTGATCCAGGATGCCGCCGAGGCGCTCGGTTCGACCTATGACAGCGCAGCGGCCGGCGGTCAGGGACATCTGGCTGCTTTCTCCTTCAACGGCAACAAGATCATCACTAGCTCCGGCGGCGGCGCGCTCGTGTCCCGTGACTGCGCGTTGATCGAGCATGCAAGGAAGCTGTCGACGCAAGCGCGCGAGCCTGTCCCGCACTACGAGCATGTGGAGGTCGGCTTCAACTACCGCCTCAGCAACCTGCTCGCGGCCGTCGGTCGCGCGCAGCTGGCGACGCTCGGCGATCGGGTCGCGGCCCGGCGGCGAGTGCAAGCTCGCTACCGGGAGTTGCTCGACGGCGTTGAAGGCATCGCCTTCATGCCCGAGGCGCCATATGGGCGGAGCAACATGTGGCTGACCTGCGTCCTCATCGACCCCGACGTGTTCGGTGCGGATCGGGAGAGGGTCAGGCTGGCTCTTGAGGCGGCGGACATCGAGGCGCGCCCACTGTGGAAGCCGATGCATCTGCAGCAGCTGTACGCGAAAAGCCCTGTCTTCGGCGGCGGCGTCTCGAGCGCCCTCTTCGACCGCGGTCTCTGCCTACCGAGTGGCACTGGCCTGACCGATGACCAGCAGGAGCTCGTCGTGGAGACATTGCTCGCGTCTCGCGGGTAGAGCCACGTTGCGTCCGTCAGGTGAGATCGGGCTAGGCAAGACGCTGAGCCGGCTTCACGCGAGGCCATGTCCGCCGCGCCAACATCCTCGGGACGGACAGCCCCGCGTGCTTGCCGAAGGTGTTCAGGCGCGGTTGGACACCGTCAGGATCGGAAGGCGCTTCCTGGGCGCCCGGAACCTCCAAAAAGCCGTGATGGCGGGCCGATAATCGAGATACCGGTGCGGCCGTTGATTTCCCGCGACGAGGAGAAGGTGGAGCGGTACGAGGGGAGAGCTATCGGGGCCGAGAGACCTGCAGTTGGCGGACTTCCATTATCCGGAAAACGGTCGCAGGAACCCCTCTATAACCGGCCCCCGCTACTTCGAAAAGGCCCGCGAAAGCGGGCCTTTTCATTTGCACGGGGGCAAGGGGAGGACAGCGGGAGCGGTTCAGGCTCTGCTGGTGCGCGGTTACTCGATTTCGTAGGTGCCGTCGAGTCGGGCGCGTGCGATGACATGTCCGGCCATGGCGTGGAGTGCATCGGCGAGGGTGAACTTGTCGGGCAGGTCGAGCTGACAGTCGAGGGCGAAGAGTTGGAAGACGTAGGTGTGTGGTCCGTGCGAGCGCGGGGGCTTGGGGCCGGCCCAGCCGCGGTGGCCGAGGGGGCCTTTGCCGTGTTTGAGCCCGCGGATCGGGCTGGGGTCGGTGAGGCCGTTCTCGGGAATGCCATTTAGCGATGGGTCGATGCCGATCGTGAGCGCATGGGTGGCCGGTTTCCCGAGGGGGACGTCGGGGTCTTGCACGATGAGCACGAGTTCCGCGGTTTCGGCCGGCGGCGCTGTCCAGGCGAGGGCGGGTGAGATGTTGGCCCCGAAGAGCCTGCCGCGGTGCCGCTCGGGGATGGGGGTGCCGTGGTTGAAGGCGGGGCTGGTGAGGGTGAAGTTCTCGGGTGCTTGCAGGTCGGGACGTGCCCAGACGAGCGTGTGGTGTCCAGCGTGTCGGTTGCGCAGCGCGAGGCCGAGGGGGTTTGCGGGCATGGTCTTGGTTTCTTCTCTCTATGGCTGGCGGATGGGGAGGCCGGGGTTGCGGAGTCTGCGGTCGAAGACCGAGAGGGCGGGCTCCGGGGTGTCGCGGCATCCGCTTAGGTCGGCGTCGATGAGGGTGACCTCGCCGTCCGGCTCGAGCAGGACGAAGTGCACGAATTCCGTTCCCAGCGTGCGGATCATCGGTGGGGCCTCCTGGGTGAGCCGGGACGGGTCGCGGTTGTTGATCTCGTAGCGGTCACCGGTTGGTCTGGAGTCGGGTCAGGATCTCGTCGAGCCGGGCGAGGTCGTCGGGGTCAAGGTTGGTCAGTGCTAGCGGTGGCTCGTTGAGGATCGCCTGGCCGCGTTGGGCCGCGTCGCGTCCGGCGTCGGTGAGGTGCACGAACTTGCGGCGGTTGTCGTCGGGGTGGGGGGTGCGATGGACCAGGCCTCGCGCTTCGAGCTGGTCGACGCCGACGGTCGCGGCCGGTGGGTCGATCTCGGCGGCGCGTGCGATCTCTCGCAGGGTCATTGGACCGTCGACGAGCTTGATCAGCACCTCGACTCTCGCAGGCCCGAGGTCGAGGGCGGCGCGGAGGGCGCGCCGGCGGTCCTGTCCGGCGACGAACTCATGCAGCGCGGTCCAGACTCGGACTGCCGTGTCTGGCGGTGTGGCGGATCGCGTGGTCATCGGGCTCCTTCCGGGCGGGCTGACGGTCAGCACGAGATGGAGAGCTCACCGTTGTCACAAACATTGTTGTAATATAACAACTAAATGGAAGCGACGGAGATCCCGAGCAGCGAAGCCGATCAGCCGCTCGATCCGGCACTTCGCCGGCTGATCTGGATCCTCGTCCTCGGCGTCCTGGCGCCGGGACTGGACTCGACGATCGTGAACGTCGCACTGGCCACACTCGGCCGCGACCTGCACAGCTCCGTCGCTACCAGTCAGTGGACGGTTACCGGCTACCTGCTGGCGGCGGCGATCGCGATGCCGGTTACCGGCTGGGCAACCGAACGTTTCGGCGGCAAACGGATGTGGCTGTTCTCACTCGCTGTGTTCCTGGCCGGGTCGGTGCTCTCGGGCGCCGCTTGGAACATCGATAGCCTGATCGTCTTCCGAGTCCTGCAGGGCGTCGGTGCGGGATTGATGCTGCCGATCGTCACGACCCTGGTCGTCCAGGCGTCAGGGCCGAAGCGGCTCGGACGGGTGATGGCGGTGGCGATGCTGCCGGTCGTGGTCGTACCGATCTTCGGCCCGGTCATCGGCGGCCTGATCATTAACAACGCCAACTGGCGCTGGATCTTCTACGTCAACGTCCCGATCTGCCTGGCCGCGCTCGCACTCGCCTGGCGCTACATGGCCGCAGATCCGCCATCCCCCAAGATGGGTTCGTTCGATCTCGTCGGCCTGCTCCTTCTCTCGCCCGGCCTCGCCCTGATCATCTATGGCTTCTCGCACGCGGGCGGCCACGGCGGTTTCGCCACCGCCGGCGTCATCGCACCCCTCCTCGTCGGGCTCGCACTCACGGCCGGGTTCGTGCTCCACGTGCTGCGCCGACGCGAGACACCGCTGATCAACCTGCGCGTGCTGCGCGTGCGCTCCTACACCGCCTCGATCAGCGTCTTCTTCCTCGCCGGACTCTCCCTTTACGGGCCGCTGCTCCTGCTAGGCCTCTACTACCAGCAAGCCCAAGACAGGAGCGTGCTCGCAACCGGGCTGCTGCTTGCTCCGCAAGGCATCGGCTCGATCCTGCCGCGCACGATCGTCGGGAAACTCACCGACCAGATCGGTCCCCGCCTGATCGTCATCACCGGCCTGCTCCTGACGGCGCTCGGCACCCTGCCCTTCACTCAAGCCGGGCCAAACACGAGCGAATGGCTGCTCGCCGCGGCCCTCTTCGTCCGCGGCGCCGGACTCGGCTCCGCGACGATTGCAGTGATGGCCGGCGCCTTCCATGATCTCCGCGCAGACGAAGTCCCCGACGCCAGCAGCACCACCCGGATCGTGCAGCAAGTCGGCGGCTCCTTCGGCACCGCCGTCCTCGCCGTCATCCTCGCCCACCAACTCCTCATCCACCACGCCCTCACCGCCGCGGCGCGCGGACACGCCTTCGACACCGCCTTCTGGTGGGCCATCGGCTTCAGCCTCCTGGCACTTCTCCCAGCCCTGCTGCTCCCGCACGTCCGAAGAGAGCCGAACACCACCGGACAGAAAGACATGCGACTGGGATTCTAGGTCGAGACTTTTCGCATCGACTGGCGCTGACGCGGGGCGTGTGCGACTAACGGTGTAAATGGAGCGCGTCATCTGAGCGCCGGCACGCTTGAAAATGCCGCACTTCCTCGAGCTTGAACGCGGTCGCAGGAACCCGTTCATAACGCGCCCCCGCTA